>ENA-UOJL01000958-UOJL01000958.1-human-gut-metagenome-genome-assembly--contig:-P47-NODE-958-length-35487-cov-9.448832_pt1 | contig 35487 bp, 36 predicted proteins | sample MGYA00242347_ERZ723894 | MGnify/ENA metagenome assembly ERZ723894
AAAAATCAACCCCAAAAAATATGGCGCGCGGACAAAATTTTTTGCTCCGCGCGCCTTCTTTTTTAGTCCGTCAGATCTTTTTTTGAATCAACGCCCACATCGCTTCCGCTGAATCAAAATTAACGGGAATTATATCGGCGGGAGAAAGTTCGATATCAAACGAATCGCTGATTTCGGCAACGATCTCCATAATATCCAATGAATCCAAAACGCCCGCGCCTACCAGACTTTTTTCCGTTTCAAAATCCACATCCGGTCTGATATCCTTCAACAATTTCAACAGTTTTTCCATTATACGTTCACTCCTTTTCTGTTTATTTTACTTGTTTCCAAAAAATCCCTGAGCAAAACCAGAGATCCGTCATCCGCCACTTTGTAAACACGCGGGAGTTTTCGGCTCAAAAACAAGCCGATCCCCTCGGTTACGGAATAAGCTCCGGCTTTTTCAAATACCAGCATATCACCCGTCCCGACATTTTGCAATGGCAGATTTTTTACCAACACATCCGCCGAAGTACACAAAGATCCGCAAACCATCCAAGGCGCCTCTTCCGCCCTTTCATCGTTTTTCGTCGCTCCATGATCGCTTATTCCCGACTGTTCCGCTGACTGCGCCAAATGCCGCAAAAACGGGTGTTTCATACCCATCATCTGCCCATAATAATTCAGATGATGAATCCCGCCGTCCACGATGCAGAAATGATTACCCCGCGTCTGCTTGGTATCCACAATGCGCGTACAGTATTCGCCGCACTCCGCCGCTATGAACCGCCCCATTTCCAATACAATTTCGCACTGCTCGGGGAATATATCCAGCATCTTTGCGAACGCGCGCAGGCGGCTGCCCTCTTCCGCCGCCTCCTCTCCTTCAAAATAATTCACACGAAGCCCCGGACCGTATTCAATTCTTTTGAAAGGCATGCCCGCAAGTTCCGCTTCTTCCGCAAACGTCTTCAGCTTCTCGATTTCCTTGATCACCGCCTCCAGCCTCTTCTGCGTTCCGGAATAAAACTGCACCCCGATGATAGCAATATCAAGACTTTTACCTTTTTTCAAAATCTCCAGCACAGTCTTATCGTCCATTCCGAATTGGTTCCCGCTGGACAGGCGCAAAAGCACCGGAAGCCTCGCATGCTTTTCCCGCGCCAAGCGGCAAAGCAGTTTTGCCTGCGAAATTGATTCCGCCGTGTACACCGCACGGCTTCCGCATTCCTCGATCACGCGGCGGACATCCGTTTCCGCTTTGTATACCCCCGAAAGCACGATCTTTTCCGCAGGGATCCCTGCCAGACGGCAGATATCATATTCTCCCGGCGAGCAGACTTCAAAAAAATCTGCCGTTCCCATAAGTTCCTCCACAAAAAACGGATTTGCCTTCACCGCAAAACATATCTTCCGCTTTTCGCCCAGTGCACTCCGTATTTTTTCAACACGGCTTCGCACTCCTTCCGCATCAAACACATACGCGGGCGTTACAATCCCGCTCCTCTCATATTCCCGCATCAAAAATATTTCTCCTGTAATTTTTTTCTGTCGATCTTGCCGTTTTCGTTTAGAATAAAATTCTCCACTTGCACACATTTGTGCGGCACCATATAGGAAGGCAGCTTGCCGCGAAGCAGCACACGGATATCCGAAGGCGACGCCTCTCCCTGGTAAAACCCGTAAATCTTTTCCGTCAGGCGGTTATATATACAGACCGCCCTGTTCAGTCCCGGCACTGAGAGCATGACGTTTTCGATCTCAGAAAGTTCGATTCTGTGCCCCTGATGTTTGATCTGAAAATCTTTTCTCCCCACAAAACAAAGCCTGCCTTCTTGGTCATAATACGCGAGATCTCCCGTACGGTAAACAGGTTCCAAATAACTCTTGTTCAGCGGATTTTGTACGAATGCCTTTGCCGTTGCCTCGGCGTCATTGTAATATCCCAACGACAGCGCCGTTCCCGAAACACAGATTTCACCTGTTTCCTGCGGTAACGTGATCAGATTTTGGCTTTCACTCAACAAAAATACGCGTTCGTTCGGAAAGGCATTCCCGATCGGCAAAACCTCTTTCTCGTACAATCCCTTTTCAAGAATATAATATGTGCAATTGCATGTGATCTCAGTCGGTCCGTACAGATTGACAAACATCGCTTCGGGCAAATGCCTTTTCCAGACATTCAACTGTTTGACAGGCATCGCTTCTCCGCTGAATAAAACTTTGCGGATCCGCTCGGGCACTTTATAATCGAACGCGTTCAGCGTCGAAAGAATGCAGAGCGCCGACACTGCCCAGATCAGCACCGTTACTTCACGTCCGATCAGATAATCGATCAGCATCGACGGGAACGAGAACAGTTTCTTGGGTATGATCTGCATGGTTGCTCCCGCTTTGAGCGTCGAATAAATATCTTTGACCGATACATCAAAATCAAACGGCGCCTGATTCCCGATCACCTCTTCCGATCCGATCCCGAACAGATTTGTGAATTCTTCCATAAAATCTATGACCGAACGATGCGATACGGCAATCCCTTTCGGAGTGCCCGTTGACCCCGAGGTAAACATTACATACAGCGGGTCCGTGTCCGCATGCCTGCTCCGCACAGACTTCAAGAGAATTTCGTCCGTTTTTTCGGTAGCGTCTGTCAATTTTTCGATCATAGCAACCTGCGCCTCTTTCGCCCCGGACGGTATCAGTGCCCCGCACTTTTCTTCAGCCAAAATCAGCGGGAACCCCATCTTTTCCCAAATCGCCTCCCGACGTGTCCCCGGGTGCAGCGGATTCATCGGCACATAAAAACATCCCGCATACACGCACGCAAGAAATGCCGTAACCGTTTCCACACTCTTTTCGCCGAGCACCGCCACCGGTGTGCGCGGCAAAGTCTTTTTTAATATTCCGCACGCCATTCTCTTCGCGTTTTTCTGCAGCTGCGCGTATGTAATTGATTTTTCTTCATCCGCAAACGCGATCTTTTGCGGAAATTTTTCCGCACTCTCCTCCAGATATTCTAAAACGTTCTTGATTCGGCTCACTTTTTCTCTCCTTTCACCAATTTTTCATAACGCTGCAAATCTTCTTTCCATGTCGCGTATTTCGGATCGTCCCTGCGGTCTGCCAGATTGTATTTTTCTTTCATATGTCTGCCGATATATCCGCAAACCTTTAAAGCCCCGGAATAATTCAAATGATCTCCTTTATCCCGCGTATCCGTCTTCCAGCTGAATTTCAGTTCCTCAAAATGCTGATTCAGATCGATAAAGTCAAGCCCGCGCTTTTGCGCGTAATATTTGACCGCATTGAAACGAGTATAATCCCACACGACGGCAGACGGTACTTCTAAAAGCATCAGCTCGATCCCGTTTTCCTTGCACAATGTATATACCTGCTCCAATGCATCCATATGCTTCTTTCCGATCTTATACACTTTATCCGTTTCCGTAAATTTCTTTTTCCCCGTATACGGCCGCACGGACGTATTGTAATAAAAACCCTTATTGGCACTGCGCTCATGCTTCGGCCTGCGCGTAAACCAGTCCTTCCAACCCGTATGATTTTTGAGAACGGGAAATGCTCCGTCCACCAGATGTTTGAATGAATTTCCGAGCACCGTTGTGCCTTTATCATAAAAAAGATGATCCACTTCAAACACGACAAGCTTCGGCGACTGCACTTTCAGCAATGCGCGCAGCCATTGCGCGGATTCCCAAGGCAGCTGTGCCGGCTGAGAACATACATACGATGTAAACCCGAAATCCTTGTACAGCTCCATCGGCGATATCGCACTGTAAACGCCGCTGTGCCCGAAAAACAGTACATCCAGAGAATTGTCCGGCTCATCGAATACGCGCATCGACTCATGCGAACGCGTTTTCGATAACCGCACTTCCGCTTTCGGCATTACCAGATAGGATACACCGTGCAATACCGCCAGTAAAAGCACAAGAAAAATGACCGCTTTGAAAATATGATTGACGATCGACGCCTTTTTCCGCAACATCCTTTTCTCTCCTTCTTCAGAAATTCCCGTAAATAAACGGAACTACCGAATACATATCACCGTATGCACCGAACAACACCAAAAAAACGGCTACGGCTATGTAGGAAGCCCAACGAACCGGCAATACTGCCGCCGTGATCTTGCCCCGTATGTCGACACCCCGTTCTTTTATGATTCCCACCGCCAGCATCGCCGCCATCCCGATAAGGGCGATGATCCATTCCTTATAATCAAGCCCCAGTCCAAAAATCGAACCGCCGTACGGACGGAATACCGACGACAGTATGTAAAGCCCGTCGCCAAGGCTGTTTGCCCCGAATATCGTTTCACCGATCAGAATGATCAGGATCGTCCGTATGTGCCGGAATATCCGCAATCCCAAGTTTTTCGGGTCAATCCGAAGTTTTGCATACAGCTTTTTAAACAACGGTTCCGTCAGCATGCCCGCTACAATGATCACGAAATAATACATTCCGTAAACAATATATTTCCATTCCGGCCCGTGCCATAATCCGTTGCACAGCCAAACGGCAAACAGCGCCACGATCGTCGGCAGCATCTTCGTAAAATGGTTCCTGACTTTCTTTTTCAGCTTTGCAGCCGGCCCCGTTACCCGCGGTGAAAGCGCTACCGAATAAAACACATACTCTTTCAGCCACGTCCCCAACGTTATGTGCCAGCGCTGCCAGAACTCCTGCGCGCTCTTCGCAAAAAACGGCTGGCGGAAATTTTCAGGCAAACGGATCCCGAACAGCTCTCCGCTTCCCAATGCTATATCGATAAAGCCGGAAAAATCCGCGTACAGCTGTATCGTATAACATACCATAAATAAAATACTCGCTATCCCCGAATACGCCCCAGGCGTATCCCCGATCGTCTTTACGAGCAGATACAGCCTGTCGGCCACAACCATTTTCTTGAACAATCCCCAGACGATCCGCTGTACGCCGAACAACATACCCTTGGCATCCGCACTGTGGCCTTCCTGCAAAGCCCCGGCCGTCTGATCGTAGCGGCAGATCGGCCCTTCCAAGATCTGCGGAAAAAAACAAAGAAACAGACAGAATTTTCCAAAATTTCTTTCCGCCGCATATTTACCGCGATGTATATCCACCATATAACCGATCGCAGAAAGCGTATAAAAGGAAATACCCAACGGCAAGGCGAGCCGCAATACGGGGAACTCCACTTTCAACCCCGTCAGCGCCAGCAAAGAACTGAATGTCTGCCCGAAAAAGTTGTAATACTTCAAGACCCCGATCAACGCAAGATTAAACAGAATCGTAAGGACGATGATCCCTTTATTTCTCCGCTTGCGCTTTTTGGCTGCATTTTCATCCTCTGTGAGATCTTCATTTTCATCGGCTTTTCCCTCTGCATTTACCCGCACGGGCCTCATCACATACCGCGCCGCACAATATACGCTCAGAGCCGTGGCCAAAAGAAATACGATCAGATATGTACTGATCAGAAGATAAAACAGAAGACTGAATGCCAAAAGCACGATCCATCTGCCTCTCTTCGGCACTATGTAGTATACAGCGACCGCTACCAGCAGTACACCGAAATAGATCAGCATGACTGTGTTCATAAAAAAACCGCCGTCCTTGTGTGTTTCTACCTATTAAACACACAAGGACGGCGGTTTGTCCACGATATTTAAAAACTATATATAATTTCTTCCATGATGTCATAGATCAAAGATTCTTCCGTCGTATATATCTCCAGGTAATACGTGTAAATATCATAACCGAAATACGCGTATGTACGGCCTGCTTCTTCATCCGTCGCGATATATAAATACGGATCTTCCTCTCCGTAACAATCATCGATCTCAAGATATCCGTCCAGCGAATCCAGTTCGAATCCTGCCACTTCAATAAATATATCCACCATGACTCCGTACGATTCAAACTGCACATAATAAAGTACGATATCGCCTTCGTATTCTTCATAATACGGCGATTCTTCGTTCAGCTCATATTCATCGTACTGACTCACCGAATCTTCCGCAACAAACGGCAAAAAATCTTTTTGTTCATAATTCACCGTTCCCGTAACCTTACTCAACTGCGACCAATTGAATACGATCGGCCCCGAAGAAAATAACTGCAAACATAACATCCATCCCAACAGCAAAAGAGCACAGCCCAATACAGCCGCAAGGATCCCTGTCTCCGCCTTCCTGCGTTTCGACATATGCGGTGCTAAATTTGCATGCCCTGTCCCGCATTCTCCTGCCAAAACAGGCTCTGTCGCCCACACTGTCTGTACAGATTTTCCTTCCGACAATGCTCTCTTTGCCCTTTCAGTTACCCGATCGTCCGGACTTCTCCCCTCTTTCAGGTATGCTCCGAACAATGCGTCCAGTTGTTCATCTTTATATTTTTTCATCGCCATCGCCTCTACCCATTAAAACAACTTTACTACCATTCTTGTCCACAGTTTATTCCAATCGGCTCTTCATCTGCTTTTCTGCACGCAATATCATTTTGGATACATAGGACTTGGATCGGTTCATTTCTCTGCCAATCTCCCGTACCGTCATATCCAGAAAATATTTCCGATAAACCATTTCCCGCATTTCATCGCTCAGCTCCTGCATCAACTGCTCCACAAGCACGGCCGTCTCCGTCTTTTCTTCAAAACTGCACGAAGAAGCATTTTCAAATTCTCCCAGCTCCCGCCACACTTTTCCGCTGCTGCTCTTGGCATAATTGATCGCCGTATTTCGCACGATCCTGCAGATCCACGCATATCCGTTCGTCCCCCGCCGATAGTACTTTATGTTCAGCACTACCTTCAACAGACTCTCCTGTACAATGTCTTCCGCCGAATGCGGATTATGGACAACACCGTTGGCTACAAAAAGCATGACCCTTCCCATCGTCCGGTACAGTATCTCAACGCCTTCTTCCCGTTCCGCACGGATTTGTTCCAGCGCGTATTCAATTTCTTCCCGTACCTGTCGATCCATAAACCCAATCTTTTGTGTAATTTTTTCTCATTATACCATAATTTTCCGCTGCTGTAAAGTCCCTGGAATTCCTCTTTTAGGACTTGTCTCTTCCTATATCCTTTTTATAGAAAAATCCTTTATTCACTTCAAAACTCGGAGCCGCAGGATTTTTACATCCTGCGGCTCCGAATTTTGAATGCCATTGTCAGAAAAACTGACAAATTTATTCATCATCACAACGTTCAATGGAACGGATATAACTGTTTTCCGAAAGAATCCTGCCTATCTCAACGGCCGGAAGATCTTTATCCGTCATGATCGTACCTGTACAAAGGATACGATTTTCTCCTCGTTCCACATTCAGTTTCGAAAAACGATCCACCCCGAAAAGTCCGGGAATCTTGGAACTTTCCTCTCCTGTAACATTTTCAAAAACAATACGGATACGGAAATATTTTTTCATCGTAAATAATCTGCAACGCAAATGCAGGATGCACTGCACCGCTATCAGTAGTATCGTCGATCCCGCCGCGACAATATACATGCCGCCGCCGGCTGCCATTCCGACACCCGCCGTCGCCCATACTCCGGCCGCTGTCGTCAAACCGTGCACCGCCTGTTTGCGGTAAATGATCATCCCGGCGCCTAAGAAACCGATCCCTGACACGATCTGCGCCGCCACGCGCGACGCATCGTAATCGCTTACATCCGAAAACGCATACTTTGACACGATCATGATCAGTGCAGCTCCCGCACAAACGATCGTATGCGTGCGGATCCCCGCTTCCTTAAACCGCAATTTACGTTCAAAACCGATTGCAAAACCCAACAACACCGCATACACAATGCGGATCAGACAAATCAATTCCAGTCTCAATTTCGAAAAACTCCATTTCTCCGCTTTATTTCATCAGATTTTCCAACACCTTGCCATCACATTCATAAAAGGGTATGCCGAGCACTCTTGCTAGAGTAGGCGCCAAATCATAAATTTTCCCTGCCTCCCCGCAAAAATTCTCCTTAAACGACGGGCCTTTTGCACAAAAAATTGGCTGCGGCCCTTTTTCCGGCATGTGGCCGTGCGTCGCCCAGCCCTGTCGATAATCGCTCAGGTCCCGACAGCGCGCGATGCTCGGATGCCGATATTCATCCCCGAATCCGGTGAAGCCATCCGTTTCGATCACGAACGAAAAATTGCCCCATAACCCGTAACGCTCTCTCGCCTGCCGCGCGTTCAGGATTTCCCCGAATCCGCAAAGCCCGTCTTCCGCCATTTCACGCAAGCTGCGCTCCGCTTCTTTGAGAAATTTTTCATCGGTCGGATCCTTCACAAGCACATAGGAACTTAGTCCCTGCGAAATGCCCCACGCCTTCCAGTCTTTCACATTCCCGTCTTCATCTTCCTCGATCCATTCAAGATCTGCAAACAACGTGTTCACATTCACGACACGCTTCATGTCCAGCTGACCGTGATCCGAAACCAATATGAAATTGAATTTCCCGGCATAACCAGCCGCTTCCATCGCCCGGCATACGATTCCGATCATGTCATCCGTTTCGCGCACCGCCTGATTTACTTCTTTCCCGAATACCCCGCCGCCATGCCGCGCGGCATCCACATTGGCAGGGTGGATCATGGTCAGATCCGGCGCATGTCGGCGTATGATCTCTGCCGCACAGTCCGCCACAAAATAATCGCAGCCGGGGTGTACTCCCGTCCGTACCATCTCGCCGGCATACATTCGGGCTATTTCCTGCATCTCCGCCGATGAACCCTGCGTCGCAAGAGCCTCGTCGATCGGAAGATTTGGCGCACAGCCCGGCCATTCATTGATCAGATAATCCACATTTTTGTGATTGCCCGTTACCGGCCAAAATATGCCGGCCGTCGTTAATCCTGCTGCCTTCGCAGCATCAAAAATATCCGGCACTTTTACAAATTTATGATCCAGTACCCAGTCATAAAAATTTCTTTCCAGCCGCTCTGCGTTTCCTAAAATTCCCGTTTTCCCGGGCGTACAGCCCGTCGCCATCGACGTATGCGCCGCATACGTAACGGACGGATATACCGAAAGCATGCTCTCCGTCCGTGCTCCGCCGTCCACGTACCGTCTGTAATTCGGCATCTCCTGCAAAAGTTTCAGATCTTCCGTAACCAACGCATCCGCCGAAAATACGATCGTTTTTACCGCCATTGTCAACCTCTCGTCAAAATATATTTCCTGCCGCCCGGTTTCAGCATTCGGTCGCCTTCGCACTCCCATCCGTCCTGCGGTTTCAACTCACCATGCACTCCCTCGGGAATTTGCACATACAGCACAACACGATTCTCCGAAAGCTTCTGCCAACTCGAAATCACAGTCCCCTGCGGCATCTCATGCCTGCCCTCTGCATTTTTCAGCTGCTTTACAAAATGCGGCGCTATATCTGCACGCGATGGATCCGTAAACCCGTCATTAATGTGTATGCCTGCCAGTTCTTTGATATACCAAGCCGCAATGTCTCCCCAGAAATGATGGTTCATCGATTTTATTTTTCCCACTTTCAGATCATATTCTGTCCCGGGGACAAACGTATGAATAAATTCCCATAAACTCGTAGCGCCATGATCGATCATGTTTGCATACGAAGGCCGATCGGGACTCATTGCCGTCTCATATGCCGTATCCGCCAGCCCGTGCCGCGAAAGGACCCGAAGAAGAGCTCTCTGCCCGATCACGCCGACCTGCATATGATTTTCCGTCCCGCCAAGCATCTCTTTCATGCGAAGAATTGCGTCCGGCATATCCTTTTCGTCGTATACGCCATGGTAAATCATCACCGCCTGCGCCGTCTGCGTCAAGCAATACGGACGGCAAAACGGAGAGTCTCCGTACTTCCATTCCACAAAATGATCGCGCGCCGCCTGCCGCAACGAAGCATGAAGCTCTTTCGCCTCTTTTTCGCGCGCCGCCTGCCCCAATACTCCGAAGATCTGCGACGCTTTCTGACAGATATCCATCGCGCTGACCGTATCGGTAACTGTATTCGGCGTCCACGGATCGCTGTCGCGCAGCGCTCCGATCTGGCACCAATCCCCCAATCCGTATTCGATGGTCCCGTCATCCTTGCGCATTGACTTCAAAAAGCCGAGATATCTGTAAATTGCGTCCGCATTGTCTTCCAGCACGCAGCGATTCCCGCGGTATTTATAAAGATAATACGGCACCGCCGCCAATACGGCATCCCAAGAAGGTCCGCTTCCCCAGCCGTATCCCCATCCTCCCGTCGGGACTACGCAAGGGATGGCTCCGTTTTCCTTCTGGCAGTCCCGTATACAGGACAGCCACATTTCCAATGACTTTTCACAATCCAGCAACAGGCAAAATTGCTCGGCCGACAAATACGCGTCCCCTGTCCAGCCAGATTTTTCACGGTGCGGACAATCGGTCGGAAAATAATAAAAATTTGAATAGTCGCTGCGCAGCGTATTTTCGAACGTCCTGTTCGCATATTCGTCCGAACAGTAAAATGATCCGCGCCGACGCAATGCCGAACTTTGCTCCGACATAACGATTAGGTCTTCCGACGCCTGCCAATCCTCAATTCCCGTTACCTTTACATAACGGAAACCGTAATAACTGAAGCAAGGCGTGAAACCTTCTCCGCGTTCTCCTTTGCAGGTGTATTCGATCTTCTGGATCTCTCGATCCATTTCGCGATATCGGACCCAGCACTGGATATTTTTCGTATCCATATCCCCGTCTTTAAACCATTCGCCGCACACAAGCGTTACTTTCTGTCCCGCTTTACCGTCGATCTTCAGAACGGGAATTCCCGCAGTATTTACCCCGAAATCATACAAATATCCGTCTTTGAGAGGAATAATGCGCACAGCTTTCCGCTTTTTATACTCTCTGATCGGTTCAAAATCCGCCATTACGCAGCGTCCCGTCGGCGTAGCCGCATGTATCGTTTCCGCCCAATCGGAATCATCAAATTCCGGCAGATTCCATCCGGCTATCTCCTTACGCGCATCGTAAATTTCTCCTTCACGGTAATCATCGTTCAAAATCGCCGAAGGTGCCCATTTCAGCATTTTTTCGGTAGATAATACCTTCTTGCCGTCCGTTTCCACACAAAAGGCTGTTTTGGGCGCCGCACGGAAGGATGCCTTGTCGATCTCCCAAGGTCTGCCTCCGTAATTGTTCGTAAAACCGTTTCCGAGAATCAATCCGATCACATTTTTACCCAAGCGCAAATAATCGCCGATCTCATAGCAATCGTACACGACTACCTGCTCAGGATTGCAGATATACGGCGCTAGTATGCCTTTCGTAATGCGGTGTCCGTTGATATATAAATCGTAAAACCCGAGCGCCGTTATGACGATCTCGGATTTTTTCGGCATCCCTTCCAGCGTAAACGTCCCGCGTATATAAGGTGCAGGCACGTTTCTGTAATAATCCGAATATTCTTTTGTCGCCGCTATAAAGGATTTTTCAAATTGCATAACGATTACGATTCACTCCTCGCACGATCTTTTCAATGTCCCGCATGTCCTTAACCTTGTAAGAGCAAAGATCAAATTTTTGTTTCAGCTTTTCATTCGTTACGACATCGTATGCAATGCAGGGAATACCTGCCGCATATGCAGCTTTAGCGCCCGTATCGGAATCCTCTACGGCTAACGCCTCATCCGCCCTCGCCCCGCACATTTTCAAAGCTCTGGTATATACGTCCGGCGCAGGCTTCGCTTTCGCAACTTCATCCCCGCTTGAAACCGCACAAAAATATTTTTCCAGATGGATGAGCTTTAAAATATATTCCACATAATTGCGGTCGGAAGATGACGCCACTGCCGCTTTCACCTGTTGCGATTGCAAAAAGTTCAACAATTCGCAAAGTCCGGGCGAAGGTTGCAGTCCGGATTCCCCTGCTATCTTCATCAGAAGATCAAACTCCCATACGGTAAGCGCGTCAGCCGAGTATGCCAGCCCGTATGTTTGAGCGACCTCTCCCCAAAAGGCTCGCTTACTTCGGCCGATTGCCGTCGGAGATATTGTCTCCACATCCAACCCCAGCTCCGCCAGCAATTTGTTCCGCGCCAGCTCATGCAAAGGTTCCGTGTCGGCTATAACGCCGTCCATATCGAAAATTACTGCCTTGATCATAATTGTACCACAAATTTTCCTTTTGCGCGTTCTTTTTCGTCCGACAATACCAAAAAAAGTTTTTCAAGACCTATCGGTTCGCATTGCATGCTCGTTACGTCCACCCTTCCGCTCTCGATCAGCGATAAGGCTCTCGCCTGTGTATACGGATTGATATAAGACGAACGAAGCGTCAATTCCTTGCTGAAAACATCATAAGGCTTTAAGGAGATCGCCGCATCCGGTTTCGTAAGCCCGAACATCATGACCACGGCCTTCTGCCCCGCGACACGAACTGCCTGTTCGATCGTTTTGACCAAACCGCAACATTCAATTACACAATCAAAATTATATTTTTTGCATTCTGCTTCAAATTCTTCCGCCGGCATGGATGACGGATCCAGGCAAAGATCTGCGCCAAGCTTTTCCGCTTGCGCACGCTTTGATGCCACCGGTTCCGAAACCGCCACAAACGAACTGCCTGAAAGCCTCGCCAGCTGCAACATCAGCAGACCGATCATTCCGCCTCCGATCACCAACACCTTTGCGCCCGCCTTTATCTCACACATGTCGATCCCGTGCAGGCAACATGCCAGCGGTTCCGTCATCGCCGCCGCTTTCAGATCTGTACCCGCCGATACAAGATGCGTCTGCTTCGTCGGCACGGCTACATATTCGGCAAACCCTCCGTTTACCATCGTCCCGATACCAGTCATGTGCTCACAAAAATGCCCCTTCGCAGCCAGACAAGCCGGACATGCCTCACACAATACATTCGGATCCACATCGACTCGATCTCCGACTTTCCTGTTACGAACATTTTCGCCTACAGCAACAATTTCTCCGGCAAATTCATGTCCCAATACGATGGGAGGATGTACTTCCGCGCAACCCTTGTCGCCTTCATATATATGTACGTCCGTCCCGCATACTCCGCAATATGCTACCTTTACCAGCACTTCATCTTTACGGACCTCCGGAACGGGAATGCTTTCAACCCGAATATCATGCTTACCGTAAAACACGGCCGCTTTCATCAACTTTTTCATTTTTAATGCCTCAATACTCGCAGAAATAATTATACTGAACCAAATGCTTATAAAAATTGCCGCGACGGCAACTGCCGCCGCGGCTCCTTTGTCCCTCGCCGTATTCACGGCGCTGATTTTCCCGTCAGGATACTTTTCCCGCTTCTTTTATCGTCGTCCAGTTTTCCGTCCAGTGCTGAATCACCGCATCGTTCACTGTCTCCGCAGAAACACCGTTGCACATCTGCGTATATCTGTCGTTCACCGCATAATAACGAAGTCCGCCAAGATATACATATGCAGATGCATAATCGACAAATACCGGCTGGTAATTTCCGAGATCTTTAATCGACTGGATCATATAAGAACTCTTGCTCGTGTCAGGCTCGTAACCGTATACCATTCCTCTGCCGCCCAAAGCTTCGCTGTAAATGTCCTGACCATCATCCGAAAGCATGTACAGAATAAAGTCGAATGCGTTCTCTTTATTCTTTGAAGTGTTCGGAACGCTCATCTGGTGGTCCATCGTAGCACAGCTGATAACCGCACGCGCTTCCGCTACACGATCATATGTTACCTGATCCAAATCCTGATAACCCAGCGCTGTTCTGGTCTCTTCCAGCGTCTTATTCTCATCGATGCATGTTACCAACTGCGAAAGCCTCTGATCGCCGACCGTCGTCTTTCTGCCATACGTGCCTTCCGCTTCTGTAGCATCGGAGAAATAAGTCTTGTCTTCTGCATCCGTAAATGTGTTCACAATCGACGAAATGATCGGAGATTTCAGAATACCGAAATCCTGAGGATTATTCGGCAGATAGTCCGACAATTCATTTTCCATCCAGTCTCCCGAAGGAATAAACGCCACTTTGTCATTGTTGCCCTTAAATCCGTTTCCGGCAAACGCAACCTGCGCATCCAGATAGCTCATGCTGTCGATTGCAGGATGCATCAATCCGTTGTTCTTGTTCAAAATCTCCGCGATCACCTTGAACGCTTCCAATCTTCCTTTCGAATCGATCTGATCATAGGTATCCGCCACATGAGGTTCTCCGTTTTCATCACGGTAAATCAAATCATAATAATCGAAATAGCCCTGCACCGTATCATACTGTGCGCCCCAAATCAATGTCATGTAATCGCTGTAACTGGAACCTGCAAACGTCGACCAAGCTACATAACCGTCTTTCGCGCTCACATCATAACTCATATCCAGCAATTCGTTCGTCGTCTTGGGAAGATCGGCCTCCGTAAAGCTATCCCCGTATACTTCCTTGAGCGTCGTCATGTTGTAGAAGATACCGGATACCGAGTTCGCCCAGTCAATAAAATAGATGTCGTCCGTATCTTTATAAAGAAGACGTTGGTAAATATTCTGGTTCATCTCTTCTTTGATCGTCTTCTCATGTCCTTCCAGCTTCTGGTTGTAGATCACATCCGTCAGCTTTTCCACTTTCTTTTCATCCGCCAGCCTTGCCTGCGACCCTGTCGTAAATACCAGATCATAAGGCGACGTACCTTCCTGGATCTGCGATATGTACTGGCTGTTCAGGTTGCCCGTTGCCGTGATCGCGATCACCATATTCGATTCCTTAGAATACTCTTTTGCCATATTCTGCAGCCATTCAACGCCAAAGCCTGCCACCGACAGCGCAATCTCAAGATTTCCGCCCGATCCGTCTCCCTCATCGTAAACAGTTCTGCCAACCGCTTCTTTTTCGCATCCTGCGAACGCAAAAACCGATCCGGCAAAAACCAAAGCCAACAACAAACAAACTAACTTTTTCATGTTTTTCTCCTTATTTTTCTATTTTTATTCGATTTTGCTTTTTCCACCCCTGTACTTCGGCGTCTTCGCGCCTATTCTGTTTCGCCCCTCTTTTTTCTAACCCTTCAAACCACCTCCGAATGACATATCCATCAAAGTATTCTGGAAAGCTACAAATATTGCTATGACCGGAATCATACTCATCAGCAATGCGGCAAAATAAACCGGTTCATTCATGTTTTGCAGCGTTTTCGCCTTATAGAGATACAAGCCCGTCGCTATGGTCGGATAATGCTCCAAAAACAACAGCGGCCCCATATAATCGTTCCAAAATGAAATGCTCGCCACTACGCAAAGCGCTAAAATCACCGACAACGTCTGCGGCAACATGATCTGCACAAATACACGGAAATCACTCGCCCCGTCTACAAACGCCGCTTCCGCGTATTCCCATGACAATGACTGAAAAAATGAAAACAATACGATAAAATTAAACCCGACACCCGCCGCAAAGGTAATCACCATAAACGGGGAATCGATTATGTTCAGCGCCGAGTAAATTCTGAATTGCGAAGGCATTGCGCCGACAATCGGTATCATCATCACAAAAATCGATATACCGTAGATCAGCCGCCTGCCCGGAAAACGATATTTCGCCACCACATAAGCTGTCATCGTCGACACCAGAACCGCCAGCACCGTACTGCCCAATGTATACCATAAACTGTTGATAAACATCGTAATGACGCTGTATCCGCTCTTCGACATCTCCGTAAACGCATCCGAATAGTTGCTGAACAGCCATTCCTTCGGCAATCCGTTCGTATTGAACGACCTGTACTCTGCCTGCGTCTTCAAGGATGTGATAAAGCCGTAATATACAGGATATATCAGGCTGAATGCATAGATCACAAAAAGTATAAAAACAATGATCTTTACTACCAGAAACGACCGGCTCATGTAGATTTGTTTTTTACGTTTCTTCACGACTGTCTTCTCCATGCTGTTTCACCCCCTTAATACGCTACGTCCGGATCGATCTTCGCGAATACCCAACGGACAAATACGACGATCGGAAAACTGATGATCGTGAAAAATACGCTCACCGCCGCGGGATATTGCAAAGGCGATGTTGAATCCCAGGTAAGCCGGAATATAAAATACGAAATCGTGTCCATCTTGAACGTCAATGCCGAACCGGCTTCATTAAACAGAACGATCGGCCCCGAAGCCGTAAATACCTTTGAAAGCGCCAAAATGATCGTCGTGGAAAGAGTGGGCCAAATCATCGGCGTAACTATCTGGAACATCTCGCGGACCCAACCGACTCCGTCCAGCTTGCCCGCCTCCAACACATCTTCCGGCAAACGTCCCATCGCGCCTTGATACAGCAGCAAATTTACTCCAAAGCCCGTCCAGATACAGAAAAATACGACCGCATTCGTTGCAGTGCTTGTATTACCCAGAAGCTGCGGAAAATTCTGATCGAAAAGCGCCTTCCATACTTCATCCAAAGGCCCTCCGAAACTTAAAATCGCCCGAAACGCCGATACATAGACAAGTCCCGGTATGATCGAGGGCAGAAAAAATATTACTCTGAAAAATTTATAGCCCCACATCTTCTTGAAAAGAAAATATGCGGTGAGATAACTAAGCGGCAACGTGATCAGCAGATTGCTTGCAAAATATTTCAATGTATTGAAAAATCCGATGTGCAGATCCGCCGTCGATACCCGCAGTTCCGTAAAAATACGCTGGAAATTTACCCACGAAAATTCATAGATATACCCTGTATCCGTCAGTCCCGCTTCCGTCTGAAATGCCATCAGGATCGAATTCAGATTCACGCCTACATAAAATATCGCAAAATTGATTGCCGCAGGCAAAAGCATTAAATATACAAATAAATACTTTCGCCGCATCATCTTCTTAATAGAACCGCCTTTCGGGCGCTTCACCTGCTCTTCTTCATTCACATTGACAGCTTCCGCTCTTTCCATCCGGCTTCCTCCTTATCCCTGCCTTTCCTCTTTTCCTTCCCAAGAATTCAGATTCGCATCTTCTTGCTCCGTTTACGCTCTTCATTATAACCAAAACGATCATTTCAGTCAATATTCATTGCCGTTTTTGATTGATTTGATCATATTATGATAATTTTAATGAGAAAATCCATTCAAAACGATCATTGAATTAATCAACAATTTTTTAAAGAAAGTTGACAAGATAAAAATTATACATTATAATTGAAATTGTGGAGGTTTCTATGCCTAATTCCGAACGCGAAAAAGAGATACTGAAAATACTCGAAAAAAAATACAATGTAAGCGTGAAAGAACTTGCCGACGCCCTGTATGCAAGCGAGCCGACCATCCGCCGCGATCTGATCAGTCTGCAAAATAAACAGTTGGTCATCCGCACACATGGGCGCGTTATCGCCAATACTATTTCCGCTGACACGAATATCGCCCTTTCCGCACGGGAACACCACATGTATAACATAAAAAGCGCTCTTGCAGAACAAGCTTCTACTTTGATCCAGGACGGTTTCGTCGTCATGCTCGACGCCTCCACGACCGCTTCCCATCTGGTAAAATACCTGGAAAGGTTCAAAGACATCATCGTCATAACATGCGGCATTAAAACCGCCTATATGCTCTCACAGACAAATATCAAATTTTTGTGTACGGGCGGAGAATCCATCAATAAGTCATTTTCGCTTATCGGGCAGTCCGCCATTTCCACCATCCGCGAATATAATGCGGATATCTGCTTCGTTTCCTGCCACGGACTATCCCCTTCAGGCTATGCAACAGACACTTCCGTGCCCGAAAATGAAATACGGCACGCTTTGATGCGCCAATCCAGAATTAAAGTTCTCATGCTCGACAATACAAAAATCGACAACGGTTTCTGGCATAACCTGTGCGATATTTCCGAATTTGACGCCGTCATCTGCAATGAAGAACTTCCTCCTAAAATTATGGAAAGAGTAAAAAAATTTTTGCTCGTCCATTAAATTCATAATCCGTTCGGCAATTTCGGAAGATTTTGCGAAAAAAGGCCTCGGTATGCAAAAATTTGCATACCGAGGCCTTTACATTCCTCTGAATTTGAAAGATCCTGTATTTTCCCAGGAACAATTCATAATTTATTCTGTGTCCATGATAAAATCAAGCCCTGCGGGCGAAATAAAAACGATATCTGCCCCTTCACGGAAAAATCCCGGCTTTACGTTACGTTTCTTCGTGCGCTTTACCTTTGAACTCTCCCGTTTTCACCGCCTTTCATCAAACGCCGAACCTCCTCCGCGGATACTATGTTGAAATCGCCTTCAACGGAGTGTTTCAGTGCGCTTGCCGCCACCGCAAAGTTGATGCAATCGGACGGCGTATATTTTTGGGTGAGCGCATAGATCATGCCCGCAGCAAACGCGTCGCCGCCGCCTACGCGATCGACCATATCCATCGTATACTCACGGGAATGCGCAAATTCCTTTCCGTTAAAAATAAGCCCGAAAATTTTGTTGCGGTTGGCATTGATCGTTCTCCGCTCCGTAAACGCAACTACTTTGAATTTAAATCGATCCAGAAGTTTTTGCGCCGTCTCCCGACTGCGTTCTGCACACTCCGGCAATTCGGATCCGATCGAAAAAACTTCTTCCGCCTGACTTTCATTGGCAATGCATACATCCGTCAATTCCAACAGCGGCGCCATCACTGCGGCGGCTTTGTCTTTCGTCCAAAGCTTGCTGCGATAATTCAGATCACAAGATATCGTGATCCCCTTTTCCCTGGCGACCTTACATGCCTCATGCACAGCCTGCGCCACCTTGTCCCCGAGCGCCGGCGTAATCCCCGTAAAATGAAACCAATCCGCTCCGTCCAAAATCTTTTCAAAATCATAATCGTTCGCGCCCGAGAGAGCAAACGCCGAACCGGCACGATCATAAATTACGTTCGAAGGACGCTGCGAAGCTCCTTTTTCCATATAATAAACGCCGAGCCTGTCTCCGCCGAAAACAATCTTCGACGTATCGACTCCCCATTTCTGCAAGTTTGCTTTGCATGCTTTCTCCAAATCGTTTTGCGGAAGCCGCGTTACAAATACCGAATCATATCCGAATCGCGCAAGCGATACCGCAACATTTGCTTCCGCTCCTCCATAAACCGCTTCAAAACCGTCTGCCTGCTCCAGCCTCTTAAACCCGAACGGACTCAGCCGCAGCATGATCTCCCCAAACGTAACAACCCTCATCTTATTTTCCCCGCCTTTTCCATGCATTCTTTCGTATTGCGTAGAATGTCCTCTGCTTTTCCCTGCATCATCCAGCTGCCGCCTACGGCAAGAATCTTATCAAACGCCAGATACTCTTCCATGTTTTCCGCATTCACTCCGCCTGTCGGAATAAACTTTACTTTCGGAAACGCCGCCGACAGTGCTCTGATCGCCTTTAACCCGCCGTATATATTGGCAGGAAAAAATTTTACGACGGACAGCCCGCACGCCAGCGCCTGCATGATCTCGGTCGGCGTAACACATCCAGGCAAATACGGAATTTTCTGTTCCTGACAGACTTTGCATACGCTTTCCGAAAAACCGGGCCCAACAATAAACTTCGCGCCGCTTCCGATCGCTTCCCTCGCCTGTGTTTCATTCAAAACCGTGCCGGCCCCGACCCAAAAATCAGGATATTTCTCCGCCGCCATTTTCAATGCTTCCTGCGCGCATTCGGTCCGGAAGGTTATTTCCGCAATTTTCAGCCCGCCTTCTTTCAATGCATCCATGACAGGAACTACTTCTTCCGTGCCGTGAAATACGATCACTGGAATGATTTTAACTTTTCCCGCTTCTTCAAAAAACTCATTCATACCTTTCAAATTCTATAAGATTCTCCTGTATTATTCGGATTTTGTCCGCCTGCGCGTTATCCGGCATGAAATCCGGCGAAACATCCGCGCCAAAAAATCTGACAAAAAAAGCAGAAGCCGCATAACGTCCGTATTCTGTACTCAGATGGTATGTATCCCTACACAAACTTCCATCCTGAAACGCTTTGCATTGCCGCAGCCTTTGAATAAATTCCCCTGTACGTATCAGCGGCATCCCGTTTTCTTTTGCAACACGCTCGCAAGCCTGACGGATCTGCCCTATCATTTGCAAAGGATCGTTCCCGTATAAATAAAACTTTTCATGCGTCGATCCTTTTTCATAAGACCACGTTTCATTCAATACCAAGCTTACCTGCGGACACACCTTCTTTATATATTCAATGATCTCGGTTAAATAGGGATAGTATGAGTCATATTTTCCCGCCAAAAAACTTACCTGCTGCAATACGATATAATCCCATTGTTCATACGCAAACGCATCGTTTGCACTGACAAGTTTATCCCCGATCATTACGGCATCTTTCTGGTACTGGTACGCGTCTTCTCTCCTTTCAATAAACTCACTGTGCTGCTCCAGACTGCATGCCGGCACATAAAGATTGCGAACATACAATTCCGGCGACATTTTTTCCATATATGCAGTACAGTCTTCGCCGAAACTGTTCGCCAAAACCAAAATTTTTTTCATAAGATCTCCTCAGCCGCTCTTTTGAACTACACTGTTCATAAAAAGTTTACACTGCTGTGCGCATTAACATTTCTTCGCCGCCGCATACACCCCATTTTTCAGCATTCGGTTCGCTCTCTCCCCGTTTTCCAGCGCCTTTTTCTTCCCGAAAAAGACTTCCCCCTCTATGCTTACATAAAGCTTTTTAATGTTTCCCTCGCTTTTGCCATTACAATCCATTATACAACAATTTCCGTTTTTGTCAAGATTCTTACAAAAATCGTTTTCTCTGTCGCTTTCGGCATCAACATTTTTTTCTGTCCCCTCTTTGCCTTCGGTATTAAAATTTTTTAGTAGTCTTTGCAACCCTCTTCGTACACAAAATAACGTCATCTTCTTTCATTGATAAAACGACCGAAACATTACGGCAAATATGTCTGAAGGCGCTCGTCGGAACAAAAAATTTGTCCAGACGAGCGCCTTCGGTCTTTTAAATTTTTAAGTTTGTCTGAAATTCCGATTGCCGTAACATACTTTCTTTGCTATACGCGTTTCCATTTCTCTGTCTAGTTGCGTTTCGCATACCTGCAGACTGTCTTTTGAAAAATCCGCAACATCGATCCCGGCAAACAATGTGCAGTCCTGCTGCTTGAATTGTTCTGCCTTTTCCAACAAAATGTTTTGATCCGTCTGAAAATGTTCTGCTAGACATTTTATACAATACAGCCGGCTTCCGTCCCGATTGATCAGTTTTCTGCTCAAAGCGATTTCCAACGGCCGCAGAATTTTCCCGCACTTTTTACAAACTTCACTCATTTTCTGTCTACGATCTTCGCACGGTAAACAACACTTTCATGCGGGTTCAGGCTCTTTAAGATTGCACCGTTGACAGGATATTCCGTCTCATTCGTCCAGCAATTCTGCATTTCCAGCGTCTTACCGGATGACACCCCGATCCCCAGATCGTTCAGTGTGCATATGATACCCCGCACATCGTCCGATAAATTAAAAAATCCGATGGCAATATCGCCGTTCGAAAGTCCGCGTGCAGCCGCAAAACTTTCCCCTCTTTCACTGTTCCAGTCCGCGGGAGAATCCGCCCTGTAAACCTGCATGCATTTTTCATCCTGCTGTATGGATAGCAATACCGGGTTTTTCAACAGATTTAACGTAAAAGTATCCATGTTGCGCACATCGCATCCGATCATTAAAGGCGATTGCAACAAACACCATGCCGCAAAATGCGTACGGTATTCCGCTTCCGTACATCCGCCCAATCCGACATTCCCTTTTCCGTTCATCCCGACGATCAGCATATCCATATCATTGAAGCAACCTTTCGCATTGTACGCAAGCAATGCAAATTGTTTGCCGATGATATCTTTTACCGAATTCCAGTTGTCGACGATATCACCTGTAGACCGCCACATATCGGCTCCCGTCGTACGTATCCATTTTTGCGATTCATCCGCGCCCCAGTTACACGCCGAAAAAAGAATTTCCCGGCCGCTGTTCGCCAACGCATGCCCCATCGCACGATACAGCTCTTCCCCGCGGCGATTCCACGGCCGATAACAATAATCATATTTCAGATAATCCACGCCCCACTCCGCAAAGGTTTGAGCATCCGTCCATTCCCGATCCAGGCTGGAAGGATATCCCGCACACGTCATAAGTCCGCAACACGAATACATACCGAATTTCAGACCGCGACGATGAATCTCCTCCGCCAATACCTTCATCCCGCGCGGAAATTTCTTAGGATCAGCCTCCAGCCTCCCGTCTTTTCCTCTCTCGCGTAATGCCCAACAATCGTCAATTACGACATATTTATAACCCGATTCCGCCAGCCCGCTCTCTATCAACGCATCTGCACTTTTTAAAATCAGCGTTTCATCTATCTTTTCGGCAAATGTGTTCCATGAATTCCATCCCATCGGCGCTTTATTTACGATCATCATTTGACCTCCCTGAACTTTTATGGTATATTTATTATATAACTTTTTTATATTTCTGACTATAGTTTAATGTTGCCGATTTATGGAGAAATGTTGCATGAATACTTTTTTGAACCTCATTTGGGCAGGAGAACAAAAATGTGATTCCAATTATAAAGTCGGTCCTTTGCTCCGCGACAGATACATTCTGCATTACATCTTAGACGGACAGGGAATTGTCGAATTCAAAGGGCATGTATATACGGTTTCCAAGGGTCAGATGTTTTTGATCTACCAAAATGAAGTCATTATGTATTGTGCGGATAAACATCACCCGTGGCACTATATTTGGGTAGATTTTTCAGGGAATGCTGTGGATGAATTGCTTTCTCATACTGCATTTACCAAAGAAAACCGCGTTACCCCGTTTCTGCCGCAAGAGGAAGTTGTTGCCTTATTCGGACATATGCACAACCGTTTCGGAAACCCGTGCGCAGAAACGGAAGGAGCAGCCGCTCTTTTACAGCTCTTTTCCTATCTCATGAAAAAATTTCCTGCCCCCGAATCAAATCGGTGCATCGCCTTACAAGCCGCAGATTTGTTGCAAGCCAGCGCAAGAGACCCGAATTGCAAAATCGAAAAAATTGCCGAACTTTTAGGCGTCAGCCGCTCCCAACTTTTTCGGCTCTTTAAAGCTAAATTTGACATCAGCCCGAAACAATACCTCGAAAACATACGTTTTTCCATTGCAGAAAAACTTCTCCATGAAAATTATTTGACGATATCCGAGATCGCTTTTGCAAGCGGATACGCTGACCCCCTGCACTTTTCCACAGAATTTAAAAAACGCGTCGGCATCTCTCCTAAAAACTACGCCATCCGATCTTCTTCTCCCTCTTAACCACTCTTCGAACTTGCTTTCGAGTCAATAAATTTTCGCTCAGGCCGCTTTGTTCCTTGCTGATAAAAGGTGTCGGCACTAAAATAACAATTTCTCCCTTCGCACGTTAAAAAGGACGCGGAAATATCTTCTGCGTCCTTTTTAAGTGCCGTTTGCTTATTCTGTTCATTCTTTCGGTCTGTGGCAATAATCATAATACCAACATTCATACGGCTCATTACATTGGCTGCCTGGCTCTTGCATTACTTCTTCCTTCTGAAATTTGATCTTACCTAATCTCCAGATATTATCATTGACCGTTTCCGAAAACGCCTTTGCCTTTTCGCTGACGTCTTCGATCACATAAGGATTCGCCTCATCTTCTCCGTGGTAAACAATGCAGCATTTTTTCAAACGTATTCCGCAACGGATCAGAATATATCTTTGGAAACCGACATCCTTTATGAATTGTTCGGATACTCCGCTGCTATTTTTTACTTCATACAATTCATAGTCCTCTCCAACTTTACGCAAAATATCAACGGCACAATAATTCCCATAATACCGAAAAGCCGCTTCACATATCACAGGGGTACCGTTCTGCAGACATTCCTGCGTCTTCTCCAACATTTTTGCAAAATCCAGCTTACCGTTTTCTTTGAATGCAGTTGTCTCTACATATTCGCCGAACATGCCCATCGCCGCATCCCCGAAAGCATTTCCCTCGTCAAGACGCTTTTGAACTTCCGGCGGAATGATCCGTTCTTCCGGTCTATGGCGATCCAGCCAAAGCATCCGCGGGCATTGCATCCCCCTCATATAATCCGTTTTTGTAACCCCCATTTCAATGGTTCTCCTTAAAAGACATCGCTATTATATCGCCCGCCGCCGCCGATTGTCAAATACCCGCAATCCTCTTTTTTACAAAAAAACTTTTCAAATTTCTTCCATCAAAGTCTGAAAATACAGATTATTCTTAAATTATATAATTATTTAAAAAAAAATAAAAAAAATTGAATTTATAGTGAAAAATCAGTTGTCAATTTTTTTTTAATATGGTATAATCATCAAGCTGAGTTCGTGAGAGCAACGTTTGATTTGCTTTGCATCAGCAACAAAAATCCGCAGCGATGCGGTTTATATAGATGGCCCCGTGGTCAAGCGGTCAAGACATCGCCCTTTCACGGCGGTAACACGAGTTCGATTCTCGTCGGGGTCACCACTATCAGTCTAAATCGAACACTTTTAAGTGAACGGTTTAGACTGATTTTCTTTTATCTTGATTTCTTATCCAATAAATAAAGTGACTTCCATTTTACTATGGTTAAACCTGATTGTTTCAGAGCAAAAAGCAAAGCCCCGACATTCATTGTCGGGGCTTAATTCAAAAGGGCTGTTATAGTGTATTTCAACCTTGTCGTCATACATAACGACTTCTTTTACGAGCAAGCTAACCAGCATCTGCGGCTCTGATTTTAAGGCTTTGTCGATATGCTCTATTATATCCTTTTCAGTCACTTTTACTACCGTCTTGGAGTTTTCAATCAAAATCTTTTTCTCAAGTTCCTCAAGTTTTGCCTCATAGCTTTTAAGTCTTTCGGTCGTAGATTTGGTTGTAATACCTTTCTCTATGGCAATCATAATATTTTCGATAGCCTTTTCAGTCTGCTTTTTCTCTTTCTGTAAAGCGTTTAACTGCGTGTTTGCCTTTAACAATCTTTCCTGTTCTGCCAATATGCCGTTTATAATTGTCTGCATATTTTCGGGGTCAGACAATTTTTCAACGGTTGCATTTATGACCATATCTTCAAGCATTTCCTTGGGCACAGGTGACTTATGACAGTTGTTGAGTTTGGCTTTTCGTCCTCTGCACTTGTAGTAATAGGATCTTTTGCCTTTCTTGCTTGTACCGCACTCGCCTATCAAAGTCTGTCCGCAATATCCGAATCTGAGTTTACCGCGCAGGAGATAGGTGACCTCCACGGAGTTCTTTCCGTGCCTGTATGTAGCCAGTCTTTCCTGTACTTTTTCAAATGTCTCCCTTGCGATAATGGCGGGATACATATTATCTACTGTCTCGTCATTGTGTCGGTATACGCCCGTATATTTCTCATTGCGAAGAATATTATAGACGGTATTCATCGGGAATGGCTTGCCATTGCGTGTTATGCCTTTTGCTGCAAGCCGCTTGACAATTTCCCTTACACACAGACCTTTGACAAATTCATCATAGATAAATTTTACTGTCTGCGCATTTATATCGTCTATGACTATTTTTCTGCCGTCTAGCCGATAGCCGAACAATAAGCCTCCGCCCTGATAATTGCCTTTCAACCTTGTCTCTCGCATACCGCGCTTTACTTTCTGAGATAACTCTGCGGAATAATATTGGTTCATGCCTTGAAGCAAGCTCTTTAAGATAATGCCTTCCGGCGTGTCCGGAATGCCCTCCATAGCGGATAAGAGTTTAACCCCGTTATCTTCTAACGTCTTTTCATTGATACTTGCCTGATACTTGTTACGGCTGAACCTGTCAAGCTTGTATACAAGAACGTAATCCCAAAGATGCTTCTTGCTGTCGTCTATCATTCGTCTGAATTCGGGTCTGTTATCGTTAGTGCCCGTCATTGCCTCGTCTATGTAGGTATCAAGTATCATAATGTCGTGGCTCTTCGCGTAGTCCTGACAAACTCTCAGCTGTCCCTCGATAGACTGTTCTGTCTGTTTATCACAGGAATATCTTGCATATATAACTGCAGTTTTCATTTTTAATTCCTCCTTGATTTATAATTGAATATACCTCTTATAGCGCCTTTGGATGGTGTATATTACCGATCCGATCGTGCCTGCGCTGCGGTTTAGTAAGCGGCCGATCTCGCTCATGCTCAGCCCTGCCATACGGTGAGTGAACACTTTGCGCTGATAGTCGTCAAGTTGCATTTTGTCGATAACGTTATCAACAGCTTCATGCTCGTCCTCGTCGGCTTTATAAACTTCTTGCGCCTCTAAATGGCATACTTTTTCGAGGTCGATATGCCTTGCACTGATGCGGTATCTTCCGCATATCATGCGGTCAATGAGCTTATAGCAGCAATATTTTATGGTTATGATTTTGCCTTTTTTAGTAATTTCATAAGTATCGTCTAAATGCTCCCCGAAGTGTTCGCAGAGGAAGAGTGCAACCGTCTGCACCATGTCGTAGTTGTCCGACATTATGTAGTCGGGATTATCCTTGTTGAAGATGTCTTTGCATACTCCGATGTGCGCCTTTGCCATGTAGTTGCCTGAAAAACGTATAAGGTACTTGGTCTCCTTGCATACGATAAGCTCCGCCATATCGAGTACATTCTCGCGGGAGATGACCTCGGTCAGTATGTCGAAACTCCTTTCAGCTTTCTTTTTCATTTGTTTTTACCTCCGTCTTGATTTTTCGTCTTTCGACGGGGTAAAAAGGGCATAGACGATTTATCCGAGGATTAACTTTTCAAATATTTCCGTCCTCTGTCAACAGAGAGAGGAAATTTCCTGATGTCGGAGCCCTGAAGTCTTTATGAAATTTACGAGCGACATTGACAGGTGTAAACGGCTATGCCAAAATATCCCCTCGAAAGAGAAAACAGACACTCTCCCCAAAAAACTCAATTACTTTTCGGCATTTGTTCTATTACCGCTAAGCTGACCTTGCCCATGATCTCGCCCTCGCTTATGCAGGTAAAATCATCCGCAAGTATTTATTTGAAACCGTGTTCTTCATTACCCATTCTGCAAAGAATATCTTCATCCAAAACGTCTGACACGAAGTAAGTCTTCATGCCGCGCGAATAGACTATTTTCTCATCGTTCTTGGTGATGTATTTGAGCATATACTTTATACTGTCCGCGACCTGCTGTCTGTTTGTGATTGCGGAAAAGTCGCTTCTTCCGAACCGCTCGTTGAAATAGCTGTTCTGAATACTATTTTCTCGTTTGTGGCGCTTGGTGCTGTAATCTTCATGCTCTTCCAGCTCTCCGGGCATACCGCCTTCCGGAATATAGGTGAGTGCATGAAAGTGCAGCCGCTGTCCCAATTCTCCGCGTTCCCATGCTCCCATATACCGCCAGCCACGCCTGGAAGAAAGATGATAAAGCGAGTTCATAAGCGATTTACGGAAGGTTTCTTCCGTGTGCTTTTCGGAATCATAGGTGTAAGTGCAAAAATAGTTCCATCTGTTGGTGTAGCTGCGCCGTATCATACGCTTATATCGTTCCCAACGATTGCGGCTGAGCCTGTTGAAATGTTCTTCCACAAACTGCTCCGCCTCGCCTTCGTCTTTGAACATGGGCGCAAACTCCAAAAGTAGCTTCGCCTTGCGGCTCTTTCTTCCGCCTTTCACTTTTTCAAAGCGCTACTCGAACTGCTGCACCTCCTCGCTCTTTTCGGGTTTCTGTCGTTGCCGATTCTTCCGATACGGGCGTTCCGTATGTGGTATGGCTATATAGTGGCTGCCGTCATAATAAATCTTTGCTGCAAGAAGGTTCATTTTTCTTCACCTCCTCGCATAAGTTCATTCATGCGCTTCAATAGCGCGCTGAATAATACAGTCTGTTCATATTGCGGCAAAGCAGAGGGATCCGCTCTGCCAAACGCCAACGGTTACTGCGTCTGTTTTGTCTTGTTTGTTCAATGCTATAAAATCGAATGATTTCTGTTCTCGGCGATCCTATCGTAGCATAAGCAAAAAGAAAATAATAGCGCATTTTCTTACCCAAAACCGCGCCTTATGTTGAAGAAATAGTGCATTTTGTGACCTTTACAGGATAAAAGTTTACCTTTTGCATACACTACCGCACAAGCAAGAAAATGGTGCAACTTAAAATAAAAGAGCATAAAAAAACCGCACGCCTCAAAAAGAGGTATGCGGTACGCGATAAATGAAAAATGATTGAACGCTAGGGACGGAACGGAAAGCGCGGAGATCGCCCAAGCGGATCAGCGGGCGACTCCGCGCCGTCCGTCCGCTTCAATCTGCAGGCGCTTTATTTTGCTGCATTGCAGGTTTGCTTGCGATGAGATTTTTCGAAATTCTTTCTATGGTTTATCCAGTCAGTTTTTAGGCGTGAGCTTGTCTGCCATACCCTATTATACTCATAAATTAAAGAGGTTTTCACTTCAAAAAACATCTATTTATGGTATGATATAAATAAGTGTTAACGCTTTGTATAAAGCCATTTATCAATGGAAAAAATTACAAAAAAACTCTTAATTATGCCGTTAACCGAAAGGCAGCCTGTGTTAGGCTGCCTTTTAACGTAGCGCTAAATTTCAGTAAGGACAATTCCTTTTGCTCGTAATATAGCCCCAATCGTATTATCAATTTTACCTGTCGAATATGTTTTTGGTGATCTCTTATGCTTATTCTTTTCTTCAACGATAGGAATATGCATCTTCCTTACTTCATCTTCGGTAATGTTGAGCAATTTATACAAATCTTGAAAAGTTAATATTTCCATTTTCTCTCCGGCATTATATTTTTCTAAAGCCATTGTGAACCTCGTATGCGGCTCCTGCGGAGTAGAAAGCTCTGTATCAGTTGCTATATATAGTTCATTGTCCGAGATCTTCGTATTATAGGAACAGTTATGATTTTTTAGCAATTGCATCAGCATTAGAGCAATCTTTATATTTTCCATCTCAAATCTTCGTCCGAAACAATATTTCTTTCCGTTTAATTTACTTTTTATAATTTCCCCTTCCGGATTGATGCTTTCATTGAACTTTTTTATGCATTTTTCTTTCTTTCCATTGCTTAAAGATTCGGGATTATTCTCTAACGCTAAAAGCATTTCATTCAAACTATCTCCGGTATAACGTATCTTATAATTTCTACTACTACCGCAAGCAGTAGGACAAAGATCCATTAATTGCGTAAGGTTGATTTCTAAGTTTTGACACATGGCCTGAACTAATCGCAGAGAAAGCAAAGCGTCGTCGTCACTTTTATGTAACCTCTCCGGTTTTTCAAGAGACATTTCATTTTCTGCATTTTCAAGGGAAACACGCTTCTTTATATTGGTATATTCACTATAAGCTTTCTGAGAATCAAAAAACTGAAAATTTATAGGAGAAAGATTATATCGCTTACATGCAGTTCGTAAAAAATCAGCATCATTACCGACTGCATGCCCCACAACAATTTGTTCTGGATGCTCCAATAGATTTTTAATGTCGTCATAATATGTCGTAAAAATCGGGCTGTTATAATACTGCTCTTCTGAAAAGGACAGATACAAATCCCGACCACCCGGCCTTCCGACTAAGTTAAATTCACTTTCAGGATTAATCGTTATAACGGCTTTTTTAATTATATTAAATTTTTCGTCTGTAATTACGTAGCCAAATTCGCAGATATGTTTACCATCGCAACACTCTATATCAAACGCTAAGTATCTCATCTGTATCTCCTAATGTCTAAGGCAATAAATCTAATTTTCGTAACGCAAACGGTACACCTTCATCTTTGCACGATTTTGTTTGAAATAATGCATACTGTTTAAGCTTTGGGTAACAATCCCCCATACATATACAATCATGATACGCCTGAAAAATCTCCAAATCATTCGGCCCGTCACCAAAATAAAGAAAAGGCTGTTCCGTATTGTAAAAACGCAAAACTTCCCTTATGCCAATCATACGTGAAGCATTTTTATCTTGCAAAGACAGAGCTTTAGTTTTTGCCCAATATTCCGTTGTATAGTTATTGTAACTACTCAGTTTGTCTACAGAAATATCAAATAAAACAACATTATATGCTGGCGAAACTACGCCTTTTCTGTCAGCTAAAAAACCATTCACATCCGCAAGCACCTTTGCTTTTTCCGTTGAATAACAGGTAAAGTCTTTACCATAAGATAAAAAGTCAAAGTGCCCCGAAGGGATCGTCGTTGGTTTATCTACGATAACCACACCTTCACAGATAACGTAACTACCATTAAGGCTTATATAAAAGTCCAATTCCACGGGAACTACTTCCCTGCAATGTTGTATGGTTCGCATTGTACACACACCAACTTTTATTCCTTTTTTGCGGAGTGCTTCGATGTCATGAAGAACGCAATCGGAAGTTCGCACCGAAAAATTCTTATCGTATAAAGTTTTTCCTATGTCGAAAATTATCAGTTCGTATTTCATTTTTCTATCGGCAATAAACTTGCTTCTTTATATGGTAATTGACTGCTAGCTATAAAATCACACCCATAGATATCACATAAAGTTTGTAATGTCAGGACTTCACGCGCTTTCCCTGTCATCTTGACTTTTCCGCGCTCCAACACAACAACATCCGCATTAAGTAACAGAGGTATACTTGGATTATGGCAGGATAAAACAATCGTCTTACCTTGTTTTTCTAATTTATATATATACCGTATAACAGTATTTAAAAATTTGTAATCTATGGATGCCATTGGTTCATCCATAATAATGATTCCCGAGTCCTGCACGACAGCTCTTGCAATTGTTACTAATTGCCGTTGACCGCCCGAAAGTTCATCCATTTTTTCAGAAAGTAAGTCGGTTATGCCGAGTTCATCTGCAACAGATTTTGCTTTCTTATAATCCTCCGATTTGGGCGAAGAATAAAACTTTATTGTGTTCATCCTGCCAAACGTCAGATAGTCTAAAACTGCAAAATCTGTATCGTCGGATATATTTTGCGGCACATAAGAAATTAATTTTGAAAGCTCTGTCGATGAAATTTGAGTAATGTCTTTGGTCTCAATAAAGGTTGTTCCTTTTAGTGGCTTTAACAGTCCCGTTAAAACCTTTATCAGCGTCGTTTTCCCGGAACCGTTTAAGCCAAGCAATACTGTTACTGAACCCTCATATATTTCTAAAAAAATATTTTCTAAAACCGCTTGCCCAGCATGATAAGAATAACTCAAATTTCTTGTTTCAAGTTTTATCATAAATAGTTTTTCTCCGAAGAAACAGAATGACTATGAAAATAGGCGTCCCTAAAAATCCGGTAACTGCAGAAAGGGGTATTTCTGACGCTGTAAAAGTTCTTGAAATTATGTCGCAGATAATTGCAAATGCAGCACCGAATAAAATAGTAAGCGGTATGGTTTTTCGCGCATCCCGACCGACACATATTCGTGCCATATGAGGAACAACCAAGCCTATCCACCCTACAATTCCGCTATACGCCACAGATGCTGCAGTAAGCAGCGTCGCCGCAAGGATAATAAGATTGCGATAAAGATTGTAATTTAACCCCAATGAGACTGCTTCATTTCTTCCGAGAGCAACTATATTGATTCTCCACCTGATAATAAACAGAAATAACGAACAGACTGTTACGATGGGTAGTAATATCCATACATCACGCATTGTAGCCTTAGAAAACGTACCGAGCAGCCAATAAACTATTTCACCGAGTTGTTTATCCGTATCGGCCATAAACTCCACAAAACTTATTCCCGCACTCATCAATCCGCTAATGATGATACCGGAAAGCAATAGAATCGTCGGGGAATTATTCCTGAATATCTTTGCTATTCCTACGGTCAACAACATAGTTATAATGCCAAAAACAAATGCAGCAACACTGATCATCAACCCTGTCAGTCCAACAATTATCGCAATCGCCGCACCGAACCCTGCCCCGGTGGATACACCAAGAAAATCGGGCGACACCAACTTGTTTTGAAATGTTTCTTGGTATACAAGCCCCGAAAGGCTGAGAGCAATTCCTACCAACAGGGCGACAAGCGTTCTCGGCAGTCGCAAAGAAAGAATTACGCTTTTATCTACTGAATCCGCCGAAGGCATATTAAACAGAACAGAGAAAAACGACTGTATTGAAATAGTATATCTGCCGATTATCAATGCAGAAAAAAATATTATGACCAAGATGATGACGGATGCGCTCAGCCATATTATAGTTTTCTTTCGTTCTTTGATCATTCTATCATAAGACTCCCGTCTTTAAAATATCCGTCAAGCAAATTTTGCGCCGCATAATCCGTCAATGTATAGTTAAAATATTTTTGCATGCACTCTTGTGTTAAAGTCACTAAATCGAAACTAAACAACTCGGGATAAATCTGATTTGCCTGCGAATAAATAAACAACGCGGATGCGGAACATGTCTGCTCAAATCCTACAAAGCCAACGGGAATATTATAGACTCTATTCTCTTGCACGGCTTTTATCTGATTCCAAGGTTCTGTCGAATATAACTCATTCAAGCGCTTTTTTTGATAGATTCCCCCAATTGATATGATATCAGGATTAATCTCTAAGACAGCTTCAACGGAGGGACGATTCGATTCAAAGCGATTGCATATAAAATCTATCTTTAATGCCTTATAGACTGTTTCAAGCAGAGATTTGCCAAGATCTGTATATCCGAGTCCTCTATCTTTTTCGCCGTTTATGTAATAAAGCGTTTGTGTTTTAATTTCAGGGTGTGCAGCCAAAGTTTGTTTCACTGTATTCAGCGCCGTAGTAAAATCGGATTGCCACATATCTATTTTTTCTGAAACAGCCTTGTCACCACCCCAAATTTGCCTTATCATTTCAGAAAAATAAAAAACATAATCGTCATATCCGTCTTCGGCAAATTGACGTACACATAAAGCATTTAACCCGTGTTCCCGAAGCATCTGCGCTGTTGCAGGTTCCGGGATAAATATAAGGTCAACGCCACGCATTATAAATGTTTCAACACTGTTATCATAGTCATACCCGTAAAAATTTTTTGCTTCCGGATAAATCTCGGTCGCCCACGGGTTGTCCAAAGTGCTGAAATATGTTCCGTCCAACAACTCCCCTAGGCCGAAGGCTATCATAAGGTCGCCCGTTGAAGGTGAAACCGCCGCAATCTTCTTCGGAGAACGAGGAATTTCAACAACGGTACCTGACATATCCGTTATTTCAATAGTGTCGTCGTTATTTTCGGCACATCCAGCTAATAAAGTAACTGTAATCATCGAAATAAATATAAGTAAAACAGATAATCCTCTACAAATCCATTTCTTCATGCTATTCTCCTTTTATCAATTATCTTTTGCTTTCGCTAAAATTGAGTTGAATTCTTCATCGGTTTTGGCATCACACAAAGCAATGAGAGCCTTATTGAATTGAGCTAAAGTCATAACATCGCTATCTATAAAACGCAATAATCTTTTTTTGAAGCGCATTCGTTTATTATAATCTACAAGCGCATCATAGTACATTTCTTTATCTTCCTCCATTTGTTTTTGAACTTTGGAGAATTCTCTGATAGTACAATTGCCATAGCGGTTGGAAAGATATTCCCTCTTGACGTTATTAAATATTTCTTTTTCTTCGCGTTCTATTCTTTCCTCGACGGATATTTCACGCAATTCCATCACTTCGTCCGTTTCATTCAATTCGGCAAGTACTGCCTCCTTCGAATCAGTATTAATCACCCACTCGAAAGAACCTCCCAATTCGTCATGGCAAATTCCTTTAACTAAATAATACATATAACTTTATTCTCCTTGTATTTTATTTATCTTAATAAATCGGTAATATCAACCGACAAAAAGTTAGCAAGCTGCTCTAATGTGTCAATATCTTTAACGCCTTGATTTAGCCATCTGCTGAGCGTTCTCGTTTCAGTCCCAAAGGCATAAGCAAATTCTTCTTGTGTTCGGTATTTTGTTTCTTTTATAAGGCGTTTCAAATTTTCGCCTGCAATCTTGCTCAAGGGCTTATATTCGTCTTCCATTTCCTACTCCTGAATTTGTACCTCAATTATACAAAAAATATTTTTGCCAGTCTACGACATATTTTGTCGTATGCTTTAAACCTCTTAAAGTTTAATAAGCCCTTGAAACTTTTTCTCATCGTAATATTTTTCGATAACTCCTGCAAAAACCGTCAGACTTCCGAAGTGATGACCGACAGTAACATTGCCCTCACTGCCAATTTTATAATCATCCGAAGAATAGATATCGGCAAGTTGTTTTCTGACCTTTTCGTTATGTTCTATGCCTATCGCTATAATTTTTTCAGCAACAGGTAAATTCTCTACAATGGATAAATTCAGCAGAAGATTAAACGATGCGCTTATGGTTTCCAATTCTCGCTCTTCAATCTGTTCATCGCGTGTACCACGCCGTGTATATATTATGCCGGCGTTTAACTGTCGCCATTCATCGGAAGTCGGAATAAATGGAGTAGTAAGATACTGAAAAATTTTATTCGTGTGGAATATTTTTAATAAATCAGAATATGCAATAACATATCCTGCACGATATTCATTTTTTATAAACAGTTTTTCATCAAAACACTCGTCTTTGCTTAGTAATATGGGAAGACTGCGCTTTATAGCTTTTTGAAAGATAAATATATCATCATATTTTATTGCCAATGAAACAATCTGCTTAAATACATCTGAATAAGTATTACCTATCCGTATGGTCGTCATTATCTGAGTTTCAAAAAAAGACACATATTTTTTTTCTATGAGATAATGAAGCAAATCAAGGTTTTCAAACTGGATTATGTAGTCTAAAAGCGTCTTATCATACTCATCATAATTTGTACCGACACAGCTACCATATTCATCTTGCATAGCCATAACAGTATCAACAGCATCTCGATTCCCGCTTTTTGCAATAGCATACAATGTAAACGGTCTGTCATCATATTTATCACACACCTCGCCGGCAACAAGTATTTCCTCTATACTCACTTTAAGAACCTGAGCCAAGTAATAAATGTACTCTGTTCCGGGATAGCGCGCGCCGCGTATCCATTTACTGACATTATCTTTAAGGGAATTCTTATCATATCCGTCACCTTTTAATTCTGCTATTTTTCCTGCCAAATCACTCTGCGAAAGACCTATCTGCTTAAGTCTATCTTTAATATAAACGCCGATCTCATCTTTGCTTTTCATAATTGCCATAGAATATACCTCGTAATAGGTTTTGATAAACATATTATAGCACACGAGTATTCAAAAATCAATATATCATTGTATACTTTTGAATATTAAATAGTCTACTGTTATGATTGAATTTTCAAAAATTAAATTACTTAATTGTAGACTTTTGAATACGCTATTTAAGGTAAAAGCCATAGAAAACATTACTGCCATTACCTTTTTTGTTTAGCAGTATCCATAAAATGCTACCAAATCAAAACATTTAAAAAATATTCGACTTAGAAAGTAATTGGGCCGCCAAACAAGTTAAAGGCGAACCCGTTTCCTTTAGGAGACGGG
>ENA-UOJL01000975-UOJL01000975.1-human-gut-metagenome-genome-assembly--contig:-P47-NODE-975-length-35087-cov-19.241094_pt1 | contig 35087 bp, 29 predicted proteins | sample MGYA00242347_ERZ723894 | MGnify/ENA metagenome assembly ERZ723894
CCATGATCCACAATCCGCGCCCGACGCGGGCGGAGATTTCCGACGTTGCAAACGCAGTCTACGACGGCACCAGCGCCGTCATGCTGTCCGGTGAGTCGGCTGCGGGCAAGTACCCGGTCAAAACCGTGCAGACCATGGCCGAGATCGTGGAGGAGACGGAAAAACATATCGATTATGAGCCGCTGTTCCGCAGCGAGGCGTTTCAGATTAAGAATATGGTCGATGCGATTTCTCACGCAACGTGCTGCATGGCCTGCGATATCCATGCAAAGGCTATCGTCGTCAGTTCGCTTTCCGGCGCGACTGTACGGATGGTTTCGCGCTTCCGTGTACCTGTCGATATCATCGGCATGGCGACAAACGCTCGCGTGTGGTACCGTCTGGCGCTTTCATGGGGCGTGCAGCCGGTCCTGTGTGAGGAAACGTTTACATCGACAGATGTTTTGTTCTACAATGCACTGCGCGCGGCAAAAAAGGCTATGCACCTGAAGCCGGGCGACAACGTTGTCATGACTGGCGGCAACACGACCGGAACATCGGGCAACACCAATCTCATCAAGGTCGAGACGATCTGATCGTATAGACGAAACGCAAGGCCCGCTGCGGGCCTTGCGTTTCGTTTATGCTTCTGCCGCTTTCGAGATAGCTCGCAGGAGCAGTTCTTTTTCTGCTGTGCCGGTGACGAGGATCAGCCCAGATTCGTAGTCCGCCTCGGCGGTCTGTACGCCGGGAACGGCCAGAAGCGCCTGCTCCAGCGCAGCTTTTCCGGGCATAGCCGGAAGTTCCTCCATACGAATGGTCAGTGTATGGGAAGGAGTTTCCTGCTCGGGCGGTTTCGACTCGGAAGATATCGTCTGCGGCAATTTATTTTCTGCAATACACGCTGCTGCTGCATTTTTGCACTTTCCAGTCAATACAGGAAGGAGCGTCATCCCTGTCAGGAAACAGGCAAGCAGCACACAGAACGCAGGTTTTGCTCCAAGGTCAAGTGCCGGTGCAAACAGGCCACCCGCCGCGCCTGCCAGCAAAAACGTACATACTGCACTGAATCCCTGCAGGCTGCGGCGTGTATGGACAGCACGGCGGCAGACGGAAATGGGGTCTTCTGCGTCAGCTAGTGTCTGCACAGACAGGATTGGTATCTGCTCCTGTAAATATGTGCTGGGCTCGCCTGCACGGATGCAGATCGGTCTTCCCCTCTGCGCAAGCTGCATCAGCGCCTGCTCCGGCCCAGCAGCTTCTATGACCTCCGTGTTGGTTTGCGAAGCAAGCTGTCTGATATAGAGCGACTGACTACCGGCCGGAATAGCCAGGCGGAGCCGCTGCGCAGCAAGCACGCGGCAGGCTTCCGGCGCCCCCAGAAGCAGCGGGCTTTGCAGCGCAATCAGCCCGAGATACATACCGCCCTCCATACCAAACAGAAGTGCTGTTTTCCCGGAAAGTGAAATGTCATCGGCACGCGGTGCAAAAATCCCACGTCTGCGCAGCTGTTCTGATGTTCCAGCGTAATAGCGTTTTCCGTCCAACTCGGCGCAGAAGCCGTCCGGTGTCTGCGTGCAGTGTCCTGTTGACGGCACCGTAATGCCACAGCTGTGCGCCGTATTCAAAATTGCCGTCGCTTCCGGTGCATTGCAGTCCTGCATGACCGATGCAGCAAGCGCAAGAAACTGTCCTGCCTCCATCCCTGCGGGGCGAATATCCACGGCAGTTGGTTCGCCGGTCAGAAGTCCTTCCGGACGGAGAAGCGCCGTATCGGCGGTGCCGAGAGCCTCGATTATCTTTGCGGATACAGTCGGGATGGACATACGCTGCATGGCGCGGCGGCTTGTCAGAAGAGAGATCATATGCAATGGACAAAGTGCCGACGCAGCAAGTACACAGAGTGCTCTTCCAAGAATGGCTGCCGGTCTTGCATGCAGCACGGCCCAGACTGCCGATGCGCAGATTGCGGCGGCAAAGCCTGTCCATGTCCAGACGTTCTCCGCCGTCCGCTCCGCCTGCATACCGGGAAGTTCAGCCTCCAGTCGATGCTCCAGGAGATCGAGCCATGCAGAGGCCGTCAGCAGCAGCGCTGCGGCGGCCGCCGCGTCCGGGAACACGCCAAGCGCACAGAGCACAAAAGCAAGCAGAACAGTCAGAACTGCCGTCGTATGCCGATCCGGCTTTCCGGTAAAAAGTTTGCAGATGCCTGTTTTCAGGCAGCAGAAATTCACGCCCGCAATTACAAGCAGAAGTCCCGGCAGCAGAAGCATGCGAACCAGAAGCGGTGCAAGCGGTACCTGCTCCGGATCCAGATACGTCAGTACAGTGAGCAGCGCTGTCAGAAGCATGGATATACAGGAACAAACAATCTGCCGCACGGAATGGGTGTTGTTTTTCATCGTATCCCTCCAGTTGAGGTTCTTTTGCTTATTTTATCCTGAACGTGATAAAAAAGCAACTGTTCGCCCATCCGCAGCGGACGTTGACAGGAAAGATTTTGGTCATTATAATAGAAGTATCTATAAAGGAGGATACGCTATGAAACGAAGCGAGCAGGATATCCGGTTCCAGTGGGACCTGACGAAGATCTACCCGGACACTGCGGCGTGGGAAGCCGCAATGCAAGAGGCTGAGGCCGCGCTTGCACCGCTGGCCGCAATTCCCGGCACACTCGGCACGTCCAAGGAAGCGTTCAAGAAGGGGCTTGACACCGTCTATGCCTCCATGTTTAAGGTTGAGATGCCCTATGTCTATGCGTTTTTGAAGAAGACAGAGGACGGCTCTGTTGCGGAAAATCAGGAAATGGCCGCCCGCAGCGAAAGCCTGCTCGTCAAGTTCAGCGCCGCAACGGCGTTCCTGAACCCCGAAATTCTTGCGATCCCGGCGGAAAAGCTGGACGAATGGATGCAGGACGAGGCGCTGGCGACCTACCGGCACACAGTAGACGATATCGTCCGTATGCGCGCGCATACGCTCGACGCTGCGCGGGAGCAGATGCTGGCGCTGCTGGGCGACGCGGCAGGCACGCCGAAGGCCGCGTTTGAGATGCTGACCGACGTTGATTTGCAGCTGCCGATGGTCAAAAACGAGGCGGGCGAGGAGGTACGCCTCACCGCCGGTACGTTCCCTGTCTTCCGCGAGAGCCGCGACCGCTCCGTGCGCGAGGGTGCGTTCCGCGCCATGTTCGGCACCTACCGGCAGTTCGGCGACGCCATTGCCACGCTCTATGGCGGCTCCGTCAAATTCGACACCTATTTCTCCAATCAGCGCGGCTACGCCTCCGCGTGCGAGGCGGCGCTGGACGGCGGCAATGTGCCCGTGTCCGTCTATGACAGCCTGATCGAGGCCGTGCACGAGAGCCTGCCCTCCATGCGCAAATATCTGGAGCTGCGCCGCCGCGCGTTGAAGCTTGAAAAAATCGATGTGTTTGATCTGTATGTCCCCATCGTGGAGGACGTCGACTATCCCATTGCGTTTGAGGACGCGAAGGAGCTGGTCAAGAAGGCGACGCTGCCGCTGGGCGAGGAATACCAGAAGCTGCTGGACCGCGCGTTCGCCGAACGCTGGGTCGACGTGTATGAGAACGACGGCAAGCAGTCCGGCGCGTTCTCGTGCGGCGTGTTCGGCGTGCATCCGTATGTGCTGATGAACTATGCCGGAACACTCAACGACGCGTTCACGCTGGCGCATGAGCTGGGCCACTCCATGCACTCCTGGTTCTCGGATACGACGCAGGATTATGTCAACCACGATTACCGCATCATGGTCGCCGAGGTCGCCTCGACGGTCAACGAGGTCCTGCTGACCAAGTATCTGCTGAAGACCGAGACGGACGAAAAGCGCCGCGCATACATCCTCAACCACTTCCTTGAGAGCTTCCGCACGACGCTCTACCGGCAGACGCTGTTCGCAGAGTTCGAGCGCAAGGCGCACGATCTCTACGCTGCGGGCCAGCCGCTGACGGCCACATCGCTCAACAAGGTCTATCACGATCTCGAAGCCACCTATTATGACGGCATCGGCATTGATGCAGACATCGACCCCGAATGGTCGTATATCCCCCACTTCTACCGCGCGTTCTATGTCTATCAGTATGCGACCGGCTTCTCCTCCGCCGTGGCCATTGCCGAGCATATCCTGACGACCGGCGACGCAAGCGGCTATCTGAAATTCCTCACAACCGGCGGCAGCGATTATCCGCTCGAAGAACTCAAGATTGCAGGCGTTGACCTCACCAAGCCCGACACCGTCCGCAGCGCGCTGCGCGTGTTTGACGAGACGATTGACGAGTTGGCAAAGATCCTGTTGTAATCCACACAGATAGCAATCCGCCCGGAAACGAATTTCGTTTCCGGGCGGCTGTTTTTCTCATATTGTATCCAGAATCAGCTGAAAAACTGCGTCGGCGGCCTGTTCGCGGATTTTAGCGCGGTCGCCGGACAGGTGCAGTTCCTTGCAGAAGGAGAAACCAGCAGTATCAACCGCAATATAGACAAGACCGACCGGGCGGCCCGTACCATCGCCGTCCGGGCCTGCAAGGCCAGTCACGGACACGGCACAGTCCGCCGCAAGGCGTTCGCGCGCACCGCGCGCCATTTCATGTGCTGTCTCGCGCGAGACGGCAGTGCAAACATCAAGTATCTCCTGCTCTACACCAAGCAGGCGATGCTTGATTTCGTTTACATAACTTATCACACCGCCCTTATACACGGCGGAAGCGCCCGGAACGTCGGTCAGCAGCTTGCCGATCAGACCGCCGGTGCAGGATTCCGCCGTAGCAAGCGTCAGCCCCTGCTCTTTCAGGCGTGCAATTACTGCCTCAGCCCTTGTGTTCATCTTCATAATACCGGATCTGCGTCTTTTCAGTGTTGGCAATGGCGCGGGCGATCAGGCCCTCAACGTCCAGCTTCTGCTCCTCGGCCTCAACCTGTGCGAGAACCGGCTTTGTCTTCGGATGCTTAGGCGTAAAGACAGTGCAGCAATCCTCATACGGAAGAATAGAGGTATCCAGCGTCCCAATGCGGCGGGCGACGGTGACGATCTCCTCCTTGTCCATGCCGATCAGCGGATGGAAAATGGGCATATGGACGACTGCGCCGGTCACGGCCATGGCGTCCATGGTCTGGGACGCGACCTGTCCGAGATTTTCGCCGGTGACGAGGCACTTCGCGCCATGGTCGCGGCCAATGGACTCCGCGATGCGCATCATAAAGCGGCGCATGATGATCGTGAAGTATTCTTCGCGGCAATGGTCACGGATGGCCTCCTGAATTTCAGTAAAACCGACGATATCGACGGTCATACGGCCGCAGAACTTCGTCATGATGTGCGCCAGTTCCAGAACCTTTTCCTTTGCCAACTCCGAGGTATACGGATACGAGAAGAAATGGATGCACTCGATTTCCACGCCGCGTTTGGCGATCATATAGCCCGCAACCGGCGAGTCAATGCCGCCGGAGAGCAAAACTGCTGCGCGTCCGCCGGTTCCGGTCGGCAGGCCGCCTGCGCCAGGAACCGACGGGCCGTGGACATAGGCCGCAGTCTCACGGACCTCGATATTGACAGTATAATCGGGATTGTGGACATCAACCAGAACGTTCGGGAATTCCTCTGCCAGCCGGCCGCCGATCTCCTGTGAAATCTGGATGGAATTCAGCGGGAAGCGTTTATCCGAGCGCTTGGATTCGACCTTGAAGCTTTTGGCCATGGACAGTTCCTCGCCCAGATAGTCGCAGACAGCAGCGAACATCGCGTCAAGATTTTTTTCGCACGCGCGGCAGCGGCACATCTGGGCCACGCCGAAAATCGTACCGCATGCCTCCCACGCGCCGTCCAGATCGCAGTCGTCGGTCAGCGGTTCGACATAAAGCGTCGATTGGACGATTGAAACCTTGAACTCGCCGAACTTTACCATGCGGCGGCGGGTGACAGTTTTGAGTTTGTCCTCAAAGACGCGGCGGTTCTGTCCCTTCAGGACGATCTCACCCAATTTTAACAAAAAAAGTTCTTTCATGATGTATTGTCCTATCTACAAAATTATTTTTCCACATAATATCTGCAAACCGCATTGCAACGTCCAAAACTCGATCTTTCTGTAATGTACCGGTGCGGTCGATCCCCTAGTCCCCCTTGGAGCGAGGCGTGACTTGGTACTGCGTTATAAACCGAAATGCCGGAGTACGATCATGACGGCAAGCAGCGCTGTGCCGGAGAGGTAGGCGAAATAATCGCGCCTCTGATAGTGCAGTTCTGACAGTTTCGTCCGGCCCTCGCCGCCGTGGTAGCAGCGGCATTCCATGGCAGTCGCAAGTTCGTCGGCCCGGCGGAACGCGCTGATAAACAGCGGAACAAGAATGGGCACGAGTGCCTTGGCGCGGTTGAGAAGATTTCCAGACTCAAAATCTGCGCCTCTGGCCTTCTGCGCTGACATGATCTTGTCCGTCTCCTCGATCAGTGTGGGAATAAAGCGCAGTGCAATAGACATCATCATGGAAAGTTCATGCACCGGCGCGTGCAGCTTTTTGAGCGGAGACAGCAGACTTTCCAATCCGTCCGTCAGGGCAATCGGCGAGGTCGTATAGGTTAACATAAATGTGCCGGCAACCAGTAAAGAGATGCGGAGCACCATAAAGACAGCATTCTGAATGCCGGTTTTTGTGATTTTAAAAATCCAGAACTGTGCGATTGGTTCTCCCTGTCCGTAAAACAGGTTCAAAAGCGCAGTCAAGATGATGATGAACAGAAGCGGCTTGAGGTTTTTGAGCACAACCTTCAGCCGTATCTGGCTCATGGCAATGACAAGCGCAAGAAATGCAGCGATAGCTGCATAGGAAACGAACCATTTTGCGAGAAACAGCGCGACAATGTAGACAATCACAAGCACAAGCTTTGTGCGGGGGTCAAGCTTATGGATGGGTGTCTGACCGGGGAAAAACTGGCCGAGCGTTACGTCCTTCAGCATATCCGCGCGCCTCCCTTCAGAAGCGGTTCAAGGATATCCGCCGCTTGTTCGACCGTATAGGCCGAAGCCGGAACATTTACACCAAGCTGCTGAAGCCGCAGCAGCACCTGCGTCATGCACGGCACGTTCAGACCCATGGAGACAAGTTCCGCCGCATGCGAAAAGACCTCGGACGGTGCGCCGGTCATGACGGCAGTCCCCTTTTCCATGACGATCAGTCGGTCAACATTGGAGGCAATTTCCTCCATTGAGTGGCTGACCATTACAACGGCCGCATGCTGCGCGGCCTGATAATCGCGGATATTTTTCAGAATGCTCTCGCGGCCCGCGGGATCAAGTCCCGCCGTCGGCTCATCGAGAATGAGCACGTCCGGCTCCATGGCAATCACGCCCGCGATGGCCGCGCGGCGCTTTTGGCCGCCGGAAAGATCAAATGGGGATTTGGAAAGTTCCGCCTCGGAAATGCCGACAAAGCCCGCTGCGCGGCGGACGCGCGCGTCGATCTCGTCTTTGGATAGTCCCATGTTTTTGGGGCCGAAGGCGATATCGGCGTAGACTGTTTCCTCAAACAGCTGATATTCCGGGTACTGGAACACCAGACCGACATGGAACCGGATCTGGCGGGTGAATTTGGGGTCCTCCCAGATATCGCGGCCATCAAACAGCACACGGCCAGATGTCGGCTTCAGAAGACCGTTCATATGCTGTACCAGCGTGGATTTTCCGGAGCCGGTATGGCCGATCAGGCCAACAAATTCACCCCGGCAGATCGTAAGATCGACGTTTCTGAGCGCCGCATGTTCAAACGGCGTATCCGGACTATAGATGTGGGAAAGCTTCTGTATCTCTAAAATAGGCGTCAAGGCTTCTTCCTCCGGGTTTTCTGGTTCAGCGCTGCGCGATGCGCTGTTGAAGCAGCTGTGCGCAAGCCTCCGGCGTCAGCGCGTCGGTCGGAATATCAATGCCGCGCCGCTTCAGTTCCAGCAAAAGCTGCTCGGTCTGCGGCACGTCAAGGCCGACGCTGCGCAGCAGCGGCTCCTGCGCGAAAACCGCCTGCGGCGTTCCGTCGGCGACGATCCGGCCCTCGGACATGGCAATCACACGGTCTGCGCGCGCAGCCTCGTCCATGTGATGGGTAATCAGAATGACCGTCATGCCGGTCTCATGGTTCAGTCGCTCGACAGTATCGAGCACCTCGCGCCGTCCCTGCGGGTCGAGCATGGCGGTCGGCTCGTCAAGCACGACGCACTGCGGCTGCATAGCAAGAACGCCCGCGATAGCCACACGCTGCTTCTGGCCGCCGGACAGAAGCTGCGGGGCATAAGTACGGTAGTCGTACATGCCGACTGCCTTGAGGGCATCATCGACGCGCTGCCGGATCTCCTGCGAAGCAACGCCGAGATTTTCCGGAGCAAACGCAACATCTTCTTCTACGACATTGGACACAATCTGGTTATCCGGGTTCTGGAAGACCATGCCCACATGCTGCCGGACGGCAAGCAGAAGCGCCTCGTCCTTTGTATCCATGCCGTATACCATTACGCTGCCGCCTGCGGGCAGAAGAATCGCGTTAAAATGCTTGGCCAGCGTCGATTTGCCGCAGCCGTTATGCCCGAGCACGGCAACAAAGCTTCCCTGCTCAATGGACAGGTTCAGGCCGTCAAAGACGATGTGCGTCTCGCCGCCGTCCTGTCCTTCGTAAGTATAGTGCAGATCGTTTACTTGGATCGCTGTGGTCATGGTTTCTCCTTTGTCCAGCGGCAGGTCGCGCCGCACGGTAGGGCAAGGCCCGTATCACGCACCGGCAAGCCCAGTTCGTCAGACTGGGTATAGCCGCCGTATTTCTTCGAGACGATTGTCTCCGTCAGATAGCGCATAACGGACGGGGCCAGCCCCGTCGTATACGAATTGATGATAAAAAACAGCGGATCATCGGAGAGTACACGGCTGACGAGATCCACGAACAGATACAGATTCTCCTCCAGCTTCCAGACCTCGCCGGACGGGCCGCGTCCGTAGCTGGGTGGGTCCATGATGATTGCATCATAGGTCTTGCCGCGCCGGATCTCGCGCTCAACAAATTTGGCGCAGTCATCCACGATCCAGCGGATCGGCTTGTCCTCAAGCCCGGAGACCTTCGCGTTTTCCTTTGCCCAGAGCACCATGCCCTTGGCCGCATCAACGTGGCAAACGCTCGCGCCCGCAGCAGCGCAGGCGATGGTCGCACCGCCGGTATAGGCAAACAGGTTCAGAACACGGATGGGACGGCCGGCATTTCGGATTTTCTCCATCATGAAATCCCAGTTTGCCGCCTGCTCCGGAAAGACACCGGTATGCTTGAAATTCATGGGCTTAACCTGAAAGGTCAGTTCCTTATAGCGCACCTGCCATTGGGCGGGCAGACGCAGATTCTGCCATTTTCCGCCGCCGGTGTTCGAGCGCGCGTAGCGCGCGTCATACTTCCGCCAGAGCGGATCGTCCTTCGGCGTGTTCCAGATCACCTGCGGATCCGGGCGCACGAGGATATACTTTCCCCACCGTTCAAGTTTTTCTCCGGCAGAGGTATCAAGGACCTCATAGTCCTTCCAGCTGTCAGCAAGCCACATGTTGCTCTCCTTGTGTTTTGATTACGGGGTTCTGTCGCCGTTTGCAATGCTGTCCCGAATCCGGTCAATTACACTCTGACTAGGATCTGTGTCTTCCTCGGAGTCTTCCTCCGGTTCCGGCTCGGGCAGATCGTCCTCGCTGTGGATATAGCACTCGACATTGATGGAATCAACATCCGGCGAAACGGCGGCATAGTATCCGGCCGGCAGATCGCCCGTCAGGATTGCATAGGCCTGATCAAGCACCACCACGCCGTTTTTGGGGAAAGCACGGGACACATCAAGCAGCGCAACCTTATGCGTAGCGTTGCCGGGAACCTGCGCACAGAACTCATTTGCCACATGGCCGGAGGCATTGCAAATCTCAACCAGCTTATGGGCCGTGCATTGCGTCGTCGGAACGTCATGCGCACTGAGCGTGACACGGACTGTGCGGTCGCCGCGCGGGTCGAGTGCACAAGCGTCGGACGGCAGAAGCCCGCTGTCACGGCAGACCGTGACTTCAACAAGATTCGCAGGCTGCTTGAACGATTTATCCTTCAGGCTCTGATGCACCAGGTGCATGACCTTCTGCCACATGACAATAGAGGGATTGGTGTCGGAATCCGTCAGCACGATCTCTTCCGGGTCATTGTAGCCGCACCAGACGACGCCGGTATAATACGGCGTATAGCCTGCAAACCAGCGGTCGAAATCACGCGAGGTCGTGCCGGTCTTGCCGGCGACGGTCATGTTCTCCAACTGCGCCGCCGTGCCGGTGCCCTTCTCGACAGTCGATTTGAGCATATCGGTGATATACCACGCGGTCATGTCCTTCATGGCAACGTGGGATTCCTGCGTGTTATCCAGAATGACCTGCCCGTTCGAGTCCTTCACAACGGTGTAAGTCCGGGCTTCGCGCCAAACGCCCTCGTTTGCGAACGTGGCATAAGCTGCTGTCATAGCGCGGACGGTTACGCCCCTTGTGAGGCTGCCGAGAGCAAGCGCCCAGAGGTTCACATCGGACAGTTCTTCGCCGTTTGTGGTCTTATACGAGGAAACAAGTGTGGAAAGTCCCATTTTATCCTTGGCGAAGGAATAGCTGTATTCCGGCGTCATTTCCGCCACAAGCTTGACCGGGACGGTATTGATCGACTGCTCGACAGCCTCCTCCACGGAGACAAGGCCGCGGTAGGTCGAATCGAGGTTTTTGGGCCATGTCGCAGAATCAGTGAAGGAATACGGCGTATCGTCCATGACGGTCGCAGGCGTAATCAGACCGAGTTCAATGGCGGGTGCGTAGACTGCAACAGGTTTGATGATGGAGCCCGGAGACAGGAGGCTTCTCGTCGCACAGTTCCAGACGAGGCTTCCCTGCTTTTTCCCGACACCACCTGCCAACGCAACAATATCACCGGTCGTATTGTCAACAATGACAATGCCGGACTGCAGCTGCTGTGAACTTGCCGTGGCGGGCAGGCTTGAAAGATCCTCATAGACCTGATCGACCGCAGCCTGTACATCAGGATTGACCGTGGAATAGATCTGGTAACCGCCGGTCTTGACCATTGTATAAACGATATCGTATTCATAGCCGGTTTTGTCACACAGATCGTTGACTACATCGTTAATGACCTGATCGACGAACCAGGAATAATTATCGTCGGATTTCTTCTTTTCACGGCTTGCATTCGTGAACACCAGTTCCTGCGCGACAGCCTCGTCATACTGGGCCTGATTGATGTAGCCCTGCTTGAGCATCTCGGAGAGAATGACCTCCTGCCGTTCCTTATTGTTTTCCGCGCTGATATACGGGTCGTACCGCGAGGGGTTGTTGGTGATGCCGATGAGAGACGCACACTCTGCCAGCGTCAGATCTTTCACATCCTTGCCGAAATAGACGCGCGAGGCAGACTGCACGCCGCGGCAGTTTTCACCCAGCGGGATGATATTGAGATACAACTCCATGATCTGCGGCTTGGTGTGCGTTTTTTCAAATTCCAGCGCGCGGTAGATCTCGACCAGCTTGCGGCGGACGGTCACTTCCCGTTCTCCGGTAGCGTTTTTGATGAACTGCTGCGTAATGGTCGAGCCACCGGCTTCACTCTTTCCGAGGAACATTTTAAAGCAAGCACGCATCGTTGTGACCCAGTCTACGCCCTGGTGCTTTTCAAAGCGCTTGTCTTCAATAGCAATGCAGGCGTTAATGAGGTTTTTGGGAATATCGTCATATTCAACGAATGTGCTGTTCGAGCCGCCGTAGATGGCCTGCAGAACCTCGCATTTTCCGGTATCCGGATCTTCATAGTAAATAACTGAAGTCTGCTCCATGGAGAAGCTGTCGGAAGCCCACTCCGCCTGCTGGGACAGATCGTTTTTCACATAGACCGCAAACAGGCATGCAAAGATCAGAGCCGTCAGAAACGCCGTCAGGAAGATCGTACCGACAACCTTTCCGATCACCGCGAATACACGTCCGGCGCCTCCCGCCTTTTTTCCGCTTTTGTCTTTTTCTTGTCTTGCCATACGGAACCTCCATGTTTTGTTCTGGCATACAGGCAAACGACGCACAGCGTCGTATTATCGCATTCTATCCTGATGATTATAACACATCTGTCAATTATTTTGAAAACAAATTTTGAAATCCATGCAGTCTTTTTATTCTTCCTTTTTTTGACCGGATTTCATGCAAAAAATATCGGATACCCAGATATATTCGCAACAAATCCGGCATTGTACAGTGTGATTAGCGCAAACGGTCAGCAAATTCCTCTTGATTTTATATCGGCTTCGGGTTAGAATAGGAGCAAGAAAGCAAGCAATACGGAGGAAACGTATGGAGCAGCAATATGGCGACGATTTCATCAGCATCACCGACGAAGACGGCAAGGAATACGAACTCGAGGTTTTAGCAGAACTGGAACATGAAGGCAGCCGGTATCTGGCGCTCGTTCCGGCAGGTTCCGGCGACGACGAGGCAGAGGACCTTGAGGTCAGCATTCTCAAATCCGTAGAAGAAAACGGTGAGGAATTCCTCGAGGCCATTGAGGACGACGCAGAACTCGAAGCAGTCTACAGCGCCCTGATGGATCTGATCTACGAAGATGAGGACGAGCCGGAGGCATAAACAAAGCCGCCGCAGCTTATAATAAAATATGGTATCGTAAAAGACGTGTCCCTGCGGGGTGCGTGACGGGTCCACTTAAACCCACATTATAGTTAGGGGATGCCGGAACTTTTGCTGTCGATTGCAGGCCTCCCGCCCACGGCTCTGACCGGTGGTGGACGTTGGAAGCAGAGAAGCAGCAAAGAGGCAACCCACCTGCCCTTTCGTGCAGGTTATAATTGGATTCGCACGGCTTCTGCGGGGATACGTTTTGGCCCAAAAGCGCTTTGCTCTGGCAAAGCGCTTTTCTTTTTCTGCATATTCCGCAAAATTATGCTTGCATATGGCGCGTCTTTTCGGTATAATACGCATTGAATTGCCTGAGGGGATGACTTCCCGCTTTTTTCGGGCAAAAACCCAGACTTATGAGAGGAATGATCCCAAATGAGCGCATCCCGTGAAAAAAACAAGCGCAAGGAACAGGCAGCAGTTCCTGAGACTGCCAATGAAGCAAAGAAAGGCATGAGCAAGGGCCTGAAGACGACGCTGATCGCCGTCTGCACCGTTCTGGTCGTCTGTATCGTTGTCTTCTTCTATATGCTGACCAGCGGCTTCTTTGCCTCGCACACCACCGCCGCGACCGTCAGCGGCCACAACCTTTCCCCGGCTATGGTCAACTACTTCTATAAAAACGCCTACAGCACCATGCAGGAGCAGTACGGCGATTTTATGAGCTATATCCTGGACACCAACTCTCCGCTCGACGAGCAGACCTATGACGCCGACACCGGTGAGACCTGGGCCGATTTCTTCACCCAGCAGGGTCTGACCACCGCAGCGGAGGTCTACGCGATCGCCGACGAGGCCAAAGCCAACGGCTACACGCTTTCCGAGGAGGAGCAGGCTGCCATCGAGTCGCAGCTCACGTCGCTCGATCTCTACGCCGCCTATTCCAACATGAACCGCAACAGCTATATCGCGGCCGTCTACGGCACGGGCTGCAGCGAGAAGAGCTTCCGCGAATATCTTGAAGTTACAACGCTTGCAAGCAGCTATGCGCAGTCCATCAACAACGGCTTCACCTATACCGACGCGGAGATTGCCGCCGAGTATGAAGCGAACCCCAACAGCTATGACGCCGTGACCTACCGGCAGTTCCTCGTCTCCGACTCGCTGTTCCAGACCTCGACGGACAGCAGCGACGAAAGCACAGCGGACAGCAGCGACGAAAGTACAGCGGACAGCAGCGACACCACCGAGGAGCTGTCTGAGGAAGAACTGACCGCGCTCAAGGAGGAGATGGCCTCCACGATGGCCGCCGACACCGCACACGACGAGCAGGCCTTCATCAACGCAGCCTATGAAAACGCGCAGGATTCCGCGAAGGAAAGTTATGCTGACGAGAGCTATACGCTGAAGGAAGACCAGCTGTATTCCTCGCTGAGCAGCGACGTTGCCGACTGGCTGTTCGACGCATCCCGCACTGAGGGTGACACGACCTATATTGTCAATGACAGCGGCGTTTACTACGTTCTGTACTTCGTTTCCCGCAGCACGAACGACTATCTGCTCCCGAATGTGCGCCACATCCTGATCTCCGTCAGCGACACCTCCGACGAGTCCGCAATGGAAGAGGCCCGCGCAAAGGCCGATGAGATCCTTGCGGAGTTTGACGCAGGCGACAAGACTGCGGCAAGCTTTGGCGAACTGGCCAAGGAGTACACCGACGATTCCAACGGCGACGAGGGCGGCCTGTATGAGAACATCATGCCCGGCCAGATGGTCACAGAGTTCAACGACTGGTGCTTCGACGAGAGCCGTCAGCCCGGCGACACCGGCATTGTCGAAACATCTTACGGCGTGCATGTCATGTACTTTGACGGCTTCGGCAACTCCTACCGCAACACGCTCGTTGAGAACGCTCTGCGCACCGCAGACTACAACGCATGGCACGACGGTGTTGTTGGCGATAATACCTACACGACCGCTTCCTTCGGCATGAAGTTCACCACGAAATAACTTGCATTTCAAACAGCCGCCCGTTTGGGCGGCTGTTTCGCGTATAAAATGCCCCTTCTCACGGCAGACTATGCCATGGGAAGGGGTGTTTTTTGATGCAGGAAAACGCGAAGACGCCGCGTATCGGTTTCAGTCTGCTGGCGGGCGCGCTGGCAGGCTTTATCAACGGATTTTTTGGTGCAGGCGGCGGCATGGTGCTCGTGCCGCTCCTCATCTGGCTTTGCAGGCTCGAGGATAAGGCAGCGTTTTCATCCGCGATCGCAGTGATCTTACCGCTGTGCATCGTTTCAATCGTGGTTTATGCACTGCATGACAGCCTTCCAATCTCGGATGCACTCCCCTACCTCATCGGCGGTGCCGCTGGCGGCATCCTTGCAGGGCTTCTGTTCCGAAAAATGTCTGCTAAAGCGCTGCATCTGATTCTCGGTGCTGTGATCCTCGCGGGAGGGATTCGTCTGATCGTATGTTGACGTTCGCTGCAGCCGCTGCCGCAGGGCTTGTCTGCGGCGTCCTATCGGGCTTTGGCATCGGCGGCGGAAGCCTGCTGATGGTCTGGATGACCGCCGTTTTATCCATGGAGCAGAAAGCAGCACAGGGCGTGAATCTATTGTATTTTCTCCCTTGCGCTGCCTGCGCGCTGATTTTTCATATCAAAAACAGGCAGATCGTATGGCGTGCAGTCTGGCCCGCAGCCCTCGCAGGCAGTGTCTGTGCCGTGGGAGGCGCGATGCTGGCCCAGAATGTGGACGCGGAACTGCTGCGGAAGCTATTCGGTGGATTCCTGGTTCTGGTCGGGTTGTCGGAGATTCTTCTGAAGGGGCTGAAGAAGGAGTAGGCCCAGCAAGGCACACAGCTGTTCTGCGAATATCTTCGGCGAATCCATATGCACATCCCACCACGTTTGTAGGGGCCGATGCCCACATCGGCCCGTTGGGAAGTTACGAATTCGCCGAAGATTTCCGTTGAAATGGTGCATTCTGCCGGGTCGATGTAGGCATCGACCCCTACAGTCAAATGGGTGCGTGCATACGAATTCGCCGAGAATTTTTGATGATTCGGTTCATCCTGCCGGGCGGAGCGGAGCCCCGCCCCCACCAGCTGCATCTGTTTTTCGCGTTGATGGCATTGCCTGCATCGTGTATTAGCTGTTACCGGCTGTGCTCCTCGTCGCAGCAGTCGATGGCGAGAACGGTGCAGAGGGCGAGCAGCGCGTCCTGCGGGTTGGCAACCTCTAATGCATAGCGGTCGCCGAGGGTCAGGAAGGCGTGGGAAATGGCCGCAATGCGACTGCCGTTTTTTGTGATCTCGTAATCCAGACTCATAAAGTCGCCCTCGATCTCCCATCCCAACTCGTCCAGCGAATAACTGCGGGAAAAGAACGCGAAGTTCCGCGTCAGGTCATAGTCCCGCCCGCCGACGCTCAGCGCATAGGTGCACGGCAGCGAAAACGGTCTGTGCTGTACGGCGGCGACCTGCCGCCCGGAGGCGTCCTGCACGATCAGCTTTTTGCCGAAGTTAAAAAACTCACGGTCCGCGCTGTAGACAAGCCGGTCGTTTTCGTCCCAGATATCAAAGTGGTCGAACGACAGAAATTCCTCTTTTAAATAAAAAATCATGGTATTCTCTCCCTTCTGATGGGTTAGACGTTTGCAGATAAAAAGAGTTCCGACTGGATATCTTGCCGGATCTATGATATACTGAAATGACTTTCAGCACAAGGAGTATTCTCATGACAAATAAAGAAATCGGCGAACTGCGGCGCCGTATGAAGCCCGACCGCACCAATCTGACCGCCGTCTATGGCTGCTATGTCGCATCCAGCGGCGAAGTTCTGTCCACATTCCGCGAGCCGTTTGGCCTGATGGCAGAGGAGGACAAGGAAAAATATTTGGCAATCTTTCGCCGTGCGCTTTCCGGCACGCCGGATAAAAATCTGATTGACCTCTCGTTTACCACAAAGCAGGTTGCCGACTCCAACGAGCACCGGCTGCTCATGCGCCTGCGCGAGACGGCGCTGGACGACGAGGAAGCGCGGCAGAAGCTGTTCCAGACCATCATCGGCGCAGTCAACTTTGAAGAAAACTTTCTGATTTTGCTGGCGCATGAGCGCTATGACGTGCCGTTCAAGGCTAAGGACGGTGCGAAGCTGGAGGACGGCAGCGAGGTCTTTTCCTATTTTGTCTGCGCCGTCTGCCCTGTCAAGCCAGGCAAGGAGCATTTAAGTTACATAGCCGAGGAAAAAACCTTCCATAACCGTTCGGCCGGCTGGGCTGCCGGCATGCCGGAGGTTGGCTTCCTCTTCCCTGCCTTTGACGGGCGGCGGACAAATCTTTATAACTGCCTGTTTTACACGCATTCATCCGGCACGGACAATCAGCCCCTGATCGACGCACTGTTCCGCGTCCAGCCACCGATGCCCGCCGATGAGCAGCGCGACACCTTCGGCGGTGTTCTGCGCAATTCGCTGGACGACGAGTGCTCGTTCGCCGTCGTGCAGCAGGTGCGGCAGGAACTCAAGGACCGCATTGACGCGTGGCAGGAGGCAAAAAGCGACGACCCGCTGGTCGTCAGCGGCGACGAACTGAAGGATGTGCTGGAAAGCTGCGGTGTGTCGGAAGATAAGCGGATGCAGTTCGGCGCGCAGTTTGACGAATCCTTCGGCGGCGGTGCAGTGCTCAATCCCAGGAATCTGATCGACGTGAAAAAGTGTGTCGTCAAAACGCCAGACGTGTCCATTACCGTCAATCCGGACCGGCCGGATCTCATTGAGACACGCACGCTCGGCGGCGTCCGCTATCTTCTCATCAAGGCTGACGAGGGTGTTGAACTCAACGGCATCGATCTGGCTGAGGAGGCGTAGTTCCCCCTGTATATATCGCTCCCCTCGCCGCGCTGGCAGCGCGGCGAGGGGAGTTTCTATGCTCTATGCGTTAAAAATTGCCGATGCAATTTGACTGCCGATGCTGCCGCCGGCTGCGCGGATTGCACTGGCGACGATGCAGGCCGCTATAATGATCGCAGCAGCGAGAATGATTTTTCCAATCAGGGACTGATACTCTTTCATAAATAGCTTTCCTTTCCATCGCATTTTTTCGTTTTATGGCTCAATGACTGTAAAACCAATTTTAGTATAACAGGAAACCGGACAATATGCCAGAAATCCATGAAACGCAGCGCATTCTTTTTACTGTGCTTTTTCCGAACGTATAGTAGAAATATTTCCGGATCTGTGATAATATAAATTGGTATGCCGCCGTTGGGGGCGGCGAGTTTCCGGACGGAGGAACTGGTATGACCTATTGGACTGCCATTTTACTTGGAATCGTACAGGGGCTTGCGGAGTTTTTACCGATCTCCAGCTCCGGACATCTTGCAATTCTGCAAAACTTCCTGCGCATCGGCAATCTGGAAAACCAGATGCTGTTTGACGTGCTGCTGCATTTGGGGACGCTTGGGGCGGTAATTATTGCGTATCATACGGAACTGCGCGGGCTTTGCCGTGAAGGACTCATGATGCTGCACCTAAAAAAGCCAAAGCGCGGCGCGCGGCAGGATCCCCCCCGGCGGAGGCTGCTGCTGTTTCTAATCGTGGCAACGCTGCCGCTTATTCCGGCGGCGTTTCTGAACGATTATCTTGACCCGCTGTTCTACGATACATTCTTCATCGGCTTTGCACTGATTGCGACGGGGTTTCTGCTTCTGGCTGCCGACCGGTTCGGCCATGGCAACAAGACGGAAAAGGCTATGACGCTCTCGGATGCGCTTATGATTGGTCTTGCGCAGATGATCGCGGTTGTGCCGGGCTTATCCCGTTCCGGGACGACGATCTCCGCCGGGATGCTGCGCGGATTTGATCGGACATTTGCCGTTAAATTCTCGTTCTTCCTTTCTATCCCCGCCGTGCTCGGCGCGAATCTTCTATCGCTTGTGAAAGCGATCTCCGCCGGAATCAACTGGCCGGAGGTTCCGATGTATCTGTGCGGCGTTGCTGCCGCGTTTGTCTCCGGATATCTTGCCATTTTCGCGCTCAACCGCATTGCGCAGCGCGGGAAATTCGGTGGCTTCTGTTACTACTGCTGGGGCGCAGGTCTGTTGACGCTGATTCTGTCCCTGATCTCGTGAGGTGTTACGGTTCCATGGCTTCTACGAACAAAAGAAAATCCACGGCTTCCCGTGGACGAAAAAAAACAGCGAAAAAGCAGGCTGCGCCCATCCGGCGCGAGATCGGCGCAGGCGTATGCGCCGTGTTTGCGCTGCTGTCGGTTTTATGCTGCTTTAAGATGAACGCGGCGTTTTTAAATCTCTTGACGTCGGTTTTCCGCGGACTTATCGGCGCAGGCTTTTACATCCTGCCATTCTCATTCATCATGAGTTTTCTGATTCTGTTTCTGCACGACGGCAGACCTGTCGCGCTGCGCGTGACGTGTACGTTTCTGACGGCCGCACTCATCGGCAGTCTGGTGCAGCTGGTCGGCGGAAAATTTGACGCGTCCGGGGACTGGAGCGTTATTGCCGCTCTTTGGGACGGCGGTATCGACGGAACGGCAGGCGGCGTGCTGGCGGGCGGATTTGCAAGCCTGCTTGAAGCGCTCATCAGCCGCATCGGCGCGGTAGCGGTTGTGATCATCGGCATGCTGCTGAGTTTGATTACAAGTCTCAATATGACGGTATCGAGCATCGTGACAGCCATCAAAAACCGTCCGCGCGTGGAATATGCCGAGCCGCAGCGCGAGCACAAGGATCCGGCGCAGGTGATCGTTGATACCGTTGCAAACAAGCACATTGAGCATGTGCAGCGCACAGAGCAGCGCCGTGCCTCCCGCATGAGCGAGTTTGATCTTCCGGTTGACGATCCTCCTCTGCCGGAGCAAGCAGAAAAGAAGCCTTCCGGCAGAAAAAAAGCGCCGATGCGCCCGGACGTTTTTCTGGAAAACAGCCGCCGCCAAGCAAAGAGTGCCGAAGCCTCTCCTGCTGCACCGCAGCCGGAACAGCAGACTGCTGCCGCTTCGGAACCGGAGGAGCCGCCTGTTCATACCGATTACAAATCACAGTTTGACGCGCTGATTGCAGCCGAACCGGATGCCCCGGCAGAGGAACCGGCAGAAACAGCACCTGCGTCAAATGTGATTCCCATAAGCCTGCCGCACCAGATGCCGCCGCTTGTGATCGACCATTTTGATGCGCCGAAGCAGGAGTCGAAACCGGCCCCTGCTGAACAGCCGCTGCCGCCGGTTGAAATCCCAGAGCAGCCGGAAAAACTAAAGAAAGCGGATGTACAGCTGGAAGCGGCCCAGATTGCGCAGGAAATCGGCCAGCAAGAGCCGCAGAAGCCGGAATATGAATTCCCGCCCGTGTCTCTTTTGAAAGCAGGCAGCGGACAGTCCCACGACGGCACGGAGGAAATGCGGCAAAACGCCGAACGGCTGGGCGACACACTTCAGTCTTTTGGCATTGAAGCACATATCATCAACGTTACGCGCGGTCCGTCGGTCACACGGTATGAGCTGGAGCTTGACCGCGGTGTTAAATTATCCAAAGTTACAAATCTCGCAGACGATATTGCGCTTGCGCTCGGTGCTTCCGGCGTGCGTATCGCAGCCATTCCGGAGAAAGTCTCTGTCGTCGGCATTGAGGTTCCGAATCGCGTCGTTTCGACCGTTTTTGCCCGCGATGTCATTGACTCACCGGAGTTTAAAAGAAACAAATCAAAGGTTGCGTTTGCTGTCGGTAAAGATATCGGCGGCAACCGGATCATCTGCGACATCAATAAACTCCCGCACTTGCTGATTGCCGGTACGACCGGCTCCGGCAAATCGGTCTGTATGAACAGCCTGATCATCTCTCTTCTGTACAGGTCAACGCCCGAAGAGGTCAAGCTCATCATGATCGACCCGAAGATGGTCGAGCTTGGCATTTACAACGGCATTCCGCACCTGCTCATCCCCGTCGTCACAGACCCGAAAAAGGCTGCGGGCAGCCTGCAGTGGGCCGTGACGGAGATGATGCGGCGCTACCGCATGATGGCGGATGCAGGCGTCCGCGATCTCGAATCCTACAACAAGCAGGCGCGGGCCTCTGCAGACGATGAGCTGGAACCCATGCCGCAGATCGTCGTTGTGATCGACGAGCTGGCTGACCTCATGCTGGTCGCGGCCAAGGAGGTCGAGGAATCGATCTGCCGCATCGCGCAGATGGGCCGTGCGTCGGGCATTCATCTGGTCATTGCCACGCAGCGTCCGTCCGCGGACGTGATCACCGGCCTGATGAAGGCCAACATCCCCTCACGCATCGCGTTCGCTGTCGCCTCCGCGATGGAGTCGCGCATCATTCTCGATACGGCGGGCGCGGAAAAGCTCGTCGGCAAGGGCGATATGCTCTATGCGCCGCTCGGACAGGGCAAACCCAAGCGCGTGCAGGGCTGCTTTATCACGGACGACGAGGTGCAGGAGGTCGTCTCCTTCGTCAAGGCATCCAGCGAAGCGGAATACTCCGATTCCGTCATGGCCGAGATCGACAAAAAGGCGGCCGAGAGCGGGAAAACCGGCTCCGGCAGCTCTGGCAGCACAGCCGCAGAGACAGACGGCTCTGACGGCGACGAAATGCTCCCGGCGGCGGTCGACGTCATTCTGGAGACCGGACAGGCCTCCGTCTCCATGCTCCAGCGCCGTCTGAAGCTGGGCTATGCCCGCGCGGCGCGCATCATGGACGAGATGGAGGAGCGCGGCATCGTCGGCCCGTTCGAGGGCTCGAAGCCCCGTCAGCTGCTCATCACGCGCGAGCAGTGGCAGGCCATCAAGGACGGCGCGCCCATTTCCAGCGAACCCGTCGAGGAAGAAATTCCGTGATCCTTTATTTGGAAAAAGTATAAATAAAATGACTGCACGGAACAATTTCAGTGTACAGATTGCGCCAGCGGATTTTTTGCCAGGCAAACAAAAGCCGGAGGAAATCCTTTGTGGATTTCCGAGGATTTTTGTGAAGCATGGCGAAAAAAATGCAAGCAAGCTGTGCGCTGTAATTGTGTAGTGCTGTCAAATAAATTTGCGTTGCATCCGGAATATCCGGAGTGACAGCAGGAGGTACTTATGAATCGCAAAAACCATGCATCCGTCGTCCGTCTGACCTCGCTGGCCTTGCTGGCCGCGCTGGTCGTCGTCCTGCAGACCGTCGCAAGCGGCATCCGCATCGGGCCGGTTCCGATCTCGCTGACGCTGGTTCCCATCGTCGTCGGCGCGATCCTCTTCGGGCCCGGCGCGGGAGCCGGGCTTGGCGCGGTGTTCGGGGTCGTCTGCCTGATTGCGGGCATCACGGGCGCGGATGAATTTACAAACGTCCTGTGGGTCGCAAGCCCGTTCTGGCTCGTCGTCGTGTGCGTCGGCAAGGCCGTTCTGTGCGGGCTTTGCGCGGGACTCGTGGCAAAGGCGCTGCGGCAGAGGCAGACGCTCAGCTGCATACTCGCCGCGCTGACGGCCCCGTTCGTGAACACCGGCGTGTTCGCCATTGGGATGCTCACGGTCTTCAAGCCCGTTCTGCAGGACTATGCAGGCGGCACGAACATTGTCTATTTCCTTTTCGTCGCGTTTATCGGCGTGAACTTCCTCGTAGAATTCGCCGTCAACGCCGCTTTAAGCGCTGCGATCGCACGAATTGTGCAGGTTGTGCAGAAACAGCTTGAGAAATAACACAGCGGGCGCGCCATTTGGCGCGCCCGTCCTTTATTTTGCGTAGATCAATCCAACCAGCCAGTTCAGTGTCTTTGCCGGGAGAATCTTAACGAGGAAGCAGAAAAATTTGTATTGCAGGCCGATGGTGTTGACGGGCCGGATTCCCTTTCTCGTCGCAACATGCGCAATAAATGCGCCTGCCTTCTCCGGGTCCATGCCGTTCTGCTCGTCGCGTTCCATACCTGCGACGGAGCGCGCGATACGTCCGCCGTAAATATCGTCCCCTTCCGGGTTCTTTTCCCGCGCGGCGGTGAAGCCCGTGCGGATATCGCCCGGCTGGACACAGCAGACCTGAATGCCGAAGGGCTTGACCTCGTTCGCAAGCGCCATGGTATAGGAGTTGATGGCGGCCTTGCTGGCCGAATAATAGGTCTGGAACGGGATGGGGATCGCGCCTGCGACGGAGCTCAGGTTCACAATGCGGCCATGGCACTGCCGCCGCATCACCGGCAGCACCTGCCGGTTCATGCGCACCATACCGAAGAAGTTCACGTCCAGCTGGTGCTGCGCGTCCTCCGTCTTCGTGAATTCGACCGCGCCGGAAATGCCGAAGCCCGCGTTGTTGATGAGCACGTCAATGTGGTCTTCCTGCTTTAAAATTTCCTGCACGGCTGCGGCCAGCGTCTCTTCCTTTGTGACGTCGGCCATGATGTGCTTCATGCCGGGCGCGCCCTCGGCTCGTCTGGACAGCTCATAGACCGTGTAGCCCTTTTCAAGCATCGCCTGCGCCGTGCACAGGCCGATGCCGGACGTGCCGCCGGTGATGACGCATACCTTTTTTACAGGCGTCACAGGTCATACCCCCTTAAAACATCGGCGATCACGCCTACAGCCTCGTCGATCAGCGCATGGGTGTGCGTGGCCATCAGGCTCGTGCGCAGCAGGCACTCATGCGGAGCCGCCGCGGGCGGCAGGGAGGAATTGACGTAGACCCCGCGCTCATACAGCTCCTTCGCGATGGTGAGCGTCGGAATTGGTTCATAGGTATAGATTGGGATAATGGGAATACGGTCGCCGTTGGACGGGCGCATTTTGATGTTCCGCTCGTTCAGAAGACCGCGCATATAAAGCGCATTTTCCTGCAGCTTCGTCACCAGCTCCGGGTGCGCTTCCAGCTCGCGGAGCGCGGCAAGCGCCGCAGCGGCGTTCGCGGGCGGGATGGACGCGGAGAAGATGAACGGGCGGGAGCTGTGGCGCACGAAGTCTGCTACGCGGCTGCTGGAGGCCATATAGCCGCCGAGGGAAGCAAGCGACTTGGAGAACGTGCCCATGTAGATATCGACATGGTCTTCAAGGCCATAATAGCTGGCTGTGCCGCGGCCTCCCTCGCCGATGACGCCGAGGCCGTGCGCGTCGTCGACCATGACGCGTGCACCGTATTTCTGCGCCAGCGCGCAGATCTCGGGCAGGTTGGCAATGTCGCCGCCCATGGAGAACACGCCGTCGGTCACGATCAGGCAGCCTGCCGTCTCCGGCACCTTCTGGAGCTTCTTTTCAAGGTCTGCCATATCGTTGTGCTGGTAGCGCAGCATCTTGCCGTAGGACAGCTTGCAGCCGTCGTAGAGGCTGGCATGGTTCTCACGGTCCATGATGACATAGTCATGCAGGCCGACAATGGCGCTGATGATGCCGAGATTGGACTGGAAGCCCGTCGAGAAGGTCACGACGGCGTCCTTGCGCAGAAATTTTGCCAGCTCGTCCTCCAGCTCCAGATGCAGCTTGAGCGTGCCGTTCAGGAAACGGGAGCCGGAGCAGCCGGAGCCGAGCGTCTCATAGGCGTGCATACCGGCTTTGACGACTGCTTCGTTCGTCGTCAGGCCGAGATAGTTGTTGGAGCCGAGCATGATGCGGCGCTTGCCCTCCATAATGACCTCGGTATCCTGCCGGGATTCGAGCGCGTGGAAATAGGGATAGATGCCGAGATCCCGGACTTCATCCTGAATATAGCGCTGATTGCATTTTTCAAAAATGTCCATAATATCCTCCTTCGTTACAGAAGCGTTCCGAGGGCCAGCAGCACGCGTTCGGCGCTGCAAAGTTCTTCGGGTGTAAACTGCGCGGAGAGCGCAGCGACTTTTTTCTTCATTTCTTCCTCATTTTCATCAAAATAACCGGAAAATTTCTCCGAGGTCGTCAGCACGATCTCGCGCCGGTCGTGCGCCTGCACTGTTTTGCGCAGATAGCCTTTTGACACAAGTTGATTGACCTTATAGGTTGCATTTGGCTGAGAGATCCCGATGGTATCGGCAAACTGGGAAATTGTCGGACTTCCAAGCAGATGAATGATGTCTGCGGAAAAGGCCTCCGTCGCGCTGAGACTGCCCGGTTTTTCCCGCACAGCGGAAAACAGCTTCTGGTAGCAGAACAAACGGTATTTGCGAAACAGCGCCTCGATGGTCTGAAGCAGCATGGCAACTCCTTTCATTGTATAAAATATTTTAATTAAAAAATTTTAAGTATCACAAGTATAGCGCCCGCATCTGAATCTGTCAAGAAATTTTTGTGCAAGTTCCGGCTGTATATGCTATACTGGACTCGAAGAGGAGGCTTGTTTTATGAAGGTTCTTGCCATTATTGACATGCAGAAGGATTTTATTGACGGCGTGCTGGGGACGAAAGAAGCCGTTTCCATTGTGCCGAGGGTTGCCGCACGGCTGAAAAAAGCGCGGGAGGACGGCGAAACCGTCGTCTTCACGCGCGATACGCATCATGTGGAGTATTTGTCCACACAGGAAGGCCGGAATCTTCCGGTCCCGCACTGCATAGAGGAAACGGAGGGCTGGCAGATTGATGCGGCTCTGCCAGTTCTGGACGCGCCGGTCTTTGATAAGCCCGGCTTTGGTTCCCCTGCCCTGATTGAATATCTCAAGCGATTGCCGGAACTGGAGCGTGTCGAATTCATTGGCCTCTGCACGGATATCTGCGTCATTACGAACGCAATGATGGCAAAGGGCGCGCTGCCCGAGGTTCCGCTTTTCGTCCGTGCGGACTGCTGTGCAGGTGTGACCCCCGAAAGCCACGAAACGGCGCTGAGCGCGATGAGGATGTGCCAGATTTTGATCCTTTAAGCAAAACAGAACCGCTGGAACAACTCTTCCAGCGGTTCTGCTTTTACAATTCTCCTGGGAACAGCGCGTCGATGGCAGCTGCGGCTGCGGCCTGTTCAGCGCGTTTTTTACTGCTACCGCTGCCATTGCCGCAGGGCTTGCCGTTGAGCAGAACCTCGACCTCAAATTTCTTGTCGTGATCCGGTCCGGACTCTCCGGTGAGTTCATAACGGAGCACCTGATCCTTTTTCCGCTGCACCAACTCCTGGAGCGCGGTCTTATAGTCAAAATTATGCGGCTTGCCCGCCGGAACGTCGCTGAGGATCAGACGGTCGATGATCTCCTTTGCAGCGGAAAAACCGCCGTCCATGTAGCTGGCCGCAATCACGGATTCCATGGCATCGGAGACGATGGAATCGCGCTTGCGTCCGCCGCCATGCTCCTCGCCGTGGCCGAGCAGCAGAAAGCTGCCGAGTTTGATCGTCCCCGCTGCGCGGGCCAGATTTTTTTCGCAGACAAGATCGGCGCGGATGCGTGTCAACTCGCCCTCCGGCTTGTCCGGGAAATTCCGGTACAGGTAATCCGCCACGACGAAACCCAAAATCGAGTCGCCTAAGAATTCCAGCCGTTCGTTATCGTGCAGGCCGCGTTCGCGGTTTTCATTGGCATAGGAACTGTGCGTCAGCGCGTTTTCGAGAATGCTCTTGTCCCGGAACGTGTAGCCCAGCCCGGCTTCCAGTTCACTCAGCATGTTGATACTCCTTTGGTATGACCATATGGTCCATATTTGCGGCCAGCGTCGCGGCCACATCTGCCTCGACAGCGCCGATGGCCTGCCGGATGGCGTTGCGGATGGCCAGCGCGTCGGATGAGCCGTGCGCCTTGATCACGGGCTTGCTCAGGCCGATGAGGGCCGTGCCGCCCGTCTCGCGGTAGTCCATCTTTTTCTTGAACGCCTTCACGCCGTCCATGCACAAAAGCGCCGCCAGCTTGGTCAGTACGTTTTTCTTGAACATATCCTTCATCATGGAGGCCATGAACAGCGCCGTGCCCTCAATGCCCTTGAGCAGGATATTGCCCGAGAAGCCGTCGGCCACGACCACGTCCGCGCCGCCCAGCGGCACATCGCGCGCCTCAATGTTGCCGGTAAAGTTGATCGCCCCGGCCTCGCCTGCCTGCTTCAGGAGCGGATAGACGGCCTTTTGCAGCTCGCCGCCCTTGGAATCCTCTGCACCGATGTTCAAAAGCGCGACGCGCGGGTTTTCGATACCCAGCACCTTTTCGGCGTAATACGAGCCCATGAACGCAAATTGCAGCAGAAATTCCGGCGTGCAGTCGGCCGTCGCGCCGCAGTCAATGAGCACGGCCTCCCGGCCGGTCTTCGTCGGGATCTGCGGAGCCATGGCGGCGCGGCGGATGCCCTTGACGCGCCGGACGGTCAGCGTCGCGGCGGAGAGCAGCGCGCCGGTCGAGCCTGCGGAGACGAACGCGTCTCCGCCGCCCTCCTTCAGCATATTCAGGCCCACGACCATGCTGGAATCCTTTTTCTTTTTTACGACCGTCGCCGGATCGTCGTGCATATCCACGACGTCGTCCGCGTTTGCGATCTCCACGCCCTTGGGAAGCGTTTCGATGCCCTGATCCTTCAGCGCACGCAGGATCGCCTCGCCGCGTCCGACCAGCACGACCTCGCAGCCGAAGTCCTTTGCCGCCTGGATCGCGCCCAGCGCGATCTGGTCAGGGGCGTTGTCGCCGCCCATGGCGTCTACCAGAATTCTCATGTTGCTTCCTCCTGCCCTGTCATTTGATCGATAAGCGCAAGCGACCGCTGCGCGATGGCGAGATTTTTATTGGCCTTTCCCTTGACGCGGCGGTCAAGCGGCGTCAGAATGCCGAAATTCACGTTCATCGGCTGGAACGAGCCGACGCTCGTATCCGAAATGTACGCCGCCAGCGCGCCGATGGCTGTTTCGCGCGGGAAATCGGGAAGCGGCTCGCCCTTGAGCTTTGCCGCCATGCTGACACCCGCAAGATAACCGGAGGCCGTCGATTCGACATAGCCCTCCACGCCCGTCATCTGACCTGCAAACGCGACCAGCGGGTTCTGCCTATCGGCATAGTACCGGTCAAGCAGGCGAGGGGAATCGAGGAAGGTGTTGCGGTGCATCACGCCGTAGCGGACGAATTCCGCGTCGTGCAGCGCGGGAATCATGGAAAACACGCGCTTCTGCTCCGCGAATTTCAGATGGGTCTGGAAACCGACGATGTTATAGACGGAGCCTGCGGCGTTGTCCTTGCGCAGCTGCACAACGGCATAGGGCTCACGGCCCGTTTTCGGATCTTTGAGGCCAACGGGCTTCAGGGGGCCGTAGCGCAGGGTATCGACGCCGCGGCGGGCCATGACCTCGACGGGCATGCAGCCCTCGAACACATGCTGATCCTCAAAGCCGTGCACCGGCGCTTCCTCCGCCGATTTGAGCGCGTCGACAAAGGCAAGATATTCGTCCTTCTCCATCGCACAGTTGACATAATCCGCATCTCCACGGTCGTACCGGGATGCGAACCATGCCTTGTCCATATCGATGGAGGAAAAGGTCACGAGCGGCGCGGCGGCGTCAAAGAAGCTCATATACTCCTGCCCGCCGAAATAGCGCTGGATCGCAGCGCTCATCGCGTCGGAGGTCAGGGGACCGGTCGCAATGATGACCGGGCCTGCCGGGACCTCGGTTTCCTCCGCCTCCACGACGGTGATGTTGGGGTGCGACTTGATTTTTTCCGTCACCATGCCGGAAAAGCCGTAGCGGTCGACGGCCAATGCGCCGCCTGCCTCGACGCGGTTTGCCTCCGCGCAGGTCAGGATCAAGCTGTGCAGCCGCCGCAGCTCTTCTTTCAAAAGGCCGACGGCGTTTTCCAGCCGGTCGCCGCGCAGGGAGTTGGAGCAGACAAGCTCCGCAAAGTCCGCGCAGTGGTGTGCGGGCGTCATTTTCTGCGGCTTCATCTCGGTCAGCGTCACATGAATGCCGCGCTCGGCCAGCTGCCACGCGGCCTCGCAGCCCGCAAGACCCGCGCCGATCACTTTCACTTCCAGCATATTGGGGCGTCCTTTCTATCTCTGTATCAGAACGGAAGATCGTCTTCCGGCTCGGTCTTTTTGGCGGCCTTTTTCGCAGCCGGCTTCTTGGCCGCGGGCTTTTTTGCCGCTGCCTTCTTCGCGGCAGGCTTCTTTGCAGCCGCCTTTTCGGTGGGCTTTTTCGCTGCCGCTTTCTTTGCGGCTTTCTTTTCCTCTGCCTGCTTCTGCGCGGCTTCGGCCGCAGCCTCGGCGTTGGATTCCGCAGTCGCGGCCTCGCCGGAGGCTGTGGACTTGCGGCGGTAGCCGCGCTTGTCCTCCGGCAGGAAGTTCGAGCACTCGGGATTCGCGCAGAACGGCTTCATTGCGCCCTTGCCGGAGCGCTTGAACATCGTCTGGCCGCAGACCGGGCAATCCTGATCCGTCGGCACGTCCCACGTCATAAAGCCGCAGGCCGCGCCGCGCTCACACGCGTAATAGGCGTAGCCGCGCTTGCTCTTGCGCTTTAAAATCGCGCTGCCGCACTTCGGACAGCGGCCCGGCATTTTTTCCGTAATCGGCTTTGTAAACTTGCACTCCGGGTAGCCGGGGCAGGCGAGGAATTTGCCGAAGCGGCTCGTTTTCACGACAAGGTTCCGGCCGCAGATCTCGCATTTTTCATCCGAGACCTCATCCGGCACCTTGAGGCGGGTGTCCTTCAGCGCCTCCTCCGCATCGACCATTTCCTGATGGAAGCCGGTGTAGAACTCCTCCAGCACGCTCTTCCAGCGGCGCTGTCCGGCCTCGACCTGGTCGAGCTGCTTTTCCATGTCGGCGGTGAATTCGACGCTGATGATATTGGGGAAGCGGTCCATCATCAGCCCGTTGACCACCTCGCCGAGCTTCGTCGGCGAGAGTTTTTTGTCGGTCTTGATGACGTATTCGCGATCCTGGATCGTGGCGATGATCGCCGCGTAGGTCGACGGACGGCCGACGCCCTTTTCCTCCATCGCGCGCACTAAAGACGCCTCCGTATAGCGTGCGGGCGGCTGGGTGAAGTGCTGCTGCTTGTCAAAGCCGGAGGCCGTGAGCGCCTCGCCGGGGGCAAGGTCGGGCAGCGGGGAATCGAGCTTTTCCTGCTCGTCGTCGCGGCCTTCCTCATAAATGGCGGTAAAGCCGGAGAATTTCATGCTCTGGTGGGTCGCGCGGAAGACATGGCTGCCGCAGGCGGCCTCGATCGCTGTCACGTCGTACAGCGCATTGGTCATCTGCGACGCGATGAAGCGGCTCCAGATGAGCTTATAGAGCCGGTACTGCTCCTTGGTCAGATCATGCTCAACCGCCTCGGGATAGAGCGCGACATTTGACGGGCGGATGGCCTCGTGCGCGTCCTGTGCACCGGATTTCGGCTTATAGCGGCGGGGTTCGGCGTAATAGGCCGCGCCGTAGCGGCTGCGGATTGCGTCGCCCGCGGCGGCCAGCGCCTCTTCGGAAATGCGCAGCGAGTCGGTACGCATGTAAGTGATCAAGCCGACAGAGCCCTCACCGGAGATCTCCACGCCCTCGTAAAGCTGCTGTGCGATCATCATCGTGCGGCGCGGGGTCATGTTGAGCTTGCGCGACGCCTCCTGCTGGAGCGTCGAGGTGATAAAGGGCGGCGCGGGGGTGCGCTTTTTCTCCGATTTCTTCACGCCGGTCACGGAAAACGGCTGGCCCTCCAGCGCGTCCAGAACGGACTGCACATCCTGCTCACTCGTCAGCTCGCGCTTCTGCGGGTCGCCGTAGTAGTGCGCGGTGAAGCTGCCGGGCTTGCCGGCGCGGTTCAGATTTACATCCAGCGTCCAGTATTCCTGCGGGACAAAGGCCCGGATCTCGTTCTCGCGGTCGACGACCAGACGGGTCGCGACAGACTGCACGCGTCCGGCGGACAGGCCCTTGCGGATCTTTTTCCAGAGCAGGGGGCTGAGCTGATAGCCGACAATGCGGTCGAGCACGCGGCGCGCCTGCTGCGCGTCGACGAGATTCTGGTCGATGGGACGCGGGTGCTGGATGGATTCCTGCACGACGTTGCGTGTGATCTCGTTGAAGGTCACGCGGTATGTCTCGTTATCCGGAATGTTCAGCAGATATTTCAAATGCCACGAGATGGCTTCGCCCTCGCGGTCCGGGTCAGTCGCGAGATAGATGCGGCCGGAGCCCTTCGCGGCCTTGCGCAGGTCTGCGATGATGTCTTCCTTTCCCTTGAGCGGCTGGTACTCCGGCTCAAAATCGTGCTCGATATCGACGCTCAGCGTGCTCTTCGGCAGATCGCGCAGATGGCCCATGCTGGCCTTGACCTGATAGTCGGGGCCAAGATATTTTCCGATGGTTTTGGCCTTCGAGGGAGACTCCACGATGACCAGATTCTGTTTTGCGTTCGGCATAGACGCCTCCATGTTATTTTTTCGCCAGCTCATAATACCGGGCCGGCAGCCGCTTGACAAAGCCCTTGACCTCCAGCAGCGTCAGCGCGGACAGTACGCGCCCGGCAGGCAGCTGCGTTTCGTCGATCATCCGGTCGACCGGCTGCTTTCCGCCCTCCAGCTGCCGCAGAACGGCGGCTTCGTCGGCAGATACGCGCGGCAAAATTTCCTGTACGTCAATATAAGCCCTGTTTTCCTGCTTGTCAACGGCTTTTGTGTCAGTTTTTTCCGGGTTGGACGAAGTTTCCGCCACAACAAGGTTGTCCTTCGTCTCCTGCGGGCCGAGCGTCATGGGGCCGAACGGCCTCTGGCGCAGGGGCAGATCCGGGTAGAGATAGGTATATTCCTGTAAAACGTCCCAGCCCTCGGAGATCAGGATCGCGCCCTCCTTGAGCAGCTGAATATTGCCCTCGCAGGTCGGATTTCCGAGATTTCCGGGCAGCGTGAACACATCCCGGCCCTGTTCGAGCGCGTGGCGGGCGGTGATGAGCGCGCCGCTCTTTCTGGGCGCTTCCACGACGACGGAGCCGAGCGCAAGACCGCTCAGAATGCGGTTGCGGGGCGGAAAATGCTCCGCCAGCGGCGGCGTTCCGGGCGGAAGCTCACTGATGACGCAGCCGTGGGTGCGAAGATCCTCAAACAGACTCCGGTTGTTTGCCGGATAGTCGATATCCACGCCGCAGGCAAACACAGCCACCGGCGCTGTTCCGGAGGATATGGCCCCGCGCAGTGCCATGGTGTCAATTCCGGCAGCGCCGCCGGATACAATAATTGCGCCGTAGCGGCCAAGCTCATAGCCGAGGCGCTTCGCCTGAAGAAGCCCATACGCGGAGGCCTTGCGCGTGCCGACCATGGCGATGACCGGTTCCGCGTCAAAATCCGGGAAAACGCCTTGATAATACAATACCAGCGGCGCATCGTCAAGATTTTTGAGCCGGTTCGGATAAGCGGCGTCCTGAAACGTCAGAACATGGATGTTCTTCCGGTAGCACTGCTGCAGGATCTGCCGCGCAGGCGCAAGCTCCTTATCGGCAAGCGAAGCGCGCCCCTCCGGGCGCAGCGCCTGCGGGTAATCCTGCTCTGCCGCGCAGTAGACCGCCTCGGGCGTTCCGAACTGCTCTAGCAGCGCACGCAGCCCGCGCAGTCCCACGCCCCTGCGACCGGTCAGCCACAACCAGTATTCCAGCATAAAAATCCCTCTGTCTTTCTCGGATTTTTGATATATTATATATGGCTTCAGCGCTTCATCTGCCACAAAACGATCGTCGCAGCGACTGCCGCGTTCAGCGACTCGCAGCGAGGCGACATGGGAATGATGATTTTCTGCTCCGCAGCCGCGAATAGTTCTGGACAAATTCCCTGCCCCTCGCTGCCGATCACGACCGCTGCAGCACGCAGATCAGCCTGCCGCAGATCGACAGCATCAGCTGACATGGCAGTTGCCAGCAGCGGAATGCCCTGCTCCCGGCAGCTAGCGATGGCCTGCGTCCTTGTCATGCTGACAGGCTGGGTCCGAAACACCGCGCCCATGGAGGCACGAACCGTTTTGGGGTTATATGCGTCGGCGCAGCCATCGAGCAAAACAACTGGAATCTCCAGTGCGTCCGCCGTGCGGAGGATCGTACCGAGATTGCCGGGGTCCTGAATGCCGTCCAGCAAAAGCGTTCCCGACGTGAGCGCGCCGGACTTCCGCTCCGGCAGGCGGCAGAGAAAGATTGCTCCCTGCGGCGCGTCCATCAGGGAGACAGACTGCATAACGTCTTTTGGCACACGGATGACGCGGACGGTGTCCGGTAATTTGCATAGTTCTACAGCTTCTTCCGCAATCACCGTATGCAATCCCGGATACCAGCGGGCAGCTTCTGCCAGCAGCTTCACACCGTCGGCGGCAAACTCACCGCACTTTTCGCGGTAGGCGCGCGAGGTAAGCAGCTTTTTTGTGTGCGTCAGAAGCGGATTCCGACGGCTTGTAATCCGCTGCTCCATCACGGCTTCACCTTTGCAAGCCGGTCATTCTCCCCGAGCAATACGAGCGTAATGTGCTCGTTCAGCGGACGGTTAGCGTCCACTGTGACATGCACCTTACCGTTTTCCCGCACAGCGATAACATTGACGCCGTATTTGGCACGGATATCCAACTCCCGGATGCTCTTGCCGCACCATTCGGACGGCGTTTGCAGTTCGGCGATGCCGCAGTCCGGCGAAAGTTCGATAAAATCCAGAATACTGGACGAAGTCAAGGACTGCGCCAACTTGATGCCGGACTCACGTTCCGGCACGACGACATGATCCGCGCCGATCTTTTCCAGCGCGCGGCGCTGCGTCTCGTCGGTGGCTTTACACACAACTCTCTGCACGCCTAATTCCTTGAGATTCAGCGTCGCAACAACGCTGGTAGCCAAGTCGCCGCCGATGGCGACAATGGCGCAGTCGTAATTCCGGACGCCGAGCGTGCGCAGGGCGTCTTCATCCCGCGCATCGCACACAGCAGCGCAGGTGACTCTGCTTTCCATCTTCTGTACGAGTTCCGGGCGCAGATCAATGGCCAGCACCTCGCTGCCGAGTTCATACAGCCGCTGCGCGACCGCGCTTCCAAAGCGTCCAAGTCCAATTACAATATATGTTTTTTTCATGATATTACTCCCCCTGCTCAGCCGATCATGATTTTTGTTTCGGCATAGCTGACGCGCTCTTCTGCGCGGTCAGCCGCCATAAATCCGACGCTGATAGTCATGATCCCGAGCCGCCCAAAAAACATGAACAGGATCAGAACAAGCTGCGACGCAACGCACAGTGAACTTGTAATGCCGGTCGTCAGACCGACAGTGCACAGTGCGGAAATCGTCTCATACAGTGCGTTTTCCAGACTCACATGATCTGCTATGCTCAAAAACGCTGCGCCGAGCCCGGACAGCAGCAGAACCAGAATAAACAGCGCGGATGCGTTTGCAACCGCCTGCTGCGGAATCCGGCGCTTCATGATCTGCACGCTTGTCCGTCCCCGCGCGGTTGACCATGCGGCAAACAGAATCACGCCGACCGTCACGGTCTTGACGCCGCCCGCTGTCGAACCGGATGATCCGCCGATCAGCATCAAAAAATCCGCAACAGCCTTTGAAACGTCGGACAGCGCATTCTGGTCAAAGGTCGCAAAGCCTGCCGTGCGCAGCGTAACCGATTGGAACAGCGCAGCCATCAGCTTCTGCGGCGGTGTCAGGCCGCCGAGCGTGCCGGGATTGTTCCATTCAAGCGCAGCGAAAATGCCGGCGCCGCCAAAGATCAGAACTGTTGTGATGATGATGACCAGTCTCGTGTAGACGCTCATGCGGGAGAAACGGCGGTTATGCCGGATATCACCCCAGACGGCAAAACCGAGGCCGCCGATGATAATCAGTGCCATGATGGTGAAATTCACGACTGGATCTGTTGCATAGCGGCAAAGACTCCCGCCAACATCTGTATCCGCAAGCACATCAAAGCCTGCGTTGCAGAACGCGGAGATCGAATGAAATACGCCGTACCACAAAGCTTTTCCAAAGCCGAACTCCGGCAGGAAACGAAAAAACAGGATAAGCGCGCCTGCACCTTCGACCGCAGCCGTGCCGCGCAGGATGTTGCGCACAAGACTCACAATGCCGCTATAGCTGTCGCTGCCAAGCGCCTGCGCCAGAACCATGCGTTCCCGCAGACCGATCTTCCGGCGAAGCGCAAAGAAAAACAGGCACGCGATGGTCATAAATCCGAGACCGCCGACCTGGATGAGCAGGAGGATGACAACCTGACCGAACATGGCCCAATGGGTTCCGGTGTCAACACGGATAAGGCCTGTGACGCAGGTCGCGGAGGTTGCGGTGAATAAGCTTGTCAAAAACGGCGTCGCCTCGCCGGAACGCGACGCGGCTGGGAGGCATAGAAGCCCCGCTCCAAGCAAAATAATGAAGAGAAAGACCAACACGATCAGCCGTCCCGGACGCATGGTACGGAACGGTCTTTCAAGCCGTCGAAAAAACGATAGAAGCATAACGGAAAGCCGTCCCCTTTCTGGAATACACTATATTATAATCAGATGGCGCACCGCCGTCAAGAAAAACCGCTCCCCAGACTTGTTTTGCCTGAAAAATCATGGTAAACTGACAAAAAACGAAACGAAGAGGG
>ENA-UOJL01000976-UOJL01000976.1-human-gut-metagenome-genome-assembly--contig:-P47-NODE-976-length-35068-cov-10.310456_pt1 | contig 35068 bp, 28 predicted proteins | sample MGYA00242347_ERZ723894 | MGnify/ENA metagenome assembly ERZ723894
TCGGCTGAGCCAAAATCTTCTGCCGCCAGCTCTCGTCGATTTAATCAGAGCTTCCCCTGAAATATGCAAACAAATGCGGCCGACATGCACCTTGACAATCTCATACTTTCCCCCTCCGTCTTTCCGTTTTTCAACCTTTTTTCAGGAAAAGTTATGTTAACGAGGGTCGTTTCCCGACCGTTTCCAACAAAAAGCTTGACATTCTCATTACAGTATGTTACAATCTGATTACATTTTGCATAGGAGGTACCTTTGATGGCTGATGAAAATGCAGTTCTGATGTATAAAGGACATCCGCTGATGCGGAAGGACAACTTGATTTACTACGGCTCCATGGCCGACAGTCACATCGTTATGCTTCAGGTTCTCGAGACCAAGAAGGTGAACGATCTGGACGTTGCCACCCGGGTTTCCGTGCAGCTCCAGCTGACCGACCCCACCGCCAGAAGCCGCGACCGGATCGTGAAGAAGAGCGAAAAAGACGGCCTGTACACCGCCCTTGACTTTGGCTGTGTCTGGCTGGAACGCGCACTGGCCGGTAAATAATTCACCCCTTTCCCCGATATCCGGATGATATCGGAGTTCCCCGCAGTCTCACTTTAGGCTGCCTACCAAAGACGGAGGCAAAAGTATGAAGATCAAAAGAATCCTTAGCATGGTGCTGGCACTGGTGCTGTGTATCGGCGCCATGTCCATCACCGCATTCGCCGCAGAAGAAACCATGTACGGCATCGGATTTGTGGCTGCCAGCTCCCTGCGGCTCCGCAGCGAACCCAACGTAAATTCCGCGACCCTTGTCTATGCCCCCCGCAATGACTGCGTGGCGGTCATCAGCAAAACCGGCGAGTGGTACAAGGTCAATTACAATCTGCAAGTTGGCTACATGCATCAGGACTACCTGAAGGTACTTACCCGGGAAAACGCCGAGCTTGGCTATGGCGAGGTTTCCGGCAGCGGCGTCAACCTGCGCTCCGGCCCCTCCACTACCTACGGAAAAGTGGCCGTCGCTTCCAGCGGCGAGAAATGTTACATTCTCGGCCTGAACAACGGCTGGTACAAGGTCATCTACAATAGCAGCATCTGCTATATCCGCAGCGACTATCTGCGCCTGACGGAAATTCCCTACGAAAATCAGGCATCTCCCAACAGTCCCAAATTCTATCGTCTCGGCAAGTCCACCGGCGTCGCCCCCAGTGCCGCCGCGCTGAACGGCACCGTATCCGCGGGAAGCTCCGCCTCTGCGGGTTCTTCCTCCGCCGGTTCTGCCCCCTCCGCCGCCGGTTCCGACATCGTTGCGGAAGCCCAGAAGTATTTGGGTACCCCCTACGTTTACGGCGGCGCTTCTCCCAGCGGCTTTGACTGCTCCGGCTTCGTGTACTATGTTCTGAAACAGCTGGGCTTCTCCCCCTACCGCACCCCCGCCGACCAGTACAATCAGGGTACTTACGTGGATAAGGACAGCTTGCAGCCCGGCGATATCGTTTTCTTTGCCGGTACATATGCCAGCGGCATTTCCCATGTGGGCATTTACGTTGGCGGCGGCCAGTTCATCCATTCCCCCAATTCCCGCTCCACGGTCTCCTATTCCGACCTCACCAGCGGCTACTGGGCGCAGCACTACTACGGCGCGCGGAGAATGGTGTGACACCAAAATAAAGATTTCCCAGACGTCGAATTTGGCGTCTGGGTTTTTTTATCAGATTGAATCACAAAAGCAAGCACGACACATACTAGAAACACCTCGGTTCCACAGAAAAACGAAAAGCAGGTGTTTTTATGGCAAATCAAAAACGGGGACGGCAGAGCTTCCTTCTGCCTGACCCACCGGTCATTACCCACTGGGCAAGCGTAGCCGGAAAAAAGGAGTCCGAAGGTCCTCTTGCCCATACCTTCGACATCAAATCTCAGGATACCTATTTCGGGCAGAAAACATGGGAACAGGGCGAAAAGCAGATGCAGAAGCTGGCGCTCGGGAAGCTGGCCGAAAAGGCCAATATGAAGTTGGAGGATTTTGACCTTGTTTTCTCCGGTGACCTTCTGAACCAGTGTATCGGCTCGTCCTTCACCCTGCGCAATCTGGGTATCCCCCACCTGGGGCTGTACGGCGCTTGCTCTACCATGGCGGAAAGTCTGCTGCTGTCCTCCATGGCGGTGGGCGGCGGCTTCGCGGACAACGCGGTGGCTATAACCTCCTCCCACTTTGCCTCCTCCGAGCGCCAGTACCGCTTCCCTTTGGGCTACGGCGGGCAGCGGACGCCCACCGCCCAATGGACGGTCACCGGCTCCGGGGCAGCGCTGGTGCGCAGCGACGGCCATGGCCCCCGGATCACCGGCTGCACCGTCGGCACCGTCACCGACCTTGGCATCAAGGACGCCAACAACATGGGCGCGGCCATGGCCCCCGCCGCCTATGCCACCATCAAAGCCCACTTTGCCGACATGAAAACAGCCCCTGAGGATTTTGACCTGATCGTCACCGGCGATCTGGGGCAGCTGGGCAAGGAACTGCTTCTGGAGCTTGCCCGGCGGGACGGGGTCTCTCTGGGCGGGAAGCTGACGGACTGCGGAACCCTGGTTTTCGACAACGACAAGCAGGACGTCCACGCCGGCGGCTCCGGCTGCGGGTGCAGCGCCATCACCCTGTGCGGCTACCTTCTGGGGCAGCTGAACGGGGGAAAACTGAAAAAAATACTGTTTTGCGGCACGGGCGCACTGCTCTCCCCCACCTCCACCCAGCAGGGGCTTCCCATTCCTGGGGTCTGTCACGCAGTGTGCATTGCGGGAGGAACGTAATATGGACTATGTAAAAGCTTTTCTGATCGGCGGCTTACTCTGTCTCATCGGTCAGATTCTCATTGACAAAACCAAGCTGACTCCGGCGCGGATTCTGGTGAGCTACGTGGTCATCGGCGTGCTTCTGGGCGCGGTGGGGGTATATCAGCCCCTTGCGGAATTTGCCGGGGCTGGCGCTTCCGTCCCCCTGACAGGCTTCGGCAGCACCCTTGCCAAGGGCGTCAAGGAGGCGGTGCAGAAGGATGGTTTTCTCGGCATATTCACCGGAGGGCTGAAAGCCTCCGCCGGAGGCATCACCGCCGCCATTTTATCGGGACTGATCACCAGCCTGATTTTCAAAGCCAAGGATAAATCCTGAATTTCCGGGCAAGCTATGTCAGCGGCAAAACCGCGATATAGATTTCGGAGGAAGAAAAGTATGAATAACCAGAACAGAAATCAGAACAGCAACCAGAATAAGAACGAGAAAGAGAACCGCACTGAGAATCGCAGCGAGAACCAGTCTCAGAACAAGAACTGCCGCTGACGGCAAACGGGCGCCCGGAATACCGGGCGCCCGTAAATTTTTTATACTTCCATAAATCTTCCCAGCTGGAAGAAATAGAGATACTTTGCCTTGACCGGCATTTCATAAATGCGGCTCAGGGCTTCGGCGTAGGTCTGCACCTGGAGCCGGTAGCGTTCTGCCGCCCCGGCCACCGTGCTTTCCGTGACATGATCGGTTTTGAAATCCAGCACGATGATGCCGTCCTTTTCCAGCAGCGCGCAGTCCACGACGCCCTGCAACAGCACCTGTTCTCCCTCCAGGCCATCACCGTAGTGACTGCCGTCGTCGAGGATGGAGAACTTGAATTCCCGCAGGCATGGGCATCCGGCGCGAAGCTTCCGGCCGATTTCCGTATCGAAAAGCGCCGCGATTTTCCCGCTGTCCGCCAGTTTTCCCTGTTCCTCGGTGATGAATTTCTGAGAAACCAGGCGGTCGATCTCCGCCTTTACTTCGTCCTCGCTGCCGCAGTTTTCATAGCGCAGGTATTGCAGCACGGCATGAATGGCGCTGCCGTAGGCCTTGCCGCCGCGGCTTTCTGCCAGGAAGGACGGGCGGCGGAAATCCCGGGTCAGGAATCTCGGCTCCTGGGTGTCCTCCGCCGCTTCCTCGTCCTTGGCGCGGCCTTTGCGGTTGGTCGCCGTCTGCTTGGAGGGCGCACGGGTCGCCGCGTCGTGGGCATACCGGAAGGACAGGGCGTCTTGCAGCGCCTGCTCCACACCGTCGGGCATCGGAAGCCGGACATCTGCCCCCACCTCCACGATGTTTTCCTGTTCCGGGGCTTCCGAAACACGAATCACCCACGGATGGACTCCTAATTTTGTCTCGCCGGGTCGTCCCCCCAGAGCGTGGAGCGATCCCGCCTCGGTATGGCGCACCGCTGCCATCAGAACCCACTGTCCGGGACGCGCTGCCTCCCGGCACAATAGCTCTCCCCCGTCAAAATCCTGACGAAGGGCGATATCCTGAATCACCTTTCCGGGATTTTTTTCGCCGTAGGTCATGATCAGGCGATCCCGCGCCCGGGTCATGGCGACGTACAGCACCCGCAGCTCCTCCGACAGGCTTTCCGCCGCCATTTTCGCGGCGATGGCACGCTTGGCGACGGAGGAATAGCGCACCCGGTTTTCGCTGTCCGCCACGGAAAGCCCCAGCCCCAGATCCTTGTCGCAGAGAATCTGGGCGCGCTGGCTTTCCGTATTGAACCGCCGGGAAAGATTGCTTAAGAATACCACCGGAAATTCCAGCCCCTTGGACTTGTGGATGCTCATAATGGTCACGCATCCGGCGGGCGACAGGGCCGCCGAAATCAGTCCTTTTTCCTCCATGGCGTCCAGGAAATCCAAAAACTGCCCCAAATCCTTCAGATTGCCGCTTTCAAAATCCGCCGCCAGCTGATAAAACGTCTGAATATTGGCGGCTTTCGCCTCTCCGCCGGGCATGGCGGCGTAGACGCTGTCCAGTCTGGTCAGGGCAAAGCAATTTTCCAGAAGTGCCGTCAAGGGGTTCATCCTTGCTTCCCGGCGCAGCTTGTCCAGGGTGCTCAGGAAGGTTTTTGCCTTCTGACTGTCGCTGAGCAGCAGCGCGTCATAGAACGCGCCCTTTTTTTGCCTGCTTCGGATCGCCGCCAGTTCGTCGGCGGTGAAGCCGAAAATGGGGCTTGCCAGCGTACTGACCAGCGGAATGTCCTGCCGGGGATTCCAGATCACTTGCAGGAATGCGCGCAGGGTGCCGATCTCCTGTGTTTGCAGCAAATCCGTGCCGCCACCCGTGGCGCAGCGAATGCCCCGGGCTTCCAGCGCCTTCTGGAAATACCCGCCGCCACTGCCGGGGGAACGAAGCAGAATGACGATGTCCTCCGGACGAACCGGCCGCAGACCATCACCGTCCCGCACCGGCGTTCCCTCCCGCAGCATCCGGGCAATTTGCTCCGCCACAAAGGCCGCTTCCTCGGGATACTGGTCGTCCCGGGTCTCGATCACATGCAGCTCCACGGCATCATCCAGCGGCACGTGGGGAATTCCCTCCCGAAGCTCCTCCGCTTCCCCGTAGGTCAGCCCGCCCACCTTGGGGCGCATACAGGTGTGGAACACGTCATTCACCGCGTCGATGACCTCCGCGCCGGAACGGAAATTATGGCTCAGAAGAATTTTTCTCCCCTGCCCCGGCTCCGCCTGTTGGGCGGGGACGTATTTTTCGTACTTTTCCAGGAAAATACCCGGGTCGGCCAGACGGAACTGGTAAATGGACTGCTTCACGTCGCCGACCATGAAGCAGTTCTGCTTCTCCCGGGTCAGGGCGTCGAAAATCGCGTCCTGAACGCCGTTGGAGTCCTGATACTCGTCCACCATGATCTCCCGGTAACGCCGACCGATCTCCCGTGCGGCGGCGGTGGGCTGGCTTCGGGATTTTCCCAGGAGCAAATCCAGGGTCTTATGCTCCAAATCCCCGAAATCCAGCACCCGGCGGCTGCGTTTTGCCGCGGAATAATCCCGGTCAAACTGCCTTACCAGCGCCACCAGCCCCCGCTGGGCGGCGGCTGTCTGGTGGAGGTCTGTCAGCACCTGCCCGGAATCGTTGGAAAAGCCCACCAGCTTCTTTCTCAGGCCGTCCTTGCAGGCCGACCAGGCGGCTTTGATCCGTTCCGTCAGCTCCGGGTCGGGGTTATTCTTGGTGGGAAACCGCAGCGACCCGAAACGAGGCTCCCGCTTTGCCGCGATATCATCCCAGGTCGTGCAGGCGCGAAGCTGCTCCAGCTGGTACAAAGCGTCTCTCAGAGTAACGGCGGGCTTTTCCAGACCGGGGCAGCTGTCGGCGCTCTCGGCGCATTGCCGAAGCACCGCCACCTGGCAGTCCAGGTATTCCCGAAAATCCCGAATCAGGTATTGCCCCCACACCGTCTCCCCGGCGTCGCCGATGCCCTCGGCCTCCGCGTCGGTCAGGCATTTGTCCAGCCACGCCTCCGGGTTCAGGTGGCAGTGGGCGCTGTCGTAGACCTTTTCAATGATTTCCGGCACCTGACGGTCTGACCGCCCCACACCCTGGGTGTCCACAAACGCCCGGAAATCCGGGTCGTCCCCCACCGTTTCATAGGCGCGGTCGAGCAAACCTTCCAGCACCGTCTCCCGGATTTCCCGGCACTCGTTTTCATCCGCCACCCGGAAATCCGCCGCAACGTCCAGTTTATAGGCATATTCCCGAAGTAAATCGGAACAAAATCCGTGAACGGTAGAGATTTTCGTCAGAAACAGGCGCTGCATCTGCCGCTGCAAATGCCGGTTTTCCGGCTGCCTGGCAATTTCCTCCGTCAGCTTGGCGGCGATTTTCCCCCGAAGCTCCGACGCGGCGGCCTTGGTGTAGGTGATGATGAGAAATTCGTCCAGGTTGGCCGGGTCATGTTCCTGTGTCAGAAAGCCCAGCAGCCGGTCAACCAACACCTTGGTCTTACCGGAACCGGCGGCTGCGGAAACCAGCAGCTTGCCGCCCCGGCTGGTCACGGCCATTTGCTGCTGGGGCGTCAGTTTATCCGCCATGCTCCCCCATCTCCTTTCCGATCTCCTCCCAGAACCGCTGAGCATCCATCATTTTGTAATTCCGCCGCCCTTCTACGGCCGCCGGATGGCAAATGGGGCCATAGGGACAGAACCGGCAGGCGTCGTGGGCGCTGCCCCGGGTGTAGGGGTTCGGCTCCACATTGCCGGAGACGATGTCCTCCACCAGCCTGGACAGCACCCGGAACACATACCCTTCCAGCAGCTTCAGCTGCCGGCGGTCGGCAAGGTCGCCGGAAACGGTGCCGTCCTTTTTCACACTGTAGCACATCCGCTTAGGCGCGTCTCCCGGCTCCATCGCCTGCAAAACGGCTTCATCGTTCAGAAGCAGCCCCTTCCGCTTCCACTGGGAAATTCGCTCCTGCTCCGCTTCCTCGGCGGTCAGCTTGCCGTCGGCGGTCAGATAGGGCGCACGGGCGGGAAAATACTGCACCCCGGCGGCCACCGGGCGGTCGCCCAGCATATCGCTTCCGCTGCTTTTCAGGGCAAACATGTACAAAAGCATTTGCAGCCCCACGCCGTTGAATACGTCGCAGTAATCAAAATCCTTTTTGCCGGTCTTGTAGTCCACCACCCGGTAATAGCGGCTGGCGCCATTGTCCCAGGTGTCCACCCGGTCAATAAAGCCCCGCAGAACCGCGTTCATGCCGCCGTTTGGAATTGGGATGGGCGGCAAGCCCTCCCCGTCGCCGAAGCCAACCTCAAAGCCCGCCGGGGCAAACGCCGCCTGGCTCAGCTCCTGCCACAGCTCCCGAACCACCATGTCCAGCTCCTGAATATGGCGGCGGAACAGGTACGTCACCCGTTCCGACTCGATCTGGCTGAAATGCTCCCGGGCGTATTCCTCGCTGAAGCCATGGGCGATTTCCAGCGTTTCTTCCAAGGAAACCCTGTGGAATCCCCCCAGCTCCCCAATGCGGCGGGCGGAATTTTCCAGCACCGCGTGGACATAGGTTCCGAATTCCGCCGGGTCGATGGCGGCTTCCTTCCGCTCCTGCACCCGAAGGCCATACTTGAGGAAGTAGGACAGGCGGCACTCCGCCTGCCGGTCGATCTGAGAGGCGGAAAGATTCAGCGTCGAACCGTAGAGTTTGCCAATGGTTTCCCGCTCCACCTTTCCGAAGCGGTAATCCCGCCGATGGCAGGTTTCCGAATATGTATCCCGGACGTTCAGCCGACCGGCGGCGTCCCCGGCGTCCCACCGGGCGAGGTACGCCCCCGCTTCCGGCCCATCCGCCGGGGCAAAGCCCAGGGTATTTTTCACCTGCTGCTCCCCGCCCGCAAGCTCGCAAAGGCGGCGATAGGCGAAGGACGGCTGGTCGCCGGAGCAGAATACGCTGACAGACGCCATAGCGCCGCAGAAGCAGCCGTAAATCTCCGCGAATTCCGCCTGCACGCCCTCCATCGCGCCGCCGGTGAGGGGCACGCCCAACTCCCGGAGGGCGACGCGCTCCTGATCGGTCAGGACACCGGCAGAGCCGGAATAGCCGGGGAGCTTGCCTTCCTCCGCCCCCAGCACGATCAGGTGCTTTTCCTGATGGCAGCGCATGGCGGACACAGGGCCGACCTGCACCGCGTCCAGCACCGGCGGGATGGTTCCCACGTCGTACTGGCTCAGCAGCAGCCGGAAAAGGCGGGTAAACTGCTCCCCCTCCCAATGGGTGTCCCCCAGCACGTCATACATCTGTTCCAGCGCCCCCAGAAGGATTTCCCACAGCTGGTTCAGGATCTGCGCGCCCCGGTTGTCCCCGGCGGCATCCAGCGCCTGCGCCATGCGGGAAAGCCGCATTTCCAGGGAAATATCCTCCAGAAAGCCGTACAGCGCCAGCACCTGCCCCCGCAGGTCGGAAGCGTCCCGGAAGCCCTGCCAGAGCCGCGTCAGCGGCGCAATGGCCAGTTCCCGCGCGGTGTTCAGTTCCTCCATGCGGTCTCGGTCGTCCTCCGTCCACACGCCGCTGAGGCCGTCCGGATGATTTTCCCAGCTCTGCGCCCATTTCTGCCCCCGGATGCCCCAGATGATGGCGTAATTCTCAATCCGGTCGCAGGTATCCGGGTCAACGGGGGACAGGGCGGAACGGAGATAGCGCAGGACGCTTTTCTGGTCGAAGCCGCTTAAGGCCGCATCCAGCGCCGTCAGCACCGTGGCAATGACGCTTTTTTGCAGAATGTCCTCGGTTCCGGACTGATACACCGGAATATGGAGCCGGTGAAATACCAGATTCACCAGGGGCTGATACACCGTCATATCGGTGCAGACCACCGTAATATCCCGGCAGCGGCACCCGGCGGCGAGAAGAAAGCGAATCCTCTCCGCCGCGCCCATACACTCGAGGTACGGCGATTCCGCCCGGAACACGTCCAGGCACCCCTTCGCCGCCCCCCGGCTGATCACGCCCTGAAACAGCCCCTCCCGCAGGGGAGAAAGGGGCAGGCGCTTTCCGGGAACGGTTTCGATCTTCACCTCCACCCCGGCGCGGCGGGCGCAGCGAAGCAGCTGAGACGCCGTATCCCCCGCCTTTTCAAAGGCCAGAAGGTGGGAACTCTCCCGGTCACAGTTCAGGCTCACCGTCACGTCGGGGGACGCCTGAATGAGATGCTCCAGAATGGCAAGATGCTGCCGGGTGAAATCCGGGAAGCCGTCTATGTAGAATACATGCTCCTTTGCAAAATCCCCCTGCTCCATCTGCTCCAAAAGCCACGTCATCTGATCTCTCGGATCGCGCTTGCCCCGGCTGCACAGAGCGTCGTAGCTCTCCATCAGAAGCGACAGCTCTTCCAGCTTCTGCGCCAGACTCCCCTCCGTCTCCCCGGCGGCGCGGCTCAGGTCACCGGAGGAAATGCAGCAGCGCTTGAATTCGTCCACGGCGTCAATGAGGCCGGTGAGAAACTCCGGTTTCGTCTCCACGGCGGCATAGGCTTTCAGGCGGCTGGCCAGATTCTTGGCCGCCGCCGCCATGGCCACCACCCGGCCGCCGTTGTCCAGACATTCCTCCGCGGCGCTTCCCATGGAATCTGCCACGCGCCTGGCAAGCCGGGTAAAGGACAGCACCTCGGCATACCGGCTGGCCGTATCTCCCCCGGCGGCGCACAGCCGCCGCTCCGTTTCGTGGCTGATGAGTTCGGGAACCATCAGAATGCGGTTTCCCTTTCTCCCGGCAATGTCCGCCGTGATGCGCTTCATAACTTCGTCCCGGTTGGCCGTCCAGTCCGTGCCAAGCAAAAGGTGCAGCATACGCCCACCCCCTTCTCTTTTTTGTCCATGATACCACAAATTTGCTTTCCTGAACAGAGCGGGATTCATCCTGCAAATAATATTTTTTCCAGCTCTCCCAGGGCATCCAGCAGGAAAAAGCGCATTTCATACTTTTCTTCCCCGTCCAGCGCACCGGTAAGGCTGTCCGGGAAGCCCGCTCCCGCCGCCTTGGAGGCAAACTCCTCGGAGGTCGCGCTCAGGCACAGGCTGGGGAACGCCACGCACCACCAGTTATGCCCCTCTCCCTCGCCGATGGTGATTCGCAGCGCCTCGTAAATCCCGGCGGGCAGGGTAAAGGTGTCGTAATAGCGGGTGTCGAAGGCTTCCTTACACAGCGTTACCACCGCCTCGCAGTCGCACCCCGTCGCTTCCAGAACGCTGTTGGCGACGGCCTGAATTTGGGGCAGCTTGGCCTGTAAGTACGCCCTTGCCTCGTTTACGTCGGCGATTTTGTTCAGGTCGCTTTGCAGGCTATTTAGCACGGCATCCCGCACCTGCAATTTGACGGACTGGTCTTCCTCGCTGTCAGAATTGGCGACCACGTGGAATCGGATCAGCCCGTCGTTCAGTCTCTGCCGGTCGGCCAGCAGCGATCCGCACCACACGGACGCGGCAAGCACCAGACAAATCCCGATTCGTTTCAAAAGTTTCTTCATAAAAAACACCGCCCATACGGAAATACTTCCAGTATGGACGGTAAATGCCAGAATTATACAGGTTTGGCAATATAAATGTTCGGATAGTTCTCTTTCAGCATATTGCACACCACGGCGGCGTACTCAAAGCTGGGCAAAATGGCGAAAATCGCGGAACCGGAGCCTGTCATCTGCTCCGTCAGCGCGCCGTAGCTGTTGCAGATGGACTTGATGTAATTCAGTTCCAGATGCTCCGACGTGACCACCGGGTCAAAGACGTTGTATACGTTCTCCGCCACCTTCCCCAGCTCTCCGGCCAGCAGTGCGCTTTCCATGGCCTGATTGTCCGGACGGTGAGGAATCGCCACGGTGTCGATTTCCCGGTACAACTCCGGCGTGGACACGGAGAAATCCGGCTTGCAGACCACAAAAATGCAGTCGGGCATGTCCGGAAGCTTTCTTAAGCGCTCGCCCCGGCCTTCCACCATGGCCGTGCCGCCCACAACGCAGAAGGGAACGTCGCTGCCCACCTGCGCCCCCAGCTCCGCCAGCGCCAGAACGGACAGCGGGTCGCCATAGTGCCGGTTCAGCGCCCGCAGCACCGCGGCCGCGTCGGCGCTGCCGCCGCCCAGACCTGCCCCGACGGGAATGCGCTTGACAATGCGGATTTCCAGACCCTCCGGGTCTTTGCCCATGGCGTCGCAGTAAATTTTCGCCGCCTTCCAGGCCAAATTCTTTTCGTCGGCGGGAATCCCCTCCACGGAACAAAGAAGCCGCCAGGGCTTTCCCGTCCCCACGTCGATCTCCACGTCGTCCCGGATGGAGACGGTCTGCATCACGCTCTGCAAATCATGGCAGCCGTCCGCCCGCTTTCCCAGAACGTCCAGCGTTAAATTCACTTTGGCAAACGCGCCTTCATATAATGTCGTCATTGCAAAATTTTCCTTTCTGTGCATCTTGTTTTATTATAACGGAAACACCGGAATTTTGCAATGATTTCGTGATAAAATGAGAAAAAGTGTGCATCCTATCAATGTGAAATGGAGGTAAGAATATGGATACCCTTGCGCTTATTTTGTCCATCATCGGCTGTGTCAACTGGGGGCTGGTAGGCATTTTCCGGTTTGATCTGGTGGCCTGGCTCTTCGGCGGCTCCGGCGCATTGCTCAGCCGGATCATTTACACCGTCGTTGGGCTGGCAGGTCTTTGGTGCATTTCCTTCCTGTTCCGCAAGAAGACGTTTGTGGACGGGGAATAAATGATGGGCAGCTCCGGATAGGAACTGCCCAATTTTTACATCTTTATACTGAACTCCAATTAAAATCTTTAGAAAAGATTTTAATTGCCCGAAGGGCAAGGAGTTCATATGAGACTTGTTTTGTGATTTCTTTCCTTATAAATCACAAAACTGGCAGCGCCATTAGGCGATGCCTTCCTGATTAAAATCAAAGATTTTAATCAGGAAATAGTATTAGTTATGGCACCGCACGATGCACTTGACCGTCTGGTCGCCGTACTTCGCGGTGATCTCCGTGGTTCCGCTCTGAACTGCCGTGACATAGCCGTTTTCCACCTTGGCGATGTAGCCGTGCTCCACGCTCCACTCCACGTCCTCGGGCTTGAGGTCGCCGCAGTCCACCAGCTTCAGCTGGGTGCTGTAGCCCACCTGCAAACGCATGTCCGTTCTGTCCAGCTTCAGCTCCACCTGGGGCTTCGTCTCCACAGGCTCGGTCTGGGCGGCGGTCTCCGCCTGGGCTGCCACGGTGGCCTCCGTGGACGGCTCCGTCTCCTGTTCAAACTGGCAGGTCACGGGGCAGGTCAGCTGCTTCTCGCCGCAGGTGATATAGATGACCGTCTTGCCCTCGCTCACGGCGGTGATCCGGCCGTTGGCGTCCACCGTTGCGATGCTCTCGTCGCCGGAGGTGAACATCAGCTCGTCCGTGGTATTCTCGGGGATGACGACCACGTTCAGCAGGAAATAATATCCGGGCTGGGTCAGCTCCGCCGCGCCGCCGGGCAGAGACAGATCCTGGCAGGGGATACGGGGTTCGGTAGTCGCGGGCTCCGTCTGGGCAGGCTGCTCGGTCTGAACCGTGGGTTCGGCATCCACCCCTCCATGCAGGTTGGGCAGCAGATACCGGAAGATCAGGAACGCCGTTCCCGCCAGCAGAATCACGATCAGCGCCGTGAGGATTACCACAACGGCGGTGTTATGCTCCCGGGGCTGCTCCTCATATTGATCCTCGTCGTCCTCCGGGTCAGAGGAATACGGCTCGTTCTCCGATTCCGGGAAATCGTCGCTCTGCTCGTCAAAGTCAAAGATTTCCTTTTTCTTTTTGCCGGACGAGTAGCGTCCGCCCTTGTTCAGTGCGGGCATCTGATTCATAATCAAATCATCTTCGGTAACGTTGCCGGACATATCCCGGGGGCAGCCGCAGATGGGGCAGCACTCCGCCGTGTCCTGGTAAGTCGTTCCGCAAATTTCACAAATTACCTTGCTCATATGATACCTCCTGACAAAAAATACACATACTGTACCATTATCATCCGCCATTATAGCACTCTTTTCCAGATAAAACAACTACAAAATAGTTGCATTTTTTAGATTTTTATTTTATGATATAGGGGAGTGTATCTAAAAACTGCCAAAACGCCCAGGCAGCGGCTCTTTTCGCCCTGTGCTTCCCCATTTTCCCTTGAAATACGGCAAGTTTTCCTGCGGAAAAATGGCTTGCCCAGGGTAAAAATCCCTCGCTGTTGGTCATTTCGCCAGTTTTCAGATACACCCTAGTTAAAGGAGGCGATTACGATTGACTGAACTTGCCGAAACCGAACTGATTTCTCCTTTGCTGGACGGATTTGCCATGGGCAACCCCATGAGCAGCCATGACGGCGTTCGCTGCTGCCCTGCCATCAAGGAAAATTCAGGCGAAAAATACATAGTCAAAATCATTTCCGTCCCTGCTACCCAGGCACAGCTGGATGCGATGCTTCTGGCAGGCGCCTACAAGGACATGGCGGGCGCCATGGACTACTTCAAGGGCGTTGCCGACGACGTGGAAAAGGAAGCGGAATTTTTGCAGAAGCTTTCCAGGCTGGAGGGCTTTCTTCCCTACGACGGCTGGCAGACCGTCCCCATCAAGCGCCGCCGTCTGGGCTACGAGGTCTACCTGGTCAGCCCCTATAAGCACTCCCTGGCAAAGTACATCCGCCGTAACCCGGTCACCCATCTGGAAGCAATCAATCTGGGACTCGACCTGTGTTCCGCCCTTTCCGTCTGCCGTCAGGCCGGATGCCTGTACGTGGATCTAAAGCCCACCAACATCTTCCTGACCGAGAAAAAGAGCTACCGCATCGGCGACCTGGGCTTCATCCCGCTGGACGCTCTGCGCTACACGTCCCTGCCGGACAAGTACCGCAGCCCCTATTCTCCCCCGGAGCTGCACGACGCCATGGCCACGCTGAACGAGACGGCGGACACCTACGCCGTGGGCATGATTCTCTATCAGCTCTATAACGACGGCAGCCTGCCCTTCAAGGACAAAGCCCCCGGCGAAGCCCTCCCCTCTCCCGTCAACGCCGACTACGAGATCGCGGAGATCATCATGAAGGCCATTGACCCCGACCCCACCAAGCGCTGGCAGGAGCCGAAGGAGCTGGGCAAGGCGCTGGCCGCCTATATGCAGCGCAATTCCATCAACGACACCCCCATCACCATCTACACCCCCATCGAGGCAAAGCCGGAGGATGTGGTGCCGGTGCAGCCCGCGCCCGTTCCCGACAAAGCGCCTGCCCAGCAGGAGGAAACCATCGCGGAGGATCCGCAGGACGAAACCCTCCCGGAGCCTGCGGACGCGGCCGGCCTTCTGCCCCACCAGATGTCTGACGAAGTTTCCCAGATCATGGAGGAGGCCGACGAGCTGATCGCCCACAAGGTTCCCCAGGCGGCCATCAACCCTGAGCCGGAGGAGGATTCCCCCGACCGCTTCTCCTTCGCCCAGGACGAGGAGGACAACGAGCCGCTGCCAGACAACAGCAACGAACCCTTCGCCGACGCGGAGGAAGAAAAGCGCCTGCAAAAGGAAGCGAAAAAGCAGGAGCACAGACAGAAAGCCAAAAAGGCCGCCACAGCCGTCATCGCTCTGGTAATCCTCGCCGCCATCGGCGCGGGGCTGTTCTGGGCATACCAGAAATACTACCTGCAAACCATCAACGGCATTTCCATTGAGGGCGACCAGTATCAGCTGGTTGTCAGCGTGGACACCGCGGTGGACGACTCCCGGCTCAGCGTCATCTGCATGGACAACTACGGCAACGCCGTGACCCGGGGCGTGGTGGACGGCAAGGCGACCTTTACCGATCTGCTGCCCGATACCCTGTACCGGATCCAGCTGGACATCAGCGGCTTCCACAAGCTGGTTGGCCAGACCTCCGATATCTTCACCACCAAGGGTTCCACCAGAATCGCCAGCCTCTCCGCCGTCACCGGCTCCGAGGACGGCTCCGTCATGCTGAACTTCGCGGTCAGCGGCGCCGACCCGGAGGAATGGGTCGTGACCTACTCCGCCGAGGATGAGGAGACGAAAAGCGAAAGCTTCTCCGGCCATACCGTCACCGTCAAGGGGCTGACCGTAGGAAAGCTGTATACCTTCACCCTGGAGCCTGCCAACGCTTCCTCCGGGGAGACCTTCACCGGGGAAAATACCCTGGAATTCATGGCCTCCTGGCTGGTTCTGGCAGAGAACCTGACCGTCGCCGCCAGCAGCGGCAGCGACATGACCGTCCGCTGGGACGCCCCCGGCGACGTGGTGGTAGAGAGCTGGGACGTCCGCTGCTACAGCGACGGAAGCGGCTACGACAAACAGCTCACCGTCACCAATACCGAGGTCTACTTCACGGACATCGATCCTGCGGTGGCCTACACCATCGAGGTCACCGCCGCCGGCATGACCCAGCCCGCCCGTACCAGCGTCACCGCCAATCCCATCAACATCACCGGCATGAACGTGGACGACAGCGAGCCGGAGCAGCTTACCGTGACCTGGGAATACAGCGGCACCGCCCCCTCCGGCGGCTGGCTGCTGATGTACCAGCTCGATGGAAGCTCCACCTCCAATGTGGTCAAATGCCAGCAGCCCACCGCGGTGATCTCCCCCCGCATCCCCAGCGCCAAGTATCAGTTCACCATTCAGGCGGCGGACGGTACCTCCATTTTCGGAAACGTCAAGACCTACACCTGCCCCAACGCCAGCGTGTACGAGGATCACGGCCTGTCTGCGGACAAAATCACCGCCCACCTGGTCAAAACGCCGGACACGGAGGACTGGCACTTTGAATCCGTCGGCACAGCCGCCTACACCAGCGAGTTTGCCGTTGGCGACAAGATCTCCGTGGTCTTGCAGGGAACCGTCAATTTCTACGTCCCCGAGGATTCGCTGAACATCCTCTATGTCATCCGGGACGGCTACGGCAATGTGATCCCCAAGTACATCTCCGAGGATACCGGCGACTGGAAGGAGATCTGGTACGCGGGCGACTATCACTACGGCGAGTTGGATGTCCCCACCGCTCCCGACGCCGTCGGCGATTATTCCCTCAGCATTTACTTCAACGGTCTGGCCATCACGGTCATCACCTTCACCGTTACCGAGTAAATTTTCCACAAGACAGCCCCGTCTTTAGTGGGTGGTCGTAAAGCAGTGAATGGAGCGTATCGGCAAAGATACGCTCCATTTCTCATTCCAACACATGCAGCCCCTTGGCTCTCCCTCCGGGAGAGCTGTCACCGCAGGTGACTGAGAGGGTATTGCAGCCTTATTTCCCCTCTCCGTCTTCGCTTCGCTCAGCCACCTCTCCCAATAGGAGAGGCAAGGGTGCCGTTTATGATCCCACTACGCCTGTTAACTGTCTGGTGCGCCCCGCCATTGGGGCGGCTTTTTCCTTTTTCTGGATAGTCCCCATGTATTTTTGTCCAAAAAGAACATGCCGTTTCCTAAGCACCTTGTGATAATCCCCGATTTTTGGAATTGTTCACACATTTTCCCCGGAGATGTGTTATACTTTCTCGGAAACCTCAAAAGGAAGGAGCTGCAACATGCGCGGAAAAAGTCACCGCTGTCTGGGAAAATACCTGGTGCAGCACTACATGAGCGACACCCCGGAGCGGTATGTGAAGGCCTTTTTGCTGGGATGCATCGAGCCGGATCGGAATCCCGCTACATACCTGAAAGGCTCCATCCGCTGCCAGTGGCTGCGGGGTCACAATTACCGCAATGCCCGGCGCTTCATGCGTGCCATTTCCGCCCGGCTGGAGAGAAAGGAAACGCTCAAGCTGTTCGACTACTATACCCTGGGCAAGCTGATCCACTACACCACCGACGCGTTCACCTACGCCCACAACGACACCTTCCCCACCGCCCTGAGCGATCATCGGGAATATGAAGCGGCGCTGCAAGACCATTTTCTGGAATACATGAAGCAAGACCCCAAGGTCAACCCGAAAATCGCCGGAAGCGTGATGGAAGCCATTTACAGCTACCACCGGGAGTATGAAGCCCAGGCGGCAAACATCTACACCGACACCCGCTTTGCCCTGAACGCCTGCTGCTGTGTGCTGGCCGTATTGCTGACCAACCCCATCTTCTGACGGAGGCTGCCGATGTACAGATTTTTTGACATGGGTCTGGAAGCCGGCGTGGCGGCGGTAATTCTGGTTCCGTTATTTCTCGTCGTAAACCGGATTTATTTCCATGATTTGGGGCGCACCGTCGGCTACCTTATTTTCGCCATATACCTGGCCTGTGTGGACGCTGTGGTGGGGCTTCCCTGCATAACCTATATCCGCCTGGATTTTAACTACAATTTCGCTCCGTTTCTGTATATGTTTTCGGACTACAGGAGCAGTCTTCTGAATGTGCTGCTGTTCGTTCCGCTGGGCTTCTTTCTTCCCCTTTTCTGGAAGAAATTCAGTGCCTTTGGGTACACGCTTCTGTTCGGCTTCTGCACCTCCCTGCTCATTGAGCTTTTGCAGATTTTCACCTTCCGGGCGACGGACATCAACGACCTGATGACCAACACCGTCGGTACGGTTTTAGGGTATCTGCTTGCCAGAATCGTGCTGAAGCTTTTCCCGGGGACGGAGCCGTCGGCGCGGACAAAGGATGTGTTTCTCGTCTGCGGCATGACCTTCGGCGTCATGTTCTTCGTGCAGCCGTTTCTGGCGGCGCTGGTCTGGAATTGGACAATGTGAAACTTCAGCGGCATTTGGAAGCGAATGCCGCTGATTTTTGCGTCATATGTTCCTCCGGTTCTCTTTCTCCCGCTCGGACATAAGATGTTCCATACATCTGAATTTGAGGTGGTACTATGGAACATAACACAAATCAAATCACCCTGCGGGGAAATCTGTCCGCGCCTCCCACGTTTTCCCATGAGAACCACAGAAAACAGTTTTACCGGTTTTTTCTGGAGGTGCCGAGGCTTTCCGGGGCGGCGGACACCCTGCCGGTCATCGCGGAAGCCTCCCTTCTGGAATCCGCCGGAATTGACCCGGGCGGGATGCTCACCGTCACCGGCCAGATCCGCTCCCACAATGTCCGCACCGACGGACGGCGGCATCTGATGATCTTTGTCTTTGCGTCGGCGCTGACCTGCGAGGACGGCGAAGCGCTGAACGACGCGGAACTGGAGGGCTTCCTCTGCCGGGAACCCATCTACCGGCGCACCCCTCTGGGGCGGGAGATCTGCGACGTGATGCTGGCGGTGCCGAGGGCGTTCCAGCGGGCAGATTACCTGCCCTGTATCCTCTGGGGCAGGACGGCGCAGGAGGCTTCCCGGTGCCATACCCGGGATAAGATCGGCATCACAGGCCGATTGCAGAGCCGCGTCTACACGAAGCTGACCGAGGAAGGCGCAGAGGAACGAACCGCCTACGAGATATCCGCCCTCACCGCTCAGATTCCCATGGATTAAAAACGTGTCTTTTTTTGTTGCAAAGCTGCGGTTTTCGTGGTATATTGGGGCAAAACAGATAAAGGAAACGATTCTCGTGAACAAAAAAGAAAAGGCAAAAGCCGTCATTGAAATTCTCAAGCAGCGCTACGGCGACGCGGCCTGCGCCCTGCACTACGCGAAGGACTACGAGCTGATGATCGCCGTCCGGCTCTCCGCCCAGTGTACCGACGCCCGTGTGAATCTGGTGACCCCCGCCCTCTTTGCCGCCTACCCCACCCTGGAAGCCATGGCGGCGGCGGATATCGCCGATGTGGAAAACTACGTCCGCTCCTGCGGCTTTTACAAGCACAAGGCGCGGGACATTGTCCTCGCCTGTCAGATGCTGCTGACAGACTACGGTGGAAAGGTTCCCGGCACCATGGAGCAGCTTCTGCGTCTGCCCGGCGTAGGACGGAAAACAGCCAATCTGCTGCTGGGCGACCTGTACGCCGTCCCGGGCAGCGTCGTGTGCGACACCCACTGCATCCGCATCTGCGGCCGGCTGGGGCTAAGCACGGGCAAGGAGCCGGAGAAGGTGGAACAGCAGCTGCGCAAAATCCTGCCCCCGGAGGAAAGCTCGGACTTCTGCCACCGCATTGTCCTCTTTGGCCGGGACTGCTGCACCGCCCGCAGTCCCAGATGCGGCGAATGCCCGCTGACCATGTACTGCAAAGAATTCAATCCTCAGGCGTAAAACAGCGCCGTTTTCATTGGAAACCCATCCATTACAGAACATTTCCTGTTCTGCCACTCCCCCTGTCCGCATATGCTGTGGACAAGGGGGGATTTCTTTGCCCAAAAAGCTGCCGATTTTCTATTCCGCGCTGCTGCTCACAGGGGTGAACCTGCTGCTGCGGCTGGTGGGAACTTCGTTTCAGGTGTATATCTCCGGCCGCATCGGCGCCGCCGGAGTGGGTCTTTTGCAGCTGACCATGTCCGTTGGGAGCCTCGCCATGGTGACCGGCATTGCCGGCGTGCGAACCGCCGCCATGTACCTAACCGCCGAGGAGCTGGGGAAAAAGCGCCCCGGGAACGTGACCTGGGTCTTATCCGGCTGCTTCGTGTACAGCATTCTGTGCAGCACGGCCGTGGCTGCCGCCCTGTATTTTCTCGCGCCCACGCTGGCGGAAAACTGGATTGGAGACCTGCGCACGGTGAATTCCCTGCGGCTGTTTGCCGCGTTTCTCCCCGTCTCCTGCCTGTGCGGCGTCATGACCGGGTATTTCACCGCGGCCAACCGCATCGGAACACTGGCGGCGGTGGAAGCGGCGGAGCAGCTATGCTCCATGGTCGTGACCATGGCCGTGCTGACCCTGTGGGCAGGGGACGACCCGGGGCGCGCCTGTCAGAGCGTGGTCATGGGCGGATGCTTCGGCGCCTGCCTGACGCTTTGCTGTCTGATGCTGCTGCGCCTTGCCGAGCGGGTAACGCCCGGGGCAAAAATCCCCGTAAGGAGCCGTCTAATGCAGGCAGCCGTCCCCCTCGCCATGGCGGACGTGCTGAAATCCGGCATCAGCACCACGGAAAACCTGATGGTTCCCAAGCGTCTGGCGCTGAATTCCCTGATTGACAGCCCTCTTGCGGCCTTCGGCGTCGTCAGCGGCATGGTGTTCCCCATCCTGATGTTCCCCGCCTGTATCCTGTTCGGACTGGCCGAGCTGCTCATTCCGGAGCTTGCCCGGTGCGCCGCCGCGGGAAGCAAACAGCGGATTTCCTATCTGGTGCGGCGGAGTCTGCGCGCCGCCATGCTGTACGGCATCGTGTTCAGCGGTCTGGAATTTCTGCTGGCCGAAGGGCTGTGCAGCTCCCTGTACCACAATGCCGAGGCGGGGCGCTGGCTGCGGCTGTACGCCCTGCTCATCCCCATGCTCTACTGCGACGCCATCACCGACGCCATGACCAAGGGGCTGGGGCAGCAGAAGGTCTGCGTCCGTTACAATATCATCACCAATTTCATGGATGTGCTGTTTCTGTATTTTCTCCTGCCAAAATACGGAATGCAGGGCTACTTTTTCAGCTTTTTCGTCACCCATCTGGTAAATTTCGTTCTCAGCCTGCGAAGGCTTCTCATCATCACCGGAGAGACCATCCCTTTCTCCGTCCCGGCGCTGTCCGTCGCGGCCGCCATTGCCGCCGGGTGGGGCGCTTCCCACTTTAGCTCCCCGGTACTGCGGGCGGGAACGTATCCCGTTTTGCTGGGCTGCCTGATGTGCCTGTTCGGGGTTCTGGGGCGGGAGGATATTGCCTGGCTCAAGGGGCTTTTCCGGGGAAAAACCGTTTCAAACGTACGCTCTTTCTCCAAAAGCGCATAGAAAATGACCCGCCGCGGCGGGTCATTTTGCGTTCTACAGATTTTTCAGAACTTCCAGCAGGAACTTCCAGGTGCGCTCCGTGGACGCGATGTCCAGCTTTTCCCGGCTGGTGTGGATATCGTGCATCTGCGGGCCGATGGATACGCAGTCCAGCCCCGGCAGCTTTTCTCCCAGCAAGCCGCATTCCAGCCCCGCGTGGATGGCCAGCACCTGGGGCTCCTTGCCGAACATCTCCCGGTAAAGACGCACCATGGTGTCCCGGAGAACGGAATCCTTCCTGAATTCCCAAGCGGGGTACTCCCCGGACTGAGAATAGTTCCCTTCAAAGAACTCGGCAAGGTCTTTCAGCTTTTCCAGCAGTTCTTCTTTTTCGCTGTTGACGGAGCTTCGGACGGAGAACGTGACGTTGAACCGCTCTCCCAGCTTGGTAATGCCCATGTTCAGGCTGGTCTGCACCAGGCCGTCAATATCCTTACTTCTGGCCTGCACCCCGTTGGGCGCGGCGCAGAGCAGGCCGATGACCTTGGCCGTCGCCTGGGTAGACAGGCCGTTGCCGCCCAAAGCGTCCACGTCGAAAGCCTGAATGACGGCATCCGGCTCGTCGTACTTTTCCCGAACCTCCGCCTGTAATTCCTCCGCCACGGCGTTGATTCGCTCCAACTGAATGCCCATGGCCACCAGGGTCGCCTGGCAGGAACGGGGAATGGCGTTGTCCTTGGTACCGCCGGACAGGGAGGTCAGGCAGAGCGGCATGAGCTTCTGAATGCGATCCATGAATTCGCCCATGACCTTGTTGGCATTGGCGCGGTTCTTGTGGATCTCCGCGCCGGAATGACCGCCCTGCAAGCCGTCCACGCTGAGCCGGACGCAGGGGCCGTAAACCGCCTTCCGCTCTGCGGGCAGGCTGATGGTCGCGGTCGCGCCGCCGGCGCAGGACACGGTGAAAATTCCCTCGTCCTCGGAGTCCAGATTGATCATCGTTCTGCCCTTCAGTTCGGACAGGTCGATGACGTCCGCGCCCAGCATTCCGATCTCCTCGTCCACGGTGATAATGACCTCCAGCGGCGGGTGGGGGATGGTATCGTCCGCCAGCAGCGCCAGGGCGTAAGCAACGGCAATGCCGTCGTCGCCGCCCAGGGTGGTACCTTTTGCGAACACAGACTTATCGTCATGGGTGACGTCCAGCCCGTCCTTTTCCATGTCCAGCGGGCAGTCCATGTCCTTTTCACACACCATATCCATATGCCCCTGTAAAATCACGGGGGCATGCGCTTCCATGCCGCAGGTGCCGTTTCCAAAGAGAATCACATTGTTTGCCCCATCCTGAATGTACCGCAGGCCATGCTCTTTGGCAAAATCTACCAGATAATCGGATATTTTCTTCGTATTCCGGGAACCGTGGGGGATGGCGCAAACTTCCTCAAAATAATGAAAAACAGCAGCGGGTTCCAGCCCCGCCAGTCGTTTCGTTTCCATACAGACACTCCTTTTCATTGGATGGAATTTCTTACCCTTATTCTACCACAGGCGCCATCAAAAGTCTATCGCAATCTCTCACCAGAAAACAGCAAAGACTACGGAAAAATCCGTAGTCCTGCACATTTTTACCCATCCAAAAGGAATTTCTTAAGCTTTTGCAAATCGTTATTGAGAAGCAAATCCTCATTGATGTCCATGGTTTCCAGCAGCTTCCGCGCCAGCTCGAAATTGCCCACCGCGCTGGGGTCGTGGGCGTCCGTATCCACCACGACGAAAACGCCCCGTTCCATGCACAGGGGGATCATCTTCCGGTAGTTCTCCACGCAGTTCGGCCGGGATTTGGGTTTTCTCAGAGAACTGTTGTTCAGCTCCAGAGCAACGCCGAATTCCTTCGCGCCCTCCACCAGCGCCGGGTAGTCCATGGGATACAGGTCGGAATCCGGATGGGAAATGATCTTCACCTTGGGATTTTCCATGCAGCGGATCACGTTGTCCGTGTTCTTTACAGCCCCCGCGTCCTCATAGCATGTTCCATGAATCCCGGCAATGGCGTAGTCCAGGTAATTCAGGTGCCGCTGATCCAGGGACAGCTCTCCCCCGTTCAGGACGTTGACCTCACTGCCGTAAAGCATCTCCACGCCGTACAGCTCCCTGGGGGCGTCACAGAGGTTCCGGAAGTAAATCGGATCGACCGTCCCGGGAATGCCGGGGGCGTGTTCCGTAACGCCGATCAGGCTCAGCCCCCGCCGGGACGCCTCCGCCGCCAGCTCCCGGATGGTGCCAAAGGCGTGGCCGCTGAGCAGCGAGTGCATATGTACGTCCGCAACAAATGGTTTCATAACCGTCCTTCCCCTCCAATACTATACAGAAAGGCCACGGAAGCATCCGTGGCCTTTCATCATTTCGCATTACATGAAGCTCAGCACCAGGGTCAGCAGAACCCAGACAATGGCGATCCACTTGGTGGACACGGCCAGTGTATGATCCAGGCCGCCCTTCTTATTCTTACTCAGATAAGATTCGGAAGCGCCGGAAATCGCAGCGGACAGACCGGCCTCCTTGCCGGACTGCATCAACACGACCACGATCAGCGCAACGCTGCACAGAGCCTCCAAAACAATCAGAATCGTCTCCAAAACACCCATTACAAAAACCTCCTTCCGCCAAATTCGCGGACGCAAATAATAAACGGTTCGTCAAAAACACGCGAACCTTCCGATAGCCCGAATAGTATAGCATATGGTTTTCCAAATTTCAAGGGCAAATCCCGAAAAACTCGGAAAGTTCACGGACTTTTTATTTCTGCACCCAGCTGCCGGTGGCGAGACAGTTCAGATAGCTTTCAATGAAGGGATCCAGCGCGCCGTCCATGACCGCATTTACGTTGGAGGTCTCACAGCCGGTGCGGGTGTCCTTGACCAGCGTATAGGGCATGAACACGTAGTTGCGGATCTGGCTGCCCCACTCGATCTTCTGCTGAACACCCTTGATGTCGGAAATCTTGTCCAGATGCTCCCGCTCCTTGATCTCCACCAGCTTGCTGCGCAGCATCCGAAGGCAGGTCTCCTTGTTCTGGAACTGGCTCCGCTCCGTCTGGCAGGAAACCACAATGCCGGTGGCCTTGTGAATCAGACGGACTGCGGAGGAGGTCTTATTGATGTGCTGGCCGCCGGCGCCGGAGGAACGGTAGACCTGCATTTCGTAGTCCTCGGGACGAATCTCCACGTCCTGGCTGTCATTTTCGATGTCCGGAATGACTTCCACGGCGGCAAAGGAGGTCTGACGGCGGGCGTTGGCGTCAAAGGGCGAGACACGCACCAGACGGTGGACGCCGTTCTCCCCCTTCAGGAAGCCGTAGGCGTTCTCGCCCTCGATCATAATGGAGGCGGATTTCAGGCCGGCCTCGTCGCCCTCCTGATAGTCCATAATCTTGTAGGTGAAGCCGTGGCGCTCTGCCCAGCGGGTATACATCCGGTAGAGCATCTGGCACCAATCCTGGGCTTCGGTGCCGCCGGCACCGGCCTGGAAACTCATCATGGCGTTGTTTTTGTCATAATGGCCGGTGAGCAGGGTTTCCAGGCGGCAGGACTCCATTGCCTCCGTCAGCGCGGCGAAGCCGGCTTTCAGCTCCTCCAGCATGGAGTCGTCGTCCTCTTCCTCCGCCATCTCGCAAATGGTCATCAGGTCGTCCCAGTCCGACAGCATTTTCTCGTAATGCTCGATCCTGCTCTCGATCTGACGGGTTTTGACAACAATTTTCTGGCTTTTATCCGGGTCGTCCCAGAAGCCGGGAGCCTCCTGCATGGCGTGCAGCCGCTCCAGCTCGTTGCGCATACCCTCCAGATTCAGAGAATCCGCCAGCCCTTCCAGCGCAGGACGGCAGTCGTTCAGCTTCTGCTTATATGCGTCAAATTCAATGTTCATAGTAAAATCTCTCACTTCCTGTGGGATATAGGGAATTACAGAAAAAGGCCGCAGATCAAACATGAGGCTGCGGCCTTTGTGGCACACCAGAGAGGATTCGAACCTCCGACCTACCGCTTAGGAGTAGGCACGGAGTACTGGCCACGCACACGATTTGTTCCGAAATCATACTGTTTTGTGGTCTAATATGCCATTTTTATAACCGCAATTGTTTGCCTATGTGATGGCGTATACGATGCTGTACTGGGTACTCTGTTAGCAAGCTGTTAGCAGGCCCCCGAAAAACCAACGTTTGGTTGGTTTTCCGAATTACATTTGGATATACGATGCTGTCGCTCTACGTAAACCAATGTCGTTACTAATCAACTCCTGTTTATAGTACTCGTCAATGAAAAGACTTTGTTCAATCGGCCTGTTTTTCGAACCGACAGGACCCCAAGCCCTTGCAGTCGAGTAGAACTTAAAATTTCCCCAATAACTTATTTATTGTAACCATTCTAACGGGTAGTGTCAAGAGATATGCGCAAAATTGTTTACGGCTCTGGTAGAAATCTATTACAGGGGGCGGCTTAACCGCCCCCTGGTTACTTTTCAGCAGGCAGGGCGCAAAGGGTCAAGGGCGGCGGTACGCCGCTCGTCTTGCCCTTGACCATTTGTGACCTGACTGCTATCACCCGACCTGCGGCTCCTGCTCCATGGTTTCCAGATGCTTCATGTTCATGTACTTCTTGCAACCCCACTGGGTTCCGGCTACATGACGAAGCCGTGCGCAGACCAGCATCAGCGCCGAGTTCCCGTCAGGAAATGCTCCGACCACCCTTGTCCTGCGCCTGATCTCACGGTTCATCCGCTCGATTACATTGTTGGTTCGGATCTTCTCCCAATGCTCGGAGGGAAAGTCACAGTAGGTCAGCGTTTCCTCGATACAAGCCTCAACCTTCTTCGCTGCCTCAGGCAGTTTCATGGCCTTCAGTTCAGAAACCACTGCGGCAGCCTTTTCCCGGGATGCCTTCTTGCTCTCCTGGGCGTGGATGGCTTTCAGCATTTTTGCCACATTTTTGACCTTGGATTTGGGCACAACGGAGAATATATTTCGGTAAAAATGCACCACACAGCGCTGGTATTTGGCCTCAGGAAACACCTCTCCCACAGCCTCCAGCATCCCCAGGCACTTGTCTCCAACAATGAGCTTAACCCCTTCAAGTCGCTGATGGTGGAGGCGGACACCTTGCTGCCCCATAGAGCCTCTGTAATATCCTCTACCCGACGCACAGATACACCTGCCAGATACATCTCGATGAGGGCTTCCTCCACGCTGCTCTCCCGGCGGCGGTAGCGTTCAATAATGGCAGTCTCGAAAGAGATGCCCTTGAGACGCGGCATATGGAGTGTTACATCCCCGGAAGTGGTGGTAAGTTTTCGGTCATAATGACCGCTGCGGTGGCCCTGGCGGGCCTCATTGCGTTCGTAGAGGGCAGCCTGGGTGAGTTTTTCCGCTTCGGCTTCCAGAAGCTCGTTGAGCGTCTCCTCCACACTGCCGCGGACTAACTCCTTGATTTGCCCCTTGATTATTTCCTCGTTGAATTGTACAATGTTGTTGGACATGGTTTGTCGTCTCCTTTCAGAATGTGTGTGGTAACTTCATTCTACCAGAGACCGGCAAGCCGTGTCTACTTTTTTATGCTCTTTTCAATTTGCGCAACTTATTGTACATTATCAAAAATGATGATAAATCAATATATTTTCTTTCCCCGCATTCCAAAAAAATTTTGGAATGCGGGGATTTCTTATTTGTCGAAATTGCTTTGAAACTATGGTCCAAAAAATTTTTTCAAAAAATTTTCTCAAAACACCCTCACAAAACGCTGTTTTTTCCGCGATAAGTGAAAGGAGTTTTTTGAAGCCCCTTTCGAGTGAACCTTGAAAATTTCATATTCATTCATCTGATACATTCTTCTGGACCGGAGCCGGGAGGACAGTACGCCGTGACCACCTGCCCCGTAAGGGGTACGAAGCGAGGAAGCCTGTGAGGGCTGAAGCAAAGGTGCTGAGCGAGAAATGCTGTCTCCAATGTTGGATTGCCACCAACAAGGCGACGATGGTTCAGATAGGACAATGATACTTCTCTACGGAGCTGGCGGAGGACCCGGCAGGGGTGGAAGGCCCATGGACTCGATTCGCTCTCGAGCGTCAGATGATTTCCCTTTGTGCGTTTAGGGGGCGAGGCCGAATGAAACGCACCGACCAAAGCGCAGAAAGGTTTTCTGTGTTTTGGTGGAGCAAAAAATAAAAACTAGGAGGTACAAAATGAACCACTGCAAAACCATTGCCATTGTCAATCAGAAGGGAGGTGTTGGAAAAACCACTTCCACCGTCAATCTGGGAGTAGGTCTTGCTCAGGCCGGAAACCGGGTGCTGCTGGTAGACGATGACCCACAGCACAGTTTGACCATCAGCTTAGGAATACGGAACGCTGACGATGAGCTGGACATCACACTGGCTACTGCCATGCAGGCCGAAATCCGGGATGAATCCGTACCCTGGGAAAAAGGCATTATCCACAGCCACGAGGGGGTCGATTTGCTTCCTGCGAACATTGAACTGTCCGGCGTAGAAATGAGCCTGTTCAATGCCATGTCCCGGGAGCAGGTGTTGAAATCCGTTCTCAGCCGGGTGAAAGAGAACTACGACTACATTCTCATTGACTGTATACCGTCCTTGGGGCTGATGTCCATCAATGCTCTGGCTGCCGCCGACAGCGTAATCATCCCGTCTGCACCGGACTTTCTTTCCACAAAGGGTCTGAATCTGCTCATCCGCACCATCAGCAGAGTGCGGCGGCAAATCAATCCCAAGCTGAAAATCGATGGCATCCTTATGACCATGGTGGACGGGCGAACCAACAATGCCAAAAGCATTATCGCCGCCCTGCGCTCCACATTGGGCGGTAGCGTCCGGGTATTTGACACGGAAATTCCCCGCTCTGTCCGAGCCGCCGAGGCCTCCGGCGAGGGCAAAAGCATTTTCGCCTTTGATCCCAAAAGCCGGGTGGCCCAGGCATACGCAAACTTGACAAAGGAGGTAGCCGAACTTGGCAAAGAAACAAATCGATCTCGGTCTGACGGGGCTAGATGAACTGTTCATGGATGACAAGGAGCGGGCGGAGTCCAAGCTCCCGAAAATCCATGAAATTCCCCTTTCGGAAATTGACGAATTTCCAAACCATCCCTTTCATGTCCGCTTAGACGAGGACATGGATCAGCTGGTGGAGAGCATCAAGGAGCGGGGAATCATCACTCCCGTGACACTGCGGCAGAAGCCGGATGGGCGGTATGAAATCGTCTCCGGTCATCGCAGAACAAAAGCCTGTGAGCTGGCAGGCCTCGCCACTGTGAAAGCGGAAATCAAGGAGCTTTCCAAAGATGAGGCCATTATCCTTATGGTGGAAAGCAATTTACAGCGCACCACCATTCTGCCCAGCGAAAAAGCATTTTCCTACAAAATGCGGCTGGAAGCGGTAAAGCGACAGGGGCAGCGTACAGATTTGACTTTGTCCCCAGTGGGGACAAAGTTGGAGCGTTCTTCGGATGAACTCACAGCTGAAACAGGTGACAGCCGAAATCAAATTCACCGCTACATCCGTCTTACCCACCTTATTCCGCCTCTGCTGGATTTGGTAGACTCTGGGAAAATCGCTTTCCGGCCCGCCGTGGAACTTTCCTACCTGACCGAGGAGGAACAAAACAGTCTGCTGGATTCCATCAGTTCCGAGCAGTCCACCCCGTCCTTGGCGCAGGCCCTGAAGATGAAAGAATTTTCCCAGAACGGCAGGCTCAACGCCGATGTGATCCTCTCCATCATGTGTGAGCAGAAGCCCAACCAGAAAGAGAAAATCAGCTTCCAGTCGGAACGGCTAAAGCCCTTTATCCCAAAAAACTTTACTGCCAAGCAGACCGAGGACTATGTGATCAAAGCACTGGAGTATTACCACCGGTATCAGCTCCGACAAAAGGAGCGTGACAGATAATGGCTCTAAAGTGTCGTTCCCCTCCCCCTCACACTCCCCCTTATATTGTATAACCAGCTGTACCAGCTGAAAGAAACGTAGACACCTGCCAAAATCGGCGGGTGATTTTTTATGGAAAGGAAAATGCAATGCGAAAAATCATGAAACGAGGATTCTGCCTGTTTCTGGTGGCCGTGCTGCTGGCGGGGCTGGTGCCCTGTGCCTTTGCGGATGAAGCAATGCCCACCGGGGAAGTGGAAGTATCCGAGGCCGCAACGGAGGCAACAGAAGAAACGACGGCTCCACCGGAAACGGCAGTTCCCTCAGAATCCACCGAACCGCCGTCAGAAACAACCAACCCGCCAGAGGCAACGGAAACCACGGAATCGGAAACTGACCCGGTAGAAGATGCCCCGGAAGATGCCGTTGAGGATGACCGGCTTGCCGCCTATGCCTCCACAGTCACCAACGTACTTCTGTTTGACAAGGCAAGCCCCAATTACACCACGGTCCTGAGAAGCCAGGTGTCTGTGACCTACAACCCCAACGGAAGCGATGCCGCAAAAACAGCCTATATCAAAAATCTGGGCTGGCACTTTGCACGGTACAACAATGTACCCTATGAGGACGACCCGCTGTACTGCATCGAACCCTGCAAGAATTACGCAGCCAGCACTTCAGGCAACTACATGGACGAGGATCTGGGGGTATCCGGCAGCGGCAGCACCCGTGGCAGTAATGTCTGGTATGCCATGCCCTATTCCTACCGCCAGGCCATCGCCCTGACCCTGCTGTACTCCCGGCAACTGTGGGACAGCAATTACAGCGTCAAAACCACGGCCATGGCCAACAACCCCAATGTATCCACCCGGATCGCCACCCAGTTCCTGATCTACGAGATCGTGACAGGATTGCGGGATGCGGATACCTTCAACCGCCGTGGCTCCAACGGTTATACCAGCGGGGATGTATTCTACAATGCGGGTGTCGCCAGTGTTTCCGGCTTTGCGGAGAAGTACAACAGCATTGTTTCCAGTGTCCAGAACGCCATGAAAATCCCCAGCTTCACCAGCCGCTCCTCCGGTTCCGCACCCACCATCACCATGAGCGGGAGCCAGGTAAGCGTTACGGATTCCAACGGCGTTCTGGGAAACTTCTCCTTCACCAATGGGAACGGTGCTTCGTTTTCCAAGTCCGGGAATACCTTGACCATCACCAAAACAGGCTCTATTTCTCTCACAGCTCTATTCAGTGCTACCCGGAGTCTGCCCTCTGCGGAAAACTCCACCGTATCCATTTACTACAGTGCCAGCAGCACTTACCAGACCTGCGTCAAGCTGTATTCTCCCCAGGTGGATACACTGCGGGCCTACTTCAAGATCAATGCCCCGAATCCCGGAGCCATTGCTTTGGTGAAAACCACGGAGGACAGCCAGAATTTGTCCGGATGGCGTTTTGCCCTGTATTCCAACGCTGCCTGCACCACGCTGGTATCCGGCCCCTATACGACGGACAGCAGCGGTAAAATCAGCATCACCGGGCTGAACGCAGGAACATACTACATTAAAGAGCTTGGACATACCGACACCAGCATTTCTTCCCGCTACACCTGTTCCGAAGACAATCCGCAGGAAGTCACAGTGTCCAACGGTGCTACCGCAACTGTCAGCTTTTACAACAAGTTGGCCGTAGGCGCGCTGGAAATCCGGAAGTCCACCAATACGGGCAATCATCTGGGCGGCTGGAAGTTCATCGTAAAGAAGGACGGCGCGGAAATTCCCAATTCCCCCTTTACCACGGATGAAACCGGCATCATCCGTATTTCCAATCTGGCTCCCGGAAAGTATGTCATTCTGGAATCTCCCACCGACGATCCCTATTGGACTGCGGAATTGGGCTACCACACCGTCACCGTGGAGTATGGGAAAACCGCCGTTGACCAATGGCTGAACAAAGAGCAGGGTCTGGGCTGCTTCACGAAATCTACCAATACAGGAGACGAAATCTCCGGCTGGCATATCACCGTCTATGCGGACGAAGCCTGCACTCAGGAGCTCCATACTCTCATTACCGGTCAGGACGGAACCGCTTGCATCTATCTGGAACCCGGAACCTATTGGGTCAAGGAAACCGGCAGTGAGGATGTGCGGGACGATTATTGGAAAATGGACGATTCCGTGAAGCAGCTGGTGATCCGCGCCCATGATAAAACCACTCTGGAGTTCGTCAACAACTACAGCGGCAGAATTGCCATCCGGAAATCCGTGGAGCCGGAAGGCACATTGGAGGGCTGGAAATTCAGAATTACGGATGCGGACGGCAAGGAAGTTTCCGGCTCTCCCTTTATCACAGACAAGGACGGGAAAATTCTCACCGGGAATCTTACCCCCGGCGAATACACCGTGGAGGAAGTGCTGCCCGCCGACAGTCTCTACACCGGAGAAGCCCCGAAGACCGTCACTGTCACCGCAGGCAAAACGGCAGAGGTATCTTTCCTCAATAAGCTGCGCACCGGAAAAATCACCATCCGAAAGGTGGACTCCAAGGACGAGCCCCTGGCCGGAGCCACCTTCCTGCTGGAAGGCAGCGAGGATGGGAGTCTCTGGTATCCGGTTATTCCAGGCTCTAACGGTGTTTGTGTTCTAGGTGAGCCTTCGGAAGAAAACCTTGCAGCCGCCAGTAAGACTTCCGGTGAGGATGGTCTGCTGATCTGGGAGGCCCTGCCCACCGCTCTGCAATACCGGATCACCGAAACGAAAGCACCGGAGGGCTATACGCTGCTGAAAGACTATGCTTTCGTCGGGACCCTGCCCGCAGACAATACCGAAATGGAGCTGCGGGTGGTCAACGGAGAAGCCTTTGCTCTGCCCAAGACTGGCTTAACAAGTCTGACGGTGCTACCGCTTGCGGCCATGTTCTGTTTCTCGATTTGTGCGGGAGCAATCTTGCATCTGCGCAAGCGGGAGATGTAAGCTCAATCAGCCAGGGGGACACCCCGGATTTTTTCTGCCCCAAACTCAAAATCTTAATTCAGAAAGGACTTTGCTATGAAAACCATGAAGAAAATCGTTTGCGCCCTTATGACCCTTGTTCTGCTTCTGTCCAGCGTCCCCGCTGTCTTTGCGGACGAAGCGGACACCAAAACCATCGACCAGGATGCCGCTTGCAGCCTGACCATCTGGAAGTTCGACTACACCAACGCCAAGAAAGACGGCGTGTGGGATGAAGATGCCTTTCCCTCCACCGGCTGGCAGGAAAGCTATGTGGAAAACACCCTGGTGAACACCAATCGGAAAGGCGACACCGACGGCCAGAACGGCAACGCTCTGGGAAACGGCCAGACCAGCAAAGGCTACGCCATTGCCGGTGTGGAATTCACCTATCTGAAAGCCGCAGACATTGTGACCTTTGAGAACCAGGGTACGACCCAGGTCCTCTACGGCTTCCACAAGACGGATGCCGCAGATCTGCTGAAAGCCATCGGTCTGGAAAGCGGTGCCAACCGCTGCGCCGAGGCGGACAGCCTGGATGCTGACCGCTACTTCTACACCTCTGATACGCTGAACAAGGCCCTGGCCCAGAGTCTGGAAGCCAATTCCACCACGGTGAAGAACGCTCTGGAAGCCTTCATCCGTAACGGCGGCACGGCTATGGCCCCCACCAATGAAAGCGGCAAGACGGTGGCAAGAGACCTGCCTGTGGGATTGTATCTGCTGGTAGAAACCAAGGTCCCCGAAATGGTCACTTCCACCACCAACCCGTTCTTCGTCTCCATGCCCATGACCACCGTCACCGGCAATGACAACTCCGCTTCCCAGGATGGCGGCACGGCCTGGAACTACGATGTGGTGGTGTACCCCAAACAGGAAACCGGCATCCCCACCCTGGAGAAAACCATCCGGGAGGCCAAGGCCGACACCGGCAAGAATGAAGGCTCCGCTTCCATTACCGACGGCTTCGCCCACACTGCTACCGGTTCCGCCGGGGACACCATGGAATACCAGATCGTTTCCACCCTGCCTACCATCACCTCCCAGGCAACGGCTCTGTCCACTTACAATTTCTACGACACCCTCTGCGAGGGCCTGACTTACAGCAAGGATGCCGGTGTGACCATTGAATTCTTTACGGATGCCGCCTGTACCGACAAGGCAGCCTCCTGGAACAAGGACTCCGGAAAATTCACCGTTACCTACAGTGAGGATGGCCGTCATATGACTGTGGACATCACCAAGGCCGGTCTGGATGAAATCAACGGAGCTACCGCCAACAAAAACGGCAAACTCTACACCGGCTACTCCAACTACACCGTCCGTGTGACCTACAGTGCCGTCATCAACGCCGATAAGACCTTTGTCTACGGTGAAAAGGGCAATGAGAATACCGTCATTCTGACCTGGAAGCGCACCTCCGGCGACTACTACGATACCCTCATTGACGACTGCCATGTATTTTCCTTCGGCCTGGACCTGACCAAGCTGTTCTCCGATGTGGATGCGGAAACCGCCGCCGAAACCAAGCTCTATGACAGCGTAAAGTTCAAGATTCAGGACAAGACCGACGGCACCTGGATCATTGCCAAGCGCAATGACGAGGAAGGGGTCTACTATGTCACCGGCCATACCGACAAGGAAGCAGAAGCCACCGTCTTTACCCCCGTCACCATGGGCAAGTCCTACGGACACATCATGGTCAAGGGCTTGGAGGAGGACACCTACACCATCACCGAAACCCAGACGGCTAACGGGTATACTCTGCTGAAAAACGCAATTACCGTCACCATTTCTCTGAAAGAGAATCCCGCCAAGCCTTGCAATGTCTACGCCAAGGATGTGCTGGGCGTTCTCCAGAATGACCCCCACTATGCTTTTGACGGCGGCGAGAATCTAAAGCTGGCCAATATCCCCCAGCGGGCACTGTCCCACAACGCTCTCACCGCTTCCGCAACGGTGGACAAGAATGACGTCACCATGCTGGAAGACAACGGCTCTGCCAACGCCGAAGTGCCCCTGACCGTAAAGAACACCAAGGGTTTTGACCTGCCCAAGACCGGCGATCACGGTACCTGGATGTACAGCCTGGTGGGCATTCTCCTGATGTCCACCGCAGCCGGTGTCATTGTTCTGACCGTCAAAAAGAAGAATGGCCGGTAAGTATCTGGCACCCCGGAAAAACACTCCGGGGTGCCGTCCGAAAGGAGGAGATCCTATCCGAGACAAGCACAGAAAAATCATCACCATCTCAAGAGCGTTGACATAGGAAAACAAGCAGAAACCCAGTAAAATCAACGCTTTTAAGGGCAGAGGGCAAACAGGTTAGCTCAAAAATTGAATAACCAAGCGACAAAAGGGATGTTACCGCAAGGCAGCATCCCTTTTCGCATACGCCCACGCCGTAGATTTTGAGAAAAGTCTACGGCGTTTTTTTCTGCCCAAATCTGAAAGGAGGTGCAGCCACAATGTACTTTACGAACGGCAGCAGCCGTGCGTTTGAAATGCTCATGCGGGGAAAGCCCGGCTTTGACCGCTACGAAAACGGCGGCTGTGCCGACTGTGAGGATTGCAATACCTGTCACTTTTACCGTCCGCATTGGAAGTACCAGTTCTGTGTGTACGCGGAATGTCCGTATGAGCCGGGCAAGCTGACCGCCCTCCGGCGCGGCACGGCGAAGTGAGCGAAAGGAGCTGATAACCTATGGCAGTATTTCGGGTGGAGCGCAACAGCGGGTACACCGTCATGTCAAACCACCATCTGCGAAACAAGGAGCTGACCTTGAAAGCCAAGGGGCTGTTATCGCAAATGCTGTCCTTGCCGGAGGATTGGGACTATACCCTTGCGGGGCTGTCCCATATCAACCGTGAGAGCATCGACGCGATCCGCACCGCCGTATGGGAGCTTGAAAAAGCCGGATATATTCTGCGGCGGCAGGGGCGCGACGAAAAAGGCAAAATGACCGCTATCGAATACACCATCTATGAGCAGCCGCAGCCGGTGTTGGAAAATCCAATACCGGGTAAACCGATGTTGGAAAATCCGACAACGGATAATCCGACGTCGGAAAATCCAACGCAATTAAATA
>ENA-UOJL01000981-UOJL01000981.1-human-gut-metagenome-genome-assembly--contig:-P47-NODE-981-length-34884-cov-11.968647_pt1 | contig 34884 bp, 30 predicted proteins | sample MGYA00242347_ERZ723894 | MGnify/ENA metagenome assembly ERZ723894
CAAAGCTTTTACCTGATACGGTCAAATAAAAGGCGCTTCTATAGTTTTGTGTCTTTTTGATTAAATTGATATAAAAAATGTATTTTAGACAGATCTTTAATAGAATTATAGGCATATTATTTAAGAATAAATAGTGGCGCACAACATTTATTTTAATTAAAAAATTTGCGCTAAAATAAAAAATACAAAATACGAAAAAACAGAGAAGTTCTGATAAAATAAAGCTTATACTAAAATTATAATTTAATGATACGCAAGTAATAATTATGTACGCAAAAATATTTTTTATATAAAGCGCTAAATATTTATTTTAACGCATAAAAAAATAAAATTTTTAGCGCAAAATAAAATAAAAGCGCATCAGAATCTAAATTAAATTCTTAGGAAAAGAAGCTATTTTCTGAATAAATAATTTAAATTGCGCTACAAATTTTTTGAGCGCACGCCAATTTATTCATTAATAGCGCAAATGAGTTTTATAGCGCAAAATACTTTAGCGCTGTAAAATATATTAGCGCATATAAAATTAGCGCAATTAAAATTACATGGCGCACAAATTTAATCTAAGTAATCGCATAGCAAATGATATAATTATTATGATTTTGAAAGCTTGGACATTTTGCAAAATAATTTTAATTATTAAAAATTCTGCCGCAAAAGACCGAACTTGATCATTGCAGCTATTAAAAACGATTTTTAAAAGAAATATTAAGATCTTTATCGACTTTCCAAAAAGCAAAATCAAAAAGAGAGTTGCCATGTGTATAACCTGATACAGGTTTATGTATCATTCATAAATTCAAGTTATCTATGTCATTCTGACTTTTTTGCTTCGATAATTATAAAAAAAGAGTAAAAGTCTTAAAAATCATGGGGGGCAGCAATTTTGATGTGATTTTACTGTAATTTCGCTGATCATATTGGCATACCACCCGGCAAGACGATACTTCATCGGCAGCCTGATACTACGACAAATGTAGCTACAGACAGGGGGATAAATTTCCTCATAATGTGATGTACAATTTAAATCGGAAACCCGCTTTTAACAACCTTAATTTTTCTTTTCTTTACTTGCAACTAAAGTGTTATGAATAGACTTCTCTTAATTTACTTTACCCATTGGCTCAGTAATTTTGATAATACATGACTTCGAAAAGGGAATTCTGGCCATAAATATAAAATAAAACACATTAGCATTTGTAAATTTACTCAAAAAGTTTTTTTAATTTACATCGTACCTATTTTAAAGTTCAAAAGAATCTTATACATTGTCTGCATAAAACCTCACAAATTTTTACAAACGAATTTTATAAAGATAATTGTGCACAACAAAAAAGCCATTGTGCATAACTTTTTGAATTTTCAAGCGCGCTCTATAAAATTATTTTGCGCTTTTTAGTAAAGTTATCCACAATTTATTCACAAATTCAGTGTTTATCCACAAAAACACCCGTGTATTTGTGGATAACTTCAAAATTATTTCTTTAAAGTCCTGAGAGGTTATCCACAATTTATTCGCAATTTGTGTATAAGTTACCTGACCTTGAATAAAATCAGAAAATGCGTCAATAACTTTTTTATCTCTGATTTTAAACCGCAAAAAGCAAAATTAAAAAAGTAAAATTAAGAAAATTTTTCAGGGAAAAGACAGGTAAAAGTATGGAATTTTCATTTAATCTCTTCAACAAAATGGCTGCATCCGGCATCGTACTGGCTTTAAACCAGCTTTTAAAAAACACACAGTATCCGCCCGTAATTTTGTGCATCGGAAGCGATCTTGCCATCGGGGACAGCCTTGGTCCGATCTGCGGAACTCTCATCAATGAGCGGAAAACCTCAGATATTTTTGTTTACGGAACCCTTCAAAAAACAGTTACCGCGAAAGAGATCCGCTACATGAACAGCTTTTTACGCGAAACACATCCGCAAAATCCGATCATTGCCATCGATGCGGCGGTAGGGGACGCGGGAGATATCGGCCTTATTAAAGTTTCCAATACCGGTATTCGCCCCGGTTCAGGTGCCAATAAAAAATTAGAAAAAATTGGCGATGCAGGTATTATGGGCATCGTCGCTGAAAAATCTGTCTTTAATTATTCACTTTTAAATCTGACACGGCTAAATCTTGTCTGGAAAATGGCAGATATAATTGCCGATGCAATAACCACTTACCTTGCACCGTCCGGCTCTTCCGTCGCCGTCTGAATATTTTCTATTTTTTGCCGCGTTTGAGAGAGAATAGAATTATATTTTCAACCTCTTTTTAGCCAATATTTCAGAAAAACAAAAATAGCATTCAAGCAAGTTAAATTTTTAAAAAAATTTAACGCCTATGCAACTTTCCTTCATAAATTCTTACAAAAAATGTTTTTCTCTTTAATCAAAAATTGGGAAAAAGTGCAGAATCTGATTTTATCTCCGTTCTTTTAAGTTTGATCAATCCGATATATACCTCTTTAAATTTTTTATCGGTATATTTTCAATAAAGTCAATGAAATTAAATTATTTTAAAACCTAAACGCGTTTAAAAGGAAAGTTTCTTCGAAACCTTTTGGGATCCATAAAAATTTTTTCCAAAGAGCTGCCGTCTCATTTTATCGGTGTATTTAGGAAAAAAACGTATATTGCAGTCCAAACCGAAAATTTCGGCAAAAGACAAAAGATCAAAAGGTATAATTTGGGTTTATTTATAAAGTTTGTCCTGTTTAATCAAAAAACAATGAATGTTTTAATAAACTGTATTTTTTTTCTTTTTGCCGGTACGAAATTGATATTTTACAAGCAACTTTTTTCCGAAAATAATCATATTTATCGGCTTTCCCAAAAAACATTCCGAATGAATATTCAGCTCTTTTCCGATGCAAGATCGATCCAATCGCCAATCAGCCCCTTTTAATCTGTTTTGCCTGATGAACTTTTTGATTCATCTTGCTTTTTCTTTCAAAATACCGAAGCATAGAAAAAAGGGCGCAGAGACTTTTTTTCTGCGCCTCATTTTATTCATTGCGCCCCATAAAAAAATAATAGAAATTTATTAAATTTCCTGCAATTACGATAGACTGCTCACCGATTTTGCCTAAAAATATTACAAAATCAGCAGTTGAAGGCATATAGACTGCCCCTGGAACCGTCAAAAACTGACATGAGACCTATAAGGCCGATCTAAAGCCCAACTGAAGTCGAAATGAGACTGCTTATGAGTCCGACCCGGGGCCAACACGAGAAAGGACTGAGGCCGCCAAAGGCCAATTGAAACCGAAATAAAGCCAAAGTCGAAATAAAACTGCTTATGAGTCCACCTGTGATCGAAACGAGGACAATAAATAAACCGTTATGGGATACCGTAAAATTTCAGTCGATTCGTTATCAAAAAGCAATAATACGCCCGACTTTTAACGGTTATTTTTGATATCATCAGTAAATTTCTACAAATTTTTTTCATAAATTTTACCTTTTTGACGCGTTGCATTTATATGAGCATTTTAAACTAACCCTGCCGCCAGATCGAAAATACTCAGTATTTCGATTGTTTTTTCATAAATTTCCCCCATCAACCGACCCGCGAAGCGGAATCAGAATCTCAGTTTAATCAGTTTTTTAACATAATTTAATCAATATTTTTTATATTGTACATAAATCCTATTTATTGTACAAAATATTGAACGGAAAATTATATAAAATTTTAAGAGAAAAAGTTTTTTTAAAATAAGGCAGACTTAATACATCAATTCAGACAGAATTTATGCATTTTTGAGACCCAAAAAGCAGATTTTTTTGTAAAACACAAAAATTTTCATGCTTTTAAGGCTAGTTTTTTAATAGTTTTGTAAAAAAAGTAAAAAATTTTTCATATTACAACATTAAACTTGTTTCTTTGCAGAAGATCCTTTTGCTTGCATTTTTTGCCGCAAAATTTATCAGTCATCCGATGTAATTTTTAAGGAGACATTTTAATCTGTTCTTGTCTGATTTTCTCTTTATGCTCTGAATCTTGACATTTTCGGATCGTTGCGCTATACTTTTTTTAGCAAATATCCACAAACTAACCACATAAATGTTTTTTACTTTTTTAAAAATTCTTTCCTGATTTTAATTATTTTTAAATAAAGAACAATAAAAAGGCGATAAAACCGTTCTTGCAAGCTCATTTAAAAGTATAAGCAAGCCGTAAGCAATACAAATCCGTCGATTCCAGCGCAGTCATAGAGAAGGGCGTGAATCCCGATGTTTGGGCGACTTCCGGCCTGTATGACTTCATGGAAGGTGTCATCGTTTCCTCGACCTGTACAGCCGAAATAAGAGGGCATACAGGCCCTAAACGGCCACATACCGGCATAAAACGCACATTGACTTCGCCCCCCCATGAAGCGGATAAAAAATACACAGTCTTTGACAATCGTTCAGTTAAAGAACGTTAATACCTCTTGGAAAATCAAGCGCACATCGGCAATGTAAAGCCGCTGCGAGAGGGCATACAGGCCCTAAACGGCCACATACCGGCATAAAACGCACATTGACTTAGTTTCCCATGAAGCGGATGAAAATTACACGGTATTTGGCAATTGTTTCAGTTTACAAAGATAGTGAGGGCGGATTTTGTCAAATAACAGCTTTAACGTCTGAAAAGTTATATGAAACAAAAATCGGGAAATACTGTTTTGTAAAAAAATAAATCTTCGCCGAAAAACAAGTATTTTCGATTTTGACAGAATTTGCTCATCAGTGCACACGAAAAAACAGGCTTTGACGCACGAAAAAACATGCACAGACGGCAGAAAACATGAAAACGTAATGGATCTTCAAAGCGGAAGGGTCATAAAGCACGGGCAGATCATCCGATCAAACCCGAAATTGCACGCACAAAAGCCGACGGAAGCGTATCATTAAAAAACGGCCGCACGAATAAAGAAAAAGGCGGCCTTCAAATAAAGGAGAGTATATTTTTATGGAAGATATAAAAAAGGCGGTCGAACTTCAGCACGCATTCTTTGCCACGGGAAAAACGCTGGACATAAATTATCGTAAAACCGCATTAGAAAAATTGCGAAACGTGATTAAATCAAAACGCGGAGAAATCGTTCAGGCACTGCATCAGGATCTGGGAAAGAGTGAGAGCGAGACGGTAATGGCGGAACTTGGCATGGTGTACGAGGAAATAAATTTTCTGCTTCAAAATTTACGTCGGCTGACGAAACCGCAGCGCGTGAAAAGCACTCTTTCGCAATTTCCCGCAAAATGTTTTACGCTGGCGTCTCCGTATGGCTGTACGTTGATCATGAGTCCGTGGAACTACCCGTTTCAGCTGACGCTTTGTCCTTTGGCGGACAGCATCGCGGCAGGAAACTGTGCGATCGTAAAGCCGAGTGCGTATACTCCTGCAACGGCCGAACTGATCAAAAACCTGATCGCGGAGGCATTTTCTCCCGAATACATCACGGTCGTAACGGGCGGCAGGGCAGAAAACACGGCGCTATTGGAACAAAAATACGAGATGATATTTTTCACGGGCGGAAAGCTGACGGGAACTTTGGTAGCGGAAAAGGCGGCGCGTACTCTCACGCCCGCGGTATTAGAGCTGGGCGGAAAAAGTCCCTGCATCGTCGATATAGACGCAGACCTTCCGCGGGCGGCGCGGCGCATTGCATTCGGAAAGCTTCTGAACGCGGGGCAAACCTGTGTTGCGCCTGATTATCTGCTTGTCCATGAAAAAATCAAGGCGTCCTTCCTAGAACTTTTAAAGGAAGAATTTGTACGTCAGAGCGGTGAAAACGCGCTGGAAAATCCGGATTATCCGCACATGATCAACGCCAAGCACTTTGAAAGGGTGAAGGGGCTGATCACACCGGAAAAAGTAATTTTCGGCGGAGATTACGACAGCGAAACGCGCAAGATCCAACCGACCATTCTCGACAATGCATCTTTTTCCGATCCTGCCATGCAGGAAGAGATATTCGGACCGGTGTTCCCTGTGCTGACTTTCTCTGACTTTACAAAAGCAAAAGAGCTCATCGCGAAAAATCCTACGCCGCTGGCGCTGTATTATTTCGGAAAACAAAACGAAAAACGCGCACTTACGGAAATCTCGTTCGGCGGCGGCTGCGTCAACGATACGATCCTTCACCTGGCGACACCTTTTATGGGCTTCGGCGGCGTCGGCGAAAGCGGTATGGGCGCATACCACGGCGAACGCGGATTTTATGCCTTTTCTCATGTCAAAAGCATTCTCAAAAAGGGAAAATTCGAACTTTCCCTGCGCTATGCCCCGTATACCGAAAAAAAGAAACGCTCCCTGCGCCGCTATCTCGGATAAAGGTTTTCCGCTTAAAATTACGTCATTGAAGTTTATCTGAAATCAGAAACACAAAAGCCATCTGAAACCGTTTTCTTTGTCTGTTTTACCTGCTTTGATCGTTTTGCCTGTTCTACCGGTTTTGTTTTTCTGAAACAGCAAAGAGCTCTGCGCACCGATTTGTTTCGGCCCTGTCAAAATGTTCCGTAAACGAGTTTTGTACTGAATTCGGCTATACGTCCTGCTATATTTCAGATAAATCGCCGCCGTATGCAATTCTTTTGCATACGGCGGCGATTGATTTTTCCGTCAAAGCGCACGCCTGCGGAATTCAGAATTTTCGGCAAAGAAAAGGCGGGCACGAAGCAACGTGTCCGCCGATGGATCAGATTTATGATTTATTCGCGGGAAATGCGCGTACCGCAATACGGGCAAACCGTTTCCGTGCCGCGGAAGGTTACCTTTGCACCGCAGGCCGGGCATTCGCGGGTAAACTCGCGCTCTTCGAGCGCCTTATTTTCGTTCAGGGCGATCCCGTCCGCCTGACGGCGGTACCCCGTTATGTACTGTTTTTTAAACAGGACGTCGATCTTGTTGCGCACGTCTTTTTCGGACAATCCCAGCTGCGCCGCAAGTTCGGACACGGTGTAAAGATGTTCTTTTTCGATTGCGTCCACCAAGCGGACATATTCTTTTTTGCCGCTGTAGGAAACCCAGCCGATAGGGCATCCGTAAAACGCGCACGCAAGGCAAGCGATCCCGATCGCCCACATCGCCGGCTGGCCGATCGCCAATCCCACACCGAGCAATACGCCCCCCACAGGGAACAATAATGTCAGGATCATCGCCAGTGTAAATGCTTTTTTCACTGCTGCATAAATAGGCTGCATATTTCTCTCCTTTCCGGAAGCGTATCCTCGCCGCCCGGTCATTTTAAGTATAATAAAAATTTGCATTTTTGTCAACGGTACAAAAAAAATCCATTCTCGATTGTTATTTTTTCTGCAACCGTTCCGAGTTTATGCGTTTTCAAACACTTTTAAAGGGCTTTGCGGTTCTGTCGGCATACCGCTGCCCGCGTGTAAAAACGAAACGATTCGCTAATTTTAAAAGTTCATTGACAATCGGACGCAAATATGGTATATTCTAAGAGACAAAGTCTGAAAGGAAGGTAAAAATCATATGGGACTTTTAAAAGTAATCGAATGGACGGAAACCAATTCTGACACCATCGTACATAAAGTAGACATGGCCGGAAACTCGATCAACCGCGGCTCGGTTCTGAACGTAAGGGAAAGCCAGGTTGCGATTTTTTGCGATAAAGGCAGGATGGCGGACGTCTTTTTGCCCGGATATTACAAACTGGACACGGACAGCATCCCTGTCCTGACAAAACTTCTTTCGTGGAAGTACGGATTTGAAAAGCCGTTCAAATCGGACGTATATTTCGTGAATACGCATCAGTTCACGAATCAGAAGTGGGGCACATCCTCGCCGATCATGATCCGCGACAAGGATTACGGTGCGGTGCGCGTGCGCGGATTCGGAACGTATGCGTTCCGCGTCAAAGACGCGTTTGTGTTCATGAAAGAGCTGTCGGGCACGCTCGCTTCTTTTTCGACGCGGGACATTTCCGATTATATCCGCAGCATGCTTGTGATGGGGATCTCGGATGCGATCGGGGAAAGCGGCGTACCGGTACTGGACATGGCGGGAAACCTGATGGAACTGAGTGCGGCGGTACGCAAATCGCTTGCGCCGCGGTTTGAAGGAATGGGTCTGGAACTTTCGGGCTTCAACTTTGAAAGTTTTTCTCTTCCGCCGGAACTGGAAAAGGCATTGGACGAAAGCACGCGCCTTGGCATGATGCGGAAAAACATCGACGTATATACGCAGCTCGCACAGGCTGACGCCCTCAAAGAAGCGGCGAAAAACCCCGGTTCTGCGGGAGGCACGATGGGTGCGGGCATCGGCATGGGCATGGGCCTCGGCATGGGTCAGATGTTTGCGAACATGAGCCGCGGCATGAATCAGCCGCAGCAAGCGGCGCCTGCGGCGCAGCAAGGCGGCCGCCACTGCATCCACTGCGGTGCGCAGCTCTCTCCGAATGCGAAATTCTGTCCCGAATGCGGCAAGCCGACCGCTTCGGAAGACGTATGCCCGAAATGCGGCGCAAAACTGCCCGCAAGCGGCAAATTCTGTCCGGAGTGCGGCGCAAAAATCCGATAACGGAGGATACAGATCATGACAACGGAACAAATCATCATCGTTGTTCTGGCGATCGCCGCGGCGATCCTGCTGATCGCTCTGATCGCGGTAGCCGTGCGTTTTTCAAACTTTAAAAAACGCGGCAGCGACTATGCCGGCCGCGTGAAGATCGTAGACGGGACGCGTTATTCCCGCGACGATGCGATCACTAAAGACGGCAACGCAAACGTTGCTCTCGCGGAAGGGGATTTTCTGCTCGAACAGGGAAAAACCTACACCGCCGACAAAAAAGGCGAACTTCTGCCCGGAAAATATACGGTACTGGCGGCAAGCGATGCAATGCATTCTTTTAAATTGCGCGCCGGCGGGTATGTGCGCGATTATGCGCACGGCGATTCGCTCGTACTTGCACAGGGGGACACGGTCTGCGCCGTCTCCTGCAATGTGATTCTGCGCTGAACGCGCAAAAGGAGAAAATTATGAGTAAAAAAATTCTGCCCCGCCTGATCGTAGGACTCTCGTTTCTGGCGGCGGCCGTTCTGTTCCTTTTATCCGAGCTCATGCCCGATCAATTCGGCGGTTTCAACCTTGCCTGGGCGGGACTGATCTTCTCGGGCGCCAGCGGACTCGCTCTGCTTCTAAGCGCTCTGCTTACCAAAAATTCGGTCGCCCTCAAAAAATTACAGATCTTGCTGAGTGCGATCCTTCTCATCGTCGCTGTTCTCTGCCTCGTATCCGCTCTCGCTTTGCCTAAGAACCTCGTCCTGCCCATCATCCTCGTTGTCGCGGCGGCATTGCTCGTTCTGAGCATCCTCTTTACGGGCGGAAAAAAATGGGACGAAGGAGATAACCACAAGGTCGGCTATAAAAATTACTACCAGCGCAAAGCCGAAGAAGAAAAAAATAAATCCGACGATCAGCAATAACATTTCAAAAAACTTTCCGCAAGTTTTGCGGAAAGTTTTTATTTTCCCTTCTTTACCGAAATACCTGGCGGAAAGTTTTTATTTTCCCTTCTTTACCGAAATACCTGGCGGATGGTTTCTTTCCTTATTTTGCCGAAATATGTATCCGTTCATTTTCTCAAAGGAAAAACGTGTTAAAAGCTTGCTTTGGCACCTGAAAAGCCGAACCATTCTAAGGCTCCCGCGGCAGTAAAGATTGCGCCTTTTCTCTTTTTACATACAACCAAAGCGGTTTTTTGCGGGACAGAGTAAACCTTACTTTCAGCGTTCGGCTTTTTTAATTTATATCATGGCACATTTTTTCCTTTCGCCGCATACAATGTTTTTTGTATGCCTCCTATTGTTTTAGATTTAATCAACAACTGTTGATTACTTTTAAGCAATTTATAAAATTGTTCTTGACAAAAGTCAAAAAATGGATTACAATGCAGGTGTCATCGTACAGATGAATTACATAATTTGGAGGATTTATGAAAAAGTTTTTGACATTGTCGGCCGCACTTTTGCTGAGTATCGCATTTGCGATGTTTGCGGGGTGCTCCACGGCGCTGGAAAGAGGGAGGATCGAAGGAAACTACAAAGCTCCGACGCAAGAAGAGCTGATGACGGCGCTGAGCACGATGGAAGGGGATTCGATGTTCGGAGATCCGCAGCAGGCGGACTGGGAATTCGGCGTAAAGACGGGCGTTAATTTTAATTTAAAGATCACGCTGGACGACAGCGCTTTTACCACGAACATAAAGGTAACGCTGGAAGAAAAGTTCAGCAAGGGCGAAACGGGTCCGAACCTGCTCGGCAAAGGGAATCTTTCGTACCAAATGAAAATGCCTGCGGAACTTACGAATCAGGCAACGGACATTGAATTGAAGGCAAACCTATACAACGATTCTTCCTACCTTTATCTGGACGCCTCTGCGAAATCGGGCAAAGATTCGCAGGAAATGAAAGTAAAGACAGATCTTTCGGCGATACTGGACGGCATGCTGACGGGTGAAACGGAATTTTCGCCCATGAGCATTGCTTCTGAAACGGGCTATCAGGAAAGCGCAAGCGCGACGGTCGGTTTTTCGGCAGACGAACTTTTGGAATTTGCGACGGAATGGAATATGCAGTTCGGACTGGATACAAGCGACGGCGTGAAACTCCGCCTGACGGGAACGCAGGAAACCTACGCAAAGATCCTGAACCAGATCATGGAGGATGTTTTAGGAAGTTCCTTAGACATGAGCGACCTGATCTCCCTTTCCGACACCGTTTTCGAACTGTATCTGCAGGCAGATAAAGACGGAAATTTTGTTGCGGCGGCAGCAAACCTGAAATTAAAGGGCTCGGCAGAAATTCCTGCCATGTCGGCAAACGCAGAAACGTCGAGCCTCGGCGTCGATATCGGGGGAGCATTTTACATCGAAAATAAAGCTTCCAATTTCAGCATTCCCCAAGGAATTGCGGACGATCCTTCCTATCAGATCATCGACAGCGGCTTACTAAATTAAAATCTTCGGATGGTTATGACTGAATCTCGGCCGCGGCAAGCATAAATTTTGCTTGCCGCGGCTTTTGCTGTCCGAAAACCGCCGCGAAAATTTTTCGGAAAATCCGCCGCACAATACTGCGGCATGGTGCGGCTGTGTTTGTGCGGCGAATCCGGACGGCAGTACTTGCTCGGGTGCTTTCGTGCGGCGACCTTGCCGTGGTTTTGGTGTGCGGCGATGCCCGGCAAGATGCCGGGCATCGCCGCACGATCATATCCGCACCTAAAAAATATAGACGCCCGAACGCGCAATTTTTGCGCGTTCGGGCGTTTTTTTGTTCTGTTTCCGCTCTGTCCCTTTCTTCAATCATTCCTATGGGCCGTATTTCCTCATAAAACAGGCCTTAAACGGGCGGCACGCTCATTTTCGGACAGGAAGTCATAAAACATAAAACACGCCGCCTTGGGCTCTACAGAGGCTTTAAACAGATTTTACCGTATTCTAAAACGCAAAGCAAATTTTTCACCCGACGCGCATCTTATCGCGGTGCGCGTCGGGCTTCTTTCTGTGCAAAGAGTGCACGACCCCGTGCGATAGTGCAATGGCACCGTGCCGAATGCAATTTCTCGCAAAAGCGGTACAATGCCGCGTAAAAATATTGGTTTTCAAAAACAAATCAGGCGCGCAGGCCGTATCCGCCCGTCAGCGGATCGCGGAAGAGAAATATTTCGGGAGGAAAAAGAGTAAAAGTCATATAGCAGACAACAATAACGGCAATTCCCGCCAGAGCGGCGATATTCCAGCCTTTTTTGAGCGGCGGCAGAACGAGTATCCCGTAGACCGCCGCAAAGGCGGCTAAAACGGATATAAAATAGATGGCAATATCCGCCGCAAGGAAAGACCTTCCCGCGATCGCCGTATACGCATAGAACAGGGCGGGTATGAGCAGCATCGGCAACGCGAGCGCCGCAAAAAAAGCAACGATACAATTTTCATCGGGCAGAAAAATCATGCCTGCAAGAAAAAAGACAAGAGTCGGGAAAATTGCCAGCTTCAGGTGTTCCCAGGTGCTCTCGTTCGCCGCAAAAAAAAGGCCCGCCGCGCGATTATAGCCGCTCCATTCGTAAAAAAAGTGCGAGAGCGCCCCGATCACCGATACGAACGCAAATCCCGCCAAACAAAACCAGAAAATCCGCTTTTTTTCCATACTGCCATTGTATGCGCGTTTTCTCCGTTTATGCCCTTTTTTCCGAAAGAAAATACTCCTTAAAGACAGACATTTGTCTAATGTATTTTTCCTTTTTGCCTGCAATCGGCAAAGTTTGCAACGTTCAGCCGAAAAACACCGCACCTTTCTTGCGGCGACAAAGCCTTCCGTTGTACGTTTGCAAAGCGCCTGCAATGATGCCCGTCTTTTGCGTCTGTAACTGTGAAAAGAGCGGCAGAAGAACGCCTGCAACGAAAAACGCGGCAGACGTCTGCCTGCCGCGCAAAATTCGCAAAATTTCTCCCTCTTTCAATGTTCTTTCTTTCTCGGATATACCTACGTCAAACGGGACTTTGCAATACGCCGAACTTCGGTGCAAAGCACTGTTTGCAAAAGGCGGTCTGCCCGCTATGTGCACAGACCGCTTTAAATCGCAAAATTTTTGCTTTTTTTCCTCTTTTCTGTCGGAAGGATTCCGTTCGGAAAAAATCCGTTTCCGAAATTCTTGCATTCTTGCTGCAGATTTTTTCTTACCTCTTTGGCAGATTGCGTCTGCCGTTTTGTGCGGCGCAAAAGTGTATCCGCATGCCTGCGGGCACGGGATCCGCAAGGCAAAAATATTTTTATTCCTGCCCTTGCAAAACTGCGCCGTCTGCCGCGTCTGCCGCGTCTATTTTGCGGAACTCTTTCCTTCTTACGAGAATGAGGCAGACAGCGTGCGCGAGAATGGTAACGATCCAGCTGATGGGGTAGGAGAGATAGAGGTTCACGAGCGTTCTGTTCGCGGCAAAAAAGGTATAGATATACACGATGCGCAGTCCGCACACGCCTACGATGGACATGCACATAGGCAAGACGGAATGTCCCATGCCGCGCATGGAACCGACCAGCACTTCCATGATCCCGCACAGGCAGTAGGTCGTGCAGATGACGCTCATGCGTTCCACGCCCATCGCCATGACTTCGGGCGATTCGGTATAAATCCCCATGAAAAAGGATCCTGCAAAATAGACGCCCAGTCCCAGCGCCAGCCCGATGAGGGTAACGATGAGAAGACTGTCCCAGAACACCGCATCGATGTTTTTCTTTTTATGCGCGCCGTAATTCTGGCCTGTAAAAGTCAGGCACGCCTGCGACACCGCGTTCATCGTCGTATACACGAACCCTTCGATGTTCGCCGATTCCGCGTTTGCCGTGATCGCCACTTCCCCGAACGAATTGATGGAGGACTGAATGATCACGTTCGAGAACGAAAAGATACAGCCCTGCACGCCTGCGGGAAGCCCGATGCGCAGGATATCGCCCAGCGCGTCTTTGTGAATGCGCAGAGAACGCAGCCGCACTTTGCAGTGTCCTTTCAGGCGCACCAGGTGCAGGATGACCAGTGCGGAAGAAATCATCTGCGCGATCACCGTGCCCAGCGCCACGCCTGCCACGTCCATTTTGCAAACCGCCACGAAAAATATATTCAGTCCCACGTTGGAAACGCCCGCCGCACACAGAAACAGTAGGGGATTTTTGGAATCCCCGCGCGCACGGCAGAGAGACGATCCGAAATTATACAAAAGGTTAAACGGCATTCCCGCAAAATAGATCTGCAGATACAGCGTCGAAAGGGGCAAAACGCTGTCCGCGGGGACGTTCATCATGAGCAGCAAATATTTTGAACAGCACACCCCGAACACGCCCACGACGACCCCGCCGATCAGGCTCAGACAGATCGCCGTATGCACGACGCGATCCAATCTCTCTTCGTTCTTCGCACCGATCCAGCGCGCCGCTGCCGTACACGAGCCAACCGATAGCCCCAAAAACAAATTGACCGTCAGATTGATCAGCGATCCCGTCGATCCCACGGCGCCCGCCGATACGTCGCTCGCAAATCTGCCCAGCACGATGATGTCCGACGCATTGTACAAAAGCTGTAAAATTCCCGTCAGCATGATCGGAAGGGAAAATAAAAAGATCTTTCCAAGGAGCGGACGCTCCGTCATATCCAGTTCTTTATTCTTCGTTCTCTCTCTCATAGTCAAAACATTATAGTACGCAAAGGCGCATTTGTCAAAGTTTTCCGCCTCTTGCTTTTCTTTTTTGCAATTTCTTTTCCCGTTTTCTTACCCTTCTTCCACCGTCATAAAATTTTTTTCCTTATTGACAGCACCCGAACGATTATGATAGAATATTATAAAAGCAAAAATGTAATCGTAATTCTCGGTGCCTGTTTTCAGACTCGGACAAAAAAGAGAAGGAAGAGGAGAGAACATTGGGTAAAAAACACATCTGTAAAGCATATCCTCATTTAATTTTTTATATTAATTTGAATATCAGTTTATCAGTTGCAACCATAGGATTTTTATGTCTATTAAGTTACGATTATGGAAATGTTTTTAGAATTATCAATATTGTTTTAGCCATTTTATTGCCAATCGTAACAATCGTTGTATTTATATATACAACTTTTTCGGGATGGAATTCGGTGGTTAAATTTGATACCGAAAAGGCATACCAAAAGCGCGGAAAATCAGTTATAAATTGGTATTGGAAAGATATAACAGAAATAACGTGCCAAACACATCAACTGTGGGACTCTTGGAATGTGTTCTATTACCCGAAATTTAAATTAAAATCAAGTGCTCATAACTATGTTCTAGTATTTGTTTTAAATTCTGAATTAATTGAAGAATTCGATTCTTTATGTACAAATGAAAAAATTAATCAAAGGTTTAAAGAACTGCTAAAAGAATGTGATTTTCCGTTTTTCTCATAAATATGACATCAAGTGAATTGAGAATTAAACAGAGCAAAAAAATGCGCGCCTTGCGCAGAGAAAGCAGGGGAGTGCGTAGTTTGCAAAAATTCCTTATAAAAAGAAAACCCGCGCCGTTTACGTTTGCAAACGGCGCGGGTTTTTTATTCTTCGTCTTTTTGAGGTTTGTCGTCCGCCTTGACGTGGTTCGCGTTCCCGAGGAATGTCCCGAAACAGGGCTGACATCGAAACGGGCAATCCCGATGCGCTCGGTTTTGGTCGCGGGGCGCAAACTTGCGGTCGCGGTCAAACCTGCCTTTTCCGCCGTTTAATTTTCTTTTTCGGAAAGTTCTTTTACTTTTCCGATCACGTACGATTCCGCATTCATGCCGATCACAAAAAAGGCGACCCCGAACAGCGGCAAGGCTATGCACAGTCCCGCCACTCCGTTCAGAACAAACCCCGCAACCGCCACGATCGCCGCGCTCAGAACATAAACCGCCGCATTCGACACCAACAGTTTACAACAGTTCTTTACCGTTACCACGCTGCGGAAGGGGAGTACCTTCCGCCCGTGCAGAAGATACGCTTCCAAAAGCGACACCGCTCCGAACAGAAGAAGCGCCGCCAGTGCCGCCGCAAATCCCCAGCCCGGTTTTACCGATACCCGCGTGCATACCATGAGCAAAAGGGTCGCAAATACGGCATCGAACAGCATCCCGGGCAGAAGATTGCGCCACCGCCGCCGCGCGATCTCCCTGCGCACAAGCCACTGCGTCAGAAACAATCCGCACGCGAGCCCCAGCGCCGCAAACACCGCAACAACCACAGCCTGACGCACGATCCCTTCCGCCGCCGCACGAATCAGCTGCTGCACTTCCGCCGCATAAGCATCATAATCTTCCGCGAACGGTTTCACGCACTGTTCCAGCGTTTCGTTCAGCCACGACCTGTTCAAAACCTGCAAAACAGCCTGCAACGGATTGCTCCAGTCCAATTCCGATACCCGCATCCACAGGCTCTGCATCATTTCGCTTCCGCTCAGCGTGCTCTCCCCGAAAATCTGCTGCATTTGCGCCGCAAAATCTTTCAGGATCGCCGCCATCCGCGGAAGGCTCACCGAAAGCCCCAGCACCAAACCGAAAAAGAGCACGCCCATCGGCACGAATACGTACTTTAACCCTTTTAAAAAATTGCGTATCCCCTGTAAAATCATTTTTTCTCCCCGCTTGAAATGTTTCTGCACGTTCCAAACGCCTCTAAAATAAAAAAACACCCCGTTTGCTGTATGCAAACGGGGTCAGATCCATTATTCTTCATCTTTCGCGGGTTTATCGTTTTCCGTCTTTATGTCGTTCGCGTTTCCGAGGAAGGTTCCGAAATAGGGCTGCCGTTTGGAACGGGGCAGTCCCGAAGCGCGCGGTTTGTCGTCGCGGTTAGAGAATTTGCGGTCGCGGTCAAAACCGCCTTTGCCGCCGCGTTTATCGTCCCTGCGGTCGCGGTTGAATCCGCCCTTGCCGCCGCGGTCGAACCGAGGTTTCCCGCCTCGTCTGTCCGGCTTGTCCGCACCGGGTTTGAGGTTGTTCGGGATCACAACGATAAAGCGATTGGGCTCTTTCCCTTCGCTCGCCGTCTTAACTTCCGTACTGTCAGCCAGCGTTGCATGGATGATGCGGCGCTCGTAGGGGGTCATCGGCTCGAGCGAAACCTTTCTTCCCAGCCGTACCGCTTTCTCCGCCAGCTTCTGCGCCAGTCTGCGCAGCGTCTGTTCCCGCTTTTCGCGGTAATTTTCGCAGTCGACCACCACGCGTTTGTATTCTTCGCGCCCGATGTTCGCAACCGCGCCCGCCAGTACCTGCAAAGCGTCCAGAACTTCGCCTCTGTGCCCGATCAGCGCATAATTGTTATTCGTTACCACGTTGATCTTCGTGTTTTCTTCGTTTTCTTCCAGTTCCGTCGTCGCATTCACGCCGAGAAGGTCAAACAAACCTTCCAAAAATGCCATTGCTCTTTCGCCGTCCGTCTTTTTCTTGGAAACCGCGACGCGCGCCGGCGTTCCTTTGCTGAACAATCCGCCCTTTTTTCCTTCTTCCAGGACTCTGATCTCCGCTTCTTCTTTGGTAAGCCCCAGCGTTTTCAGCCCGTTCTCGACGGCCTCTTCCACCGTCTTTCCGCTGAATTCGTATTCCGTCATTGTTTTTTCCCTCCGTTCCGCGTGCTTTCCGGCTTTCTCGCCGCCTGCGGAATCCGCTTATTATATTTTTCCTGTATTTCCCGTTCTTCGATCGCACGGAATTTCTTATCGATGACCAGATTGATCAGCAGGGTACTGATGATCCCGTAAATACTGCTCGTGATCATGTAGATGGAGAACGCGGCACTGTAAAAGAATGAGAAAATACCGAACATAATCGGCATGATGATCATCATCATTTTCTGTGTTTTCTGACCGCGTCCGTCCGCCGTCTGCAATTCGTTCTGCGCCTTCTGGCTCTTCATGATAATGAACTGCGAGAGGAACATCGACCCGATGGAGATGACGATCAGGATATAATAGCCGTTCGCGGCGCTTTTTTCCGCGCTCAGATTTTTGGTGATCTCATCGTACAGATCCTGGCTCATACCCGATTCTTTCTGCACGGGGTGCTGATAACTCGTATCGGGCAGCCAGATATTTTTCACCCAAAGGAAATGGGAATTTTTCGTTTCGTACTGTGCCTGTGCGGCGTTTCTTCCGATCCTGCGCATGGCGAGCACGGCCTGATCGTCGCGGGAAAGATCCTTTCCTTCCTCGTTTTCCTGCGCCCAAGCCAACGCATCGGAAAGCGTCTTGTCCGAACCGTTTTCTGCCGCGGCAAAGAGTGCGTCGGTGCGCACGTAGTAGATGGGATCGCCCGTCGGGATCTGATTCCAATCCGCCGCTTCGTTCATGCCGTTGACTTCGTTCGGATCAAGCCCGTCGGCAAGGTTCGCGGCGCGCGTAAGAACGACGCGGATGAGTTTATCCTCGCTCTCGTACGTTTCGACGCGCGTATAAAGGCGCGTACCGTCTTCGTTGAGCTTGTCCGCCTGCGTATAGGTGATCGACACGGGATCCGACTGCGCGGTGTCGGGCGCATACGCGAGCACGGCATTGTTATAGGCCGCCGTCATATTGCGGTAAACGTCGACGTTGGTATAAGCCGAATAATCGGAAAACGCACCCAAAACTACCATGAACAGTACAAGCGTTACGATCATGGGCAGGCAGGCGCCCCAGAGCGAATAGCCGTTTTTCTTATACATTTCCATCATTTTGGAATTGTACATCTGCTGATCGTTCTGGTACTGTTTTTGCAATTTTTCCAGCTGCGGGCGCATTTTTTCCATTTTCAGGCTGTTTTTGCGCATCGCGGACTTGGAATAAATATCCAGCGGCAGGGTGATGGTTTTGAGAATGAGCGTAAAGAGGATGATACCGAGCCCCACATAGGGCACGAGTTCAACGATCCATTTTACGATGTTTCCCAGAAAGTTCAGACCTTCCCCGAAAGCCGCGTCGTGAATGAAAATGGTCGAATCCAATAAATATAACATTGTTTTCTTAAATCCAAAATAAATTTTCGGCGCAGGCGCCCATACGGCGCGCGGACCCGAGCGCAGTCAGTAAAGCCAACGCACTTTGAAATAATTTTCCGGAACAGGGTCGTAGCCCCCCTTGGAAAAGGGGTTGCAGCGAAGGATGCGCCAGCATCCGAGCAAAATTCCGATCAGTACGCCGTGATTGTTGATCGCTTCCAGCATATACTGCGAGCAGGTCGGGCGGTACAGACAGGTCTTGTGTGAAAAATATTTCTGATAAAACACGATCAGGTGCATGCACGCCATTTTCAAATAAGGTCGCAGCACCGTCGAACGCAGATACTTCCACGCCCTTCGCACATCCTGCCGCGTCATGAGAGCAGGCCTTCTTTCCGCAAAGCGGTCCTGAGGCTGTTCCGAAAACCCGCCAGGGTATATTCTTCCGCCTGTTTGGGGATCAGGATCACCGCGTATTCGCCTTTCAACGCCGCACTTTCCGCGCGGAACGCTTCCCGCAGCAGCCGCTTGATCCGGTTCCGCTTTACGCTCGACCCGTGTTTCTTGCTCACGCACAATCCCAGAGCCGTTTGCTTTGCAGGCCGATACAGCAGAATTAAAGCAGGGGAAAAACATTTTTTTCCCCTTGAAAACAATTTCTGAAAATCGCTGTTTTTCTTTAACCGTTTATACAAACCGCACCTTGCGCCCTTCCGTTATGCGCTGAGCTTCTTTCTGCCCTTGTTTCTCCTTCTCTTGAGCGTCTTGCGTCCGCCCTGCGTCTTCATTCTCTGACGGAATCCGTGTACTTTGCTTCTCTGTCTCTTTTTGGGCTGATATGTTCTTTTCATGGTATCCCTTTGCTCCTATATTAAATATTGTCTTTTTTAAAACCTTTTTTCATTATACATAAAAAAACTTGTCTCTGTCAACCGTTTTTATGCCGTTGTACGCACGGGAAGTATCAAATAAAGGTAAGAATCTCCTTCGGCAGGGGTGAGAACGCAGGGCGCCACCGCTCCGTTGAATCCGATCCGCACCGTTTCGTCCGTCGCCGCGTTGAGGCATTCGCTCACATATTTGCAATTGAGCGCGATCTGTACGTCTTTTCCTTCCAGCATGATCTTGACGCTCTCGTTGACGCGCCCGATCATCGTATTCGACGAAACTCCCATGCTCCCTTCGCGGATATCGAAGGTAACAATGCTGTTCTTATCCGTGCGCGCCAGTACCGCCGCGCGCTCCACGCTCTCGTTCAGCGCTTCCTTTTCCACCACGATCTCGCTCGTGAATTCCTTCGGCACGATGTTGGAAACGTTCACGAATTCGCCTTCGTACAGTCTGCTGGTCAGGACCGTATCGTCGATGCTCACCATCAGCATGTTTTTCTGCACAAAGATCTCAATATGCTCTTCGTCCGCGCCCAGCATCCGCCCGATCTCGTTGAGCGTTCTGCCCGGGCAGATGATCTTGATATCTCCCGTCATGCTCAGAATATTCTTGCGGCATACCGCCATCCTGTATCCGTCGAGCGCGGTGAAGCAGATCCTTCCGTCCTGCGTCTGCACCAGCACCCCTTTGAGCACCGGCCTCGAATCGTCCTGCGCGCAGCAGAACGTCGTCTTTGCGATCAGCTCTTTCAGATCTTTTGTCAGAAGTTCTACTTTCTTTTCCCCGATATTCGCGTCGATCGCCGGGAAATCGTCGGCATTGAGAAGCTGCATCGAGCTTTCCGAGTCCGCATAGGTGATGATCACGCGCCCGTCTTCCGTCGCCAGCGTGATCTGCTCGTTTTCCAGTTTCTTGATAAAATCCGAAAAGAACTTTCCGGGTACGCAGATCGCACCTTCTTCCAGTACTTCCGCTTTGATCTTGCGCTGGATCGCGATCTCTCCGTCCGTCGCGATCAGAGTGATCGAATCATTTTCCGCCGTGATCTTTACACATTCCAGGATCGGATTGGTCGTCTTCGTGCTGCATGCCTTCGCTACTTTCAGCACCGCGTCCGATAATTCGATTCCTTCGCAGATGATTTTCATATCTTCCTCCTGCCGTCCTTTCCGCTTTTTTATCCCGTTCTCTCTACGCGCGGAAGAACTTAATATTAATTGATTTATTTATTGGTAGATATAGTAATAGATTGTGTAGAATTGTGTATAACTCGCTTTAAATCCGCTTTCTTTTTGAAAGCGTGCTATCATTATATAAGAAATCAAAAGAAAAAGCAAGCCGTTCAAGCGCAAATCGCTGTGGATAACCGTACTTTTTTTTGTGGATGGAATTGTCAGTAAAAAGTGGATGAGTGGATAAGTCGGGAGAATTTTTTGTGCGGCAGCGGCAAAATGAATACTTGTCCACGTCAAAAAGGACAAGTTGTCAAGAAAATCACAGGAGTTATCCACAATTATCCACAAACGCACAGCGCTTTTTCAGCAAAAAAACGGCCGTCAAAAGTGGATCCTGAAAAATAAAATAAAAAAATATGGAAAGGGGTAAGAAAGGGAAAATTTTGTAAACAAATCTGAAAAAACGTTTGCAAAGTACAAAATGTATGTTATAATGAAATCATGCAGGACTATAAAAAGCTGATAGAGGAAGGAGAGACGGGCGAAAAGTTCAAGGAATTTTATCGCCTGCTCACGGAATACAATGAAAAGGTGAACCTGACGCGGATCACGGACGAAGAGGAATGCAAGGTCAAGCATTTTCTCGATTCCCTGGCGGGGGAGAAATATTTTCCGCAGGGGGATCTGTGTGCGGAAGTGGGATCGGGGGGAGGATTCCCGTCCATACCGCTCATGATCGTGCGGCCGGATCTGAAATTCACGCTGATCGAATCGGTGGCGAAAAAATGCGCTTTTCTGGAAAAGGCGGTCGGGGAACTGGGACTGAATGCGAAGGTAGTCTGCATGCGCGCGGAAGATGCGGCGCGGGAGAAATCGATGCGGGAAGCGTTCGGTGTCTGCTGTGCGCGCGCGGTGGCGCGGCTGAACACATTGAGCGAATACTGTATCCCGTTGGTAAAAACGGGGGGAAGGTTCATCGCTTATAAAGGAAGTGCGGCAAAGGAAGAGATCACGGAAGCGCAGCACGCGCTGGATGTTCTGGGCGCGAGGGAGATCGCGTCGGAAACCTTTCTGCTCAGCGGAGAGGCGGGCGAAAGAACGCTGTTCGTGGCGGAAAAAGTAAAACCGACTCCTGCGGCATATCCGCGGGGGAGGGGCAAGGAACGCAGCAAACCGCTGTAACCTGAAAGCAAATCAATCGGAGGAAAAGAAAAACATGAGTGCATGGTTCGCGTCTTTGAGCGGACTGGAAATTGCGTATTTTATCATTGCGTGTATCGGTACGCTGGCGCTTCTGATCCAGATCATTCTGATGATCATAGGCGCGGGCGGCGATGCCGATATGGATATGGACACCGATACCGACGGCGACGGTTCTTTTGATTCGCATACGGATACGGGCGTATCTCTGTTCACGCTGAAAGGGCTTACCGCCTTCTTTGCGATCGGCGGCTGGACGGGTATGCTGATGCTTTCCTACAACATAAACGTAGGGATCAGCGTGGCTGTTTCCGTCGTTGCGGGACTTGCGGCGTATTTCGTGGTCTGGGGACTGATCCGTCTGGTGCTGCGCCTGCAGGAAGACGGCACGGCCGACTACAGTACGGCGATCGGAAAAGAAGCGACGGTGTATGTGAGCATCCCCGCAAACCGCAGCGGGCGCGGAAAAGTTACGCTCATATTGCAGGGGCGCTTTACCGAAGCGGATGCGGTTACGGACGAAGAAGAAAAGATCCCCGTCGATGCGGCGGTGGAGATCACGGGAATGGCGGGCGACGCGTATCTCGTAAAAACGACAAAAAAGAAAACAGAATAACGGAAAATAAAAAAGGAGAACGAAAAACATGCAACCCTGGATCATTGTTCTGATCATAGTGGCGGTACTGGTTTTGTTCATGATCTTGCTGATGGTGCTGACGCGCTATAAAAAGTGTCCTCCGAACAAGATCATGGTCATTTACGGTAAAGTGGGGGCGGACAAAGCGGGAAATACCCGCAGTGCCAAGTGTATTCACGGCGGCGCGGCGTTCATCTGGCCGCTGGTGCAGTCGTTTACTTATCTGGATCTGACGCCGCTGTCCATTTCGGTGGATCTCAAGAGCGCGCTGTCGCGGCAGAACATCCGTATCGACGTGCCGTCCATTTTCACGGTCGGTATCTCGACGGAGCCGACGGTCATGGAAAATGCGGCGGAACGCCTGCATAATCTGAAGATGGCGGAGATACAGGAACTGGCGAAAGATATCATTTTCGGACAGTTGCGTCTGGTCATCGCGACGATGAACATCGAAGAGATCAACACCGACCGCGACAAATTCCTGGAAGCGATCTCAAGGAACGTGGAAGGGGAACTCAAAAAGATCGGTCTGCGGCTGATCAACGTAAACGTAACGGATATTTCGGACGAATCGGGCTACATCATCGCGCTCGGAAAGGAAGCGGCGGCAAAGGCGATCAACGATGCGAAGATCTCGGTGGCGGAAGCGAACAAGATCGGTTCGATCGGCGAAGCGAACGCGAAAATGGAAGAACGTGTACGCGTAGCGGAAGCGGAAAGCGAAGCGATCAAGGGTGAAAATAAGGCGAAAGCGGAAATCGCCCGCACGCAGGCAGAACTGCGCGAGAAGGAAGCGGAAGCGATGAAACTGGCGGTAACGGCGGAAAAAGTCCAGGCGGCGAAAGCGCTGGAAGAGTCGTACGCGGCGGAAAAAGAAGCGGAAATCGCGCGTGCGGCGCGCGAAAAGGCGACGCAGGAAGCAGACATCATCGTCAAATCGGAGATCCAGAAACGTCAGAAAGAGATCGAAGCGGACGCGGAAGCGGAGCAGATGCGGCGTAAGGCCGGCGGTGAAGCGGACGCGATCTATGCGAAGATGGAAGCGGAAGCGCGCGGTATTCGCGAAAAGCTTAGCAAACAGGCGGAAGGTATGGATGCGCTCGTGAAAGCGGCGGGCGGCGAAGCGAACGACGCGGTTCGCCTGATGATCGCCGATAAGATCGAACAGCTCGTTGCCGAACAGGTGGAAGCGATCAAGAACGTCAAGATCGACAAAGTAACCGTGTGGGACGGCGGCGAAGGCAAAGACGGAAAGACGGCCACGGCCGGATTTTTGAGCGGACTTTTAAAGAGTCTGCCGCCTTTGGAAGAGATGTACAATATGGCGGGACTGTCGCTGCCGAAAGTCGTGGCGCCGCAAAAAGAAGCGGAAAGCAAGGCTGAGAAAGCGGAAGAAAAAGCGGTACCTGCGCCGAAAAAAACGGAAGGAAAGACCGATAAGAAATAGGGAAGAGGTAAGAAAGTGTCATCTTGCGCATTGACGGGGCACAGAGATCTTCGGAAAGATTTTTCCGAAGATCTGCTGGAAAAGCAATTGGAAGAACTTATCGAAAACGGAACGGACACATTTTATTGCGGAATGGCTGTGGGATTCGATCTCGAATGTGCGAAGATCCTGTTGCGTGGCAAGGATAGGTATCCGATAAAGCTGGTCGCGTGCATACCGCATCCGAATCAGAGCGAAAGGTTTTCGCCCTACTGGAAAAAGGAATACGACGAATGTGTCGCAAAGGCGGACGAAAAAGTAATAGTCAGCAAGGAATTTTCCAATGGCTGTATGCAAAAGCGGAATCGTTACATGGTTGACCATGCGGATTTTGTTTTTGCGTACCTGTACAGCGAAACGGGCGGAACCGCGTCGACGGTTCGGTATGCAAGGCAGAAAGAAAAACCCGTTTGTTTTTACGGACAGCCGTATATGCCTTTTTACAACTGACAGAATGACAACGTAACAAAAAGCGGGAAACGTTTATGCGTTTCCCGCTTTTTTGAATAAAAGGAATTATTTATGCGCGAAAATAATTCTTAGAAAGGGAGTTTAAGAAGCAAACAGAAAAATTTTTATGTTCTTCAGGGAAGAAGCCCCGACGACGCAAAATATTTTGTGTCGTCGTTTTTTTTGAAGCGGAATTTTTATGAGAACCGATTGTATTTCTGCTTTAGCCCTTCATTTTTAGCGGAACAGGAGTTGCGTTTAATAAAAAAACGTGGCAGAAATTTTTTGACTGCGTTTTGATTTAGAATAAACGACCCCATCCGACTGCCTATGTTCGCACCGATCGCGAGGAAAAATCCCGATTTGCTTTGTAGAAATTTGATGAAATTTTTAAAAATTGATCATGTATAGAATTAGCCGCTCTGCCCGCCCGCTCCGCTGACGCTTCGCTCGCCAAACTTAATAAAAAAATTTTTTTAAAAATTTAATTTACCATGGTTAATTTTCTTGACTTTAAAAGTTAAATGTAGTAAACTCAAAACAGTTAACGAAAGTTAACCAATAAATGGCAGAAGGAGAAGAGAAAAATGCCGTTGACGATGGCGCCCGTTGGGGAGGAAGTTACGGTAAAGAGGGTGCTGGCGGATGAACGCAGCAAGCGGCACTTTGCAAGCCTCGGAATTGCGGAAGGGACAAAGCTGACTGTATTTTCGAGCGTACAGGGGAGCGTGATCGTAAAGGTATGCGGCGCGCGTCTGGCGCTGGGTAAAGATATGGCGGTCAAAATTCTGGTATGACGTAACATAAGAAAACAAACGTTGAAGTGTTGCAAAGATACAAAAAAGGCCGCGCGAAAGATAGCAGGCAAAACGCAAAAGGCGGAAAAAAGAAAGGCGCGCGGCGGAATAAATATAAAAATGGCGCGTATGCGTTTGGAGGAAGGAATGGAAAAGAAGCTGAGTGAATTCAAAGCGGGAGAGAGCGGAGAGGTCAAGAAGATCGACGGAGAAGGGCAGATCCGAAGGCGTATTTTTGACATGGGGGTAACGCCCGGGGCGCATATCAGGCTGAGGAAAGTGGCGCCTTTGGGGGATCCCGTAGAAGTTACCGTGCGCGGATACGAACTGACGCTGCGGAAAAGCGAGGCGGCGTGTGTGGTGATGGAAGTAAGCGGCAAAAAGCCGAAAGAACAATAAAAAAGGAGAAAAAGATGCTGAAATTTGCATTGGCGGGCAATCCGAACTGCGGAAAGACGACGCTGTTCAATGTGCTGACCGGGAGCACGGCGCATGTAGGGAACTGGCCGGGCGTTACGGTAGACAAGAAAGAAGGTACATATAAAAAGCTGAACGTACCTGTTTCGGTGGTGGACTTACCCGGAATTTATTCTTTATCGCCGTACACGCCGGAGGAAGTGGTATCGCGGAATTTTATTTTGGATGAAAAGCCGGATTGTGTGATCAACGTGATCGACGCGACGAATCTGGAGCGGAACCTGTATCTGACGACGCAGCTGATGGAGATCGACGTGCCGGTGGTGGTGGCGTTGAACATGATGGACGCGGTGCAGAGGCGCGGGGAGAAGATCGACGCGGCGAAGCTGGAAGAAAAACTCGGAATGCCTGTTGCGGAGATTTCCGCCTTGAAGGGGCTGGGGATCCGGGCACTGATGGAGCGGGCGTACAGGGCGGCGAAGCAAAAGCGTGCGGGGAGGACGGTATTGGCGGAAACGCCGCTCGCGCACGTGATCGACGATGTGCGGATCGCTTTGGACGGAAAGGAAACGGAAAACGCGTTGTTTCATGCGGTGAAGCTGGCGGAAGGGGACGAACTGGAAGTAAAGATGCACCCCGAAGAGATGAAGATGGTAGCGGGGTTCAAGAAGCAAGCGGGGAAAGAGCTGTTCGGCGGCGATTTTGAAGCGTTGATCGCGGACGCGCGTTACAAATACATAACGTCGAATTTTTCGGCGGTGGTAGAGCGTACGAAGCGGGCGGAGAAGATGACGAAATCGGAGAAAGCGGATCGGGTACTGACGCATCGGATCTGGGGGATACCAATCTTTTTGGTTATTTTGTTCGGGCTGTTTCATCTGACGTTCGGGGAAGATTTTCTGTATCTGAACGCAATAGCGAAGCTGTTTACGGGCGGAGCGGGATTTGCGCAGGACGTAGACGCGGGCGGCGAAGTTCTGAACGCATTTGTCAAGGTATTTTACAGTTCGGCGGGGATATCGACGCCGGGGGCTATTTTATTCAACCTGACGGGATTTGTATGCGATCAGATCGGCGGCGGCATTGCGGCGGGCCTGGAAAATGCAGGCGCGGCGGCATGGGCGCAAGGGCTTGTGAACGAAGGGATCTGGGCAGGACTTTCGGGGGTGTTGTCGTTTGTGCCGCAGATCTTGTTCCTGTTTTTACTGATTTCGATATTGGAAGATTCGGGGTACATGGCGCGCGTGGCGTTCATACTGGACAGGGCATTCCGCAAGTTCGGGTTATCGGGTCGGGCGTTTATACCGATGATCATGGGATTCGGGTGTTCGGTGCCGGCGGCGATCAATACGCGCACGCTTGCGGACGAAAAAGAGCGGGTGATGACCAACCGCGTGATACCGTTTTTCACGTGCGGAGCGAAGGCGCCGATTTTGGCGGCGGTTTGCGGGGCGGTGGCGTCGCAGTATACGAGCGTGAATGCAGATCTGCTGGTTTTTGCCTTGTACGTATTCGGTATGGCGATGGCAGTGATCTCGGTAGCGGTGATGCGTCAGACGACGATGCGAGGGGAAGCGGCGCCGTTCATCATGGAACTTCCCGACTATCATTTGCCGCAGTTTCGATCGCTGATGGTGCATTTATGGGATAAATTAAAGCATTACATCAAGAAGGCGTTTACGATCATAGTGGCGAGTGCGATCGTGATCTGGTTTTTGTCGAATTTCAACTGGAGCTGGCAGATGGTGGGGATCGAAGAATCCATTCTGTACAGTATCGGGTCGTTTGTGCAGTGGGTATGCACGCCGATGGGATTCGGATTGCAGCTTGGAACATTCGGCTGGGTGTTTGTCGTGGCGGCGGTTACGGGTCTGATCGCGAAGGAAAACGTGATCGCGACGTTTTATGTGCTGGTACCTGCGATCGGGGCGGTATTGCCGGGCTGGGATGACGGAGAAAGCGGGATCGGCGCGGTGGTGGCGCTGATGCAATCGACAGGCATCACATGGCAGGCGCTGATCGCCTTTACGGTATTCAATATGCTGACCATTCCGTGTTTTGCGGCGGCGGCGACCGTTCGCGGCGAAACGCCGAAAGGGAAATTCAAATGGACGGTGGCGTTTTGGATGCTCACTTCCTATCTGACGGCGACGGCGGTATATCTGGTTCTTACCTGGTGGTGGACGGTGTTCATCGTGGCGGCGCTGGCGGCAGGATTTATCGGATTTATCATCTTACGAAACCGCGGCGCGATCGTATGCAGAAAAAAGGAAAAAGGCGCCGTTTCGGAATAAAAAGGCGTAAATGCAGAAAAAAAGCCGAAAATACGGAATAAAAGCGGGCGCCTTTGCAATAAACTGTAAAAAAGAGAAAAAACGCGGAACGTGCCGTCGTTTTTGAGACGACGGCACCCCGAAAGGAGTAAAATATGCTGAATCTGTTGACGGTGGCGGGAACGATCGTGAGCATAGCGGTCGGAGTCGTGGCGGCAGGTCTTGTCGTGTTTGCGATCGGGTATAAGATCTGGTGTAAAAAGCACGGGAAGAGCGGCTGCGGCTGTGATTGTTCTTCCTGCGGATGCTGCTCCTGCCATACGAAAGAAAAAAAAGAGGAAAAGAAACAGTAATCCGAAAGGAAAATGCGGCGATCCTGTCCGATCGGATGAGCTTTTGCAGGAATCGGGCAGGGAAAAGAATGTTCGCCGCACGATCGTCCGCGACGACGCAAATATTTTGCAATGCCGCAGGAAGGATGAAAGAAAATTTTTTTAATAAAACTGCTTACACGAATGTAATCTCCAAATAGTAAAAATCCTGCCGCGGAAATTTTTCCGCGGCAGGATTTTGTTTAGAAAGAATGCATCTGAAAGTGGCCGCAAAACCGTGTGTCGACAAATATTCAGACAGTTTCGGTTTTGGTTTACGCCTTTGGCGCGCAGTATCGCTCGTTTTTGGCACACGATTTCGGCATACGGTTTCGACGCTCGTTTTTGGCACACGATTTCGGCATATGGTTTCGGCGCAAGGTTTTGGAAAACGGCACAAATACGGCAGAATTTAAAAACAGTAGAGGAATTTTAAAAAACGAATATATGGAGCAAGAAAAGAGCCGCCCATTCAAAAATGGGGCGGCCGTTTTACTGAAACATTATTTCTGCATGGCTTTTATCATCTGCACGGCGGCGTGTTTCTGCTCTTCGGAGAGCTTGCGAAATGCAGATAAAAGATCAATTTCTTCGCCGGTCAGATCGTCGGTATCGACGTCAAAAAGAAGCGTCGCCAGATGAATTTCCAGCGCGTCGCAAATTCCTTCCAAAACATCCAGCGTCGGCATCGTCTGCCGCGTTTTCCACGCGTTCAACGTTCCGTGCGAAATGCCTGCGTTCGTACATAATTTGTTGGACGATAATCCCTTTTTTATACGTATTTTGTCTACTTTTTCAAAAATCGACATTGAATCAATCATTTCTTTCTATCCCTGTATCATTATACGTCAACAGGAAAAGAAATATTTCTACATTAAATATGTATTTATTCTACAATAATAGAAATTACCACCCGTCTATAAAAAGACGGGCGGTAAAAGGAAAAGCCGTTGCGAATGAAGAAAGTAATTAAAAAAGTTATAAAAAGAGTTATCGAAAGACTGCAGGCAAAAAACGAAAGAATAACGAAGGGATATCGTATTTTTGCGGCATAGTCTTACAAATATAAAAGGAAAAAACCGCAACGGCCGAAGGTTATGCAAAGTCAGGCAGTTTTTACAACGTCTATCCTGAAATCGGCGCCGTTAGCAAAGAAAAGTTGCAGTGCAGAGTCTTTTTGCTGAATTTGTGCGTCAAACATATCTTGCAATGCACGAGAGAGCAAAGAGAGGAATTCTTTTTCCGAAGCGGTTTTGCTGTTCAAGGATACGCTGAGCCCGTCCTGATTTTTTTCGATTGCACAATCGGTCAGGTCTTTCAGTGCCAGCGCCGAACAATCAATAAAATCGCTCGTCTTAAAAATTCCGGTTTTTTGTGAAAATACTTTTTGAAAATTTTTTACTTTTAACTGGTACATTTTTATTTACTCCTTTGTGTCTGCGTGTTTCAGACGTATTTGATGTCTCTATTATACTACAAACAAAAATTGCTTTCAACTTCTGTTGACGGTAGAAAATCGTCGAGTTTGCAGAAGTTTTGTCGAATACTGTCGACTGCGGGACAAATCACAATCCATCGTGTAAAATCCGATAGAAAAACCGCGAAAAAATTTCTCTGCAAAAAAACCCAAAAATCGTCAGAATCTTTGCGTATTTTGCTGTCCGCTACACTTGGCGATTGCCCGTCGCGGTGTGTCGCACACCTGGCGATTGCCCGTCGCGGTGTGTCGCTTGCCTGCCGTTTGCCTGGTGCGGTGTCTGCTGCTACGCCTGCCGTTTGCCCGTCGCGGTGTGTCGCTTGCCTGGCGATTGCCCGTCGCGGTGTGTCGCTTGCCTGGCGATTGCCTGTTGCGGTGTGTCGTTCGCCTGGCTTTACCCGTCGCGGTGTGTCGCTCGCCTGGCGATTGCCCGTCGCGGAGTCTGCCGCTACGCCTGGCTTTACCCGTCGCGGTGTGTCGCTCGCCTGGCGATTGCCCGTTGCGGTGTCTGCATGCCTGGCGATTGCCTGCCGTTTTTTTGTTTTTCGGACACGACGGCCGAAAAAATTGCCCGAAGCCGCAAGAAAACGGCTTCGGGCAACGCTGATTTATAAAATTGTGTTATTGGAAAGAAACGTATTTATAAAATCTGCAGGAAAAATGCTTTCAAATAGGACGTTTCTTCGGCGGCGAGCAGGGCAGGGTGATCGGGTGCCTGAACGCGCGTTTCCAGTATTTTGACTGTCTTTCCCGCTTCGCGCGCGCTTTCGCGCAGCATTTTTTCAAAGAGCGGCGCGGTCATGTAGTGAGAGCAGGAACAGGTGATCAGAAATCCGCCGCGGCGCACGAGTTTCATGGCGGTGATGTTCACGTCTTTGTAGCCGCGGTACGCATCCTGTACTTCTGCCGCGCTCTTGCAGAACGCGGGAGGATCGAGGATCACCGTATCAAACAATTCTCCGTCCGCGCGAAATTTGCGCAACTGTTCGAATGCGTCCGCGCAGACCGTCTTTATATTTGAAAATTCGTTCAGCTTTGCGTTTTCCGCCACGTTATCCAGTGCAAATTGCGAAATGTCCAGCGCTGTAACTTCTTTTGCCGCCGTCGCAGCATTCAGCGAAAATCCGCCGCTGTTGCAAAAACAATCCAAAACTTTTGCGTCCCTGCAATACCTGCGCACCGCAAACCTGTTTTCTTTCTGGTCCAGAAAATAACCCGTCTTTTGCCCGTTCTTTACGTCCACGCACATTTTCAGTCCGTTTTCCGTAACAAAAATTTTATCGGGAACTTCTCCGTACAGAGTCTTGTTTTCCAAGGGAAGTCCTTCTTTCTGCCGCACGGGCGCATCGCCGCGCTGGTAGATCCCTTTCGGCGAAAACAGCGTTACAAAAGCATTCACGATCAGCTCTTTCCGACGGTCGATCCCCAAAGAAAGAGGTTCTAAAACGATGTAATCCCCGTAACGGTCGGCAATCAGCGCCGGCAGTCCGTCCGCTTCCGCAAATACAACCCGATAACAATCGCTTTCCTTGCCGAACAAAACTTTCCGAAGCTGCGCCGCTTCCGCTATGCGATTTTTGTAAAATTCTTCGTCGTCCGTTTCATCCCCGCGGATAAAGACGCGCACCAAAATTTTCGATAAATGATTGATGTATCCCTTCCCGATATACCGCCCGTCAAACGAACATACTTCCGCCAGCGCTCCGTTTTTGTCTTTTCCTTCGATCTTCGCTACTTCGTTCGCATATACCCAGCTGTGTCCCGCCAGGATCCGCTTTTCTTCTCTGCGCTTTAAATAAATTTTGTACGGCATTTTTTCGCCTCTCCGCTTTATTTTCTTCGCTATTATAACAAATACGCGCCGCAAACGCAAGCAGGCGGCAGTAAAAACCTGTTTGCCCCATCAAAACGGGGTAATTCACCGTTGCGACAGAAAAACGCGCGGGATAACGTTATGCAAAGGCAAGCGGCGAAAATTGCGGAAAAGGAAAAAATACAGGCTTTATATTTTTCAGCGGAAAGAAAAAATGTTTTGGTAAAAGTAAAAGAAAATGGGGAGGCAAGGGGAAGTCGCCTTTCGTTTCGCATGAAACGAAAGGTCGGGCAAAGACGCGGGAAAACGGGCGGAATCGCAAATATCTTGACAAAGAAGCGCCAATGTTTTACAATAGGAAAGAAAAACGGTATGATTTTGAAGGATCCCGAGTAAGATAGTTACAGCGAGGTGATGCGATTTTGTTGGCGGATGAAATAAAAGGATGCAACGGCAAGCGTGCGGAGGAATATGCGCTGCAGCTGCGCGAGGAGTTGCTGGGAGCGGTACGCGAGAACGGCGGGCATCTTTCTTCCAACCTTGGGGTTGTGGAGCTGACGGTAGCTCTGTATTCGGTATTTGATTTCCCGAAGGATAAACTGATATTTGATGTAGGGCATCAGAGTTATGCGCACAAACTGATCACGGGCAGGACGTTGGATACGCTGCGCAAAAAGGGCGGCGTGAGCGGATTTCCCGATCCCGAGGAGAGTGAATACGACGCATTCATAGCGGGGCACAGCGGCACGTCGGTTGCGGCGGGGCTCGGAATGTGTGCGGCGCGGGATCTTCGCGGCGAAGATTACAAAGTCATTTCTTTTATCGGCGATGCGTCGCTGGGAAACGGCACGGCGCTGGAAGCGATCTTTGCCACGGAGAAAAAACCTGAAAATTTTGTCGTTGTTCTCAACGACAACGGGATGTCCATCGATAAAAACCATTCGGCGCTGTACCGTTCGCTTTCCAAAATGACGGCAAAGCGGCGGTATCGTACATTCAATTCCTTTCTGAGCCGCACGTTCAAGGAAACGGGGGCATTCGGGAAGAAGCTGCGCAAAGTAAAATACACGCTGAAAGGTTGGCTGAACAAAAACGACTTTTTTGAGCGGTGCGGATTCAAATACATCGGGCCGGTCAACGGGCACGATCTGCATGAATTGATCGAAGTCCTGACAGACATCAAAAAGCTGCGCGAACCCGTATTTTTGCATGCGGTAACATTGAAAGGCAAGGGATATGAAGCGGCGGAAGCGGACCCTGCGCGTTTTCACGGGGTTGCGCGCAACTTTGCGAGCGGCGAAAACTCTTTTTCGGTGGCGCTGGGAAGATTGCTGTGCGAGCGCGCGCAGGAAGATCCCGCGCTGGCAGCGGTAACGGCCGCCATGACGGACGGGGTAGGGCTTTCGGAATTTGCGGAAAAATTCCCGACGCGCCTTTTCGATGCCGGGATCTGCGAAGAATACGCGGTTACGATGGCGGCGGGCATGGCGAAGGGCGGACTTCGTCCCGTTGTCTGCATTTATTCGACGTTTTTGCAAAGGGCGTACGATCAGATCATTCACGACGTATGCCTGCAGAATCTGCCCGTGATTTTCTGTATTGACCGTGCCGGGCTTGTGGGGGCGGACGGAAAGACGCACCAGGGGCTTTTTGAGCTTTCGGCTCTGCGTTCGGTGCCGAACCTGCGTATTTTTGCACCCAAGGACTGCGCGGAACTTGCGGACGTGTTCGACTACGCAAAAAGTTTGGGAGTGCCCTGCGCGATACGGTACCCGAACGGGTACGCGCCCAATCTGGGGAGCCGACAGAAGATCGGGGATTATTATCGCTGGGAAACGCTTTCGGACGGCGACGGCGTCGTCGTACTGGCGAGCGGCGCGCGCGCCGTGGCGCGTGCGCTGGAAGCGAAAAAGCGGAGCGGCACCGATTGCAGGATCGTCAACTGCCGTACGATCAAACCGCTGGACGAGCGCGTTCTGCGCGAGATCGCGGACAAAAAGATCATTACTTTTGAAGAGGGGTATTTGAGCGGCGGGTTCGGTTCGGCGGTTGCCGAATATTATGCTTCCTGTGCGCAGCCCGTGCGGCTGAAGATCATGGGCGCGGAGAATAAATTTATTCCGCACGCTACCGCGGAAGAGCAGGCGCAGGATTGCCGCCTTTCCGCAAACGACCTCGCTTTAAAAATCAGGGCGTTTAACGAACAGCCGTAAAATTATGGAACATCCTCAAACGGAGCCGATCGTGAAAGAAAAAAATTCGATACAAAAACAGTGGAACGTACCCGAAAATTTGCCGCAAAACGTCAAAAATGCGGCGGAGAAGACAGACAGTACGGAAATTCCTGCAAACGAGGGGGCCGCGACAGAGAGCTCCTTTGAAAACACAGAAAGGAAAAGCGGCGGCGGAAGCTGTGCCTCCGTACAGGAGATTTCGGCGGAAAAAGAACCCGATCTTCGCTATAAAAACGGAAAAGAAGCCGCCAAGGGCGGGCTTTTGGGATTTTTTATCGGCCTTGCGATCATTGTACCCGGCGTGAGCGGGTCGACCGTGGCGATCATTTTCCGCCTGTACGAAAAACTTTTGTACGCGCTCGGGAATATTCTGAAAAAATTCGGAAAATGCGTGCGGTTTCTGCTTCCGATCGCGGTGGGGGTCGTCATCGGGTTTGCGCTCGGATTTTTTGCCGTTCGCTATCTTTTGGATGTCAGCCCGTTTACGGTCATCGCGCTGTTTGCGGGACTCATGCTGGGCGCCTATCCCGCCGTGCTGGACGAGGTGCGTTCGGAAAAGAAAACGGCGAAAAATCTGGGCTTGTTCGTGCTGGGATTTATCATTCCCGTAGCGGTCTGCCTTGTGTCCACACTTGCCGATACAGGCGAACGCGCTCTGCAGGGACTTTCGTGGTATCATTATATTTTGTTTTTGGTGCTCGGTTACATCGTGGCGATCACGCAGGTCGTGCCGGGGCTTTCCGCAACGGCGGTCCTCATGATCGCGGGGTATTTCCAGCCGATCATGGATTCGGTCAGTTTGACCTATTGGCAGGCGGACCCTGCCGTTTTTGCGGTGTATGCGTGCCTCGGCATCGGATTTTTGGCGGGACTTGTCAGTTTTTCCAAAGGGCTTACCAAACTTTTTGAACGCCATAAAAAGACTGCGTTTTTCTGCATTTGCGGTTTGTCGCTCGCATCCATTCTGACCATGTTTTTCAATCCCGAAGTGTACGCCGTATACCAGAATTGGGCGGGCGGCGCGCCTTTTGTTCTCGATCTGTGCCTCGGGATCCTCTTGTTCCTGGCAGGGGCGGCAGTCAGCTATCTGTTCGTGCGTTACGAACGTAAAAAGAAAATCTAAAGCAGAGAAAGTTTTTTATAAAAATTTTATAAAACTTGTCTGTAAGAGATACGAATGATCGGATAATGAATGAAGTAAAAATTTGATAAAACAGG
>ENA-UOJL01000984-UOJL01000984.1-human-gut-metagenome-genome-assembly--contig:-P47-NODE-984-length-34820-cov-10.983748_pt1 | contig 34820 bp, 29 predicted proteins | sample MGYA00242347_ERZ723894 | MGnify/ENA metagenome assembly ERZ723894
GATTCCGCCCGCTTGACAACGCCGTTTCGGAAATGCGTTTCCTCGAACCTCTCAAAGAAAACGAATAATCCGAACCCATCTCCCATAGGGAAGAACTGGTTCGGATTATATTTGTTTGGTGCCGCTGACCGGGCTCGAACCGGTACTCTGGAAACCAGAACGAGATTTTAAGTCTCGGGTGTCTGCCTATTCCACCACAGCGGCATAATTCCCCCGTTATGGGGGATATGAAAGTATAAGGCAAACGCTAATACCTTAACATAACGTATGGTAGCATATTTTCCGCCAGCCGTCAAGTGTTACAGCTGATCGAGATTCAGCGTGAAGGCTTGCAGGCAGTTGTCAAGGAACCATTCCAGCTCCGGCCGGTTCATGGCTCTCAAGGCGTCCAGGGTCTGCTGCGACGCGGAGTCGAATTCCGTGTTGCCTGCCTTCTGCTCCTCCAGACACTTGATGTGGGCGGACAGCTTGTCTGCGGCCTTGACGAAGGGTTCCAGCTCCGCGTCGTCTTCCAGGACATAATGGGTGTAGCTGGAGCGCAGCTCGGCCGGGAGCATGTCCAGCAGACGGTTGCCCGCAATGCGCTCCACCTCTTTGTAGGCGGTCTTGATATCCGGATTGTAGTATTTGATGGGCGTGGGCAGGTCGCCGGTGAGAATCTCCGAAGCGTCGTGGTACAGCGCCGCCACGGCGCAGCGGTCGGGGTCGGGGGCGGGGAGGTTCAGAATGTCCCGGCGGATCAGCGCCAGGGCGTGAGCCAGCACCGCGGTCATGTGGCTGTGCTCGGAAATGTTTTCGGAAAAGGTGTTGCGCATCAGACCCCAGCGGGTTATATAGCGCATACGGCCCATGAGAGCGTAAAATTCATTTGCCATGGATGATCTCCTCTATGTCCGCGACCAACTGCGCGGGGGATTCGCAGAAATGCTTCGCGCCGACTGCCTCCATGCAGGCTCTGTCCCGGAAGCCCCAGAGAACGCTGAGACAGGGGACACCGGCGTTGCTCGCCGTCAGAACGTCCACGTCGCTGTCGCCGACGTAGATGCACGTCTCGACGCCGATGGACGCCATGGCCTTGTACACCATGTCCGCGGCGGGCTTGCGGGGACAGTCGGGGCTTTCCCCACGGGCGTAAATGCCGGGGAAAATGTCGGCGCAGAGGTTTTTTACCGCCGCGTCCGGCTTGTTGGAAACAATGGCGAGGGGGCAGCGCGCCCCAAGGGCGGCCAGGGCTTCCGGAATGCCCTCGTAGGGCTTGGTCTTGATCTGGCAGTGGGCGCTGTAATAGGACTGGAACGCGGCCAGCACCGGGGCGGGGTCTGCGCCCTCCGGGACGGCCTGGGCGATGAGCCGGGCCGCGCCGTTGCCTACGAACTGCCGGACTTCCTCCACTGTGCGCGGAGGATAGCCGAAGGATGCAAGAACGTGGTTGACGCTGTCGGCAAGGTCTGCCAGCGTGTCCAGAAGGGTGCCGTCCAAATCGAATAAAATACCTGTTTTCATCATAATCCTCTGTTTTTCAGTACCCGGATGTCGTTTCCCACGAAGGTCAGACGCTGGAAATCGCCGTGGAGCCGGGACGCGATCTGGGGGGAATAGCGGCGGCTCAGTTCGTCTACATTCAGGTTGGTGGAGATGACCATGGGCTTGACGGCCATCATTCTGTCGTTGAGCAGGCTGTACAGTGCGGCAGTGACGAACTGTCCGGGCATCTCCGTTCCGAGATCGTCCAGAATCAGAAGATCGCAGCTCGTCAGCTTGGCCGCTTCCCGGCGGGTGTCCTCGCTGGGGGCGAATTTGGCCTGCTCCAGCTTGGAGAATAGGTGGTTGGAGGTTTCATAGACCACGCTGTAGCCCCGGTCGGTCACCGTTCGGGCGATGCACGCCGACAGGAAGGTCTTTCCAAGACCCGTTCCGCCGATGAACAGCAGATTCCCGGCATTGGGCGTGAAGGTCGCGGCATACCGGCGGCAAATGTTCAGCGTCCGCTCCATAATGGTGCGGGGGCTGGCGCCGTATTTGGGGTCAACGGCATCGGGATAATAGTCCAGGCGAAATTGGCTGAAGGTCTCCCGGCTGCTGGACAGAACGGAAATTTCCTTTTTCTGCTCCTGACGGCACAGCTCGCTTAAGCACTCGCACATGGTGGAGCCAACATAGCCGCTGCCGCCGCATTTGTCGCAGATGGGGCTTTCGTCCAAAAAGCCTTCCTCGAAATTCGCCGCGGCCAGCGCCGCCCGCTCCCGCTGCAAGCCCAGGTTTTCCTGCCGCGCCTGTTCCAGAAGCGCCTGACCGTCGGAACCCTGCAAAAAGGCCGCCTGGGCGGCCTGCGCCATGGTGCGTCGCAGAAGCATGTCGATTTCCCGGATGCGGGGGACTTTGGCGTAGGCCTGAGCCAAATGCTGTCTGTTTTCCGACTCCCGGTCTTCCTTCGCCTGGGCAAGACGCGCCCGGGCGCGCTGGACCACTTCCGCACTGTATCCCACGAATTATCCCTCCTGCAATACTTTCTGAATGGCTTCCAGCTCTGCTTCGCCCAGCTGGCCGGAGGCGCCCTTCGGGACGTTCGTCTTCCGGTCGCCGGTGCGGACGTCCTCGGCGCTGTGGAAGCCCTGCTGCTGCCAGCGCTGCAAAATCTTGTTCATGTACGCCCAGTTCAAGCCGCCGGTGTTCAGGCAGGTGCGTTCGTAGGCCATGGAGATCAGCTCGTCGTCCATGCCCATGTCCAGCCAGCTCTGGGCATAGCGCTCCTCGGCGGCGGTGAGACTCCGCCCCCGGATCTGAATCAGGCTCATCAGCCGGGACAGCCGGGAATTGCGCACGTTCTGTGCCTGGATAAAGGCGGCGGCTTCCTCCACGGTGTCGATGCCCCGTTCCGCCCAGTTGTAGGCTTCCTTCTCGATGGTGCGCAGAGACGGATTGCGCAGACTCCCTCTTTGCCGGGCGCGTTCCTTGCAGTAGCACACCAGGAGGGAGATCACGTCCGCGGTCAGCCCTAAGTAGCGCACAAAGCCCAGAAGAATTTTCAGCTCTTCCGTGTTCAGGCTCCGCCCCAGCAGACGCTGCACCTCGCCGTAAAGGCTGCGGAAGGTGTCGTCGGAATCCATGGCGTCCAGCACGTCCTTTTCGCAGTAGCTGGGACGCTCGCCGGGGGCAATGTGGCTGGGACGGTCTTCCGGCCACAGACCCAGCTGCCGCAGGGTAGCGGCGGCGCAGCCATAGCGCGGGGCGCTGAAATGCAGGTCGGCTTCCGCGCCCTCGGGGCGGTTGCCGCCGTTTATGTACAGGTACAGCAGCGCCGCGTCCGGATTGGCGGCGGAGAGCAGCCTGCGGATGTCGCTCTGGGAAATTTTGACAGGTTCGGTTATCATTTCGGTGCCTCGCAGAAAAAGTCGTTTTCCGTCATTATACCACACCTTCCCAACAGGGACAACGGCGGGGCAGCAGAGAATTTCGCAGAAAAACGAAGATTTTTTTTGGCAGGACACAGGATGTTGTGGGCAGGGGAGAGGGCAAGTACAAAAACCGGAGCCGACGCGCGGGAAACATGCGCATCTGTACTCCGGTTTTCGTTTATTCGCAAAATTTCTGTGGCAGAATGTACGCAGGTGAGACGTTCCCTTCTCCCTGCGCAGGAATCGCTGAACACAAATCTTTTTCGCCCGCTCGCTTCCGATTAAAATAAGTATTTTAATCAGAAAAGGGTATCAAAGAGAAAATACATTCTGTCTGATGCCGCGAGAAAGCAGAAGAAGCTTGTTTTCTGAGTTCCTGATTCGCGTCATACCGCTGCGCGTTCGGCGACACACTTGACAGGAAAGGAAATGGGCGAAAGCAACCGTCGTCACGATTGGTTCCCGTTTCTTTGCTGTCCGCAGGTAGCTTAACCGGAACAAGCCTGATTATTCGGAGGTGCCTATGGAAAAATTTGTTACGCTGCTCATCCCTGCCCTGGTCGCGCTGGTGCTGGTGCGGCTGCTGCTGATGCCCATGAAGCTGGTCTTCAAAATCGGCATACACTCCGGGTGTGGCTTTCTGTGCCTGTGGCTGCTCAATTCCGTGGCGGCGTTCACGGGGGCGTATTTCCCCATCAACGCCGTGACGGTGCTGGTGGCCGGATTTCTGGGATTGCCCGGAATTGGAATCATGGCGCTGCTGGAAGTGCTGTCAATGTAGATTTGGCGCAGTACCGCCCTCCCCGTTTGGGAGGGCGGTATGCTTTACTTATCCAGATGTACGTTCAGATGGGGATAGGTCATGGTGATGCCCTGCTCGTCGAAGACGTCCTTGACCCGCTGGGTCAGGGCGAAATACACGTCCCAGTAGTCCTCGGTCTTCGCCCAGACGCGGAGGGTGTAGGCAATGGCACTGTCGCCGTAGCTGCTCACGCAGGCGCTGGGGGCGGGGGTCAGAAGCACATTGTCCATGGTTCCCGCCTGCACCAGCGCGTCAATGACCTTCTGGGTGGGGGCGTCGTAGGAGGCGGAGACGGGAATGTCCACCCGGCGGGTATCGGCGGCGGAGTAGTTGACAATCTGCGCCGCGACCACCGCGCTGTTGGGAATGGAGATGAGCTTATTGTCAAAGGTGGCCAGGCGCGTGTAGGTCATGTTGATCTCCTGCACCGTGCCGGACTGCCCGGCAATCTCCACATAGTCGCCGGAGTGGAAGGGGTGGGTGGAAAGAATGGTGAAGCCGCCGATGACGTTGGTGAGCATATTCTGCAGGGACAGGGAAACGGCCAGGGTCAGGACGCTTGCCAGAGCGACGATGCCGGTGACGTCAATGCCAAGGCTGGAGGCCACGCTCAGACCCAGCAGGATATACATGGCCACCTTGGCGAGAGACAGAATCAGGCTGTGGGCGGCCTTTTCCAGGTGGGATTTTTCCAGTCCACCCTGAAGCAGCTTCGTGACGACGCGAATGATCAGAAGGCCAATGACCAGCACGAGAACGGCGTGGAGCACCTTATTCAGCGCGCCGGTTCCCAGAGCGGTAAAAAATTCTTTCGGCATGGAAAACAACTCCTTTTTTCATCTGTTCCGTGAAGCCATTATAAAACGGGAACGGGGAAATAGCAAGAAAAAATGTGGCGCAGAAGTTGGCAAAAGACGCTTTTTCAAATGTTAATGGCATTTTAAGAAATAGACCTCTTTCATCTTAAAGAAGCCGGTGATATAATAAGAAAAAAAGATGACGAGAGGAAGGGAAACCATATGTACAACGTTCTGATTTGCGACGATCAGCCGGATATCGTCAACGCACTGAAAATATACCTGACCCCCGAGGGGTACAATCTGTTTGAGGCCTTCACCGGCACCCAGGCGGTGGAGATTGCCAAAAACAACGACATTCACCTGATTCTGCTGGACGTGATGATGCCCGTGATGGACGGGATTACGGCGACCTCCAAAATCCGGGAATTTTCCAACGCGCCCATCATTCTGCTTACCGCCAAGTCCGAGACGGAGGATAAGGTGCTGGGGCTGAACGTGGGGGCGGACGACTATATCACCAAGCCCTTTGTGCCGGTGGAGGTGCTGGCGCGGGTGCGGTCCCAGCTGCGCCGGTATGCCCAGCTGGGCAGCCGCCCGGAGGAGGGCAGCGGCAGCATCACCATCGGCGGCATCGTTCTGGACGACCGCACCAAAACCGTCACCGTGGAGGGCGAGCCGGTTTCCCTCACGCCCACGGAGTACGCCATTCTGCATCTGCTGATGGCAAACCCCGGAAAGGTATTCTCCACCAAGGTGCTCTATGAATCCGTCTGGCAGGAAGCGGCGCTGGGCAGCGAGGGCGCCGTGGCGGTGCATATCCGCCATCTGCGGGAGAAAATCGAGATCAACCCCTCTGAGCCGCGGTATCTGAAGGTCGTGTGGGGACAGGGCTATAAAATGGAAGGAGGAAAATAATTTGAAATACAATATTGTATTCAAATTCCTCGCCGTCGCCCTGTGCGCCCTGATGCTTCTGGGAGCCGCCGGAAGCGCCGCCGCCATCATCGGCATGACGGAATCGGGACTGTACGACATCTCCGTGGAGGAGCTGCGGGACAGATATATCCGCTCGGACGGCGAATCCATGGCTGGCCGCATTGCCGTGGACTACGCCGAAGCGAACCTGGGCGGCGTGCCGGAGGTGATCGCGGGGCCGACCGTGTACGATCTGGGGCCGTCGGGGAAGACCGGCTGGCTTTACGGCGTGTTCAACCCGGCGCTGGCGGGCTATGTGCTGAAAGACGCGGAAGGAAATGTGCTGGAATCCGGCGGCGCGGAAAATCTGACGGATGCCGAATTTTATTCCTTCCCCGTCAGCGGCTCTTATAAATACGTCCTGTCCATCACGGAAAAGTCGGAAACAGCACCTCAGGCGGACGCGAGCACCTATAACGCCATCCCGGAGGGCGGGGCATTGGTTCTCAGTCTCAGCATCGAAACGGAAGACTCCAGTGGGAGCGTGGACAGCGTCGAACCGATCGGCAATATCTACGACACCGGCACCGGCGTTCGCTTTGAGGCCAATCCATCGATGGGCGTGATAGACCTGCCTGACGCGCCTACCACGTGCGTGACGTTCGTTGGTGTAGACGGCAATGTCCTGTATCAGACCTACAACGACGTATCGGACTGCTTCTCGGAAAACGAATCCGGCTATCTGGTGTTCGACACGACCGGTGAACCGAGCCGGAGCGAAGTCCTGACGGGCGACATCCCCAACCGGGGCGCGGATATATATCGTGTGGAATTTACCACGGAATCGGCGTCGGGAGACAAGGGCGGATGGGGTCGGAGCGGCAAGCCGGCGGGCGTGCTGAAACGCAATGACGCGGGCGTCCTTTTCTTCCAGGCGAACAGTCCCTTCTACCGGAAGAATCTGGGGGAGGACGCCATCATCACTGCTGTGGAATTCTGGGGTGAGGACGATTCCCTGATTTATAAAGCGGCAAACCCCGCAGGTGTCGGCGAATTCGATTGGGACGCCGACGGCACGGCGCTGGTGTTCCTGGTCACGCCCGACCTGACGCAGAAGGCGGCGACGGAAGCCGAGACTGTCCCGGAGACCACCGCAGAGACGGCACCGGAAACCACCGACGAAACCGCCGTTACCGTAACGATTCCCGAAACCACCGCCGAGACCGTCCCGGACACGACGGAGGAAACCGTCCCCTTCGAGACGCTGTCTGCGATTCCCACCAAGCCGGTGGTGACCGACACGGCGCCCGAAGACGTGACCTTCACGGAGAGCGAGACCCGTACCATGGAATACTGGGACGATGACGCCCAGAAGACCATGGTGGTGGCGTACCGCTACGCGAAGCTCCCGGCCTACACCATGGAGCTGACGTTAGCCCCCGGCGCGTACCGCTATGACGGCGGGTACGCTCTGCTTACTCAGGTGTGGAGCTACCGTGACAGCCTGCTCTTCATCATGGGCGCGTGTCTGCTGCTGTTTGCCGTGCTGGCCGTGTATCTCTGCTGCGCGGCGGGCAGAAAGCCCGGCAGTGAGGAAGTCCATGCCGCGGGCTTCAACTGCATCCCCCTGGACATTTACCTCGCCGGGGGCGGGCTGATCGTCTTCGGCCTTTTCATGGTAATCGTCCAATTCTACGATGCCGCCGACCTGTTCAGCCAGAGCATTCAAACGGTCTGCGCCGGGGTGCTGATGGCGGGCTATGTCATGAGCCTGATTTTCGTGAGCTTCTGCTTCGCCTGCGCCGCCCAGTTCAAGACCCCCGGCGGCTACTGGTGGCGCAACAGCGTCTGCTGGCGCTGCATGAATCTGCTGGTGAAGTGCGTCAAGGGCTGCTTCTCCGGCTGCGGCTGGCTGCTGCGGAAGCTGCCCAAGGCGGCGGCTGTATTCTGGGACTTCCTGCTGGTGCTTCTTACACCCCTGAGATGGCTGTGGAAGCAGATAAAGAAGACCTGCGCAAAAATCGGAAAATCCGTCAACCGGGTGTATTCCATGATGCCGCTGACATGGCAGTGGCTGCTGACGGGCTTCATCATGGTGATGCTCCTGTTCGCCGCCCTTGCGGGCAGATCGAATCTGATGGTGGTGCTGAGCCTGTGCGCCTGCGTGGCCGTGGTGCTGTATGGGGCGTACTGCTTCGGCATCCTGCTGGAAAGCGCCAAGCGCATGGGCAAGGGCGACCTGGACACCAAAGTGGACGACAAATATCTCATCGGCGCGTTCAGGAGCTTTGCCGGTGACCTGAACGACCTGGCAGGCGTTGCCGTAGTGGCGGCGCAGAAGCAATTAAAATCGGAGCGTATGAAAACAGAACTGATCACCAATGTTTCCCACGATATCAAAACGCCTTTGACCTCCATCATCAACTATGTGGACTTGCTGCAAAAGCCCCACACGCCGGAGGAGGAGAAGACCTATCTGGAAGTCCTCAACCGGCAGTCCCAGCGCTTAAAAAAGCTGATCGAGGATCTGATGGAAATGAGCAAGGCCAGCACGGGGAACCTGACGGCGGACATTACCAAACTGGACGCGGTGGAATCTGTGAACCAGGCGCTGGGGGAATTTGCCGACAAGCTGGAAAAAGCCCAGCTGACCCCCGTATTCCGCCATCCGGAGGAGTCCGTCGCCATGATGGCGGACGGAAGACTTGCCTGGCGGGTGCTGAGCAATCTCCTGAGCAACACCGTGAAATATGCCCTGCCCGGCACGCGGGTGTATATCGACGTGATGGCGGTGGAGGGAAAGGTCATCATTTCCCTGAAAAATATCTCCCGGGACGAGCTGAATGTGGACGCCGACGAGCTGATGGAGCGCTTTGTCCGGGGCGACGACTCCCGGAACACCGAGGGCAGCGGTCTGGGCCTGAACATTGCCAAGACCCTGATGGAGCTGCAGAAGGGACAGCTGCAATTGCTGGTGGATGGCGATCTGTTCAAGGTAACGCTGATCTTTCCCGGAGCAACGGAATGAAATAGGCCAAGGGCGGCGCGGAAAATTCCGCGCCGCCCCGTTTGCCGAAGGAATAGACGCAAAAAACAGGGAGATATTCCGGCATGAAGAAAAACTGTTCACAATTTCGTCGCTTTTTATTTTCATTTCCGTTATTGCCTGTTCAAAACCCAAAGGTATGGTAATACCAGAAAGGTTGCGGAAGCCGTGAGCCGCTCCCTTTCAACTCCGTAGATCCTCTTTTCTACCTCTCTTCTTTCCAAACCCTTTCGCGGAAACCCCGGTGCCATGCTGGCACCGGGGTTTTCCACCCCCCTGGGCGGCGGAGGCCGCTTCGGGAGACCACAGGTGGCTGCAACAAAATTGTAACCTTTGAAAGAAAAAAGATATCGAAATCAGAGATTGTCATTTTTCGTAGCTGGTAAAAAACGAATTTTATGGTAAAATTTGGAGTAAATTTCTTAAGATAAGGGCAAATGTTTAAGAATGTTATAAAGTGTAAAGAATTCTGTTACATTTTGTAATTTTCCTATTGACATCCGGGAGCGGATGTGATATCATGCAGACATGAAAGAGATGCCGGGTGCGGAAGCGGCGGAAAGCCTCCCCGATTGGCGACACCAAGGATTCCAGCGCCGGCAGCATTTCTAAAACAACCAATTTTCTAGGAGGTTAGAAACTATGAAAAACACAATGAAGAAGCTGCTTAGCCTCGTATTGGTGGCTATGCTGCTGGTCTGCGCGGTTCCTTTCCAGGCGGCCGCTGCTGAAGATGCCGAAAACCTGACCGTCAAGACTTACGTTGACGGAAAGTACGTCACTGACAAGCATGTTTCCGTGAAGCCCGGTGATAGCCTGACCCTGACGAAGGAGCTGGCCGAGACTCTGATTGAGGACAACAACAAGGAATTCGTCAAGTGGACGAACATGAAGGACGAAGAGACCACCGGCCCCATCAGCTATGACAACCTGAAGAAGGCAAATGCTGATGGCTACTACGTAAACCTGATCCTCAAGAAGAAGGCTGCTGAGGACACCCGCGTTGACGCGAAGGTTCCTGTTAAGATCTACCTCGATGGTTCTTACGTAAGAGACGGTCAGATCACCGTTCCTGTTGACGGCAGCGTAAAGCTGACCAAGGAGCTGGGTCTGAGCCTGGTCAACGCCGACAAGGAGTTCGTTAAGTGGACTGGTTCTTCCGACAACGAGGCTACCGACGTCACCATCAACTATGCCGGTATCGATGACGGCTACTTCCTGAAGCTGTTTGTCAACACCAAGAAGGCGGAAGAGCCTGTCAAGCCTATCACCGTCAAGATCGTTGACGACAAGGGCAACGCCATTGCCAAGCAGTTTGAGGTTACCCCCGCGAACGGCAAGTCCTCCGTCGTTGGTGACATCCTGACCCAGCGCTGGATGGGCAACTGGAAGGATTCCTACGAGTTCGTCACCGCCAAGAGCGATGAAAAGGGCAACAACCTGTCCCTGACCACCACAATCAATGCCGGCGACTCCCTGACCGTCACCCTGAAGGCCAAGAGCTGCAGCACTCCCGAGGGCGACACTGTCAGAGTGACCTTCTACGGCACTGATGGCAAGGCCGTTTCCACCTACAACGTGACCAGCGGCAGCAGCATTGACAGCAAGAAGGTTTCCGACGCTCAGAGCAAGGCCGATAACAAGACCGGCTACACCTTCAAGGGCTGGAAGATTGACAACAAGGGTGACCTCTACACCAGCGCTCAGGTTGCCAAGCTCGTCATCAAGGGCAACGTAGACTTCTACGCTTACCTCGAGAAGGACACCACCACTACCAACAACAAGTTCCCCTACAAGGTTTACCTGCACATCTTCAAGGACAACAAGGTCGACGATCCCGCCAAGACCATCAATATCACCGAGGGCATTGCTCTGGACGGCAAGGTCACGCTGGATGAGGTCAAGACCGTTGTGAAGAACTACTACACCGCCAAGACCAGCGACGGCATCAAGTATGACGGCTTGTACATGGCTAAGGGCAACTGGGTCGGCAACTTTGTCAACGACACCCAGAAGTACACCACCATTGAGGACACCAACGAGTTCCGCAAGGAGAGCGAAGTCCACATCAATGTGATGATCACCAACGCCAACGCCAAGAGCACCACCAACGAGAAGGCCGATAAGACCAACCCCAAGACCGGTGATATGATCTTCATTCCCGTGATCTTCATGGTCGTCTCCGGCGCCGCCATTGCCGGTGTGTACTTCTACAACAAGAAGCGCAACGCCCGGTAATCGAGAATACGCTAAGCTAAAAAAATCCCGACAGCTTCGGCTGCCGGGATTTTTTGCGGCACATGACAGCCGGGGCGGGGGATTTGCTGTGAAGTTTTTGCAGAAAAAGGATTCCCATTTTCACCGTCATGTGTTATAATCATGATATCCCCTAAATTTGGAAAGCAGGAGGAATGCAATATGGACAACTATAACGGCAATACCTACGCACGGCAGGACACGGATATGTCTGTCGGCGCCTGGATCGGCACCCTGATCCTCTCGGCAATTCCCATCGTTGGTTTCATCTGCCTGATCGTTTGGGCGGTGAGCAGCTCTCCGGAGAAGCGTTCCCGGAAAAATTGGGCGATCGCTCAGTTTATCATGACGCTGATCGGTGCGGTTATTGCAATTCTGGTGTATGCCATGTACGGCGCTTCCCTGGCGTATCTGCTGAGTTAATACTATTTCTTAATAAAATGATTTCATCATTTTATTCTGCCGTTTCACGGCAGACCGCCTGGGCGGCGGTAAGAAATGTATTGACTTCGTTTTTTAGCGGCAGTGGCCGCTGGCCGCAATCCTGCGGCCTAATAAAACGCTTAAAAGCGTTTTATTAAAAACTCGTATAAGACAATCCCCCAACCCGGATTTTCCCGGGTTGGGGGACATCTTCTTTGTTTCAGCACTGACGCATCAGGCGGATGTAGAATTCTACGGCCTTGGCGGCGGTTTCCAGACGGATGCGCTCGTTGTTGCCGTGGATGGTGGAACGCTCTTCGGCGGTCAAGTCCATGGCGGAGAAGCGGTAGACGTGGTTGCTCAAATCCCGGTAATGCCGGGAGTCGGAGCATTGCACCATCAGGTACGGGGAGACGATGCAGCCCGGCCAGGTGTTGGCCACGGCGGCGGCGACCTTTTCCCAGGCATCGCAGCCGGTTTCGGAAACGGGGCTGGGCTCAAAGGATTCCAGGGACGTGATCTCCACGGCGGGGTCGTTGACGGTTTTTTCCAGATACGCCAGGGCGGAAGCGACGCTGTCGGCGGGGTTCAGACGGATGTTGGATACCATTTTCGCTTCGGGAGGAATCACGTTCCGGGCGGAGCTGCCCTCCATCTGGGTAAAGGCCACGGTGGTGCGCACCAGCGCGTTCATTTCGCCGCCGCTCTTTTTGCCGAGCAGGTCTATGATCCAGCCGAAGCACCACATGTTGGCGAAAATCACCCGGTACAGGGGCGTTGAATACCGACCCAGAGTGTCGAACATCTGGGCGGCGGGGCCATCAATGTGGGCTTTGAAGGGGTGATCCTCCACCCGCTTGCAGGCCGCTGCCAGCACGCCCACCGGGGTGTGGGGCTTGGGGGCGGAGGCGTGACCGCCGGCGGAGAGGGTGCGGTACTGGGCATTCAGCATCCCCTTTTCCGCAATGCCAATCAGGCCGCAGGGCTGCTTCACGCCGGGGAACACGTTCTCCACAACGGCGCCGCCCTCGTCCACCACAATGGCGGGGTGAATGCCATGCTCGGTAAAATACGCCACAATGTTGGGCGCGCCCTGACCGTTGATCTCCTCGCCGCCGGAGAAGGCAAAATAAATGTCCTTTTCCGGCCGGAAGCCCTGGCCGATGAGGGAATTGGCGGCGGAAAGAATGCCGTTGAAGGTGACCTTTGTGTCCAGGGCGCCGCGTCCCCAGAGGATGCCGTCCTCAATGATTCCGGCAAAGGGGGGCTTGTCCCACTTTTCCTCATTGACGGGCACCACGTCATAGTGCGCCATCATAACGGCGGGGTCGCCCACCTGCTTGCCCGGCCACCGCAGCAGCAGCGCCCGGTCGGGAAGCTGCCGGAAGGTGCAGGCGGCGAACACATTGGGATACAGGGTCGGCAGCAGGGAGATCAGCTTCTGAAATTCCCCCTCGTCCTCCAGAGAATGGTCGTTGTAGGACACAGTTTTGCAGCGAACCAGCTGGGCGAGGGAATCCACGGCGGCGTCCTTGTCAAAGGCGATTTCTTCCTTGGTGACCGCGGGCTGGGGCTTGGGACGGAAGCGGATGGTGCGGACGGCGACCACGGCAATGAATGCGGCGAGAACCGCGAGAATCCAATATCCGATCATGTTTACAGAACTCCTCTCTTATAAAGCAGCCGGGAAACGGCAATGGTGAACAGCACGCTCACCGGAACCATAATGCCCACGGTACCGGCGTTCAGGGCAGGGACGAAGATGAACAGAATCAGCATCAGCACCACCGGCGCCACGGCGATTTTCCAGTTCCGGCTGACGAAGGCCACGCCTAAGCCGCCGAACAGGGCGGGCAGCATCTGGGCAAAGGCCGGCTCCAGCACCGGCGCTTCCAGAACGGGGGTCAGGGGGACGATGAGAATCACGCCAAGGATGATAATGACGGTGGTGACGATGGAGGAGGTGGCGATGGCGATGGTGGAGATGATCTCGCCCTCCTCAGAGTTGGCGCTGACGTTGTTCTGCTCCAGGGCGTTGATGGCGCAGGGGAGCTTCAGATTGGAGATGTTGCCGGTGACGAAGCTGAGGTAGGAACCGCCGGCGCCCAGCATGGGAACGAAGGTAACGGTTTCAATGACGCCCACCGCCCAGTACATGGGCGCGGTGGCGATCAGACCCACCACCAGCGCGCCCCAGTCGGGGGCGGCGCCGAACAGGGCGGCCACCGTCAGGGGAAAGGCCAGCAGCAGAATCATCACGGAAATGTTCCAGATGGTGCCGCTGCGGTGAACGGAGTCGATGTAGCTAAGCTTCTTTTTCATGTGGTTACCTCCTTAACCCAGCCACGCGGTGAGGGGAATGGCGGAGGCCATGCCCAGCACCAGGGAAATGGGCAGTGCATAGTCGTTGACCCACGCCCACTTGAACTTTTTCATGAGCAGCCCGCAGACCACCATGATTGCGGCGGATACCGCCATGACGCACACCGGGACAAGTCCGGAGGTGGCGGCGTAATCTCCCGGCGTCCAAAGACGGGAGAAATCGCAGAATACGTAGCCCAGGAACGCGGAGATCATGCCGATAAACATGGCATTCTGGAAAATATCCGCCCATTTGGCGTCCCGGTTTTCCAGAACGGTCATGCCCCGCAGCAGCTTCTTGCCGATGACAGGCACCAGCCAGATGCCCACCATGATGGACAGGGTCATTACCAGGGCGATGTTGACGTATTGCTGGGCGGTCAGGGAGCTGATTTTGCCCAGCTCTAAGCCCATGGCGCTGACGGCGTTGGATGCCGCGATGGCCTCATAGCTCAATGAGCCGACCACGCTCAGCCGCAGCCAGGGCAGGGGAATGCCCAGACTTTTGCTTAAGGTGATGACGCTGATGACGATGGACACGGCCGGGGCAATGGTGAACAGCGCGGCGGTTTTGACGGTTTTTTTGATTTTGGCCTGATCCATGCCGATCTCCTTACTGCGGCGCAGAGCCTTAATAAGGAAGAAAACCGACTGAGCCAGAACCACGGCGATCAGGATTCCGGCGAGCAGGTAAAGCACCGGATGGTTGACGCTGAATTCCATGGAAACACCTCCGAAGAAAAGATGGATTCATTATAGCACGGCGCTGTTCCCGAAACAAGAAGCAATCCGACAGAAAAGATGATTTCCTGCTTGCTATTTCCCGTCGGATAAGGTAAAATGGTGGGGAGTTTTTGGGAAAGAGGCAACGGAAATGACAAAAGCGGCGTTTGATAACAACAAGTACCTGCAAATGCAGTCCGCCCACATCCGGGAGCGCATTGCCCAGTTCGGCGGCAAGCTGTATCTGGAATTCGGCGGCAAGCTCTATGACGACAACCATGCGTCCCGCGTCCTGCCGGGCTTCCAGCCGGACAGCAAGCTGCGGATGCTGCTGCAGCTGAAGGAGCAGGTGGAGATGGTGATCGTCATCAACGCCGACGATATCGAAAAAAACAAGGTTCGCGGCGACCTGGGCATCACCTATGACCGGGATGTCATTCGCCTGATCGACATTTTCCGGGGGTTCGGCCTGTATGTTTCCAGCGTGGTGCTGACCCGCTTCCATGAACAGGCGCTGGCGCGGGCATTCCAGTCCCGTCTGGAGGGGCTGGGCATCCGGGTCTATCACCATTTTGAGATTCCGGGCTACCCCTCCGACACCGGACATATCGTCAGCCCTGACGGCTTCGGGAAAAACGATTACATCGAAACGACCCGGTCGCTGGTGGTGGTCACGGCCCCCGGCCCCGGCAGCGGCAAGCTGGCGACCTGCCTGAGCCAGCTGTACCACGAGCATATCCGGGGCAACACGGCGGGCTACGCCAAATTTGAGACCTTCCCCATCTGGAACGTGCCGCTGAACCACCCGGTGAACCTGGCCTACGAGGCCGCCACGGCGGATTTGAACGACGTGAACATGATCGACCCCTTCCATCTGGAAGCCTACGGGGTCACCACCGTCAACTACAACCGGGACGTGGAAGCGTTCCCTGTGCTGGTGGCGATTTTTGAGAAGATTCTGGGGCATTGCCCCTACAAATCCCCCACGGACATGGGCGTGAATATGGTGGGCAACTGCATCGTGGATGACGAAGCCGCCCGGTTTGCCTCCCGGCAGGAGATCATCCGCCGGTACTATGAGGCCTTGTGCGAGCAGAAGCAGGGCAAGGGCAGCGACGAAACGGTGCGCAAGCTGGAGCTGCTGATGAAAAAGGCCGGTGTGACCCCGGAGGAACGGAAGGTGGTCGCCCCCGCATTGCAGCGGGCGGAGCAGACCGGCGCGCCTGCCGCCGCCATGGAGCTGCCCGACGGCACCATTGTCACCGGCAAGACCTCCGACCTTCTGGGCGCATCCTCGGCGCTGCTGCTGAACGCGCTGAAAAAGCTGGCGGGTATGCGGGACAGCCTGCACCTGATTTCCCCGGTGGTTCTTGACCCCATTCAGCATCTGAAGGTTGACCACTTGGGCAACCGCAACCCCCGTCTCCACACCGACGAGACGCTGATCGCCCTGTCCATCTGCGCCGCCACCAACCCCATGGCGGAGCTGGCCATGGAGCAGCTGGACAAGCTGCGGGGCTGCGAGGTGCATTCCTCGGTGATCTTGTCCCCGGTGGACGAAAAGACCTTCAAGCGTCTGGGCGTCAACCTGACCTGCGAGCCGAGATATAAGGGGTAAAAATAAAATGCAGAATGCCAAAGAAATGGCATTCTGCATTTTTTGCGAAATAAGGACTAAGCTCTCTGCTCGCAGTAGACGCATCTGTGGATGCCCGCGGCCTTGTCGGTGCAGCGGAACAGCTGGGGAAGCTCCTGCTCGGTTTGGGTGATGCACTTGGGGTTGCGGCAGACGCGGTCGTATTCCAGACCGGTCGTGTCAATGGCTTCCTTCATGGGATTCCGGGCAGATTCGTCCAGAAGCTTCAGGATCAGCGCCATGCGCATATATTTGCCGTTCAGCGCCTGACGGAAATAGGCGGCTCTGGGGTCGTCGTCCACCTTGACGCTGATCTCGTTGACCCGGGGCAGGGGGTGCAGGACGCACATTTTTTCCTTCGCCAGCTTCATTTTCTCGGTATCGAGAACGTAGCTGTCCTTGAGCCGCTCGTACTCCCAGGGGTCGTCGAAGCGCTCCCGCTGGATGCGGGTCATGTACAGCACGTCAAGATCGGGCATGGCTTCCTCCAGAGAGGACACTTCTGTATAGGGAATCCCCTGATTTTCGAACACGTTGTACCGGATAAAGCCTGGGATTTTCAGCTCTTCCGGGGAAATCAGAACAAATTGAATGCCCTTGTAGCGGCTCATGGCTTCAATCAGGGAGTGAACCGTCCGGCCGTATTTCAGGTCGCCGCACAATCCGATGGTGAGATTATCCAGCCGCCCCATTTCCCGGGAAATGGTCAGCAGGTCGGCAAGGGTCTGGGTGGGGTGGTTGTGGCCGCCGTCTCCGGCGTTGATGACGGGAATGGAGGCCGCCTGACTTGCCACGTAGGGCGCGCCCTCCTTGGGATGGCGCATGGCGATGATGTCGGCGTAGCAGCTGACAATTTTGGCGGTGTCCGCCACGCTTTCGCCCTTGGAGGCGGAGGAAGAACTGGCTTCGCTGAAGCCGATGACGCTTCCGCCCAGCTCCAGCATCGCGGCCTCAAAGCTCAGGCGGGTGCGGGTGGAGGGCTCGAAGAACAGCGTCGCCAGCTTCTTGTGGGCGCACCTGTCCCAGTAGTTTTCCGGGTGGGCAATGATGTCCTTGGCGGTGGTGATCAGCCCATCCAGCTCGTCCACGCCTAAATCCAGAATGCTGTTCAGACTCCTCATGCTTTCGCTCCATTCACGGCAAGGTAGTTTTTGATCCGCGCCACGTTCTCGGCGTTGGCGGGATTTTCTTCCAGATAGGCGATGATGTCGTACACATCCACCACGGAGTAGACGGGGAAGCCGAATTCTTCCTCCACTTCCTCCATGGCCAGCTTTTCGCCCTTACCCCGCTCCTTGCGGTCGACCATGATGAAGGTGGCGGCGACCTTGACGCCCTCCAGACGGCTTAAGATAGCCATGCTTTCCCGGATGGCAGTTCCGGCGGTGATGACGTCCTCTACGATGACTACGTCCTCACCGGCCTTGGGGACATAGCCCACAAACACGCCGCCCTCGCCGTGATCCTTGGCTTCCTTGCGGTTGAAGAAGAAGGGAACGTCCAGCCCGTCCCGGCTCAGGGCGACGGCGGCGGACACGGCGATGGAAATGCCCTTGTAGGCGGGGCCGTAGAGGACGGCCTTCCGCTGCCCTAGCTTTTCCCGGTAGGCGCGGGCGTAAAATTCGCCCAGGGTCGCGATTTCCTGACCGGTTTTGATTTCCCCGGCGTTGATGAAATAGGGGATTTTCCGGCCGGATTTGGCGGTAAAATCGCCGAATTTCAGCACCCCGGCCTTTTCCAGGAACTGAATGAATTCTCTTTTGTAGCTTTCCAAAATGCTTCCTCCTTATTTCAGTCGCAGAATTCCGCCACGCAGCGCTCGTAGGCGGCCACGGGGTCGGCGGCGGCGGTAATGGGGCGGCCGACCACGATGTAGTCCGAGCCGATGGCCTTGGCGGCGGCGGGGGTCATCACCCGCTTCTGGTCCCCCACGTCTCCGTCGGCGAAGCGGACGCCGGGGGTCACGGTGAGAAACGCTTTGCCGCAGCGCTCGTGTACCTTCCCCGCTTCCAGGGGGGAGCAGACCACGCCGTCCAGACCGGCATTCTTCGCGGTCTCGGCGTAGTGCATGACCACCTGGTCGATGGGTTCGTGAATGAGCAGATCGGATTCCATGGCCGCCTGATCGGTGGAGGTCAGCTGGGTCACGGCGATCAGCAGGGGACGGGTGCCGTCCTCCCGGGTCAGACCCTCCAGCGCGGCCTTCATCATGGCGGTTGTGCCGGCGGCATGGAGGTTGGTGATGTCCACGTCCAGATTCCGCAGGACGGACATGGCTTTTTTTACGGTGTTGGGGATGTCGTGAAGCTTCAAGTCCAGAAAAATCTTGTGTCCCCGGGCTTTGATCTCCCGGACGATGGCGGGACCTTCCGCATAGTACAGCTCCATGCCGATCTTTACGAAGGGCTTGCGGCCGGTGAACTTATCCAGAAAAGCGAAGGTCGCCTCGGCGGATGAAAAATCGCAGGCAACAATGACGTCCTTACCCATTATTTCGCGCCTCCTATAATGTCTTTCAGATTTTCAATTTTGTATTTTTCCATGACGGCGGGAAGCTCCCGGATGATGTCCCGGCAGGCGTAGGGGTTTACGAGATTGGCAGCGCCCACCTCTACGGCGGTAGCGCCTGCCAGCATCATTTCCACCACATCCTCGGCGCTGCTGACGCCGCCCATGCCCACCACGGGGACGTTTACCGCATTTGCGACCTGATAGACCATGCGAAGCGCCACCGGAAAGATGGCGGGACCGGAAAAACCGCCCATTTTGTTGGCAATGATGGGTCTTCGGGTGCGCAGATCAATGCGCATACCAAGCATGGTGTTGATCAGGCTGATGCCGTCCGCCCCCGCGTCCTCGCAGGCTTTGGCGATGGACACAATGTCGGTGACATTGGGGGAGAGCTTGACAATGACGGGCTTTTTCGTGACCTTTTTCACCGCCGCCGTTACCTCTGCGGCAGCTTCCGGGCAGGTGCCGAAGCTCATGCCGCCGCCGTGGACGTTGGGGCAGCTGACGTTGACCTCCAGCCAGCCCACCTGTTCCTCTTTGTCCAGCCTTTCGCAGGTGTAGGCGTAATCCGCCACGGAAAAGCCGGAGACGTTGGCCATGACCGGCTTGTGAAAGCACTGTTTCAGCTTCGGGAGTTCTTCGGCAATGACCTTTTCCACGCCGGGATTTTGCAGTCCCACGGCGTTGATCATGCCGCTTATACACTCGGCAATGCGGGGGGTGGGATTGCCGAAGCGGGGTTCTTTTGTGGTTCCCTTGAAGGAGAAGGTGCCGAGACAGTTGATGTCATACAGTTCGGCAAATTCGTAGCCGTAACCAAAGGTGCCGGAGGCGGGGATGACCGGGTTGTCCAGCTCGATACCGCAGAGATTGACGCTCAGGCTTCCCATAGAATCTCCTCCTTCTTCATGACGGGGCCGTCCTTGCAGATGCGCTTGTAGCCCGTGAGGGTCTTGCAGGAGCAGCCCATACAGGCGCCGAAGCCGCAGCCCATCCGTTCCTCAAAGCTCATCTGGCCGGAGGTGCGGGTGGCGTTATACACCGCCTTGAGCATCGGCTCCGGGCCGCAGGTGTAGAAATAGGAATAATTCAGATCGTTCAGCGGTGTGGTGGCGAAGCCCTTGACGCCATAGCTTCCGTCGGCGGTGGCGACGATCACCCGGCAGCCCAGCGCCCGGAATGCCCCTTCGTAGAATATTTCCGATTGGGTGTTGAAGCCCAGAATCACCGTCACCTGCTTGCCCATGGCGAGCAGCCGTTTGGCAAGGTGGTACAGCGGCGGGACGCCCACGCCGCCGCCTAAGAGGACGGGACAGTCCCCGGCGGGGGCAAGGTCGTAGCCGTTGCCCAGGCCGGTGAGAATGTCCAGCTTCTCCCCGGGAACCATCCGGGAGAGGATTTCCGTGCCCTTGCCCACCACCTTGTAAACAATGGTGAGGGTATCCCCGTCATAGTCGCACACGGAGATGGGGCGACGGAGGAACTTCCCCGTAATTTGAATGTTGACAAACTGCCCCGGTGCGGTGATGGCGGAGGTGTCTCCGGAAAGCACCATTTTGTAGACGCAGTCCGTCAGGGGGGTATTGGAAAGAATCGTGAAAATGCCCTGTTTCATGGTCGCTCCTTCCGGGAAATGGATTGTACGTCGTGTGTATGCGTAGAGAATCGAGCTGCCCACCCAATGGTGTTGGTCATGGGATGCAGGGAGAAACGCATTGCCTGCGGGCGCTGCCCGCTTAAGCGTCGATGGTGGAGATGGTCAGCGTGGTTTCTTCCAGCACATCCAGCAGAACCCGGATGGTGTCCAGCGCGGTAAACAGCGTCACGTTATGCTCCGTAGCGATCCGGCGGATTTTTATGCCGTCCCGGCCGTTGGAGCCGGGGTCGCGGGTGTTGATGACGTAGGCAATGTGTCCCTGACGCAGGGCGTTGGGAATTTCGTCGCTTCCGTCGCTGATCTTGCCCAGAACATGGGTGCGGATGCCGTTTTCCTTCAGGAACATGGCGGTGCCGGCGGTGGCCTCGATGTTGAAGCCCAGACGGTAGAACCGGCGGATCAGGGGCAGCGCTTCCTCCTTGTCCCGGTCGGCGATGGTGGCAAGCACGGTGCCGTAGTTTTGCAGCTTCATGCCGGAGGCCTGCAGCGCCTTGTACAGGGCGCGGGTCATGGTGCGGTCATAGCCGATGGCCTCGCCGGTGGACTTCATTTCGGGGGTCAGATAGGCGTCCAGACCGCGGATTTTGTTGAAGGAGAACACCGGCGCTTTGACGTACCAGCGTTCCTTTTCGGCGGGGTAGATGTCGAAGAAGCCCTGCTCCTTCAGGCTCAGCCCCAGAATCACGTCGGTAGCGATGTCCGCCAGGCTGTAGCCCGTGGCCTTGCTCAGGAAGGGAACGGTGCGGGAGGAACGGGGATTGACCTCGATGACGGACACGTTGTCCTCCGGGTCGACAATGAACTGCACGTTGAACAGGCCGACAATGCCGATGCCCAGACCCAGCTTCTTGGCGTATTGCAGGATGATGCCCTTGACCTTGTCGGAGATGGAGAAGGAGGGGTAGACGGAGATGGAGTCGCCGGAGTGGACGCCGGTGCGCTCCACCAGCTCCATAATGCCGGGGACGAACACGTCCCGCCCGTCGCAGATGGCGTCGATCTCCACTTCCCGACCCTGAATGTACTTGTCCACCAGAACGGGCTTGTCCTCGTCGATTTCCACGGCGCTTTTCAGGTAGCGGCGCAGCTGGCTCTCGTTCGCCACGATCTGCATGGCGCGGCCGCCCAGCACGAAGCTGGGACGCACCAGCACGGGGTAGCCGATCTCGTTTACCGCCGCGAGACCGTCCTCGATTTTGGTGACGGCTCTGCCCTTGGGCTGGGGGATGTTCAGCTCCTTCAGGAGCTTTTCGAAGGCGTCCCGGTTTTCGGCTCTGTCGATGGCCTCGCAGCCGGTGCCGATGATCTTCACGCCCCGGTCGTGGAGGGGCTGGGCCAGGTTGATGGCGGTCTGACCGCCGAGAGACGCGATCACGCCGTCGGGCTTTTCAAAATCGATGATGTTCATCACATCCTCGGGGGTCAGAGGCTCAAAGTACAGCTTATCGGCGGTGGTGTAGTCGGTGGAGACGGTCTCGGGGTTGTTGTTGATGATGATGGCCTCGTAGCCCGCCTTTTTGATGGTCATGACGGCGTGGACGGTGGAGTAGTCGAATTCCACGCCCTGACCGATGCGGATGGGACCCGCTCCCAGCACCACGATCTTCTTTTTGCTCGTCAGCCGGGAGACGTTCCCGCCGGTGTAGGAGGAGTAGAAGTAGGGGATATACGCGCCGGTGTGGCAAGTGTCCACCATGCGGAAGGCCGGGAACATACCGTGTTCTCTGCGGAAATCAGACACGTCCGTCTCGGAGCATTTCCACAGCCGGCTTACATATTTGTCGCTGAAGCCCATCTTCTTGGCGTCCAGAAGGGCTTCCGGCTCTTTGACATGGAGCTTTAAGTATTCCTCCATGTCCACGATGCGCTTGATGGCGTTCAGAAAGTAGACGTCAATGGCGGTGATCTCATGAATCTGCTCCACGGTGACGCCCCGGTAGATGATTTCCGCGATGGCAAAAATGTTGTCGGAGCGGAACACGCTGATGTAGTCCAGCAGCTCCTCCGTGGTCATGTCGTCGAATTTGTGATGGTAAATGTGGTTCGCGCCTACCTCCAGGGAACGGATGCCCTTGAGCAGGGATTCCTCCAGATTGGAGCCGATGCCCATGACCTCGCCGGTGGCCATCATCTGGGTACCCAGAATGTTGATGGCGGAGGTGAACTTGTCGAAGGGGAACCGGGGCAGCTTGGTGATGACGTAGTCCAGCTTCGGCTCAAAGGCGGCGTTGGTGTTGGCGATCTTGATGTCCTCCAGCGCCATGCCCACGGCGATTTTTGCGGTGACCCGGGCGATGGGGTAGCCGGAGGCCTTGGAGGCCAGCGCGGAGGAACGGGAGACCCGGGGGTTGACCTCAATAAGGTAGTATTTGGAGGAATTGGGGTCGAGGGCAAACTGGACGTTGCAGCCGCCCTCCACCTTCAGCGCCCGGATGATCTTGATGGCGGAGTCGTTGAGCATCTTCCTGTCGTGGTCGCTGAGGGTCATGATGGGGGCGACCACCATGCTGTCGCCGGTGTGGACGCCTACGGGGTCGATGTTCTCCATGCCGCAGATGGTGATGGCGTGGTCATTTGAGTCCCGCATGACCTCAAATTCGATCTCCTTGTAGCCCTTGACGGACTTCTCCACCAGAACCTGATGAACGGGGGAGAGGGCGAAGGCGTTGAGGCCGATCTCCACCAGCTCGTCTTCATTGTAGGCAAAGCCGCCGCCGGTGCCGCCCAGGGTAAAGGCGGGGCGAAGCACCACGGGATAGCCGATGCGCTTGGCTGCCTCTTTGGCCTCCTCCAGAGAGTAGGAAATTTCGGAGGGGATGACCGGCTCGCCGATGGACTGGCACAGCTCCTTGAAAAGCTCCCGATCCTCGGCGCGCTCAATGGACTCGCTGGAGGTACCCAGCAGCCTGACCCGGCATTCCCGGAGAATGCCCTTCTTTTCCAGCTGCATGGCCAGATTCAGACCTGTCTGACCGCCGATGCCGGGAATGATGGCGTCGGGACGCTCGTAGCGGATGATCTTGGCGATATATTCCAGCGTCAGCGGCTCCATGTAGACCTTGTCGGCGATGATGGTGTCGGTCATGATGGTGGCGGGGTTGGAGTTGCACAGCACCACCTCGTAGCCCTCTTCCTTCAGGGCAAGACAGGCCTGGGTGCCGGCGTAGTCGAATTCCGCCGCCTGGCCGATGACGATGGGGCCGGAGCCAATGATGAGAATTTTCTTGATGTCGGTTCTTTTTGCCATGGTGTTTCTCCTCTCGTTATGTATGGGTTTCCGGAGCGGCGTATGCCAGCTTTCCGTCGCAGACGGTGGCGATACATTTTCCGTTGACCTGCCAGCCGGTGAAGGGGGTGGCTCGGCCTTTGGAAAGAAAGTCCTCCGGGTCGATTGCGTATGCGGCGTTTAAGTCCCAGACGCTGTAATCCGTCCCCAGAGGGAGGCCAAAGCGCCTGCGGGGATTGACGCACAGAAGCGCCAATAGCTTGTCCAGGCTTAGAATGCCCGGTTTTACCAGATAGGTATACAAAATCGGGAAAGCGGTCTCAATGCCCACGATGCCGAAGGCACTTTTTTCCAGCCCCCGGGACTTTTCCTCGGCGGAGTGGGGGGCGTGGTCGGTGGCGATCATGTCGATGGTGCCGTCCAGGATTCCCTGAAGCAGGGCTTCCCGGTCTTCCTTCCCCCGGAGAGGCGGGTTCATTTTGAAGCGGCCGTCCTCCTGCAGGTCGCTGTCGTCCATCACCAGATAGTGGGGGCCGGTCTCGCAGGTCACGTTCAGCCCCTCGGCCTTGGCCTTGCGGATGAGCGCCACGCTTTCCTTGGCGGAGACGTGGCAGACGTGATAGGCGCAGCCGGTCTGCTTCACCAGCTGCAAGTCCCGGGCGATCTGCCCCCATTCGCTTTCGGAGCAGATGCCCCGGTGGCCGTTTCTCTTGGCGTAGTCGCCGTCGTGGATGTACCCGCCCCGCAGCAGGGCGTTGACCTCGCAGTGGGCGACAATGGGCTTCCCCAGGGCTTTGGCGCGAAGCATGGCCTGCCGCATTAAGTCATCGCTCTGCACGCCCCGGCCGTCGTCGGAAAATCCCACCACATGGGGCGCCATGCCCTCCAGGTCGGAAAGCACCTCGCCCTGTTCACCCACGGTGATGGCGCCGTAGGGGTAGACATGGATGCAGGCGGTTTCCCCGATGAGACGGCGCTGAACCTCCAGATTCCCCACGCTGTCCGGCACCGGGTTCAGGTTGGGCATGGTGCAGACCGCGGTATAGCCGCCCCGGGCGGCTGCCCGGCTGCCTGTGGCGATGGTCTCCTTATAAGAAAAACCCGGCTCTCTGAAATGCACATGCACGTCACAAAAGCCGGGAAAAATAACATATTCGGAAGAATCGAACCCGGAAAGACCGGGGACGGAAAGGGAGAAACAAACCCCGTCGGAAAACACGGATCCCAAAGAAGCGGCATAAATCTTGGCTTTCGTCATATCCGTCATGCTGATCTCCTTTCTGCTGAAAAAGCTTGAAAAAACGCCCTGCCGGGAAAGCGGCAAGACGGGCGGGATGAGCCGCTGAACTTATCCGTTAAATTATAGCATGGGCAGGAGTGGTTGTCAATTGGGAAAAATGGACATGGATACGCCCAAAAACGACGGGGCTTTTGGGCATAGGGGCGCGATTGAACTGCCCCCTTGTCTCTTTCTGGGAGAGGCGGCTGAGCGAAGCGAAGACGGAGAGGGAAAACAGGGAAAAAGCCCTCTCAGTCACCTGCGGTGACAGCTCTCCCAAAGGGAGAGCCAAGGGGGTTGCACCCCGCTTCATTTTTTTCCGCTCTCCGGGAGGGTCCCCGCTTTCTTGAGCCTGTCCAGCGCCGTCCGGTAGCCGCCGCCGTAGAGCAGGCACCGGTTGACCCGGCTGATGGTGGCCGAGCTGGCGCCGGTGGATTCCGAGACTTCAATATAGTTTTCGCCTCCGTCCAGCAGGCAGGCGACCCGGAACCGCTGGGACATGGCCTGCAATTCCTTGATGGTGGCCACGTCCTCAAAAAACAGACGGCAGTCCTCCACCGTCCGCAGAGACAGGATGGCCTCAAAAAACAGATCTTCACCGGGATGTCGAATGATGTCCATGGCACGGATTCCTTTCGTCTTGGATGCTTTTTCTATACTTTACCACTTTAACCTGTTAAATACAAGACCCTTTTGGAGTTTTTTGCAGGAAAACCGGGGATGGATATGTCGCTTTTTGTACGTTCCTCTGAAAAAGACAAATGTCCCTGCGTGAGGTACTTTTTTCCGCGCCAAACGCTTGACTTGCGCCGCCTGGGGTGCTAGAATTGGAAAAATAAAAATCTCAGAGAGGTGTTTACAATGGAAAGAAAAAATATTGACTGGGGCAACCTGGGGTTTGGCTACGTCCAGACCGACATGCGCTACGTCTCCAATTTCCGGAACGGCCAGTGGGACGACGGCTGCCTGACCGACCAGGCCACCATCACCATGAGCGAGTGCGCCTGCGTTCTGCAATACGCCCAGACCTGCTTTGAGGGACTGAAGGCCTATACCACCGAGGACGGCCGCATTGTCTGCTTCCGCCCCGATCTCAACGCCCAGCGGATGGCCAACTCCTGCCGCCGTCTGAAAATGCCCGTGTTCCCCGAGGAGCGGTTCGTCCAGGCCGTGGTGGAGACGGTCCGCGCCAACTCCCAGTGGGTGCCGCCCTATGGCTCCGGCGCGACGCTGTACGTGCGCCCATTCATGTTTGGCAGCGACGCCATCATCGGCGTCAAGCCCGCGACGGAGTACCAGTTCCGGGTGTTCGTCACCCCTGTCGGCCCCTATTTCAAGGGCGGCATCAAGCCCCTGAAGCTGCGCATCTCCGATCTCGACCGGGCGGCGCCCAAGGGTACCGGCGACGTCAAGGCGGGCTTAAACTACGCCATGAGCCTTTACAACATCGTGGACGCCCACGAGAAGGGCTTTGACGAGAACGTCTACGTGGACTCCGCCACCCGCACCCACATCGAGGAAACCGGCGGCGCCAACGTGATTTTCGTCACCAAGGACGGCAAGCTGGTCACCCCCAAGTCCGACACCATTCTCCCCTCCATCACCCGGCGCAGCCTGCTGCAGGTGGCGAAGGACTATCTCGGCATGGAGGTGGAGGAGCGCCCTGTGGCGCTGGCGGAGATTGGCGAATTTGCCGAATGCGGCCTGTGCGGCACGGCGGCGGTCATCTCTCCCGTGGGAACCATCGTGGATCACGGCAAGGAAATTCACTACGCGGGCATGGGCCCCACCATCCAGAAGCTGTACGACACCCTCACCGGCATCCAGATGGGTCGTCTGGAAGCCCCCGAAGGCTGGATCCAGGTTATCGAATAAAATTTCCAAGCAGCGGCAGCCGTCAGGCCGCCGCTGTTAGGTTGCGCACAAATCCAGATTTTCTTCTGGCGTTATTTTGCTGTTTTACCAAAAGTGTCTGGTGGACGAAGACTTTTGTTTTTCGGGGCTTGACACCCGGCGCAGAAGGTGCTATAATCCTGCCAACATACATCGAACGCAATGATGAGGAAAAAGCAGCCCGATTCCCGCGTACAGAGAGCCGCCGGTTGGTGCGAGGCGGATGCAGGGGCGGCTGTATACTGGCCTCTGAGCGGCCGTTCCCAAAGCTTCGGCGAGTAGGACGGACGGAGCCCGACCGATACAGCGGGAGACGGTTGTTGGACCGTTGTCGAGTGGCCGCTTTGGCGGCAAAAAGAGTGGTACCGCAAGGTTTTGCATGCAAAGCCCTGTCTCTTTGTTACAAAGAGACAGGGCTTTTTGTAGTTTTATCTTTGAAAGGACTAGAAATGATGGATACCTCCAAATACGCGATCGGCTATTACCCCGCCCCCGGCGACCATTCCAAATGGGTTCACAAAGACCATATCGAAAAGGCCCCCCAATGGTGCAGCGTTGACCTGCGGGACGGCAATCAGAGTCTGGTGATCCCCATGAGCCTGGAAGAAAAGCTGGAATTTTACCATCTGCTGCTGCGCCTGGGCTTCAAGGAGATCGAGGTGGGCTTCCCCGCCGCCTCCGAGACGGAGTATGAGTTCCTGCGTACCCTGATCGAGAACAATATGATCCCGAAGGACGTCTCGGTGCAGGTGCTGACCCAGTGCCGGGAGCATATCATCCGCAAGACCTTTGAAGCCTGCAAGGGCGCGCCCAGCGCCATTATCCATTTCTACAATTCCGTGAGCGTCGCCCAGCGGGAGCAGGTGTTCCGCAAGAGCAAGGAAGAGATCAAGCAGATTGCCGTGGAGGGCGCGAAGCTGGTGAAAAAGCTGGCGTCGGAATACGAGGGCAACTTCCGCTTTGAGTATTCCCCGGAGAGCTTCACCGGCACCGAGCCGGAATACGCGCTGGAGGTGTGCAACGCCGTTCTGGACGTGCTGGAACCCAGCGAAAGCAACAACGTCATCATCAACCTGCCGGTCACCGTGGAAATGAGTATGCCCCACGTCTATGCCAGCCAGGTGGAATACATGAGCGAAAACCTCAAATACCGGGAGCATGTGACCGTGTCTCTGCACCCCCACAACGACCGGGGGACCGGCGTGGCGGATACGGAGCTGGCGCTGCTGGCCGGGGCGGACAGGGTAGAGGGAACGCTCTTCGGAAACGGCGAGCGCACCGGCAATGTGGACATCATCACCCTGGCCATGAACATGTACGCCCACGGCGTCGACCCGAAGCTGGACTTTTCCGACATGCCGTCCATCTGCAAGACCTACGAGCGGTGTACCCGGATGCACGTCTATGAGCGGACGCCCTACGCGGGAGCTCTGGTGTTTGCCGCCTTCTCCGGCTCCCATCAGGATGCCATCGCCAAAGGCATGACCTGGCGGAAGGAGAAAAACCTTCACCGCTGGACGGTGCCGTATCTGCCGGTCGACCCCGAGGACATCAGCCGCACCTACGACGCCGACGTCATCCGGGTCAATTCCCAGAGCGGCAAGGGCGGCATCGGCTATCTGCTGGAGCAGAATTACGGCTACATCCTGCCGCCGAAGATGCGCGAGCACCTGAGCTACCAGTGCAAGAGCGTCTCCGACCACGACCACCGGGAGCTGAAAAGCGAGGACGTGCTGGCAATCTTCATGGACTGCTACCTGAACGTGAACCACCCTCTGTCGATTTCCCACATGTCCTTTGCGCAGAAGGATGGCGGCGTGGACGCGGAGATCACCTTCCTCCGCCACGGACGGAAAACCACGCTCCACGCCGGTGGAAACGGCTCTCTGGACGCGGTGAGCAACGCCTTGAAGCAATATACCGGCAAGGATTACACCCTGAAGGTCTACACCGAACACAGCGTGCAGGAGCGCAATTCCGGCTCCACCGCCGCGGCCTACATTGGCCTGGAGGACGCCGCCGGGAATATGAGCTGGGGTGCCGGCACGGACACCGATATCATCAAAGCGAGTATTTACGCTCTGATCGGCGCTTATAACAACATGACTGCTGAATAGGAGGTTTTCAAAATTATGGGTATGACAATGACACAGAAAATCCTCGCCGCCCACGCGGGGCTGGAATCCGTCACGGCGGGACAGCTCATCCGGGCAAAGCTGGATCTGGTTTTGGGCAACGACATCACCACTCCGGTGGCCATCAACGAGTTTACGAAAAACGGCTTTTCCCAGGTGTTCGACAAGGACAAAATCGCCATCGTCCTTGACCACTTCGTCCCCAACAAGGACATCAAGGCGGCGCAGCAGAGCAAGCAGTGCCGGGAATTCGCGTGCAGCCACTGCGTCAGCCATTTTTACGACGTGGGCAAAATGGGCATTGAGCACGCCCTTCTCCCGGAGCAGGGGCTGGTCACCGCCGGGGACTGCATCATCGGCGCGGATTCCCACACCTGCACCTATGGCGCGCTGGGGGCATTCTCCACCGGCGTGGGCAGCACCGACATGGCGGCGGGCATGGCCACGGGAACGGCCTGGTTTAAGGTTCCCTCTGCCATCCGTTTCGAGCTGACCGGCGCGCTGCCCCCTATGTGCAGCGGCAAGGACGTGATTCTTACCATCATCGGCATGATCGGCGTGGACGGCGCGCTGTACAGGAGCATGGAGTTTACGGGGGAGGGGGTCAAATCGCTGTCCATGGACGACCGGCTGTGCATCTGCAACATGGCCATCGAGGCCGGTGCCAAAAACGGCATTTTCCCCGTGGACGACGTGACCCGGCGCTACATGGAAGGCCGTTGCGAGCGGACGCCCAGGGAATTTGCCGCCGACCCGGATGCGGAGTACGAGAAAACCATGAAAATTGACCTGACCAAAATCGTTTCCACCGTCGCCTGTCCCCATCTGCCCGAAAACACCCACCCGGCGGCGGAGCTGGGGGACATCAAAATCGACCAGGTGGTCATCGGCAGCTGCACCAACGGCCGGATGGAGGACATGGAGACGGCCTACCGCATTCTCAATGGCAGACAGGTTGCGGGCGGCGTGCGCTGCATCATCATCCCCGCCACCATGGCGATCTACCGCGAGTGCGTCCAGCGGGGCTATGTCACGGCGTTCATCGACGCGGGCGCCGTCGTCTCGACTCCCACCTGCGGTCCCTGCCTCGGCGGCTACATGGGGATTCTTGCCGCGGGGGAGCGGTGTGTCGCCACCACAAACCGGAATTTTGTCGGCCGTATGGGTCACGTGGACAGCGAGGTTTACCTGGCCAGCCCGGCAACCGCCGCGTCTTCCGCCATTACCGGCTATATTACCGCACCCAAGGAGGTCTGAACATGAAAACCCAGGGACATGTCTTCAAATACGGCGACAACGTGGATACCGACGTCATCATCCCCGCCCGGTATCTGAACACCGCCGACGCAAACGAGCTTGCCAAGCACTGCATGGAGGATATTGACGCCACCTTTGTGGAAAAGGTCGCCAAGGGCGACATCATGGTGGCAGGATGGAACTTCGGCTGCGGCTCCTCCCGGGAGCACGCGCCGCTGGTCATCAAAACCTGCGGCACCGGCTGCGTCATTGCCAAGTCCTTCGCCCGGATTTTTTACCGGAACGCCATCAATATCGGCCTTCCCATTCTGGAATGCGAAGCGGCGGCGGAGGAAATTCAGCCCGGGGACGCGGTGACGGTGGACTTTGACACCGGCGTCATCACCGATGCCACCACCGGGAAGACCTATCAGGCGGAACCCTTTCCGGACTTTATCCAGAACATTATTCAAAAGGGCGGCCTGCTGGCTTCCCTGAAAGAGGTGTGACACCATGAACAGGAAAATTGCGGTGATCCGCGGCGACGGCATCGGCCCCGAGATCGTGGCGCAGGCCGTGGGTGTCCTGAACAAAGTCGCAGAGCTTTACGGCCACAGCTTTTCCTACACAGATGTGGACATGGGCGGCTGCGCCATTGACAAGTTTGGCGACCCTCTGCCCCGGGAAATGCTGGAAAAGTGCCTTGCTTCCGACAGCGTTCTCCTGGGCGCGGTGGGCGGCCCCAAGTGGAACGACGTTCCGGGGAATCTGCGCCCGGAAAAAGGGCTTCTGCGCCTGCGCGCCGGTATGGGCGTTTACAGCAACAACCGTCCCGCGAAAATCTGGCCGCAGCTGGCCTCGGCCTCGCCGCTGAAGCCCCAGATCGTGGAAAAGGGCATTGACTTTATCATTGTAAGAGAGCTGATCGGCGGCATCTACTTCGGCAAGCACGAAACCGTCGCCGAAAACGGAGAGACGGTGGCCGTGGACGAGCTTCGCTACTCCGAAAGCGAGATTCGCCGCATTGGCCGCATCGGCTTTGAAACCGCCCGGAAGCGGCACGGAAAACTTTGCAGCGTGGAAAAGAGCAACGTTCTCGATTCCTCCCGGCTCTGGAAGAAGGTCATGCACGAGCTGGCGGAGGAGTATCCCGACGTTGCGCTGACTGACATGCTGGTGGACAACTGCGCCATGCAGATCGTGAAAGACCCCAGCCAGTTTGACGTGATCGTGACGGAGAACATGTTCGGCGACATTCTGTCCGACGAGGCTTCCATGATCACCGGCTCCATCGGCATGATCCCGTCGTCCTCCCTGGGCAGTACCGGCTGCGGCCTGTACGAGCCGATTCACGGCTCCGCCCCGGATATTGCTGGCAGGGACATTGCCAATCCCATCGGCACCATTCTGGCAGCCGCCATGATGCTGCGCTACTCCTTCGACATGGCCGAGGAAGCGGACGCCATCGAAAATGCGGTATCCGCCGTTCTGGACGAAGGCTACCGGACGGCGGACATTCTCCCCGCCGCCCCCGCAGGCTTCATCCGGGTGGGATGTACCGAAATGGGAAGCCTGATTCGGGAACACCTGAAAACCAGGTAACACCTTCCCGCAGGCATAAGAAAAGGCAAGCCGTTTCGGCTTGCCTTTTTCCATGAGATTACGCCAGAATGGGCTTCAAAGCGTCGGCGAGAACCTTTTCCTGTGCCTCGGCCTCCGCCAGAGTTTTGCCCAGGGTGGTAAAGTAGGTCTTGATCTTCGGCTCGGTGCCGGAGGGGCGGACGATGACCGTGGCGCCGCCTTCCAGACGGTACACCAGCACGTTGGCGGCGGGCAGACCGGTCTTCCCGGTGTCCTGGTAGTCGGTGATCTTGACCACCTTGTAGCCGCCGATCTCCACCGGGGGGGTCTTCCGCAGGGAGGCCATAATACCGGCCATTTTGTCCATGCCGGACAGACCGGGGAACTCGAAGGAGTTCACCTTGTTCAGATACCGGCCGTACTTGGCGTAAATGGCTTCCAGCCGCGCCTTGATGGAGGAGCCGATGGAGCGGTAGTAGGCGGCCATTTCGCAGATCAGCATGGAGCCGATGATGGCGTCCTTGTCCCGGACATAGGGGCCTGCGAGATACCCGTAGGATTCCTCAAAGCCCAGAATGAAGCGATCTACCTCACCGGCGGCTTCCAGCTTGGCGATCTGATCGCCGATCCACTTGAAGCCGGTGAGCACGCTGCGCATTTCCACGCCGTAATTTGCGGCCACGATGTCCGCCAGAGGGGTGGACACCAGAGACTTCACCGCCACGGGGCGCTCGGGCATGGTACCCTTTTCCATGCGACCCTGGCAGATGTAGTCCAGCAGCAGCACGCCCACCTCGTTGCCGGAGACCAGCTCGTAGGAGCCGTCGGGGCAGCGGATGGCGATGCCCACCCGGTCGGCGTCGGGGTCGGTGGCCAGCATTAGATCGGCGCCGGTCTTCTCGGCCAGCTCCAGACCCAGCCGCAGCGCCTCGAAAATCTCCGGGTTGGGGTAGGGGCAGGTGGGGAAGTTGCCGTCGGGGTACTGCTGCTCGGGGACGATGGTGATGTCGTCAATGCCGATATCGTGAAGCACCCGGGTGACCGGCACCAGACCGGAGCCGTTCAGGGGGGAGTACACCAGCTTCAGCCCGGCGGTTTTGCAGATGCCGGGGCGGACGGCGCAGGCTTCGATGGCGCTGTACAGCGCCTCCTTGCAGTCCTCGCCCACGTATTCGATCAGACCCTGAGCAATGCCGTCCTCAAAGGCCATCATCTTCGCGCCGGTGAGAATGTCGGTTTTCTGAATTTCCGCGTACACCACGGCGGCGGCATCGTCCGTCATCTGGCAGCCGTCGGGGCCGTAGGCCTTGAAGCCGTTGTACTTGGCGGGGTTGTGGGAGGCGGTGATCATGATGCCGGCGTTCGCCTTGTAGTACCGGGTGGCGAAGGACAGGGCGGGGACGGGCATCAGCGCGTCGTAAATCCGAACGTGAATGCCGTTCGCGGCCAGAACGCAGGCGGCGTTTCTGGCGAACACGTCGGAATTGATGCGGCTGTCGTAGGAAATGGCGACCAGCCGGCTGCCGCCCTGGGTCTTGACCCAGTTCGCCAGACCCTGGGTGGCCTGCCGGACGACGTAAATATTCATCCGGTTGCTGCCCGCGCCCAGAATGCCCCGCAGACCCGCGGTGCCGAATTTCAGCGCCACGGCAAAGCGCTCCTTGATTTCACCCTCCCGGCCTTCGATCTTTTTCAGCTCGTCGGTAAGAGCGGGGTCTTCCAGCTCAGCGCCCAGCCAGCGCTTATAATCATCAATGTACATTGTTATCACCTTTTCTCGTTTTTTCACGCGTATACTATAGTTCATCCGGCGGAAAAAGTCAATGTTTCTGCTTGCGGGGAATGCCCCAACATGCTATAATTCCACAAAAGGAGATGAAACTATGCCCCTAATCTTAAAAACGGAGCGCCTGTACCTCCGGAATCTGTGTCCGGCGGACGCGCAGACCATGTTTGCATATCGCAACGACCCGCGCTGTTACAAGTTTCAGCGGTGGAAGGACACCTCCATGGAGGCGATTCGTGCGTTCATCGCGGATTTTCAGGAGGATACTTTTCTGTCCCGGAAGCCGGAGCAGCACTACGCTATCTGCACCCATGACGACCAAATCGTGGGGGATATGGCCTATTTCTACACGGAGAAGGACAATTGCATTACCCTGGGCATCACCGTCTCCCCGCAATTTCAGCGCAAGGGCTACGCCTTTGAGATGCTCAGCGCCGTGACCGCGGCTGCCCGGGAGCGGCACCCGCAGATGGAGCTTGTGGCGCTGATCGACAAAGAAAACGAACCCAGCCTTTCTCTCTTTGAAAAGCTGGGATTCTACCGGGAATGCTACGCCGAGAGCATCGGCTCCTATGTAATGGTCAGAAAATAACGGGAGGTGACGAAATTCGTCACCTCCCTTGCTGATTCATACTATTTCTCGATAAAATGGTTAACACCATTTTATCCTGCGAATCCTTCGCAGGCCGCCGGTGGCGGCGAGAAATGTATGGACTACGATTTTAGCGGCTACGCCGCAGACCGCTGAAACAGCGGTCTAATAAAACGGTTTTTAAACCGTTTTATTAAAATCTAGTATCAGATGTGTTTTCTCTTCCGGTCGAAGACGCAGGCCGCCGCGCCGCAGAAGGAGAACAGCAGCACACTGCCAAGAACCGGGACGATACCGCTGTCGCCGGTCTTGGGGACATTGTCCTTGCCGGAGTTGGCCTTCCAGGTGGCGGTGTAGGTCACGGTCTTGGTCACGGTGTCGGTGACCTTGGGCGTCCAGCTGACGAAGGTGTAGCCCTTGCGGGTGGGCTTGCCGTTGAACGCGGGGGTATCGGTGCCGGACAGCAGGTTGTCATAAACCTGATCGGCAAAGGCCTTGCCCTTTACGCCGTCGGTGTAAGTAACCGTGTACTTATCTTCCTCGTCGTCGGCAATGCCGTTTCCGTTG
>ENA-UOJL01001004-UOJL01001004.1-human-gut-metagenome-genome-assembly--contig:-P47-NODE-1004-length-34408-cov-6.783949_pt1 | contig 34408 bp, 34 predicted proteins | sample MGYA00242347_ERZ723894 | MGnify/ENA metagenome assembly ERZ723894
TCGCGATCCCCGGCCTTGACGACGAGTTCCGCGTCATCGTCTCCCCGTGGATTCTCTCCTCGCTGATCACCGATCGCCTTGCCGCTTACTACGAGACGGTCACCAAGCACAACCTCAACTACCGTCGTTACTATCACCAGTTCGACTACTAATCGGTGACAAATAAGCTACTGATCAAGAAGCACCCTGCCCGGGCGCATGCGTCCGGGCATTTTTATGCCGAAATTCGCAAGAAAGGGGAATCGAATGAGGCAGTTTATCGTTGCATCCCATGCCCATTTTGCGTCTGGAATCGTCGAGAGCATTGGACTGCTTTCCGGCGAGCGCGAAAACGTCCATGCGCTCTCTATTGTATGTCGACGGAAACGAGGACCTGGCCAAGGAGGCTGCGGCGGTTCTCGATGGGTTCGCTGCGGACGACGAAGTTGTCGTGTGCACCGACCTCTTTGGTGGCAGCGTCAACAACGAGTTCACCAAGATCGTCCAGACGCGTCCCAACACGCACCTCGTGACCAATATGAACCTGCCGCTCCTTATTCAGCTGCTGTTCGTGCCCGAATCCACCCCGATCGATGAGGCCATTCGCCAGATCGTCGAGGCGGACGACACCAAGGTCAAGTACGTCAACGACCTGCTGGGACAGGCCGAACTCGATGAGTTTTAATCGCTAGGGAGCACATCATGATTCAGATGATTCGTGTAGATTATCGACTGCTGCACGGCCAGGTTGCCGTTAGCTGGACCTCGGCTCTGGGTGCCGACTGCATCCTGTTGGTGAGCGATACGGTCCTCAATGACAAGCTTCGTCTGCAGGCCCTGTCCCTTGCAAAGCCGGAGGGTTGCAAGGTCGTTGTCAAAAACACCGAGGACGCCGTCAAGGCGCTTCAGAGCGGTGTGACCGACAAGTACAAGCTCTTCGTGGTTTGCGAGACGATCCAGCAGGCCGGTGCCGTCGCCAAGGCGATGGGCGTCAAGAAGATCAACCTCGGCAATGTTGCCTTTAGCGAGGATGCCCGCCAGGTCTCGACGAGCGTGTTCCTTACGCCCGAAAACGAGGCATACGTCAAAGAGCTGCTCGGTGAGGGCTACGAGCTGTTCATTCAGATGATTCCGGCAGATGCGAAGACTGACGCCGCGAAGGTCATCGGTTAGGGGCTGTCATGGTTATCAAGACAATCCTGATTTTCCTGATCGCCCTTTTGGGCTATTCCGAGTGGCTGACGGGCACGAGCTACCTCCAGCGCCCGATTGTGCTCGGACCTCTGGTTGGCCTTGTCATGGGCGACATGGTGACCGGCACGATCATGGGCGCCACGATGGAGCTTGCCATGGTCGGCGCCATCTCGGTCGGTGCGTATAACCCGCCCGATACGATTTCCGGAACCATTCTGGGTGTGTCGCTTGCCATGCAGGCCGGCGCGGACGCTTCGGCGGCCCTGACCCTGGGCATTCCCATCGCAACGATCGTCCTGGCGCTCGATACGGCCCTGGGCCAGCCGGTCATGCTGCTGCTGGTGCACCGTATCGACAAAAACGTCGAGGACGGAGATACCAAGGCCATTACGCGCAACATGCTTATCGCCGGTTATGCGCAGAGCTGGTGCGGCCTGCTGATTATTCCCCTGGCATTCTTCTTTGGCGCCGATGCTGTTGCTAGCCTGCTCAACATCATTCCCGATTTCGTTCAGACCGGCATGGATGTCGCCGCCGCCTTCTTGCCCGCACTCGGCTTTGCGATGCTGGCTCAGATGATCATGAACAAAACGGTAGCTCCGTTCTTCTTCGCTGGCTTCTTCCTCGTCGCCTACTTTGGCATTAGCACGACAGGCGTGGCGATCTTTGCCGCGATTATCGTCGTCTCGATGACGGTTTTGGGTGACAAGAAAAAGGCGGAGCAGCCTGCAGCGGCAACCGAGGATCCTGCGATTGGGAGTGGGTTCGATGAGTTTTAAGTTTGAGTCTTCTTACGACGGGCTGATTTCCCGCGCAGACCTTAAGAAGCTGTTCTGGCGCTCGATTCCCTATGAGCATTCCTGGAACTACGAGCGTATGGGCCATATCGGCTTTATGTGGGCCCTTATGCCGATCCTGCGCAAGCTGTATCCGCAGGATGCGGACTTTAAGGCCGCCCTTAAGCGCCATATGGAGCTCTATAACGTCACGCCGTACATCTCGACGCTCCCCATGTCCATCGCCGCTGCAATGGAGGAGGTCAACGCTACTGACGATAGCTTTGACACGAGCGCGATCTCTAATGTCAAGCTTGCTTTGATGGGACCTCTGTCCGGCGTGGGCGATGCCTTCTACTGGGGCACGCTGCGAATTTTGGCAACGGGTGTCGGCACGTCGCTGGCACTGCAGGGCTCTATTCTTGGCCCGATTTTGTTCCTGCTCGTGTTCAACGTCCCTCACTACATCATCCGTTACCTGCTAACGTTTGTGGGATATCGCTTTGGCTCGGACATGATCAGCAAGGTCCAGGAATCGGGCATTATGGACACGATCGTCAAGATGGCCTCCATCATGGGCGCCATGGTGATCGGTGCTATGACCATGGAGATGGTCAACGTGGACATTCCGCTCATGGTCGGCGCGGGCGATGGTGCCCAGACGCTGGCCGAGCTGCTCAACGGAATCTTCCCGGGCTTTGTTACGTTGGGGCTGTTTGGAATCGTCTATCTCATGCTCAAGAAGAAGATGAATCCGCTGCTCATCATGCTCGTAATCCTGCTCGTGAGTATCGCCGGCGCGTTCTTTGGAGTGCTTGGTGTCCAGTAGAGTATCCGTCATAATGAGAACAATGTAAGAGGGGGCGTCGCGCACACTGTGCTGCGGCGCCCTTTTGCCGAAAGGTGGACAAGATGGAGTATCCGCAGCTTGCCGTCATGAATATCAGCCATCGTTATTTTGACCTTGAGGAATTCTTTTCTTCGGCAGCGGCCTCGGGCTACACGTGTTGCGAGCTTTGGACCGGGGCGATGCATCTGTATGTCGATTGCCATGGATACGATTCGCTCGAGCAGGTGCGGGAGCTGTCGCAGCGGTATGGGGTTCGGATTGTGGGGCTTTGTCCCGAACAGAACAACCCCAAGCCGTGGAATATCGCGGCGCGCGGGAATGAGGCGCGTGCCCGCACACTCGCGTACTTTAAGAACGTTGTAGATATTGCGGAGGAACTTGGAGCCGAGCAGGTCATGGTTTCGAGCGGCTGGGCATTTTTGAACGAGCCGATCGAGGACGCGTGGGGTCGCAGCTCCTCGATGCTGCGTGCGATTGCCGAGCATGCGGGAGAGCGCGGCGTGCGGCTGGTGCTCGAGGCCCTACAGCCGGTTGAGTCGATAATCGTGAACTCGGCGACCGACACGAAGCGCATGATCGAGGCAGTTGATCATCCGGCACTTAAGGCGTGTCTGGATATGGGCGCTATGACGGTGGCGGGGGATACCATCGACGATTATTTCGATCTACTTGGCGATGATGTCGCCCACGTGCATTTTGTCGATGTTGCGGCAGATGGCACGACGCATCTTGCCTGGGGTGACGGCAACCGCGATATGCGCGCCGACCTGGACAGGCTGGTGGCGCGCGGCTATCGCGGAGTTGTTTCGGCCGAGACCTATGACTGGCGCTATTTTGCCAATCCTGCGGCGGCCGACGCTCAGGTTATGGCGGAGTACCGTCGTGCGATTGGCGCCTAAGTGGGGCAGGGCGCCGAGCTGGCGTTTGGCGAATTTTAGTTCGGCGCTCTCTGAGAAACGGGACAGGCTTTCCGCTTGAAGCCCAACCGGAAAGCCTGTCCCGGAATGAGCCTCCAGAATGGGATGTACTTTCCGTATGCGGTCCTATCCGGAAAGTACATCCCATTCCAAACCCAAATTCCGGGACGCACTTTCCGCTGAAGACCTCAACCGGAAAGTACGTCCCGTTCTGGACTGTAATTTCGGGATGCAGTTTCCGCCAGAAGTCTCAACCGGAAACCGCATCCCAGTTTTTGGCTGGCGGGCGGGATGTGCCTTCCCCTATGTTTCCAAATGAATACGCTGTGAGTCGCGGGAGACGATTTGCCCCGCAAGCACTCTAGTATGCTAAAGTACCCAGAAGACCGGCGGAGCTATGCCGGTCTTCTGTTCTATACGAAGCACAGCATGAGGAGGCTCACCAGATGACGGCCACACCGTGGGGATTCCGGGACATATTGCCCGAGGAGGCTCAGGCGCGCGAGGAGATCGCATGTACGGTGAAGGGCTGCTTCAGGGGGCATCATTACCTGCCGGTCGAAACGCCGCTGCTCGAGGACAAGGGCTCACTCGAGGAGGGCGGCCGCATTGCGGACACGCCGTTCAAGCTCTTTGATGACGACGGTCGCTTGCTGGTGGTCCGTCCCGACAACACGTTGCCGATCGTGCGCCTGGTTTCGACCCGCATGCGCGCGGCCGACCTGCCCCTGCGCCTTCGCTACGAGGCGCCGGTGGTTCGCGAGTGCCAGCGCAATGCCGGCGGTTCGCGCCAGTTTACTCAGCTGGGCTTTGAGCTCATCGGCGCGGGCGACGCCGCGGGCGATGTCGAGATTGTCTCACTGGTCGCCGAGACCGTGCGCAAGCTGGTACTTCCCGATGCGCGCATTATCGCAGGTAGCGTACGCCCGTTTAAGGAGCTGCTCGCGGCGTGCGAGGATCGCGAGCTGGCCGCCGAGGCCCTGCGATGCGTGCACGCCAACGACTTCGTGGGCCTCGATGCTCGTGCGGCTGCCAGCGTCGAGTCCGATGCCGTCAAGGCCGCCATTAGCGAGCTGCCGCGTCTGCACGGCGGTGCCGAGGTGCTCGACCGCGTCGATGCGCTGCTGGCGGCGGCGGGCATTGTCACGCCGCTGACGCGCGAGCTGCGTGCCCTGGTCGAGGGCCTGGCACCCGAGGACGCCCAGGTGCTGTCGTTCGACTTCTCCATCATGAACTCTTTCGATTACTACACGGGTCTGGTCTTTAAGGCCTATGCCGGCGGCCTGCCCGATCCGGTCGGTTCGGGCGGACGCTACGACTCCATCTTTACCGGCGCATTTGGCGACGGCATCGAGGTACCGGCGGCGGGCTTTGCCTTTTCGCTCGAGCGTCTGGAGGCCGCGCGCACCTCGGCCGAGGACGCCGCTTCCGACGGCGATCACGCCGTGGGTCGCGGCGCCGAGGGTCCGCTGCGCATCGCCGTGCCCAAGGGCTCGCTCAAGGCCGACACGCTCGACGTGCTCGAGGCCGCGGGCTTGGACGTCTCTGAGCTGCGTGACCCCGGCCGTCACCTGATTGTGCGCGGTCGCGACACGCGTGCCGGCGAGGGCACGGTCGGCGATATCGAGTTTGTCATCGTGCGTCCCAGCGATGCGCCCGCTTTTGTGGGCTGCGGCGGTGCCGATTGCGGCATCTGCGGCTGGGACTCGCTCATCGAGGCCGACCTCAACCTGCTGCAGCTGGTCGACCTGGGCTATGGCCTGTGCACGTTTATCGAGGCGGAGCCCGCATGGCGCGTCGGTCAGGCCGAGCGCAACTATGCCCGCCGCGGGTCGCTTCGCGTGGCCACCAAGTACCCGCGCATCGCGAGTGCCTGGTATGCCGAGCGCGGCGTGAATGCCGATATCGTTTCGCTGCACGGCAATATTGAGCTGGGCCCCATCGTCGGCATGACCGACCGCATCGTGGACATTACCGCCACGGGCGCCACGTTGCGCGACAACGACCTGGTCATCACCGGCCGCATTATGGACTGCACGGCCCGCTTCTTTGTCAACCCGGGTGCTGCGCGCCTGGATCCGCGCGTTCGCAACCTGGCAGATCGCCTGGCCGCCGCCGTGAAGGACAAACATTTTGAGCCCGTCGCGGGCTCGGCAGAATAGTGCGAGCACGCACGGGCACCCCCATATCCGGGCTGCGGACCGATTGGCGCCGCTGCCCGGCATCTCGTTTTTCGAACATAACCTCGACCGATAGGGGATACCGATATGAAGACTATCAAGCTTGCTCCCGGTGAGCGTCTCGTTACCAATCAGCTCAATCGCAAGGGCGTGCTGCCGCAAAACATCGTCGACGCCGCCCGCGATATCGTGGCCAACGTGCGTGACAACGGCGATGCCGCGGTGCGCGATTACTGTCGGCGTTTTGACGGTGTTGAGCTGCAGAGTTTTCGCCTGCCGCAGGAGCAGATCGATACCGCGCTCGAAGGCCTCGATCCGGCCTTTGTCGCCGCGCTCGAGAAGGCCGCACGCCAGATTCGCGAGTTCCACCAGCGCGAGGTCGAGCAGAGTTGGTTTACCACGCGCCCGGACGGCACGATGCTCGGCGTTAAGGTGACCCCGCTTGCTGCGGCCGGCATCTATGTGCCGGGCGGCCGCGCGCAGTATCCCTCCACGGTGCTCATGAACGCCATTCCAGCCAAGGTTGCCGGCGTTAAGCGCGTGGTCATGGTGACCCCGCCGCAAAAAGATGGCCTGATCAGCCCCTATACGCTCGCGGCAGCCAAGCTCGGCGGCGTGGACGAAATCTATATGGTGGGCGGCGCTCAGGCCGTGGCCGCGCTGGCGTACGGTACCGAGACCATTCCGCGCGTCGACAAGATCACCGGCCCGGGCAACGCCTTTGTCGCCGCCGCCAAGCAGATTGTCTCGGGCGACGTGGGTATCGACATGGTTGCCGGCCCCTCCGAGGTCTGTGTGCTGGCCGATGCCACGGCCAAGCCTATGGTGGTCGCGGCCGACCTGATGGCCCAGGCCGAGCACGATCCGCTGGCAGCCTGCTATCTGGTGACCTGCGACGAGCGGTTTGCGCGTGAGGTCGAGGCGGGTATCGATATTCTGGTAGCGCAGTCGCCACGCGCCGAGATCACGCGCGCTTCGCTCGACAATGAGGGCACCATCGTGGTGGCCGCCGACATGGCTGCCGCCGTCGAAGCGGTGAACACCGTGGCGCCCGAGCACCTGGAGCTGCACTGCAAGGACGCGATGGGCCTGCTCGGCGGCATTCGCAACGCCGGCGCCATCTTTGTGGGCGCTTGGAGCTCCGAGCCGCTCGGCGATTATGTTGCCGGACCCAACCACACGCTGCCGACCGGCGGCACCGCCATGTTCTCCAACCCGCTTTCGGTGGAGGAGTTCGTCAAACGCTCGAGCGTCATCTGCTATACGCCCGAGGGCCTGCTCTCCGACGCTCCCGCTACGCAGCGCCTGGCCGAGGCCGAGGGCCTGTGGGCGCACGCGCTTTCCGCCGCTCTGCGTCGCCGCGTGTTGGAGCAGGGCGAGGATGCCGTGAGTGCCGAGTCTCTGGCCGCGGCCGATCTGACCAAGGTCGCCTGGCCGGGCGACGCTGTGGCGACGGTTGCCAAGGGTGTGGACCTGGCGGCGGCTGCGGGCGGTGCCGTTGGCGCGGTCGTCGAGGAGGCCTAATATGGCCGAACTCACGCCGCGCATGAAGGAGCTCGTCCAGCCCTACTTGGCCGGTATTGAGCCCTACGATCCTAACTTTACGCCCACGCGCATCAACCTTTCGGCCAACGAGAACACCTATCCCGTGCCCGCCGGCGTGCGCGAGGCGGTCGACGCCGCCCTGGCTGCCACGCCGCTCAACCGCTATCCCGATCCCATGTCCAACGACCTGCGCGACGAGCTTGCTGCCTGGCATGGCGTGACGCGCGAGAACATCTGCGTGGGAAACGGCGGCGACGAGCTGCTCTATAACTATCTGCTGGCGTTTGGCGGCGCGGGGAGGACTTTGCTCAACTGCCCACCGTGCTTTAGCGAGTACGCGTTCTTTGCGTCGCTCTGTCAGACCGAGGTGCGCGACGTGTGGCGCGATCCGGCGACCTTTGAGCTCGACCAGGCAGCCGTGCTTGCAGCGGCACTCGAATGCAACCTGGCAATCGTAACCTCGCCCAACAATCCCACGGGTGATGTGGCTCCGCTCGACTTTGTCGCGGCCCTGTGCGATGCGTGCCCCGGCATGGTCATGGTCGACGAGGCCTACGTTGAGTTTGCCGACGATTCGTTTGGCGCGGCCACCACGGCGCAGGGACTTATCGCCGAGCATCCCAACCTGGTGATTCTGCATACGCTGTCCAAGGCGTTTGGCGCCGCCGGCACGCGCCTGGGCTACGTGATCGCGGCGCCCGAGGTTATCGACGTGTTCGCGGCGATTCGCCAGATCTATTCGGTCAACGTGCTGAGCCAGGCGGCGGCACTTGCCTGCGTGCGTGCCCGTGATGCCTACGCACCTGTGGTGGCGCAGGTCGCATCCGAGCGCGAGCGCGAGCTGGCCGCTCTGCGCGTGATGGCTGCCGAGGGCTTGCCTGTGGAGGCGTGGCCGAGCGCGGCGAACTTTGTGCTCGTGCGCACGCCGCATGCCACGCGCGTGCGTGAGCGTCTGCGCGATGAGTATTCGATTTTGGTGCGCGACTTTAGCTACGCGCCGGGGCTCGCGGACTGCCTACGCATTACCGTAGGCACCCCGCAGGAAAACGACGAGGTGCTGGCCGCGTTTGCCGCGCTGGTGAAGGAGGAGATGTAGATGGACCGCTATGCCGAGGTGACCCGCAAGACGGGGGAGACCGATATTGTCGTAAAGCTCGACCTGGACGGATGCGGCGTGTGCGATATCTCGACCGGCGTGCCGTTTTTCGACCACATGCTCAACGCTTTTGGCCGCCATGGTCTGTTCGATCTGACGGTGCATGCGACGGGCGACGTTGAGGTCGACGCGCACCACACCGTCGAGGATACGGGCATTGTGCTGGGCGAGGCGTTTTGCCAGGCGCTGGGTGACAAGGCGGGCATTACGCGCTTTGCCGATGCGGCGATCGCCATGGACGAGACGCTCGTGATGGCCGCCGTGGATATTTCGGGCCGCGGCCAGGCCTACTGCGAGCTGCCCGTGCCGACCGAGCGTGTGGGCAGCTTCGATACCGAGCTGGCCGTCGAGTTCTTCTATGCCTTTGCGCGCGATGCCAAACTCACGTTGCACGTGCGCGAGCTGGCAGGCGGCAACTCGCATCACATTATCGAGGCCGCCTTTAAGGCCGTGGGCCGCACGATGCGCCGCGCCTGCGAGCTCGATCCCCGCGTGCAAGGCATCCCCAGCACCAAGGGTTCACTGTAACCGCAACAAAGGCAAAAACCACTACGAAGGTGCCTGTCCCCTTTGTGGTGGTTTTGGACGATGAGATAAGGGAGGGGTCGCGTGGGCGAACCGAAGATCGTGGTGGTCGACTACCACAAGGGCAACTTGTCGAGCGTTGCGCGCGGGCTTGCGCGCGCCGGTGCCGCCGCCTGCACGTCGGACGATCCGGAGCAGATCCGCAACGCCGACGGCCTGGTCATCCCGGGCGTGGGCGCGTTTTACGACGCGATCGCCTTTATGCGCGAGCGCGGCGAGGCGGACGCGGTGCTCGACGCCGTTGCCGCCGGAACTCCGCTGCTCGGCATCTGTCTGGGCCTTCAGTTGTTTTTTGAGCGCGGCGACGAGGGCGTGCTGGCGGACGAGGGCGCGGACGCGGACGACGATGCCTCCGAGCAGGCCGGCGGCCCCTGGGTCGATGGCCTGGGTATTATGCGCGGCTCGTGCACACGCTTGGAGTCGAGCCGCCTGAAGGTGCCGCACGTGGGCTGGGACCAGGTGCACATGACGCCCGCCGGCGCGGCCGATCCGCTGCTTGCTGGTTTTGCCGAGGGTGCCAACATGTACTTTACCCACAGCTACGCGGTGGCCGACGACGCCGATGCCGCCGATGTGCTGGCGCGCACGCACTATACGCGGAGCTTCCCGTGCATCGTGCGCCATGGCAACGTGTGGGGCTGCCAGTTCCATCCCGAGAAATCCTCCGCGCTGGGTCAGCGCATCCTTAAGAACTTCGTCAACATCGTCGAGGAGGGTGGCCGATGATCCTGTTTCCCGCAATCGATCTGATCGGCGGCAAGGTCGTGCGCCTGGAGCGCGGCGACCGCAGTCGCTGCAAGGTATATTCCGACGACCCCGTGGCCGTTGCCCGCTCGTTTGCCGAGCAGGGCGCGAGCTGGGTGCACGTCGTCGATTTGTCCTCTGCCTTTGGCGAGGATGAGGACACATGCGCTGCCAATTCGGCGGCGATCAAGGCCATCTGCGGTGTCGACGGTCTATCCGTGGACGTGGGCGGCGGCGTCCGCTCGCTCGCGCGCATCGACGAGTTGGCAGGCTACGGCGCACGCCGCATCGCACTGGGCACCGTGCTGGTGACCGAGCCGGGTTTTGCCGAGGTGGCGGCCCAAGGCTTTGGCGAGCTGCTGGTGGCTGACATTGCCGCGCGCGACGGCCAGGTCAGGGTGAACGGCTGGCGCGACGGCGCGGGCGTGGCGCTCGACGATGCCGTGGCGCAGCTTTCCGAGCTGGGCTTTAAGCATCTGGTGTATACCGACATCGCGCGCGATGGCATGCAGACGGGCATCGATGTGGCGGCGTATCGCCATGTGGCCGAGGTCGCGGGCTTTCCCGTCGTGGCTTCGGGCGGCATCTCAACGCTCGACGACATCCGTGCGCTTGCCGCGGTGGGCGAGGGCGCGATTGAAGGTGCCATTACCGGCCGTGCGCTCTACGAGGGCAACTTTACGCTGGCCCAGGCGCTGGCCGCCGCCCTAGGGGAGGAGTAGCCCATGCTTACCAAACGCGTGATTCCCTGCCTGGACGTCAAGGACGGCCGTGTGGTCAAGGGCGTCAACTTTGTGAGTCTGCGCGATGCGGGCGATCCGGTGGAGCTGGCGCGCGCCTACGACCGCGAGGGTGCGGACGAGGTCGTATTTTTGGACATTACCGCCACGAGCGACAACCGCGCGACGACCATCGAGATGGCGGCGCATGCTGCCGAGGAGCTGGCCATTCCCTATACCGTGGGCGGCGGCTTTCGCGACCTGGCGGGCATGCGCACCATGGTGGCTGCCGGTGCCGACAAGGTGTCGCTCAACTCGGCCGCCGTGCGCGATCCGTCGTTGATCAGCCAAGCCGCCGCGGCGTTTGGCAGCCAGGCCGTGGTCGTGGCGATCGATGCCAAGCGCGTGGGGCTGCCCGGCGCATCCGGTGCCGACAAGTGGGAGGTCTTTACCGCGGGAGGCCGCAACGCCACGGGTATCGACGCGGTGGCGTGGGCCGAGGAGGCGGCTCGTCGCGGCGCCGGCGAGATCTTGCTGACCAGCATGGACCGCGACGGCACCAAGGCTGGCTTCGACCTGGCACTCACCCGTGCCGTGGCGCGCGCGGTGCCGATTCCCGTCATCGCGAGCGGCGGCGTGGGCACGCTCGAGCATTTTGCCGAGGGCGTGATCGAGGGCGAGGCCGATGCCGTGCTGGCAGCGAGCGTCTTTCACTTTGGAACGTTCAGCATTCGCGAAGTCAAAGAGTATATGGCTTCTCAAGGTATTCCTGTGAGGCTGGACTTCTAATGCTGCGGCTTGCCCAGGCACCCGACCTTCCGGCTCCAACCCTTCTCGCGTACTTAAGTACGCGTCGTCGGGCTTGTCGCTCGGAATCTCGGGCACCTGGACAACCCTCGCCGACCTGTGGGGTTTACGGTAATTACTTGGGAGAAATGATGACTGAGGTAATAGAAGCGTCTGATCTTAAATACGACGCCCGCGGGCTGATTCCCTGTGTGGTTCAGCAGTATGACACCGGTGAGGTGCTTATGGTTGCTTGGATGAACGAGGAATCGGTGGGGCTGACGCTCAAGACCGGGACCACGTGGTTTTGGAGTCGCAGCCGCCAGGAGCTCTGGAACAAGGGCGCGACGAGCGGCAACATGCAGGAGGTCAAGGAGCTCTGGGCCGACTGCGATAGCGATACACTGCTGGTCAAGGTCGACTCGCCGGGTCCGGCCTGCCATACCGGCAACCGTACCTGCTTCTTTAAGAAACTCGCCTAAGACGAGCGCCCTGTTGGGCGCTCGGTAAAACGGAAAGGATTGAACTATGGGTGTGCGCACCGCAAATGTTCAGGATGGAAATATCGGCGAGACGCTGACGGGACTGGCCGAGGTGATTCATGGCCGTCGCGACGCGTCGCCGCAGGAGAGCTATACCGCTCGCCTGCTGACCGACGTCGAGGACGAGCTGCTCAAGAAGCTTGCCGAGGAGGCGAGCGAGGTCATCATGGCCTGCAAAGATAACGATCACGACCACATCCGCTACGAGGCCGGCGACCTGATTTACCATCTGCTCGTAACGCTCGAACGCTACGGTATCACCCTCGACGAACTGGCCGGCGAACTCAACGCTCGCCGCCACTAGTTTTAGGCGAGGGGTGTGGATTCCCATTCGCCGGTGGCGTGGGGGATGTCGAAGGTTCGATAACCGCAGTCGTAGGCGTGGGCCTGAGCCTCGCGGATGTTCCAGCAGATATCGCAGGCGCGGTGCGCGTCCGAGCCAAAAGTAATCGGCACCTCGGCGTGGGCGAAGCAACGCAGCAGCCCGGTCGCGGGATAGAAGTCGTCGAGTCCCTTGCGCGGTGCGGCGGTCGAGACCTCAACGCGGCGACCCGTATCGTGGGCGCATTCGGCCATCTGCTCCCAAAACGGCGCCGGGTCAAAATCGGGCGCAAAGCCCTCCTTCGAAAAGCGCATGACCAGGTCGGGATGGGCCATCACGTCAAAGTCGAGCGGGCTTTCGCAAGCACGGCACCAGTCATCGACATAGCGCTCCCATACGCCGCGCACCCCCAGGTTTTCCCAAACGTGCAGGTTGGTGTCGTCGTCGACCCAACCGCAAGGGGAATCGGGTGTATCGGGGCGAGCGACGTTTTCCGTTCCCGCCGTACCCGCGGCACCGGCCATGATATCGCCGGGGTCGCCAATCCAGTGCACGCTGCCCAAGCGCACCACGGCGCCCTGGGACCAGTGCTCAACCAAGGGTTCGCAGCCCTCGTACCAATCGCATTCAAAACCGTAGATAAAGGTGAGCTCCGGCGCGATCTGCGCGGCGAGTTTGCGGGCGTCCTCAAAGGCCAGACGATGTGCCGGCAAGTCGCCCTCGACAACCTGCACTTCGCAGTTGGCGTCCATGCTGGCGGGTAGGGTGAGGTGGTCGGTCGAGACCATGGCGCGGCAGCCGGCGGCGGCAGCAGCGCGGGCGTTGTCCTCAAACGAGGCATGGCCGTCCGAAAACGAAGTATGGGTGTGGCAGTCGACCAGCGGGCATGCGGGCATGGCGGCTCCTTTGCATTCGGCGAATCTGCTCCATTGTAATGGCGCAGCCTCGGCGCGTCGTACGCGCGGGGTGCCGAAATCGATCGGAAAGGCTGCGCGGCGCGGCCTCGCTTGCGCTTTCAAAACATGTACGTCAGCCTCCAAAACCGACAAAAAATGACATGTTTGGAGGCTGACGTACACGTTTGGACAGGGGCGAGGGCGGCGACGGACGAAAGTCACGCCTGTGCCACGTCCGATGTGCTAGCGTTTGGGTGATTAAAACGAGCCCGTGCGGAAAGGATCCGGACCGTATGCAACGTGGAAGTACATCTCCGCTGTCCCGCGAGACCGATGCGCCCGAAACCATCGTCAAGCTGGAGTGCGACATCGATGACGCGTCGCCCGAGGTGCTTGCCTACGCTGCCGATTGCCTGCGCAAGGCCGGCGCCCGCGAGGTGCATTGGTTGCCGCTTTACTGCAAAAAGGGCCGCCCCGGATGGCAGTTGCAGGTGATCTGCTCGCATGAGGATATCGAGCGCCTACAGACGATTATCTTTTTGGAGACCACAACCAACGGCATTCGTCGCCAGATTATGGAGCGCGTCTGCTTGCCGCGCCGCTTTGAGCAGGTGGCGACGCCTTGGGGCGAGGTGTCCGTTAAGGTGGCGACTCTTCCCGACGGCAGCGAGCGCGCGGCTCCCGAGTACGAGGATTGCGCCCGTCTTGCCCGTGAGCACAACGTGCCGCTCCAACGCGTGATGCAGGCGGCACAAGCCGCGGCACTGCGATTTGAGTAACGCGGCCGGTGGCACGCCACGCCCAGCCCCATCAACCCCACCCGAAAGGACCACCATGAAATACCTCATCGCCTCCGACATTCACGGCTCGGCATACTGGACCGAGCGTCTGGTCGCCGCCATCGAATCCGAGCAGCCCGACCGCATCGTGCTGCTGGGCGACCTGCTCTACCATGGCCCGCGCAACGATCTGCCGCGCGACTACGCTCCCAAGCGCGTGATTCCGCTGCTCAACGCCCTGGCCGACCGCATCATCGCGGTGCGCGGCAACTGCGACGCCGAGGTCGACCAGATGGTGCTCGACTTCCCCGTCATGGCCGACTACGCCACGCTGTTCGACGAGACCGGTCGTGAACTGTTCCTGACGCACGGCCACGTTTTTGGCGCCGGCATGCACAACAGCGTCGACCACGCGCCCGCGCTGCCCGAGGGCTCCGCGCTCGTCTACGGCCACACGCACATCAAGGTCAACGAGGCAAGCGAGGCGCACCCGGGCCTGCGGCTCTTCAACCCCGGCAGCGTGAGCATCCCCAAGGACGGCTCGCACAGCTACGGCATCTACGAGGGCGGTGCGTTCCGTCACGTGATTCTGGAGGAGGAATAACCATGGCGCAGCACATGGCTCAGCAAAATGCCGAGGGCTCGCGCGATCTGTCCACGCTGGTCGACGCGTCGGCCGAGCTGCAGCATCTGGTGCAGACCATCTGGCGTCTGCGTCAGCCCGATGGCTGCCCGTGGGACCGCGAACAGACGCATCAGAGCATCGGCAAGAACATGATCGAGGAGGCCTACGAGGCGCTCGACTGCATTGAGGCCGACGACGCGGCGCACCTACGCGAGGAGCTGGGCGATGTGCTCATGCAGGTAGTGCTGCATGCGCAGATTGCGGCGGACGCCGGTGAGTTTACGCTGGCCGATGTGGCACGCGATATCGACGCCAAACTCATCCGCCGCCACCCACACGTGTTTGGCGATGCGGATGCCGATAACTCCGACGAGGTGCTCAAGATCTGGGACGAGGTTAAGCTTGCCGAGAAGGCTGCCAAGGACAAGGCCGTGGCGGCAGGCGAGGCTGCGCCCGGGGGCCTGCTCGACGGCGTTCCCACGCATTTGCCGGCGCTGATGCAGGCGCAGAAGGTGTCGCGCAAGGCAGCGGCCGTTGGCTTTGAGTGGGAGACGGTCCAGGACGTGTGGGACGAGGTCGCCGAGGAGCGTGCCGAGTTTGAGGCCGAGGAGCCCGGCTCGCCCGAGCGCGAGATGGAGTTTGGCGACCTGCTCTTTGCCCTGGTCAACGTTGCGCGCAAGGAGGGCATCGACGCCGAGAGTGCCCTTCGTGCCAGCACGGCAAAGTTCCGCCGCCGTTGGGCCGCGATGGAGCAGATGGCGGCCAACGCCCATGTGGATTTGGCCGAGCTTTCGACCCACGGCCTCAACGACCTCTGGGATGCCGCCAAGGCAGAGGAGTAAGACTGCGGGAACGACGGGCTGACATGCCTCATCGTTCCCGCTAAATTATTCGAAAAACAATTGTATCCCTCGGCTAACTTAGGGCATAATGCAAAAAGTGCGACATGGCTAACTTACAAACCAAAGCGCCACATTGGCGCAATGCCGTGTCGCCAAGCATTCAACCCGTTTCCAAGTGAGAGGGAGACAACATGAGCGATATTTTGGATGTCTACGGTCGCGAGGTGCTCGACAGCCGCGGCAACCCCACCGTCGAGGTCGAGGTCGTGCTCGAGGACGGCAGCTTCGGCCGCGCGATGGTGCCTTCGGGCGCTTCGACCGGCGCTTTCGAAGCTTGCGAGCTGCGCGACGGCGACAAGGGCCGCTACCTGGGCAAGGGCGTCTCGCAGGCCGTCGAGCACGTCAACAACGAGTGTGCCAACGCCGTCGTGGGCCTCGACGCCTTCGACCAGCGCGCTGTCGATGCCGCGTTGACCGCTGCGGACGGTACGCCCAACAAGACCAAGCTCGGCGCCAACGCCATTCTGGGCGTGTCGCTGGCAGTTGCCCGCGCTGCGGCAGAGTCGGCGGGCCTGTCGCTGTACCAGTACCTGGGCGGCGTCAACGCCCACCTGCTGCCCACGCCCATGATGAACATCCTCAACGGCGGCGTGCATGCCGACAACAACGTCGACTTCCAGGAGTTCATGATCATGCCGGTGGGCGCCCCGAGCTTTGCCGAGGGTCTGCGCTGGTGCGCCGAGGTCTACCACACCCTCAAGGGCGTGCTGCACGAGGCCGGCCTGGGCGGCGGCGTGGGTGACGAGGGCGGCTTCGCACCCAACCTCAAGACCAACGCCGAGCCGTTCGAGTACATTACCAAGGCCGTCGAGAAGGCTGGCTTTAAGCCCGGCGTCGACTTCATGTACGCCATGGACCCGGCGTCCACCGAGTTCTACAACGCCGAGACCGGTATGTACGAGCTCAAGGGCGAGGGCGTGGAGTACACGAGCGCCCAGATGGTCGATTACTGGGAGAAGCTCGTCGACACCTATCCCATCATCTCCATCGAGGACGGCATGGCCGAGGAGGACTGGGACGGCTGGGTTGAGCTCACCCGCCGCATTGGCAATAAGGTGCAGCTGGTGGGCGACGACCTGTTCGTCACCAACACCGAGCGCCTCAAGAAGGGCATCGAGCTGGGCGCCGCCAACGCGATTCTGGTCAAGGTCAACCAGATCGGTACGCTCACCGAGTCGCTCGAGGCCATCGAGACCGCCAAAGAGGCCGGCTACGCCTGCATCGTGAGTCACCGCTCCGGCGAGACCGAGGACTCCACGATCGCCGACCTGGTCGTGGGTGTTAACGCCGGCCAGATCAAGTCGGGCGCCCCGTGCCGCAGCGACCGTATTGCCAAGTACAACCAGCTCATCCGCATCGAGGACGAGCTCGAGGGCAGCGCGCGCTACGCCGGCAAGTCTGCGTTCTACAACATCCGCTAGGCAGCGACGTGTGCGGCGGCGGGGCTGACTCGGATTCGCCTCGCTTCCGCCGGGCACTGTTGAGCACCATTGGGCGCTGGGCCATATGGCTCAGCGCCTTTTTTATGTCGAGCAAAGGCTGGCGAAGGCGGTGCGGGCGCTCGTGCTATAACTAAAGGACTTAGCGCAAACAAACCTCAACCGCACAAGGCGCACATGGATCAGATTTACGACAACAGGTACTATTCCGCCGGTTCGCGTGAGCCGTCACCTCGCCGTGCGCGCACGGTGCAGCTCGGCGGGTCCGATTACGCCGGTGCCGACCGCTCCACGCAGCGACCGACAAGTGCCCCACACTCCCGTGCTCAAATGAATACGCCGACGGACCGTCCGCCACGTTCGGCGCGCCCGACGCATGCGTCGCGCCCTTCGACCCAGGCGTCCGACAAGCCGCGCCGTCCCTCAAGCCGTCTTTCCGGCTCGGACTTTATGCACTACGCCAACGACAACGCAGTGGTCAAGGCAATTTACGACTTTACCCACGGTCCTCAGCGAGGGCTATTCATCGGCATTGTCGTTGCCCTGGTGCTCGTGAGCCTGTATTTCCCCGTGCGCGATCTGTACGTGGCAAAGCGTTCGAGCGATATCTTGGCCAAGCAGGTCGAGATTCGTCAGCAATACAATGATGAGCTGCAAAAAAGCGTCGACAAACTGCTCTCGGAGGAGGGCATCAAGGACGCGGCGTCCGAGGACCTGGGCCTGGTGATGCCCGGCGAGACCAAGATTGACGTGCTGGGTCTGGATGACGATTCGGACTCGTCGTCGAGCAAAAAGTCCTCGAACGCCAAGAAGGCCAGCGAAGTTGCCAAAGAGATTGAAGAAGTCGGTAAGGACGCGCCGTGGTACATCCAGGCGCTCGACATGCTGTTTGGGTTTAACGGTGTCGAGGGCCAGACGGTCGTGTCCAACGGCAAATAGCGCCCGGAGGGGAGCCCGCAATGACAAATTGCAAACGCTATAAGGTGGCGGCGATCGATCTGGGAACGGTGTCGTCGCGACTGGTGTTGGCCCAGGTCGAGGGCGGGGCGATCGTGGAATCGTCCAAGCATACCGAGATTACCGACCTGGGCGAGGGCGTGGACGCGACAGGTCGCTTTTGCGAGGCGGCCGTTGAGCGCGTGCTCGCTGCGTGCCGGATGTTTGTGGACGAGGCCCGTGCCTTTGGGGCCGTGTGCATCTGCACCACGTGCACGAGCGCCGCGCGCGATGCGTCCAATGCCGCCCTGCTGCTGGACGGCCTGCGCGAGCTGGGGCTCGAACCGCAGGTGATTCCGGGCGAGGTCGAGGCGCGCCTGACGTTTTTTGGCGTGGCACACGACTTTGCCGGCGAGCGCATCATTGTTGCCGATTCGGGTGGCGGATCCACGGAGCTCGCGACGGGCATGTACGCACCGGAACGTGGGGTCTTTGCGCTGGAGGGCACGCGTTCGCTGGACATCGGATGTCGTCGCGTGACGGAGCGGTTCTTCTCGGCGCTGCCGCCTGCGGACGGCGAGCTTGCTGCCGCTGCCAACTGGGCGGGCGAGCAGTTCGCTGCCTATTTCGGGAGCTTGCCCGTCGATTTTGAGCGTGCCGAGCGCTTGGTCGCGGTGGGTGGCACCGTTACCACGCTCGTGGCGCTGGTTCACGAGCTGGAGCCGTACGACTCGAGCTTTGTGCACCTGCGCGAGCTTTCGATGGAACAGATTTCGGCCGCTATCGAGCACATGTCTGTGTTGGACGCGGACGGCATCGCCGCGCTACCGGGTGTGCAGCCCAAACGCGCGGGCGTGATCTTGGCTGGCGCCGTGGTAATCCGCGAGCTCATGCGTGCCGGCGGCTACAAGACGCTCACCGTAAGCGAGAATAGCCTACTCGCCGGCATGGCCGCCACCATCAACGAGACTCTCGACGGTGCAACCCCCACCATCGCCTGGACCCCGAGTCTGAGCGCTCTTTAACCGTCTCCCTCTGAGTTGCGGTGAAATAGTTCCTAAATGGGCCGGTAAACGGCCAAAACAGGAACTATTCCACCGCAACTTAAAGTCCCACCGGCATCCAAAAGAAACGAGCCCGCATCCCTGGGGGACACGGGCTCGTAAACAATACGTGGTAGGGGCGGTGGGACTCGAACCCACAATCCTTGCGGCGAGAGATTTTAAGTCTCCTGCGTATGCCAATTCCGCCACGCCCCCGTGAGACTAGAAGTCTAGCACAAGCCGTCCGTTACGCGTTGACGGCCATCGAGTGTTGGCCCGACTTCTCCAGGAACTCCTGGAACTTGGCTTCGTCGCCCTTGTTCTTGTACTGCAGGGCCAGCAGGTATTCCAGGCGGCAGCTCTTGACCTTGTCGTCACCGGCCTCCTTGAGCATGCGCTCCAGCTCGGGAATGTCGTTGTGGCGCTTCAAGATCATCGTGTCGTACATCAGCTGGCATTCGTGTGCGACTGCCTCGGCCTGACCGCCCTCAAAGCCCTCGATCTCGTGCAACAGCTCCTTGGACTTTTTGCGGTCCTCCTGGCCAACGTAGTAGTTAAAGGCCTTAATCACCAGGTCGACGCGCTGCATCTTGGGCAGATTGAGTCCCAGCAGCAAATCGAACATCTCGTCGGCGCGCTTGTGGTCCTCGCGCAGCAGATAGGAGTTCAGGCGCAGGTAGTCGCGGTTATAGCGCGGGTACAGCATGCTGGTGAGCTTGCTGTCGAGCAAGCGATCGAAATCGTCCCACTGCTTGGCAGCCATAAGCTGTTGCAGGCGCTTAAACGTGGTGCGTTTTTTGACGCTAAAGAACACCGACACGGCGATGCAGATGATAACGACGGTGGTCCAGAGGGTGCGGGAATCGGGCATATTGGGGTCCTTAGTCGCTCATAAAGCGAGCGGTATGACAACACGTACTAGATGTATTATACGCAGCGCGCAAGCAAACTGGCATAAAAGCTCATCGAGGCTGAGTGCCATCGCTCGCTGCGGTACACTTACCTAAAGTAAACCACGAAGGGAGACATTACCTATGAAGAAGATCGTTTTGGCTTGCGGTGCTGGCGCTGCTACTTCCACGCTCGTTGCCCAGAAGGTCGCTACCCTGCTCGACGCCAACGGTTACGCCGACAAGTACGAGATCGTGCAGTGCGCCATCTCCGAGGCCAAGGACGTTTGCGACGAGGGCGCCGACCTGCTGATCGCCACCACCGTTGCCCCCGAGGGCCTCACCTGCCCGTACGTGAGCGGCGTGCCCTTCATGACCGGCATGAACCGCGTCGCTGCCGAGAAGGCCGTTCTCGACGTCATGGCTCAGTAGGCGCTGACTGCATGAGTGAACAGAACGCCAATCCGGTAGAGCTCTTTGGTATGCGCGTTGCCCATGTGGGCATTAACGCCGCCGACCCGGCAGACGCCTTGGAGATTGCGGAGCTGTTCTCGACGATGATGGGCCTGCCCGTTATCGAGACCCCGGTTTCGTACTTTAACGATTCGCTGGTCGAGGTCATGAAGCAGAACGGTCGTGGCACCAAGGGCCACATTGGCTTTGCCGTCAACGACATCGATGCGGCCGAGAAGTGGTTTGCCGAGCGCGGGCTCGAGGTCAACGAAGAGTCGCGCGCGCTGCTGCCCGACGGCGGCACCAAGCTCGTGTACTTTAAGCGCGAGTTCGCCGGCTTCGCCGTGCATCTGTGCCGCGAGTAGCGCGCAAGCTGCTTTAGTTAGCAAAAAGGGATAGGGCCGCATGGCCTTATCCCTTTATTTATGCCGAGGGGTTGACTTTTGCAACGGTCAAAAAACCGAAGTCTAATACTTTTCTGAGAAGTGAACGAGACAAATCGGACCCCCGAAGCATTGACACTTTAAGGGCGTCGTTTCCTGCGGTTTCGATACTAGAATCCTGCGATTTTGCCGACGAAAAATGTGGATGCTTCAGGGGTCCAAAAACAGACGTTCACTTCGCGGAAAAGTATTAGACCTCGATTCACGAGGGGGCTTCCTACCGCGGCAGGCGAATCGTAAAGCGGCTGCCGACCCCTTCGACCGAGGTAACACCGATGACGCCGCCGTGGCTGTCGACGATCCACTTGGCGATAGCGAGCCCCAGGCCCGAACCCTGTGCGCCGGCATCGCGCGCGTTGTCGGCGCGGTAGAACCGCTCGAACGCGTGAGCTGCGGATTCCTGGTTCATGCCGATGCCCTCGTCTTCAACGGCTATGTCGACCGCGCCCGTGCCCGCTTCGGGTGTTATGCCAAATGTGACGGTCGTTCCCGCGTCCGAATACTTAGCGGCGTTTTGCACGATCACGCGCAGAGCCTGCTTCACGAGCGCGACATCGACGGACGCGTCGCAGCGCGGGTCGCTGGCAAACGCAGCGTCAAAAGCCAGCCGATATGTGTGCCCGGCATCAATCATCTGCGATTCCTCGCACACCTCGCCGACCAGTGCAGCCAGGTTGGTATTCACGCGCCGCAGCACGGTGCGGCCGGCATCTCCGCGTGCCAAAAACAGCAGTTGTTCCACGAGCTCCTGCATGTGCTCGCTTTCGGCCTTGAGCGAGGCGATGGACTCTGCCAGCACGGCCGGGTCGTCTTTGCCCCAGCGGTCGAGCATGTTTACGTAGCCCTGAATTACCGCGATGGGCGTGCGCAGCTCGTGACTCGCATCGTTGACAAAGCGCATCTGCTGCAGCTTGGCCTCTTGCATCTGGCGCAGCAGGCGGTTGAGCGCGACCTCGATGCTCGCCAGGTCGGCGTCGCCAGTGGTGACGCTCGGCGAATCGACGCTTGCTCGCTCGATGGCCTGCTCCAGCGTTTCCATCTTGCCGCCGGAGAGCTGCATGCGGCCGAGCTCGTCCACGCGCAAAGCCAGGTCGTTGAGCGGTGCCATGGTGCGGCGTACGCGTCGGGCGCCGCCGAGCATGTTGAGCACGCTGATGACCTGCCAACCTACAACGACAAGGTAGAGAGGCCATAGCGTGACGAGGTCCTGCGCGAGGGGGAAGGTCTTGGTGGTGCGCGCAAGCTCGACGGTATAGGCGAGCGTGGCCAGGTCCCAGCCACGCGCAGGCGTCAGCGACATGCCGTGAACGGTAGCGCCGGGGATCCATCCTGCGGTAAACGCGCCTTCGGGCAGCGTTTGGTTGTAGCCATAGACGAGGATCGCCGCCGCAATCACCATCAGTAGCAGGTCGAGCCAGACATAGCTCAACAGGCGGCGCCACATATAGCTCCAGTTGATGGCGCGGGCGATGGAGGTGACGCGCTTGGCCTCGGCGTTACGCGCGGCAGACATAGCCCACCCCGCGCACGGTCTGGATGATGCGGGCGCCGCCGGCGTCCTCGATCTTGGCGCGCAGGTGCGCGATGTGCACGTCGACGTTGTTGGTGTCTCCTACGTATTCGTAGCCCAGCGCCTCGTGCGCGATGCGCTCGCGCGTGAGCACGGTGCCGGCGTGCGTCATAAGCAGGGCGAGGACGTCGAACTCGCGAGCCGTGAGCGCGATGGGCGAGCCGCCGACCGTGACTTCGCGGCGGTCGGGGTCGAGCGCGACCGAACCCACGGTGAGCGCGGCGGGGGAGGGCGCGGCAGAGGTCTTGGCCGAGTCGCCAGCTGGGGGTATCGTGGCGGCACCCGTAGCGCCCTCCCCGGTCCCAACGCCGCCAACGCCCGAAGCCGCCCGCACGGCCTCCGAGCGCTTCAGCGCCACGCGGATTCGTGCGAACAGCTCCTCAATGGCAAACGGCTTGGTCAGGTAATCGTCGGCGCCGGCATCGAGCCCTGCCACCTTGTCCATCACGGCATCGCGCGCGGTGACCATAATCACCGGCACATCCTTGTGCTTGCGGACACGCCGCAGGACCTCCATGCCGTTGAGCTGCGGCAGCAATACATCGAGCAGGATCAGATCGTAGTCGTGCTCCAGTGCCAGGTCCACGGCGGTACGGCCGTCGGCGGCGTGCTCCACTTGGTAGCCTTCGTGCTCCAGCTCGAGCGTCACAAAGCGGGCGATTTTCTCCTCGTCCTCTACGATCAGGATCCGTGCCATGCGTGCCCCCGTCTGCGATTACTTGTCGTCGTTCAAATTATGCTTGATGCCGTCCGCGGCATCGGCGGCGTGATTCATCAGGTTGTTGATGCTGCCGGGCACGTCGCCGTCGCTGTCGATGCGGTAGCGCATGCCAAAGAACAGGCCAAGCAGCATCAGCCAAATCGTGGCGCCCCAGGCAAACAGGGCGACGATGGGGATCAGGATGGGAATGTTGAGGATGATGGCGTCGCGGCGCGTGGCGATAAACTTGGTGTCCAGGCTCAGGCGGAAGAGCTTTTTGAGGTACTCCCACACGCTGTCCATCTTCTTGGAGAAATCGGTCTTTTCGCTCGACTTTTCGTAGGCGGCCTGCGCGGCGACCATCTCGGCCGAGGGCTCATCGACTGGCGCGGACTCGGTGGCGGCATGCGCCGATGTGGTCTGGGTCTTGCCCTGCGACTCGAGCCAAATGATGGCGTCCAGAACGTTGCCGTCGGCGGCGTCGAGCGCGGCCTTGGCATCGGTGTAGCTCACGTTGCACTTGGTGCGGATGGTTTCAACTTTTTCGAGGTCGTCCATGACCTGTCCTTTCGTTCGATGGGCGCGACGCCGGGCGATCTGCCCGGGCGCGAGCGTTGCGTTCGGCGGCTTGCGTGGCGCCGCCCCGCCCTTGGTCGAACTCTATAGTGCAGGTTATAGATTAAGCGATTCTTGAGCCAAGATTAATGTTGGATGAGTTTTTGGGTGGCGAAGCGCGTGACGCGGGGCACGCAGGCAAGGGGAAGGCCGGTTTTGCGTGGCGTGGGGAAGGGAAGGACAGGTCTTTGGGGCGGCCGACAGCGAGGTTTAATACTTTTCCGTGAAGTGAACGAGTGAAATCGGACCCCCGAAACATCGACACTTTGAGTGTGCCGTTTCCTGCGGTTTTGATGCCAGAATCCTGCGTTTATGCCGTTGAAAAATGCTGATGCTTCAGGGGCCTAAAAACAGACGTTCACTTCGCGGAAAAGTATTAGACCTCGATAGCAGGGACGGGGTGCCGGTAGCAAAGCGGCGTCAAGGGTTGGTCGAGCAAGCGGTTTCCCCATTGATGTCCGCACGGCATGTGACACTTACTTTACCGCCCTGTTCTGCCTCGGCGGCATGTACCCAAACAACGGCCCTCTAAGGAGTTCGATATTGATGAGTGACAACACCAAGCATCTCGCAAAGAAGTGCGTCAAGGACGCGGGCCCGTGCCTTGCGCTGTGCGTAGCCGGCGCAGCGGTCGCGCTGCTGGCTGTTCTGGGACCATTCGACGTGCTTCGAAGTGCCAGTTCTCTGCACGTTTGCATGGCCCTTGCCGGCGCCATGATGACCGGCGGCGTGCTCGATCTGGTTTTTTGGGTGCTCGATCCGTTTGGATGGAAGAACGAGGGGTAAGCCCTAAGGGCTGGAACGGTTGGCTTAGTGATCGTGCAGAATGTGGCTAGCGACTTACAGCGAAGTGGTGATCCGATGACGGTCTATGTGACGGGCGATATTCACGGCGGTCTCGACATGCAAAAGCTGCGCGATTGGGACCTTGGGGATAGCCTGACGAGCGACGACTATCTCATCGTCGCCGGCGACTTTGGCTTTCCGTGGGATTTCTCTGCCGAGGAGTGCGCCGACATCGCTTGGCTGGAATCGCGTCCCTATACCGTGCTGTTTATCGACGGCAATCACGAGCGTTTCGATCACTGGGCGGAGCGCCCCATGGAGTTGTGGCACGGTGGGCTGACGCAGCGCCTGTCGGACACCTCGCCCATACGGCGCCTGACGCGCGGCGAGGTTTTTGAGCTCGACGGCTCAACGATCTTTACCATGGGCGGCGCCACGAGCGTGGATAAGGAATACCGCATTCCCTATTCCAGCTGGTGGCCGCAGGAGCTGCCGGACGAGCGCAACTTTGAGGAGGCGCGGGCAAAGCTCTACAGCGTGGGCTGGAAGGTCGACTACGTCATCACCCATACCTGCTCGACGCGCATGCTTTCGCCCACGCTTTATCCGGCACCCGGCTGGAATTACCCCGACGTTGATCGGCTCACGGCATTTTTCGATGAGCTGGAAGACCACTTGGATTACAAACGCTGGTACTACGGGCATTTCCATCGGGATGCCAACCCGGCCGAACACCACACCGTGCTCTACGACTGCATCGTTCGCCTGGGTGACGAACTCCAGCCCTGGGATGTTGCGTAGGGGCGGACTGAGCGGCTACTCGGCCGTTACAGTGATGTTCTCCCGGTGCGCGCGGATGACGTCCCAGCTAAAGTGCTCGACCAACTGCTCGGCAGAGCGCGGCGTGGTGTCCGGCGCGATGCCTGTTTGCCCGGCGAGCCAGCCCAGCAGTGCCTCGGGCGTGCCAAAGCGGGCGCGTAGTTCGCCCAGGTCCAGATCGCGGTCGCGCTTGGAAAGGCGGCGGCCGTCCGGCGACATGAGCAGCGGAATGTGCGCGTAGTGCGGCGTGGGAAGTCCCAGCAGATGCTGCAGGTAGATTTGGCGCGGCGTGGAGCCCAGCAGGTCGCATCCGCGCACGACCTCGGTGACGCCCATGGCGGCGTCATCGACCACCACGGCTAGCTGATAGGCAAACACGCCGTCGCTGCGGCGCACCAAAAAGTCGCCGCATTCAGTGGCGAGCGCCTCGCATTGGGCACCATACGTGCGGTCCACAAATTCGGCCACATCGTCTGCGAGGTCGTCGACGGCGGGCACGCGCAGGCGCGTGGCCGGAGCGCGCAGGATGCTGCGGCGGGCAACCTCCTCGGCAGAAAGGCCTCGGCAGGCGCCGCGGTAGATGGGCGCGCCGTCGCTGGCGTGCGGTGCGCTTGCGGCGTGGAGCTCGGCACGTGTGCAAAAGCAGGGGTAGGTGAGGCCGGCGTCTTGCAGCTGGCGCAGGGCATCCTCGTACAAGTCCAGGCGATCGTGCTGGTAGTAGGGGCCTTCGTCCCACTCGAGCCCTAGCCATGCCAGGTCGTCGACCAGTTGAGCGGCAAGTTCCGGACGCTTGCAGCGATCGTCCAGGTCCTCGATGCGCAGTACGATGCGGCCGCCCTGGCTGCGGGCCGAAAGCCACGCGCACAGGCAACTGAACACGTTGCCCAGGTGCATGCGGCCCGAGGGTGACGGGGCAAAACGGCCCACGACGGGGGTGGGGGCGGAGGCGGCCGGCGTCGTTGGCGCGTCCGCGGCGGGCGTTGCTATGTTGCGTGCTTTGATATCCATGCGGACGAGTATAGCGCGGGGCGCGATGGGGAGACGCTGCCGTGGCCTGCAAGTTGCCGAGGCCGCGCGTTGCGCGTGCCGGACCACCGGCTCGACAGCTCGATCGCCGCGCACCGACTCGGCCTTATACACGACAGAAACCCCGGCAGCTCTTCGCAACTGCCGGGGTTTCCGCGGAAAAGGGGGACATGATCCTCGAGCGGACGGCAAAGGGGCAAACCGTTTTCGCTCAACTGCTTTATGCCCCTCGGCTGGCGGCTCAATCAGCGTATGCCGCGCCCACACAAAGCCGCTACACCTGTGACGGAGCTGTGAAGTGGTATCTATCGTTGGCGCATGCCATGCCAAAGAGTGTCCCTAACGGCTAGTCATTTAAGAACGTCCCCAATGACTAGCTGCTGGCGGCGGGCGTAACTTTCATCCCGTTTGTCGCTCCGGTCGCCTAGATATTCGTCATGTGCGCCCGTAAACGTGGGACAATGACGCTGTTGGTATCACAGACAAAGGATGTGCCTATGAACGCCCCCGTTGCCAAGACCTGTCGGCAGCGCCGCCTATTCGCGCGATTCGCTTCCGTCTGCGCACTCGTCGCGCTTGCGTTGTTGCTGCTGCCTGCCGCCGCACACGCCGACGGCTACTCCATGAGCCAAACCTACATCGGCGCCACGGTTGAGGCCGATGGGTCGTTGACCGTTGTCGAGGGGCGCCAGTTTGATTTCGACGACGACATCAACGGCGTATATTGGGATATCAATACGGGCACCAACCAGCAGGGAGGCGCGGCGGGCGTCAATGTGCTGAGCGTCGAGGAAGACGACACCGCGTTTAACAGGGTCGATAGCGCGAACAAGGGCGACTCTGGCGTCTATACGGTTGAGCAGTCCGACGGCGGCGTAAAGATCAAGGTTTTCAGCCCCCACGAGAGCGGCGACAGCGCGATCTATTACGTGAGCTACACCATGACCGGTGCGGTCATGAACTGGGCCGATACCGCCGAGCTCTACTGGAAGTTCGTGGGTGACGGCTGGTCCGCGGATTCCGATGACGTCGAGATGGAAGTGTACTTCGCAAATGCCGCTGCCGGGACGGCGGCCGTCAAGGGCGACAACTTCCGCGCGTGGGGCCACGGTCCGCTGACGGGCGATGTGTCGCTCGATGAGGATGAGCCCATGGTCACCTATACCATTCCGTGCGTGCACGAGGGCGAGTTTGCCGAGGCACGCATCGCCTTTCCTAGCGACTGGGTGCCATGGCTTTCCGCTTCGAGCGAGGAGCGCATGCCGACAATCCTGAGCGAGGAGAAGGCGTGGGCCGACGAAGCTAACGCCCGCCGCGCCCGCGCGCGCATGATTGCCAATGCACTTGCCGCGCTAAGTGTTGTCGCGGCGGTGGCCTTTACCGGCACAATCGTTGCGCTCAAACTGCGCCGCCGCAAGCCCAAGCCGCTTTTCCAGGACGAATATTTCCGCGATGTGCCTTCGGCCGACCATCCCGCTGTGCTTTCGGCCCTTATGAGCTGGAACGAGGTGCCCGATCAGGCATATATCGCCACGCTCATGAAGCTCACTGACGACCGTGTGATCAAGCTGGAGCAGGCGACCGTGACCAAGGCCAAGAAGGGTCTGTTGGGGCGCGAAAAAGAAGAGCAGACGTATCGCGTGACGGTGAGTGATGCGGGTTGGAAGTCGGCCAAGGGCATTGACCACATGGTGCTCAAGGTCTTCTTTGCCGGTGCTAAGACCGACGAGAACGGCGATCGCTCGCGCACGTTCGACGAGCTGCAGCACTACGTCAAGCAGCACGCTACGCCCGTGGGGGACAAGCTCGAGGACTATCAGAACACCGTTAAGGGCAAGCTGGCCGATAGCGAGTACGTTGCCTCGGACGGCATCGTTGCAATGGTGTTTTGCCTGGTTCTTGGTATTCTGATCGCCTTTGTTCCCGTGGGATCCATTTTCTTTACTGACGGCGCGCAGGTGAACATTATCGCCGCGGTTATCTCGGCGCCGATTGTGCTGGTGGGTATTGGCGTGGGCCTTACGTTCCGCCGCTTTACGCCGGAGGGCGCCGAGGTGGCGGCTCGCTGCAAGGCGCTTAAGCATTGGCTCGAGGACTTCACGCGCCTAAAGGAAGCCGTCCCCGGCGATCTGGTACTGTGGAACAAGCTGCTGGTGATGGGTGCGGCGCTGGGCGTTTCGAAGGAAGTCCTGCGTCAGCTTGCCGAGGCTGTTCCTCCCGAGGTGCGCGAGGCCGACGGTTTCTACGACAATTACCCCTGCTACTGGTGGTACTACCATCATTACGGTATCGATTCGCCGCTCGATTCATTTAACAATGTGTATCACGAGAGCATCCGTGAGCTCGCGTCGAGCTCGGACAGCTCGAGCGGCGGCGGAGGCGGCGGCTTCTCGGGCGGCGGCGGAGGCGGCGTCGGCGGAGGCGGCGGCGGAACGTTCTAGCGAGCGCTTGCTTTGGGGTGGACCTTTCTGGGCGGTTGCCAGGGAAGATCCATCCCATTTTTGTGCATCGAAACGGGCCATACTTTCCGCTGCGGACCTTCGCGCAAGGGGCAGTGGGCAAAAAATGCCAAATATGAGTACTGTTACCTAGATTGTCACTTTTACTTGTACTAAAAAATGGACTCCTAACGAGATTGTTTCTCGTTAGGAGTCCATTTTATTGTACATTTGGGGAGATACGTTAGTTCATCCAACGCGTCGAGAGATCTAAGAGACCCGAAAAAGCCGAATTTCGCTGCCACTAAAAAGGTAACAGTACTCATATTTGATGTTTTTTGACCACAGCTATATGTGAACCCCTATATAGCGACCTCAAGAAGGGCTTCGTCGGTCGTTTTGATCAAGACTGTCCCCAACGACTAGTCATTTAAGAACGTCCCCAACGACTAGGTATGGCTGCTGGGCCTAGACGGTTAGGTCCAGTTCGTAGAGGAAGCTTTCGCGCGGCATGGCGTGGCGGCGTTCCTCGCGGTTGGCGCGGTGCGTGGCCGTGCGCTTAAAGCCGTGCAGCTCGTAGAACTTCCACGAGCAGTTGGAATCGGTGTACAGGTGCGCGCTGGTCGCCCCACACGAGGACAGATGCGAGATAGCGGCGTCGAGCAGCACCGTGCCAACGCCCAGGCCGTGGACGTCAGAGTCGACAGCGAGCAGCGTGACCTCGTTGTCATGCGGCAGTGGGCTTTTCTCGAGCAGGCGGTTGTTGGTTCGAATGGTTGTGCGCACAAACGAGAGATACTCGGCGCACGATTCGGGTTCTAGCTCGCGCATCTGCGACAGCAGTGCACGCTCAGTATCCATCCAATGTTCCCTGACGGCGGTGCCGGAGCTCTGTCCTGCGCGTGCAAGCGCAATGCCGCGCGCCTGACCGTCGATTACGGCAACCTGCGAAAACGTCGAGGAAGAAAGGCAGTAGGCAAGGTCGCACGCGGCTTCGAGGCGGTTGTACTCATCGTTATCCGAGTTGTTGTGCCAAAGCTGCTGCAAGATCGGCGCGATGGCGTCGAAATCTTCGGTATCAAACGGTCGGTAGAGAACCCGCGAGACCATGGTGCCTCTTTCTATTGCGGATGCATATCGAGCACAGTTCTACCACGCCGTTGGCATCTAATTATGGTGCCCCTGTGTTCCATCAACTCACCGTGCCCAGTGGCGCTCCTGCAACCCCCCGCTCGAAGCTTTTTCTGCACAGCCGTGCGTTGCGGGGTGCATCGTCGCGCTCGATGCGCTACATTGAATCAGTATTTTCAATGCCGCTGCGCGAGCGCTGCAGATCGACGTATCACCGACTCACAGAGCACGGCGGCGTACCAGACAGGAGGACTGCATGGGATCTGATGTGAAGATCGCACGCGCGTTGATCTCGGTTACCGATAAGACGGGCGTCGTCGATTTCGCACGGACGCTGGTTGACGACTTTGGCGTCGAGATCATCTCTACGGGCGGCACGGCTCGTGCCATCGAGGACGCGGGCGTTCCCGTAACCCCCATCGAGGAGTTCACGGGCTATCCCGAGATGATGGACGGCCGCGTCAAGACGCTGCATCCCAAGGTTCACGGCGCGCTGCTTGCCCGTCGCGATTCCGAGCAGCACATGCAGGAGGCCGCTCAGCACGGCATTAAGCTGATCGACCTGGTCGTCGTCAACCTGTACGAGTTCGAGAAGACCGTCGCCAACCCCGAGGTCACCTTCGCGGATGCCATCGAGCACATCGACATCGGTGGCCCCTCTATGCTGCGCTCTGCCGCTAAGAACGCCGCGAGCGTTACCGTCATTTCCGACCCGGCCGACTATGATGCCGTCCTGGCCGAGATGCGCGAGACCGGTGGCTGCACCACGCTTTCCACCCGTCGTCGCCTGCAGGTGAAGGTCTACCAGACCACCGCCGCCTACGACACGGCTATCTCCCGTTGGCTTGCCGCCCAGGCAAGCGACGTGGCGGATACCTCTGCCAAGCTCGAGATTTCGCTGGAGAAGGTCGACGACCTGCGCTATGGCGAGAATCCTCAGCAGAAGGCTACGGTCTACCGCTTTGCCGAGGGTTGCGAGAACACCGCGAGCTCGCAGTTCCCGCTCGTGGGCTCCGAGCAGATCCAGGGCAAGCCGCTCAGCTACAACAACTATCTGGATGCCGACGCCGCCTGGAACCTGGTCCGCGAGTTCGACGAGCCGGCCTGCGTGATCCTCAAGCACCAGAACCCCTGCGGTTCCGCCGTTGCCGAGGACATCACGGCCGCCTACGACCGCGCCTTCGCCTGCGATCCCAAGAGCGCCTTTGGCGGCATCATCGCCTGCAACCGCGAGGTTCCCTTTGATCTGGTTGAGCACTTCGCCGATCAGAACAAGCAGTTCGTCGAGGTCATCATCGCCCCGAGCTACACCGCCGAGGCGCTCGAGCGCATGGCTAAGCGCCCCAACCTGCGCGTGCTGGCTACCGGCGGCGTGGACCATGGCGCCCAGGTGGAGCTGCGCTCCGTCGACGGTGGCATGCTGGTGCAGGAGGTCGACCACGTGACCGAGGACCCCGCGACCTTTACGTTCCCCACCGACCGCAAGCCCACCGACGCCGAGATGGCCGAGCTCGAGTTTGCCTGGAAGGTCTGCAAGGGCGTTAAGTCCAACGCCATCCTGGTCTCCAAGGGCAAGGCCGGCATTGGCATGGGCCCGGGTCAGCCCAACCGCGTGGATTCTGCGCTGCTGGCCTGCGAGCGTGCCGAGGACTTCTGCGAGCGCGAGGGCGTGGAGAAGGGCGGCTTTGCCTGTGCAAGCGACGCATTCTTCCCGTTCCGCGACAACGTCGACGTGCTTGCTGCGCACGGCGTGACCTGCATCATTCAGCCCGGCGGCTCCAAGCGCGACGACGAGAGCATTCAGGCCTGCAACGAGCACAATATTGCTATGGTCTTCACCGGTGCCAGGCATTTCCGTCACTAAGTTTCGCTCCGGGACAAAATAATCTCCGCAAAAGACGGTCGCTCCGTTTGGAGGGCCGTCTTTTTGGTATAAGAGGACGGAATGACTAACACGAAAGGTACAACCATGCCCCAGATTGATGATGCCGAGCTGTTTGGCAATGCCGAGGATCAGCGTGCGTACGAGGACTTTTGCGCCAATCAGGAGGCGGTCGAGAAGTTTACGCTCGACAAGCCCGCGCTTATCTGCCGCTGGCGCATGTCCAACAAAAAGGTGCCCATGCTCAACCGCCACATCCGTGCGCTGTCCGAGCGCCTGGTGCAGGGCGAGCCGCTTACCAACAACATGCTCAGCTGGGCCAAACAGCACGTTGAGTGGTCGCTTGCCGAGGGCGATTACACCGCGCACGACGGCGTGCTCATGCTGGTGATCGACGTCAACGGCAATGCCGCCATGACGGTGGGGGAGTACGAGCCGCTGGCCGACACGTCGGCCAAGGCGCTGCGTGCCCGTTCTGCCGAGGCCCGCTCCGAAGCCGACGAGACCGGCGTGGCGCCCGAGCTGCTCGCCGCCGTCAACAACGGCGAGCTTGCCTTTGTGGCGCCGGCGGACGAGTGCCTGTGCGGTACGGCGACGCTCATCGAACAGCTGGCCCAGACCAAGGGCATCCCGGTTACGCGCGTAGACATTCCCGCGCAGCTTAAGGGCGCGCTGTTCCTGGTGAGCGACGAGCACGGCGTGGTCCCCGCAACCGAGACGGACGCCGCCGAGGCCGACGCCGCCACGGTCGCCTTCTTCGCCGACGGCTACGAAAAGCTTCGCGCCCGCCGCTAAATGATGTTTCTGGGACGGGGATTAAAAACTCATTTAATTCCCGTGCCCGTTGCGAGCGAGGGGCAAGCCCCTGCCGCTCGCGAACAGTTCTGTCACCTTGGTGACGCGCAAGGCGCGCACCTGCGGCTCCGCAGCCATAATGGTGGCAAGACAACCAAGGGGGGGGCGGAATCCATGGCGCTGATCTATATCGTTGAGGACGACGAGCCCATTCGTCGCGAGCTTGCCGATATCCTTGCCCGTGCGGGTTTTGAGGTCGAGGCATGCGAATCATTCGAGCATGTCTCGCGCGATATTCTCGCCGCCGCGCCCGACCTAGTGCTGCTCGACCTCACACTTCCCGTCAAGGACGGCCAGCATATCTGCCACGAGGTTCGCCGCGAATCCGAGGTTCCCATCATCGTCCTCACGTCGCGCACGACCGAGATCGACGAGGTCATGGCCATGACGCTCGGCGCGGACGACTTTGTTCCCAAGCCCTACAGCGCCCGTGTGCTCGTGGCGCGCATCAATGCCTTGCTGCGTCGCACCGCGGCGGCAGGCGAGCGCAGCACGCTCGTCCACAAGGGGCTGGAGCTCGACCTCGCCCGCTCCATGGTCACCAATACGGCAACCGGCACTAGCACCGAGCTCACCAAAAACGAGCTGCGTATCCTCTCGCTGCTTCTGAGCCGTGCGGGCAAGATCGTTTCGCGCTCGGCCATCATGCAGGACTTGTGGGACTCCGATGCCTTCGTGGACGACAACACGCTTACCGTTAACATCAACCGCCTGCGCACCACGCTCGAAAAAATCGGGATCAAGGGGTATTTGACGACGCACCGCGGCCAAGGCTATTCGGTCTAGGGGCCGGCTATGTCGTTTGCCAAGTTCTTTAAAGACGCGCTGCTTCCCGTCGCCGTGTGGACGTGCGGCGTGCTGCTGAGCTGCTTTGTGCTGACGGTCGCCGGCGCACCCGTTTCTATCGTGATCGTGGCGGTCGGCGTGTCATTTATCTTCGGTATGCTCGGTATCGTGATCGAGTACGCGCGTCGTCGTCGTTTTCTGCGTCAGCTGGAGCGTGCAGCAGAGGAGCTCGAGAGTCCCGCATGGGTGCAGGAGATGGTGCAATGCCCGACCTATGCCGAGGGCGAGCTCGAGTACGAGGTCTTGCGCCGGGTGGGCAAAGCTGCCTGCGACGAGGTTGCCGAAGGCCGTCGTCAGACCGATGACTATCGCGACTATATCGAGAGCTGGGTCCACGAGGCCAAGCTGCCCTTGGCGGCGGCCCATCTAATTTTGGAAAATCTGGATGGCAGCGAAGACGACCTGTCACGTGTGGATAACCTGGGCCGTGAGCTGGCTCGCGTGGAACGCTATATCGACCAGGCGCTGTACTACGCGCGCTCGGAAGTCGTGGAGCGCGACTACCTGATTCGCCGCTGGGATCTCAAGACCTTGGTGACGGGCGCGATTAGGGCCAACGCGCGCGAGCTCATCGCGGCGCACGTGGCCCCGGTGTGCGAGAACCTCGACTTTGAGGTGTTTACCGACGAGAAATGGCTCGAGTTTATCTTGGGCCAGCTCATTCAGAACAGCATTAAATATGCGCGTGAGGACGGCGCGAAGATCGTGCTTTCGGGAGCGTTGTTGGACGAGGGCCTGGCAAGCGAGCGCATCGAGCTTACCGTTGCGGACAACGGCTGCGGCGTGAGCGCGGCCGACCTGCCCCGCGTGTTCGAGAAGGGCTTTACCGGCGACAACGGTCGCACCACCAAGCGTGCAACGGGCATCGGCCTCTACCTGGTGGCGCGTCTGTGCTCCAAGATGGGCATCGACGTCACCGCAGCGTCCGAGCCCAGCGAAGGCTTCGTCGTCACGTTTGCCTTCTCAACCAACAAGTTCCAATACTTTGAGTAACGCACGCGGCAGACGTCCGCCCAAACAAAAACGTGCCGCTCCAAAC
>ENA-UOJL01001005-UOJL01001005.1-human-gut-metagenome-genome-assembly--contig:-P47-NODE-1005-length-34382-cov-30.086463_pt1 | contig 34382 bp, 28 predicted proteins | sample MGYA00242347_ERZ723894 | MGnify/ENA metagenome assembly ERZ723894
CGCACCTCGCTCGCCGTATCGGCACTTAGAATTATGCGGTATTGCCTTTACTTTACGACCCTGACCATATCGCGGCTGATGTCCGCCAGGCTCGCCGCGCCGCACAGGCGCATCGTGTCGGCCAGCTCGGCACCCAGCTTTTCCACATAGGCAGCCACGCCGTCGGCACCGCCGCCGTACACAGCTGTCACAAAGGGGCGGGCAACCAACACGCCGTCCGCGCCCAGGGCCAGCGCCTTGAACACATCGTTGCCGCTGCGGATGCCGCCGTCCACCAGAATTTTCGCGCGGCCATCCACGGCCGCCACAATGTCCGCCAGCACTTCCTCGGTGGCGGGGCAGTCGTCCAGCACGCGGCCGCCGTGGTTCGAGACGACGATGCCCACGGCCCCGGCCTCGATGGCCTTTTCCGCGCCGCGCACCGTCATGATGCCCTTTAAGATAAACGGCACGCCCGCCGCCTGGGCGATTTCTTGCAGCTGCTCCACGGTCTTGCTGCCGGCGGGCGGATCCAGGTGCTGCAAAAACGGCAGGCCCGCTGCGTCAATGTCCATCGCCATGGCAAAGCAGCCGGCCTGCCGCGCCATCGTCATTTTTTCCGCCACTGTGGCGTTGTCCCACGGCTTCACAGTGGGGATGCCTGCGCCGCCGCTGGCCGCAATGGCCGCCGTTGCTCCCTCCATGACCTTGGGGTTCGTGCCATCACCGGTGAACGCCGCAATGCCCGCCGCCGCGCAGGCAGCGACCAAAATTTCATTGTACTGCAAGTCGTTGTATTTATCGCCGTAGTGCAGCGTCATTGCGCCCACCGGCCCCGCAAAAAACGGGTATTTGAACTTGCGTCCAAAGAGCTCCAGGCCCGTATCCGGCTCAAAATTCTCGTGGATCGTATCCATGTTCAGCCGCACATTCCGCCACGCGTCAAAGTTGCGGATCGCCACCGTGCCGCTGCCCTTGGCCCCCGGGCCGGGGATGGTGCCACCGCAGGCGCGGCCATTGCACACCGGGCAGGCATGGCAAAAGCCCATCTGGCCCTTCGCCGCCTGCAAAACTTCTGTATAGGTCATAGCAATTTTGCCTCCGTTGGCGGGCCGACGCATCCCATCGACCCCACAAAAAATCAAGGGAATTATGCTCCGCGTGTATTATACCGTGTTTTGGCCGCGACTGCAAGACCGCTGGCTGCCACCATTGCCCCCAGCAGACACAGCCCGACCCCTGCGGACCCGGCAGCATCCCCCAGCCAGCCCAGCATCGGGCTTGCCGGGATCATCAGCAAACTGTACGTCATGCTGTCCACGCTGATAAGCGTCGCGCGGCGGTCGCTGGAAATTGACTCGTTCATCCGCTGCATACTGTGCAAGAACCACACAGCCAGTGCCCCCTGCACCAGCATCGGCCCGACGGCACAGGCCCACGCCGGGGCCGCCCCGGCCAGCAGTGCCCCTGCGCCAATGGTCAGCGCACAGGCTAAATACAGGCCGCGCAGGGTCTTAGGGTGCAGCCGCCGCCCCAGTGCCGTGCCCGCCATACCTGCAGCCCCGGCCAGCAACCCCGGCAGGAACAGCCATTCCATGGCCCCACCCTGTTCCGTCAGCCGCTGCTGCACAAACATCGACGTCAAGTAGCTTGGCAGCGAAATCACCGCGTCCGCCGCAATCAGCCGCCGTGCCAGCGCACTGCCGCGCAGGCAGTCGGCGCTGTCCAAAATATGCACACGCAGCCGGGCGGGCAGTTCCCGCAGGGTGTGCCGCTCCCGGGCGGCCTGCTCATCGGTGACGATGGGTTCTTCCAGCTGGGCCGCCGCCAGTGCCGAGAGCAACGCCGACACGGCGTCCGCCAAGTAGTACCCTGCGTAGCGCAACACCCCTGCCAGCAGGCTTGCCAGCGAGCCGAGCGCCGTTGCAATTTTCATGCAAATCGACGCATTGGCGTCCACTTTTATATAGTCTTTCTCCCGCCCGGCCATTTTCAGGCTGTCGTAGATCAGGGCTTCGGCCGTGCCGGAAAGCATATTGTAGCCCAGCGCCTTCAGCGCCATGGCCGTGCAGATCAGCCCCAGCCCCGGTGCAGACGCCATGGCCAGCGCCGAGAAAACGCCCAGCACACCGCCGAAAATCAGCGTGCGCCGCCGCCCCAGCAGATCCGCAGCCATGCCGCTGGGCACCTCGCACAGCAGGCTCGTCAGATGGAACACCCCTTCGGCCAGGCCGATTTCCGCCAGCGAGAAGCCCCGCGCCGCCAGCAGCGCCACCCAGACGGCATCGGTAAACCGCAGTGTCGAGAAAAATGCGTGCAGATACACGCAGCGCAGTTGTTTTTGTAAATTCATCGGGAACACCCTTTCGCTCAAAAATCACGAAAACGTGCCCTTTTTTGCACACAAAAAGCGCCCCGCAGCAAAGCCGCAGGGCGCAAAAATGCACACACTTATAGCTTTACCGGAACTTAGGGCAATACCTAAAAAAGGGCACACTTACAGCGTCAACTCGTCAGGGGTTTCCTTTTTTCTGGAACACCACACCGAACTGCCAACGCATACGTGTGCTCTCCTTCCCGGTAAATTTGGCTTTACTATACCACACCGTTTGCCAAATTGCAAGAAAAATTGTACAATAGAAGCAACTTTGAAAAGCTCGGGGGAAACATCTATGAAACGTCTCGTCATCGGCCTGCTGGCCCATGTTGACAGCGGCAAAACCACACTGGCCGAAGGGCTGCTCTACCGCGCCGGCGTGCTGCGCAAGCTGGGCCGCGTCGACCACCGTGACGCCTTTCTGGACACGGACAGTCAGGAGCGGGCGCGGGGCATCACGATTTTTGCCAAACAGGCGGTGCTGACGCTGCCCGCCGCCGACGGCTGCGGCGAGACCGCGCTGACCCTGCTGGACACTCCCGGCCACGTGGATTTCTCCGCCGAGGCCGAGCGCGCCTTACAAGTGCTGGACTACGCCGTCCTCGTCGTCTCCGGCACCGACGGCGTGCAGGCCCACACCGAGACACTGTGGAAGCTGCTTGCCCGCTACCGCGTTCCTACGTTTGTTTTTGTCAACAAAATGGATCTGCCCGGCGCGGACGCTGCTGTCCGCCTGCGGGAGCTGCGGGGCCGCTTCGGCGACGGCTGTGTGGATTTTTCCACCGCGCCCGACCCCGAGACCCTGGCCCTGTGCAGTGAGCCGCTGATGAACGAAGTCCTCGACACCGGCACCCCCGCATCCGAGACCGTCATCACGGCCATTGCGCGGCGGCAGGTCTTTCCGGTGTTTTTCGGCGCGGCGCTGCGTCTGGACGGCCTGGACGGCTTACTGCGCGGCTTGCAAACGCTGACCCGCACCCCACCCCAGTGGCCGGAATTTGGCGCACGCGTGTTCAAAATCAGTGAGGACGCAGGCACCCGCCTGACCTGGCTGAAAGTCACCGGCGGCGTGCTGCACGTAAAAGACGTGCTCCCCGGCGGCGAAAAGGCCGACGCCCTGCGGCTGTACAATGGCGGCAAGTTCCGCCTGGTCAGTGAGGCGTTTCCCGGCATGGTCGTGGCAGTGGCAGGCCCGGCAGCCACCCGCCCCGGGCAGGGCCTTGGTGCGGAATCCGACGCGGAGACGCCGCTTTTGGAGCCTGTGCTCAACTACCGCATCGACTGTGACGCCGACGCCCACACCGTTTTAAAAGCCCTGCAGACCCTCGAGGACGAGGACCCGCAGCTCCACGTCAACTGGCGCGACGACCTGGGCGAGGTACACGTCCAGCTGATGGGCGAGGTGCAGCTGGAAATTTTGCAGAATATTTTACAGGACCGCTTCGGGCTGGACGTCACTTTCAACGAGGGCGGTATCCTCTACAAAGAAACCCTGACCACCGCTGTGGAGGGCATCGGCCACTATGAGCCGCTGCGCCATTACGCCGAGGTCCACCTGTTGCTGGAACCCGGTGCGCGGGGCAGCGGCATACAACTGGCGGCAGACTGCCCGCCCGACACACTGGCCGAAAACTGGCAGCGGCTGATTTTGACCCATCTTGCCGAGCGCACCCACCCCGGCGTGCTGATCGGTGCGCCGCTGACCGACGTAAAAATCACGCTGGCGGCGGGCCGCGCCCACCAGAAGCACACCGAGGGCGGCGACTTCCGCCAGGCCACCTACCGCGCCGTGCGCCAGGGCCTGCGGATGGCCGCAGCCAAGGACGGCGTAACGCTGCTGGAACCGTGGTATGACTTCACGCTGGAACTTCCCGCCGACGCGCTGGGCCGCGCCATGGCCGATGTGCAGCGGATGTGCGGCAGCTTTGAAGCTCCCGAGACGCTGCCGAAATCCGAAAACACCGTGCGGCTGACAGGCCGCCTGCCGGTGGCCACCGCGCGGGGCTATGCGCGGGAGGTCGCGGCCTACACCCACGGCCTGGGCCGCTGGGCCGTGCTGCCTGCCGGGTACGACACCTGCCACAACGCCGACGAGGTGCTTGCCGCCGTGGGCTATGACCCGGACGCCGACACCGAAAACCCGGCTGACTCTGTGTTTTGCGCACATGGGGCCGGGTATCTCGTCAAGTGGGATGAGGTCCCCACCCGCGCCCATGTGTCCAGCGGGCTGGAACGCCGCTTAAGTGGCACCCCCGCCGCCGACGAGGACGCTGCCGGGCAGGCTGACGCCAACGACCGTCGCCGCCGGGCCGCCGCCTACCGGGGCACGCTGGAACAAGATAAGGAGCTGCTGGCGATTTTTGAGCGCACCTACGGCAAGATACGCCGCCGTGGCGAGACCGGAGACGCCAAGAAGGCAGCCCGCGCCGCCCTGCACACCGCCCCCGCTGTGGTCAGCGTCCCCGCCAAACCAGTACCCACCGGCCCGGATTACCTGCTGGTGGACGGCTACAACGTGATTTTTGCCTGGGACGACCTGCGCAGGCTGGCCGACGGCAATCTGGACGCCGCCCGCCGCCGCCTGATGGACATTTTGTGCAACTATGCGGGCTACAAGCGCTGCGTGCCGATTCTGGTGTTCGACGCCTACAAGGTGCGCGGCGGCACGCGGGAGGTCGAGCAGTACCATAATCTGTACGTCGTCTACACCCGCGAGGCCGAGACCGCCGATATGTACATCGAACGCGCTACCCACGAGCTGGCGAAGGAGCACCGCACCCGCGTCGTCAGCAGCGACGGTGCCGAGCAGATCATCGTCATGGGCCACGGTGCCCTCCGCGTCTCCGCCCGCGCCTTTGAGGAAGAAGTGCGGGCGGTGGAGAAAGAAATACGAGAGTTTTTGGAAGAATAAATCAGCAGAATGCAGGGGCGAGGCATCCCTCGCCCGCAGCGTACCCACAAAATGGCGTTGATGGGATGGCTGCGGGCCGGGTATGCCCGGCCCCTACTTTTTCATAAACGGAAAACTTTCAGAAAACTTCCCCTGCTATACTGTCCTCACACCCACCGGAAGGAGGTATTCCCCATGCTGCCAATTCTGATCGTCGACGACGAGCCGAGCATTGCCCAGCTGATTGCCATGACGCTGGAACCGCTGGGCCAGCCGCTCATCATTGCGCACGACGGTGAACGCGCCGCCGATCTGCTGGAAACGCAAAAATTTGACCTGGTCATCCTCGATGTCATGCTGCCGGGCGTCGACGGTTTTGCGCTGATGGATTACATCGCGCCCACCGGCACGCCGGTCGTATTTTTAACAGCCAAAAACGCCGTGGCCGACCGGGTGCGTGGGCTGAAACTGGGCGCATATGACTACATCGTCAAGCCCTTTGCTCCGCCGGAACTGCTGGCCCGGGTGGAGGGGCTTTTGCGCCATACCGGCCGCCGCGCGGCCACGCTGAACGTGTTCGACGCGGTCATCGACCCCGACGACCGCACCGTGACCCAGCACGGCCAGCCGGTGGAGCTGACCCCGCGGGAGTTTGACCTTCTGCTGGCCCTCGTCCGCGCCCAGGGGCAGGCGCTTTACCGCGAGACGCTTTACGAGCGGGTCTGGGGCCTTGACGCCGAGCCGACGCCCCGCGCCCTCGACCTGCACATCCACCGCCTGCGCAAAAAACTAAACTGGGCCAATAAGATCGTCACCGTGCCCAAAATCGGGTATCGCTTAATAAAATGACGTTTCTCCGTAGGGGCCGGGCATACCCGGCCCCTACATGCCCACCCCGAAGGGAGGTTCCCCATGTCCCGCTCCATCCGTCTCGCCCTTGTCCTTTTCTCCCTTGCTCTCACCCTCACGGGCAGTGCGCTGGCCTGCCGCACCTTCCGCGGCCAGCTCGACGCACTGGAAACCCAGGCCATGCTCCAACACCAGCGCACCGTCTGCGGCGTGGAAAGCGACTTCACCGCCGCCTGCGCCGCTGCCCGCGCGGTCGCCTCTACCGACAACTTCACCACCCCTGCCCGCATCGGCGACAGCTACACTCGTGCTCAGCAGCTCATCCTCGGCGCCAGCACGCCCGCCTTTGCACTTCTGCGTGACGGCACAGTCGAATACTCCAACACCGGCCTGTCCGGCGCCGCGCTCCAACAGGCCGCTGCGGACACCGACACGATCCTGCTGCGCGACCGCCAGCTGCTGTTGGCCAGCGTGCTGAACACGAACCAGAACATCATTCTTGTCTCTGCTGTCGACGCCGCCGAAGCCTACACAGCCCGCGACCAGCTGCTCCTCAGCTGGCTGGCCGTGCAGGCGCTTGTGACGCTGGCCGCCCTGGCAGCGGGCTGGCATTACGGCAAAGTGCAAGAGCTGAACGCCCACCAAAGCCGCTTTGTGGCTGACCTGACCCACGAGCTGAAAACCCCGCTGACCAGCATGATTGGCTATGCGGACCTTTTGCGCAGCGGCACGTTAGATGACGCCCGCCGACGCACAGCCGCCGACGCCATCTACCACGAGTCCACCCGGCTCGAGAGCCTGAGCCAGCAGCTATTGGCCCTGCAAGGGCTGCAAAAGAACGATATAGCGCTGCAAGCCGTTGACGTTGCCGCCGTGTTCCACGATGTTGCCCGCAGCCTGCCCAATGCACCGCTCACCCTTGATGCCCCCGCCGGGGCCACGGTACAGGCCGACCGGGTGCTGTTGGCGGACCTGTTGCGCAACCTGGCCGTGAACGCCCTGCACGCCAGCACCCCCGGCAATACCGTGCGCCTGACCTGCACCGACGCCGGGAACGGCTGGCGGCTGGCCGTCATTGACACCGGCTGCGGCATCCCTGCCGAGGCCGTCCCCCACCTGACGGAGCCGTTTTACCGCGTTGACAAAGCCCGCGCCCGGGCCGACGGCGGCAGCGGCATCGGCCTGGCCCTCTGCGCCGAAATCGCCGCAGCCTTTGGCACGAAGCTCAACTTTGCCAGCGAGGTCGGCGCAGGCACGACCGTCTCCCTCACCCTGCCGAAAGGAGGCCCCCGCCATGAAAAAGCTGTCTCTTAACGCAAAATTCATCACCACATCGCTGTTCTGTCTGGCACTGCTGGCGGTGCCCGCGCTGGCCGTGCAGGGGCAGGCGCTTTACTACGCCGCGCCCCAGCCCCGCCCGCAGGTGCCCGGCGTCATGAGCGACGAGGTTCGGCTCGACCCGCTGGCCGGGGCACTCTACCGCTACGGCGTGCAGGGCGGCTCCAGCACTCCGCAGAGCTACGATATCACCAGGGACGTGTTCACGGTCCTCCGCGGCAAGCTGCGGCAAGCCGCTGCCCGCAGTCTGCTGACCGACGACCAGCTTACCTATCTGCTGGCCCAGCTGGACGCGGGCGCGGACACCACCCCTTTCCAGCAAAGCCTTACCGAGGGCGAACCCAACGTCACCTACGGCATGGTAAAGTTTACCGGTGACCTGACACAGGTCTACTTTGACTACTTTATCCCCAGGGATGTACACGAAACCGAGAGCGGCGGCACCGCCTGCGTCATGGACACCGAGACTTACCTCGTCATCGACTACCTGCCCGACAACGGCCCGATTGTGGACCTGTCCATCCACGACGAAAACTACCCCGCCGGGGAGGATCTGGACACCGTGACGCAGAATTTCATTGCCCAGCTGAACACCACGATTCCCGGCCAGTGGCAGCAGACCACGACCCCCGAGGACGACCCGACTTACCAGCGCTACATTTACGCCCATGATTCCGGCGTGCTGCGGGTGACGTCGCACCACATCCACCAGCAGGATTTCAGCCTGACCGTCATGCTGGAGCCTGAGGTCTACGGCAGCCTGTACCCCCTGAACAACCTGGCCCACGACCCCTACGGCCAGACCTACACCGCACCCCTAAAATAAAAAGCACAAAAAACGCCCTGCACCGCAAAAATACGGTGCAGGGTTATTTTTATCTTTCAGTATCTTGTAGGGGCCGGGCATTCCCGGCCCGCACGCTTATGGGGGCTGCCCCTTTCTCCCTTTACAGTTCCTTCGCCGCACACAGCAGCACTTCCAGGGCCTTATCCAGCCCTAGCTTGCTGGTGCAGAGCGTCAGATCATAGTTGCGGCTGTCGCCATAGACCTGGCCGGTATGCTGCTTGCAGTAGTTGCGGCGGGCGCGGTCAGCGCTGTCCATATCCGCTTCCAGCTGGTCAAACGGCGTGTCCGGCATCAGCTTACGCATATGCAGCAGACGCCAGTTGCGGTCAGCGTGTACAAACACCCGCAGGCAGTGGTCAAACTCCCGCAGGATATAGTCTGCATTGCGGCCGACGATAACACAGCTCTCCTTATCCGCAATTTCCCGGATGGCCCGCACCTGGGCGTCCCACAGTTCCTCGCTCAAGGGGCGGTTGTAGAAGTTGAACAGGCTCTGGGTAAAGCCGAACTCGTGGGGTACGCGCTCGTCCCAGCGGCGCACCTGCTCGGGTGTCAGGTGGGCGCTGGCCTTGGCGGTCTTTAAAATGATATCGCGGTCATAGTAGGCAATATTCATCTCCCGCGCCAGGCGTCGGCCCAGCTCGCCGCCGCCCGCACCAAACTCGCGTCCGATGGTAATGATACGCTTCATGGTCGTTTCCTCCTTACAGCGTTTACAGCGGGGCCATTGCAGGGGCGGATGCAAGCATCGCCCTCTGCAAGCCTACGGCACCACTGCAATTTCAGGATTTCTTATTACTCCTATTGTACCAAATCCCGCGGGAAATGCAAGGGTTCAGCTTGCACTATTCAGCCGATATCCCACTTTATATACGGTCTGGATGTCATTTTCCAGTCCCAGCTTGCGGCGCAGGCGGTTGATATGTACATCCACGGTGCGGCTCTCGCCGATGTAAGCGTACCCCCAGGCGGCCTCCAACAGCTGGCTGCGGCTCAGCGCCTTGTCGCAGTGGGTCAGCAGCACAGCCAGCAGTGCAAATTCCCGGGGCGTCAGGCACAGTTCGTGCCCCTCGCGGCTGACCCGGTGCGCCGCGAGGTTCACTTCCAAATCTTTATAAAAGACATCTTGTGCGGTTTTCATAACGAACATCCTCCTTCCGAACAGGACAGCTTTTTGCGATTCCTCACATCTATTATAACGACAGATGTTTCCAACTTGTTACAAAATTCGCGAAATTTAAGGCAAATTCAAAGATTCTGTTTAAATTTTAGAAGTTTTTATTTCTCTGCGTTCCCATTTTCCACATTTCAACACTTCCCTCTCATCGTACTATTTTGTACCTTTCCCCTGGGTTTTCCACCATTTCAACACAGTTTTCCACATTTCCACAGTGGAATCCTGTCGAAAACCTGTGCAAAACGCGGAAAACCCGTCCCAGCCCCACCGTTATGCGGATTTTTTGCGTTTCGTTCAAAGTTGCTTCATACGCTGTTCATTTTTTCAGTCCATGCTATACTTGTCACAAAAGAAAAGGAGGCTACCCCCATGAAAGAGACGACACAGCCGCCGAAAGACCCAAAGAAGAAACTTTGGATCGGCTACGCGGTCATTCTTTCCATCGTCATTTTAAGCAATATCTTCCTCTTTCCTGCCCTGATGCAGGCCAGCGTCAAGAGCGTAAATTACAGTACCTTCCTGCAAATGCTGGAGGATAAGGAGCTTTCCACCGTCCAGATCGAGGATCAGCAAATTTACTTTGTGGACAAAAACGAAAACTCCTACAAGACCAACGCCATCGCGCAGGATAACAACCTTGTCGCCCGGCTGGAGGATGCGGGTGTTGAGTTCGGTACAGTCTATCAGAGCCCCACCATCTGGGATTCGCTGCTGAACCTCGTCATTTCCTTCCTGCCGATGATTTTGCTGTTCTGGTTCGTCAACCGCTGGGCATCCAAAAAGATGCAGGAGATGGGCGGCGCAGGCGGCAACGCCATGTTGTTCGGCGGCGGCAAATCCGGCGCAAAACAGTACGTCGTGGACGACGAGACCGGCATCAAATTCAACGATGTAGCGGGCGAGGACGAAGCCAAGGAGAGCCTGCAGGAGATCGTAGACTTCCTGCACAACCCTAAAAAATACGAGGATATCGGTGCCAAAATGCCCAAGGGCGTGCTGCTCGTAGGCCCTCCGGGCACTGGCAAAACGCTGTTGGCCCGCGCCGTCGCCGGCGAGGCCGGCGTGCCGTTCTTCTCCATCGCGGGCAGTGAGTTCGTCGAGATGTTCGTCGGCATGGGTGCGTCGAAAGTCCGCGACCTGTTCAAGCAGGCAGGCGAAAAAGCGCCCTGCATCGTCTTTATCGACGAGATCGATACCATAGGCAAAAAGCGTGACGGCGGGGCGAACCTCGGCGGCAACGACGAGCGCGAGCAAACGCTGAATCAGCTGCTGACCGAGATGGACGGCTTCGACGCCGCCAAGGGCGTCGTCATCCTGGCCGCCACCAACCGCCCGGAATCCCTCGACCCTGCGCTGACCCGCCCCGGCCGTTTTGACCGCCGCGTGCCCGTCGAGCTGCCCGATTTAAAGGGCCGCGAGAGCATCCTGCGCCTGCACGCGAAAAAGGTCAAGCTCGGCCCTGACTGCGATTTCGGCGTCGTCGCCCGCATGACCCCCGGTGCCTCCGGTGCCGAGCTGGCCAACATCGTGAACGAGGCCGCCCTCTGCGCTGTGCGCCACCGCCGCAAGGCTGTGACCCAGTTTGACTTGCAGGAGGCCGTGGACACGATCCTGGCCGGTGCCCAGAAGAAAAATAAGATCCTCAACAACAAAGAAAAGTGCATCGTCTCCTACCACGAGGTCGGCCACGCCCTTGTGGCCGCCTTGCAGACCAACAGCGCCCCGGTGCAGAAAATCACCATCGTACCGCGCACGTCGGGTGCGCTGGGCTTCACCATGCAGGTGGAGGACGGCGACCATACCCTGATGACGAAAGAGGAAATCCTCAACAAAATCGCCACCCTGACCGGCGGCCGCGCAGCCGAGGAACTGATTTTCCACTCCATCACCACCGGTGCATCCAATGATATCGAGCAGGCCACCAAGCTGGCCCGCGCCCTCGTCACCCGCTACGGCATGACCGAGGACTTCGACATGGTCGCCCTGGAGACCGTGAACAACGCCTACCTCGGCGGCGACGCAAGCCTTGCCTGCAGCGAACAGACCGCAGCCAAAGTCGATGCCAAAGTCGTGGAGATCGTGCAGGCCGAGCACCGCAAAGCCTACCAGCTTTTGAGCGACAACAAGCGTAAACTGGACGAGATTGCGCAGTATTTGTACGAGAAAGAAACGATTTCCGGCGAGGAGTTCATGCGCATTTTGAACGCACAGCCGCAGTTACCGGCGGCTCCTTTGGCAAATTCCACAAAAGCAGCTGAATAATTTTGTGCAGTTGTTGTCCGTTTGCCCCTTGACGGAACTGCCGTGGGCTTGTATGATAAGAACACAAAACATCCCAGTGAGAGGGGGAAACAAGCGTGACCTTTGAAGAATTGCAGGACCTGCTGGCCGAGCAGTTCAGCTGTGATACCGGTGAGCTGGGCCGCGGCGTGACGCTGGCCGACCTGGGCGCTGACCACGAGGACATGGTAGAGCTTGCCTGGGCGCTGGGCGAGGCCATCGGCGAAGAGATCGACGAAAGCGAACTGAGCGACGAAGCCACCATCGGTGAGCTGTGGCGCTTCATCCGCGACAAAGCAGAAAACGCAGAACTGTAAACCCTAAAAAAGGCCTGCCCCACCGGCAGGCTTTTTTGGTATGCTATCCTATAAAATATCCCTATCAAAACCCGGCCTTTTGCCTTATATCGAATGCAGGGGCGAACATTGTTCGCCCGCCAGCTTGACCCGGCAATGCTTTTCCGGGAAAGCCTCGGGCGGGCAATGCTCGCTCCTACACAAACCCACCCATACAAGAAAGACCACCATCCATGACCAACACCAAATCCAAACATCTCCTTGCGGTCGCGGCACTGCTGGCCGCCGCCCTGGCAATGATGCTGTTCTACACCACCCAAAAACAGGGCTACCATGTTGACGAACTCTACACCTACGAGCTGACGAACTATCCCGGCAGTTTCTATGCGTTGAGCGATGGCTATATGGACACCTGGCACGACGGCAGTTTTTACGCCGGGGTTCTCTCTGCGGGCAGCCCCGCAGATTACCGCATCCCCTGGAACAACCAAAAAGCCGACGTCCACCCGCCACTCTACTACTGCTTGATCTACACAGCCGAGCTGATTTTCCCGCATCTGGGGCTGCCATGGGTGGGGCTTCTGCCTAACTATGTCTGCCTGCTAGCGGGCGGCGTGCTGCTGTACCTGGCGGCTCGTCGGCTGACTGGGCGGTTCTGGCCCGCCTGGTGCGCGGCAGCTTGCTGGCTGCTCAGCGTGGGCGTGCAGGGCATGGCGGTCTTTACCCGGATGTACAGCCTGATGATGCTGGAAGGCATCGCACTTCTCTATTGCCATGTCGTGCTGTGGCAGGCTTTGCAGCAGGGCCGCAAACCGTCCCGCGCCGTCTGGCTGGGGCTTTTTGCCGCCACGCTGGCCGGGGCGCTGACCCAGTATTTCTTCCTGGTGTTCTGCTTTTTCCTCTGCGGACTGTTCGGCCTTTGGCTGCTTGTCACGCGGCGGTTCAAAACAGCCGGGCGCTATGCGGCGGCCGAGTTTGCCGCGCTGGGGGCCGCGTTCCTGGCCTTTCCCACCATGAAAACCCATATCTTCTCCGGCTCCCGCGGTAAGGCGGCGTTTTCCAGCGTGTTCGACCTTTCCGCTCTGGCCGATTGGGCCGCCAGCCTGGGCCGGGTGTTTCGCCTGCTGGCCGCCCAGTTCGGCGGGCTGCTGCTTTGGGCCGTTGTGCTGGGTGCGGCCGCCCTGGTGCTGTGGCGGCGTGGGCTGCGCCTGCGCGGTAGCGGCCTGTTTGCCGCTGGGCTGCTGCTGGCATCCTGCGGCTACATCATTCTTATTGACAAGGCCGCGCCGTTTGAGGCTGACCGCTACTATGTCATCGTCTACGCTGCCGTCGTGCTGGCTGTCTCCGTCGTGCTGGCAAAGCTGGCCGCCAACAAAGACGCACTGCTGGCGCTGGCGCTTGTCCCGATTCTGGCCGCGCATTTCCTCGACCCCAACGGCTATTTGTTTGAGCAGTACGCCCCGCGCACCCCAGCCCTGGTCGAGACCGCTAGCCTGCCCGCCGTGGTGTTGAACAAAGCCGGGTACGAGGTCGCGCCCGACCTCTTTATTACCGAGTTTGCCCAGCGGGAGGCCGTCTACCAGGCCGGCGGCCGGGATGACGCGGCCAGCCTGCAAAACGCCGCTGCCACCCACGACCTGACCGGCGGCTTTGTGCTGTACGGCTACATTTATAATGCCGACGACCTGCTGACCCTGGCTGAATCCGCTCTCCCCATTGCCCACGCCGAGCTATTGACCGACACCGCCCGATGCCCGGTGTATTATATCAAGTTAAAATAATTCACTAAAGGATTTTTCCATGCCATCACGTAAAAAACTTTCCCCACTCGCCCTGGTAGCGCTGCTGTTCTTTGCCTGCACCATCGTGTACGGCCTGCTCAGCAGCTACCCGCGGCAGCTGGCCGTGTACAGCGACGAGCTGCGCTATCTGGACGTAGCCCGCAGCCTGCTGGCCGGGCGTGGGCTGCGCGTGCGCAATATGCCCAGCGACTACCAGAAAATTCTCTATCCGCTCTGCATCCTGCCTGCACTGCTGCTCAAATCCACCGCCGCGCAGATCACGGCCATCGGCTGGCTGAACGCCGCCTACATGGCCAGCGCGGTTTTCCCGGCCTATGCGCTGGCAAAAACCATGCGGATGAGCCCCCACCGCACGGTGTTCCTGGTGGGCGTCACGGCGGTGCTTCCCACGATGTCCGCGGCCTCCACCTTCATGAGCGAGACGGTCTTTCTGCCGCTCTCGCTGTGGCAGGTGTATTTCTTCCTGCGAGCCATGCTGGCTGCGCCCCGGGCGCGCATCGGCTGGTGCGCGGCAGCGGGCGCATTCTGCTACCTGCTCTACTTAAACAAGGAAGTGGCACTCTACTACCTGATTGCCTGGGTGCTCGTCCGCACCTGGGTCTGGTGGCACGACAAAGCCAGCTGGAAAGCTGAGCTTGCCGCTACCGCCGCGCTGCTGGGCAGTTTCCTCGCCTGCTTTTTGCTGGCGAAGGCCACATTGTTCCGGGGGCTGGGCAACTCCTACAACCAGACAAGCTGGCTGAACGCCGAGCAGTGGCGTTTTCTGCCCTTTGCCCTCGCCTGCGACGCGCTGTTCACGGTGCTGGCGTTCTGGGTGTTCCCGGTGCTGCTGCCGATCTGCGGGCTGCACCGCCCCCGCAAGAGCAGCGACGCCCGCCGTACCCAGCTGCCGCTGTTTCTGTTGCTGTCCCTTGCCATCGGTGTGGCGGTCATCGCCTGGTCCATCACCGTGCGGGAGGACCTGCACTCTCCCTCGCCCCGGCAGCATATGCGGTACCTGGAGCCGCTGCTCATCCCGCTGCTGGCCGTGATGCTGGACACGCTGGACGAACCCCTGACCCAAATGCGCCGCCGCGTGCTGGCCGCGCTGACCGCCCTCTGGGGCGTCGGCTTCGTGCTGGTCTGCCGGGCCATCGGTGCGGGCGCGGGGGACAACACCCTTTTGCAGTGGTTTGACTTCATCGCCGATCGTCTCGACCGCCTGCCCGCCCTGGGACTGAACGGCTGGCTGGCCGTCTGGCGCGTCGTCATTGCTGCAGGCGCGGCCGTGCTGGGCGTGCTGCTGGTGCGCCGCAAATACCGGCGCCCGCTTGCCGTTGCCGCGTTGGCGCTCTGCGTGCTGTGCTATGCGGGCGAGTGGCGCATCAACCGCTGGACCTACGCCATCCCCGCCGAGACTGCCGCCCGAGCCTCAGCCCTGAACGACACGCTGCAATCGCTGGACGGCACTGTGCTGTTTCTTCCCAACGGCATCCGCCAGCGGGACAGTCAGCTCATCGAAACCTACATTTCCCGTGATTTCTACATTGTGGAATACGAGACGCTGCAAGCCTCCGGCCAGCTGGCAGACGGCGTGCTGGACCTGACTGCCGAGGCCGTCGGTCCCGAGTACCCGGGCCGCCCCTACACCGACCTGACCGCCGCCGACTGGCTGCTGGTAGCCGATGGCGTACCCGTGGACACCGCCGCGCTGGAGCACAGCGGCATCCCCTGCCCAGACGGCTATACCCTCTACCGCAACCCCACACCGGGGCTGGTCGCTTTCCTCGTGTAATTTTTACAATCCAGCCTGTTGCCATTGGGGCGCGAAGCATGGTATACTGTATGTGTATCGTCCATTTTCGCAAGGAGGCGCCCTATGGGCCTGATCAACACCATCCAGACAAAAACCGAACAAGCCCGCGCGAAGGAACGCATCCGCCCGCTGCTGGAAAGCCGCATGATGCGCGATATCCTGCTTGAGATCAGCCAGCGCGGCACTGAAAAGCTCGACCCGCAGAGCGTCCCGCTGGATCAGCGCCCCTTGGCCTCCAAACGCGCCGCCGAGTGCGGCACCGCCGGGTTGCAGCAGAGCGTTATCCGGGAAATATTGCTCGACGAGACCGGCATCGTGCTCTATGCTGGCAGCGACGAGGTCAAGTTCCTCTACGGCGACTACAATTACGAGAACATCGACGACACCGACTGCCTCCCCGCCGTGGCGCAGTATCTGGTGCAGCACCTGCTGGGGTATTACAACATCACCCGGACGTTCTACTCGGTGTCCAAGCACAACGGCCGCAGCATAGCCGAAAAGACCCGCCAGGTCTTTATCAAACGCCACCACGAGGACACCCCCTTCGACCCCCAGCCCACCCGGAAACAAAAATTATTTTAAGGCACCGCGCCCCATGCCAGCAACGCATGGGGCGCGGTTTTGTTATACGCCTTTCCCCCTTGTCTGTTCCTGCGGGCGGGGCCATGCCCGCCCCTACGCCCTCTTCCCCATCGCCAGCACCGCCACGGTAATATCATCCCGCTTTTCCCCGGCGCGGCAGGCGGCGGCATCCGCTACCGTCTCGGCGGCCTGCTTGGGGGTGTGGCCCAGCTTGGCGCAGAGCTGTAACTGCTGCATCAGCCAATCGCTGCCATCTGTCAGGGCACCGTCGCTGACCAGCACCACCCAGTCCCCCGCATCCAGCGCAAAGGTCGTGGAGCGGCCCACCAAACTGTCCAGCACGCCCATGGGCAGGCTGGCACCGTCCAGCATCCGGGGCACGCCGCCCCGCACCAGAAAGCTCGGCGCAGCCCCGGCCTTGAACAGCCCGGCCCGTCCGGTGTACAGATCCACCGTCAGCAGGTCCAGCGTCGCCCCGGCCTCCTGCTCGGCCCCTTTCAGCCCCAGCGCCACATTCACAAGCCGTGCGGCGCTCTCAGCGGCAAAGCCCGCCCGCAGCAGCTGGGCTGTCAGTTTGGCGGCCATCTGGCCGTCCACGGCGGCGGCGCGGCCTGTGCCCATGCCGTCGCACAAAAGCATCTGCGCCCGGCCGCCGGTATCGCAGAACTGGTCCAGCGCGTCGCCGCTGACCGGCTGGCCGCTGGCCGCGTGGGCCGCCGCGCCGAATTCCACCGTGAACAAGGGCCGCTCCCCAAAGGTCAGCATCGTGACGGTGCGGCAGTGGGTGATCTCCGGCGTGTCCATATCGCGGCGGCAGATGCGGCTCATCTCGTCGGTCAAGCCGCGCACCTCGTCCTGGGTAAAGTGAGTGCGGCAGATCGTTACGCTGGCGGTCAGCCGCCCGGCCAGGTCGGCGGTCACACTGCATTCCAGCGCGTCCAGCCCCAGGTCCGCAAACAGCTGGGCCACTTTTGCCTCCCGCCGGGGGTCCGGCAGCCCGGCCTGGCCCAGTTTGCCCGCCAGCTGGGCCAGCGCCCCGGCCAGGGCGCTGTACTGCTCGGTCAGGGCGGTGCGCAGCATCGACGCCCGCGCCCGGGTCTGGCGGCGGCTGCGCCACAGCCGGTAGCCGTGGTTGGCCGCCGTACACAGATCTGCCGGGTGGATGCAGACCGACAGCTGCCCCGGCAGGTCCTGCACCTCCACGCGGCCCTGGCCCTCCAGGATTGGCTTTAGATGGTACAGTCCATCCATGGCCGTGGCGTAGCCCCGCACCCAGCAGCGATTGCGCCGGGTGCAGCTCTGGCAGGTGGTGCGGGCCACCTGCTCCACCACAAAATCAAAGCTCTCGCCCTTGGGCGGCATCTGCCGCTGGCAGACCGCGTTGACCGTGTCGGCAATATCGCTTAAGGTGTCGGCCACGCTGGCCAGCTTGCGGGCCGCGCCGCTCAACCCCTGGGCCTGCACCGGCGGTGCGGGCGGCGGGAAAATTTTGCGCATGACCCCGCCCGGCACGGCCATGGCCGCCGCTATGCCCACCCCGGCACTGACGGCCAGCGGCAGCGCACCGGCGGCATCCGGTGCGGCCAATGCCCCCACCGTGCAGCCCGCCGTGAACACCCCGGCACAACGCCAGCGCTCGCCCGGGCAGAGGCAGGCCGCGGCCAGGCTGCCCATTGCCACGGCCAGCGCCGCAAAAGCCAGTGTCGGCCCTGACGCCGTGATGGCCGCCGCCAACGCAATGCTTAAAACCGCCGTTTGTTCCAGCGTGCCGCCGATGGCTGCGCACAGCCCCGCCCCGGCCGCCAGCGCCAGGCCCGGAGCCAAAGGCCCGACGGCACAGCGCTGTAAGCAGGCCGTGACCGCTGCCAGCCACAGGCAGACGCCCCGCGGCTCCCGCGCGTGAAAATGCGCGAACGCACAGCCCAGCCCCGCCGCAAGCAGGGCCGTGCACCCCACCGTGACCGTCTGGGAAAAATTTACAAGGCCCCCCAGCAGAATGATTTGCACCAGCTGCGCCGCCGCCAGGGTCAGGCAGCCCGCCAGCAGCCCGGCCTTGGGGCGCTCATCGATAAGCCGCCGCACCGTGGCCGCAGCCACCGCCGCCGCGCCCAGTTTGATGCCCAGCAAGGCGGGCTGGAACGCTATCCCCGCCGCCAGCGTGCCCACCGCTGCCGCCAGGCAGTAGGCCGGCGGGCAGCTGATGACCAGCGCCAGCCCAAAGGGGGCCGCCCCGCCGTAGACCTGCCCGGCCCCCAGCGCCAGCCCACCCGCCAGCGCCGCGCCCTGCCACAGCAGCGCCGCGCTGCGCGCACCGGGCAGCAGCTTGTCCATATTGGTATGTAAGCGTTCCCCACTCAAAACAGCCATCGTTGTTTCCCTCCGCAAATATACAGTGTATGTCCGGACGCTTTGCACTATACCACGCCCCGCCGCCGCATTTTGCCGCAGAGCGCAGAAACCCGAAAACAACGTATAAACAAACAAAAAAGAGCACCGCAGCCCATAAAAGACTGCGATGCTCTTGTGTAAAGGCTTCCCCCTTGGGGGAAGCTGTCGCCAAAGGCGACTGATGAGGGGCAGGTTTGCCGATGCAACCCGTCTACCGGGCAATCGCGGCAAACTTGCCCCTCATCCGGCCCTTCGGGCCGCCTTCAGTCTACGCGCTAAGAGCCGCCTTCGGCGGTTGCGCTCCGACACGCGCCTGCGGGCGCAGTCCACTGGAGAAGGCTTTTCACTGCCGCCACGTCCACCACAAATACTTGGTGTTCGTGACAAAATACCGCTTGAACAGCCGCTTGGGGTCCTGCATCAGGCGGTAGAGCCATTCCAGGTTGTGCTTCTGCATCCACTGCGGGGCACGGCGGATATTGCCCGCCTCGTAGTCGAAGGCGGCGCCCACGCCCACCATCAGTGCCTGCACGCGATCCTCATGTACGGCCATCCAGCGCTCCTGCTTCGGCGCGCCCAGGCCCACCCAGACAAAATCGGGCTTGGCCTCATTGATCATCCGCACCACGTCCTCGTCCTCCTCGGGCGTCAGCGGGCGGAATGGCGGGGAGTACATTCCCGCAATGACAGCTCCGGGATAATTCTCCGTGACTTTTTCCCGCAGCACATCCAGCGTTTTCTGCGTGGAGCCGTAGAAATAATGGCGGTAATGCTTGGTTTTGCTCTCCTTCAGCAGCTCCTTCATCAGGTCGGGGCCGGTCACGCGGGCCGCGTCCACATACCCCTGCTGGCGGCTGTATTTGGAGAGCGGGCCGCCGTCCGGCAGGGCCATGACTGCGCCGTTCTGCACCTTCTGGTAGTCGGGGTCATCGTGGGCTGTCACAGTGGTGTGGACATTTGCCACGCAGATGTATTTCCCGCGCCAATCTTCCAGTTTTTCCTCGATGAGGCGCAGGGTCTTGTCCATATCGGTCACGACGATGTTCACGCCCATGATGTCGCAGGTGTTCATCAACCGTAGGTCCATGTACCGCATACCGCCGATGCTGTCCAGTTCGCTGCGGGCGGTCACAAAGTCGTTGTACACCGGCACCGCCGCCACCCGCAGGTGGAAGTTATCGGCCAGCAGCATGATACGGCGCACTTCCTCGGCGTCCTGCACATCCTGGGCCAGCACCAGCATTTCAATTTTCTGGGTGCGCACGACCTCAAACAGGTCGGCCACCGTGCCGCGGTAGTCGGGCAGGTCGGCGCAGGGGGCCGCCGCCAGGTAGCCGCTGTACCGCATGGCCATCGTTTTCTTTTCCCGGAAAACTTCGTTGTAGAACCGGTGAGCCAGCTCGCCGCTGCCGATGATCAGCGTGCGGGGCACAATGTCATGCCGCCGCACATAGGCGGTCGCCAGGGCGCTGAACAGCATCCGCTTGGCCAGGATGCCCACCACCGACAAGACATAATAGTAGGCCAGCAGCAAACGCGAAAGCTGACTGACGCGGAAGATGTAGAACACCGTCGCCATCATCGCCAGGCCCACCAGGTTCGTTACGCCGATCTGGAACAGCTGGCGCATTTTGTTCTGGCTGTGCAGCGAGCGGTAGCAGCCTTCCACCACATAGCAGGCCACGTTCACCAGCGCATACAGCCCCGCGATGGGCAAAAACGCCCAGACGTCCCACATAAAGAAGCGGCTGCCGATCGGGCTGACGGAGCGCAGCGCGCCCGCAATGATAAAAACGACGACCAGCAGTATAAATTCAAACAGCGCGTTGAAAAAACGCAGCATGGGCGATTTGTTGTAGTGCATAAAGTCCCCCTCCAAACGGCAGACATATATTGGGATTATAGCATATTCCACACCAATTTTCAACCAACCGGACGCGATTTTCCACACAAGCGGCATCATTTCCGGGTGGAACAACAACTGCGGCAACCAGGTTTTGTTAGTTCAAGCGCGAAAAGCCCGTTTGCCATTCTTTTGTCAGCGCCCTTGAAAGCTGCAGCCCGGGCGCTGCTGCCGTTGCGCCTATAAAACAGCACCAGCCGTCACGGGGGCGTGACGGCTGGTGCTGTTTTACTTTAGGGGGTTGTTTTATCCACAGTAGATGCAAACGCTGTTTTCACCATACTCGTGCTGCTGGGTGCCATGTTCCGTATTGGAATAACGCTTGCAGGGGGAATTGGCTGCCGTGGGGGAAGGCTTTTTCATTTCTTCTCAAACTCTTTCGCCACATCCTGCAGCAGCGTCCGGATCGGCAGATGCTGCGGGCAGATGCGCTCGCACTTGCCGCAGCGGATGCAGTCCGACGCGCGGGAGCCGGGCTTGGTGTGGACATCCTCATAATAGTAGTCCGCATTCCAATCGTGGTGGATGCTCTTTGTGTTCATGATGGCGAACAAATCCGGGATGGCGATGTGCCGGGGGCAGCCCTCGACGCAGTAGCGGCAGACTGTGCAGGGGATCAGGTTCATCTTGCGGAACACGTCCACCACCTGATGCACAGCGGCCATTTCTGCGTCATTCAGCGGCTGGAAATCCTTCATGTAGGAGAGGTTATCCTTCATCTGTTCCAGGCTGCTCATGCCGGACAGCACCATCATCATGCCGGGGAAGCCCGCCGCAAAGCGGATGGCATAGCTGGCAGGGCTGCCGCCGTGCAGGTCGTCGAAAATCTTCTTCGCGTCATCGGGCAGGTTGACCAGGCTGCCGCCCTTGACCGGCTCCATGACCAGTACCGGCTTGTCGTGCTTACGGCAGACCTCATAGCATTTGCGGCTTTGGACGGCAATGTCATCGTAGTCCAGGTAGTTGAACTGGATCTGCACGACCTCAACCTGCGGGTACTCGGTCAAGATCTGGTCCAGCACCTCGGCGCGGTCGTGGAAAGAGATGCCCACATGGCGCACCTTGCCCTCGGCTTTCAGTTCGAACGCCGTCTCGTAGGCGCGGCAGTCCTTAAAATGCTGGTAGTTGGTCGACCCCTGGGAGTGCATGAGGTAGAAGTCAAAGTAATCGACACCGCAGGCCTCGAGCTGGCTCTGGAAGAAGGGACGGATATCCGCCTGCGTCTTGAAGTAGCCCTCGCTCAGCTTATTGGTCAGGATGTAGTCTTCCCGATTATGGCGGCTGGTCAGGCACTCTTTCAGGGCCAACTCGCTTTTGCCCTGAATGTAGCCGTGGGCTGTGTCAAAGTAGTTGAACCCCTGCGCCAAAAAGGTATCGACCATCTGCTTGGTCTGTTCAATGTCGACGTCCTCGCCCTGCATCGGCAGACGCATACAGCCGAACCCGAAATTTTTCTTGATTTTTTCCACTTGTAAATGCTCCTTTCACAAGTTGTTGCCTCTGGGAACATTGTAGCAAACTTTAACTTTAAGTTCAAGAGGGGGATATAAAAAGGCTTCTCCTGAGGGAGAAGCTGTCTGCGAAGCAGACTGATGAGGGGCGCGTTTGCCGTTACCACCCATTCACGGGCAGCAGCGGCAAACGCGCCCCTCATCCGGCCTGCGGCCACCTTCCCCCCAAGGGGAAGGCTTTATCTGTTTTCCGCTTACAGCACCTTACTCAAGAAATCGATCGTCCGCTTCTGTTTCGGGTGGTTGATGACCTCGTCGGGGGTGCCTTCCTCAACGATATACCCACCCTCCATGAAGATCACACGGCTGGCGACCTCGCGGGCAAAGCCGATCTCGTGGGTGACAACGACCATCGTCATACCCTCGGCGGCAAGCTGCTTCATGACTTGCAGGACTTCACCGACCATTTCCGGGTCCAGCGCACTGGTCGGCTCGTCAAACAGCATGATATCCGGGTCCATGGCCAGGGCGCGGGCAATAGCCACGCGCTGCTTCTGGCCGCCGGACAGCTGCGCCGGGTAGGCTTCGGCCTTGTCGGACAGACCCACGCGGTTCAGCAGGTGCAGGGCCTTCTCCTTGGCTTCACCCTTCGTGGCCTTTTTCAGCTCCACCGGGGCCAACGTCATGTTGCCCATGACGTTGAGGTTATTGAACAGGTTGAAGTGCTGGAACACCATGCCGACATTCTCGCGCACTTTGTTCAAATCGGTTTTCTTGTCGGTCAGGTCGTGGCCATCCACAATGACTGTGCCGCCGGTGATTTCTTCCAGGCGGTTCAGGCAGCGCAGAAAAGTCGACTTGCCGCTGCCGGAGGGGCCTAGGATGACAACGACCTCGCCCTCATAGATATCCGTCGATACATCGCGCAGGACCTCGAGGTTGCCGAAGTTTTTTTTCAAATGCTCAACGTGAATTTTGACATTCTGCTTATTGACGCCCACGGTTGAGCCTCCTCTCCACCCGCTTGGCAAGGCGGGACAGCAGTGTAATGACGATCAGGTACATCAGCGCGACAATGCTCCACACCTGGAACGCGCTCATCGTGTTGGCCACGACGTTCTTGGCGGTGTTGACCAGCTCGGGGAAGCCGATGACCGACAGGATGGACGTGTCTTTCAGCGTGATGATGAACTGGTTGATGATGGAGGGGATCATCGTGCGGATGGCCTGGGGCAGCACGACCTTGGCCATGGCCTTCCAGTACGACAGGCCCAGGCTGCGGGCGGCCTCCATCTGGCCCTTGTCCACGCTCTCGATACCGGCGCGGATAATTTCCGCCATGTATGCACCGCAGTTCAGCGCCAGGCAGATGGTGCCTGCCTGCAGGGCGGTCAGCGTGAGCTGCGTGTTGATGCCTAGCATGGTATTCAGGTGCATGATGTTGTTGAGCAGCATCGGCACTGCGAAGAACACGTAGAACGCAAGCACGATCATAGGCACGCCGCGGATGACGTCAACAAAAATCGTAGCGATGATGTTGCAGGCTCGGTTTTTGACGACACTCATAAGGCCGACGACCAGGCCGATGATGCAGGCAAAGAACAGCCCGCACAGCGCCAGCAGCAGCGTCTGGCCCATAGCGGCCGCCAGCAGCCCGCCGTAGTTTGCAAGAATTTTAGCCAAGGGTCAAGACTCCTTTCGGGGTGGTTGGATACAAGGCTTCCCCCCTCGGGGGAAGCTGGCCGCGAAGCGGCCTGATGAGGGGCAGCCTGCCCGCAGCTGCCCCTGTATGAGGCGGCCCGGCAGACGCGGCCTTCACCCGGCGCTGCGGCGCCACCCTCCCCCTCGCGGGGGAGGGCAAGGGATTTTCGCAGAGGCCGCAAAAGCGGGGCCGCCCGCAAAAACAGGCGTCCCCGCGTGCTTTATTGCTTGTTAGCCCAGGTACTTTGCCAGGATCTCATCATACTTGCCGTTGGCCTTGATGTCAGCCAGACCGGCGTTGAAGGCATCCAGCAGCTCCTGGTTGTCAGCGTTGAAGATGGCGAAGCCGTAGGGGGCGGGGTCGCTAGCGGTGTCATCCAAAACCTTCAGGGCCAGGTCGCCGTCCTTGATGGAGGCCTTCATGATGGGGGTATCCTCAAAGCAGCCAACGCACTGGCCGCCCAGGACAGCCTGGTACATCGTGGGGGAATCCTCAAAGTAGGTGATGTTGAAGCCGTACTCGTCCTTCAGGCTCTCGGCATAAGAAGCACCCTGGGTGCCGGTCTTGACGGCAATGGTCTGGCCGCTCAGGTCGGCGAAGCCGGCGATGGTGGAATCCGCGCCCACGGTCAGGGTCTGGGTGCTGTCATAGTAGCCGTCGGAGAAGGTCCAGCCGCTCGCCTTGCGCTCATCGGTGATGGAGGCGCCGGCGATCATGCCGTCAGCCTGGCCGGCCTGGCAGGCCGCGATGGAAGCATCCCAGCCCAGGCTCTTGAGCTCATACTCAAAGCCCTGGTCCTCGGCGATGGCCGCCAGGATGTCTACGTCGATGCCGACAAAGTTGCCGGAGGCGTCGGTGTACTCAAAGGGCTTGAACACCGTGTCGGTAGCGATGGTCCACTTTTTGCCGGTGGCCTCGGTGGTGGCAGCCCCAGAGGAGGCAGTGTCGGCGGCTTCCGAGGAAGCAGCCGTGGAGGATGCGCCGCCGCAGGCAGCGAGAGACAGGGCCATGACGGAGGCCACGCCGAATGCAAGCAGTTTTTTCATGAGATACTTTCCTTTCCACTCCACAAATTTTTCCGCCGCCGCGCGGCGGGCCGATGCAGGAACCAAAAAAGGGCAATAGCGCCATGGGACCATGCTGCTATCGCCCTTGATAGTTTCTGCTGTATCGTACTTATAATTATAGCACACCGTCGGTAAAAGTCAATACCAAAAAGCAGTTACAGCTTTATTAAATTAAGTTTCGCCGCCGTTTCGACGATGTTTTTGTAAATTTGTTCGTGACGAAGGGACACAAGGCTGCATATGACTCACGACAGCTCGAACATACCGTGGTAGAGCTGGTAGTATTCACCCTGCTTTGCCAGCAGTTCCTCATGGGTGCCGCGCTCAATGATATGCCCGTGTTCCAGCACAATGATGGCGTCGGCGTTGCGCACGGTGGACAGCCGGTGCGCGATGACAAACACCGTGCGGCCCTCCATCAGGCCGTCCATGCCTTTTTGGATGAGCGCCTCGGTGCGGGTGTCAATACTCGACGTTGCTTCGTCTAATATCAGCACCGGCGGGTCAGCCACCGCCGCGCGGGCAATGGCCAGCAGCTGCCGTTGGCCCTGGCTCAGATTCGCACCGTCAGCCGTGACCATCGTGTCATACCCCCTGGGCAGGCGGCGGATGAAGGAGTCCGCATTGGCGATCCTGGCCGCCCGCTCGATTTCCTCCTGCGTGGCATCCAGCTTGCCGAAACGGATGTTGTCCGCCACGGTTCCGGTGAACAAATGTGTATCCTGCAGGACGACACCCAGCGAACGGCGCAGATCATTTTTCTTGATAAGCCGCACATCCATCCCATCGTAGGTGATGGAGCCGCCGGACACTTCATAGAAGCGGTTTATCAAATTGGTGATGGTCGTTTTGCCCGCGCCGGTGGAGCCAACGAAGGCGATTTTCTGGCCCGGTTTGGCGTAAAGCGAGAGGTTTTGCAAAATCATCCGCTCGGGCGTGTAGCCAAAGCTGACGTCGTGGAACCGCACATCGCCGGTCAACGGCTCGGGCGGCACATCGGGGCGGCTGCGGTCACACCAGGCCCAACGGCCGGTCTTTTCGGCGCATTCGGTCAGGGTGCCGTCGGCGTTTTCCCGCACGCGGACCAGCTCCACTGTGCCCTCGTCGATCTCGGGGCGCTCTTCCATGACCGTAAAGATACGCTCCGCGCCCGCCAGCGCCGCCAACAAAAAGTTGCCCTGCTGGGTAAACTGGTTGATGGGCAGGGTTGTCTGGCGCACAAACACCAGGTAGCTTGCCAGGCTGCCCAAATCGGACCAGCCCCACATAACCATCAGGCCGCCCACCACCGCAATGATGGCGTAGTTGATGTAACCGATACTGACGACGGCGGGGATCATCGTGGCGGCGTAGCTCTGGGCACCGGTGCCGGCTTGGCGCAGTTTTTCGTTGCGGGCGGCAAAGGCGGCCATGTCGGCCTGCTGGTGGTTAAAGACCTTGACCACCTTCTGGCCCGCGATCATTTCTTCCATGTAGGCGTCCAGCTCGCCCAGGCTGGCCTGCTGGCTGGCGTAGTAGGCGCGGCTGCGCCTGGTGGAGTAGTTGATGTACCAGAACATGGCAATGTAGCCCACCACGACCAGCAGCGAGAGCCGCCAGTTGAGCACGAACAGCAAAAACAGCGTGCCTGCGATCTGTATAAACATCTGAATGACCACCGCAAAGCTGTTGTTCAGCGCATCGGAAATCGTGTCCACATCGTTGGTGAACAGGCTCATCAAATCGCCCTTGCGGTTCGTGTCAAAAAAGTTCAGGGGCATCGTCTGCAGGTGGGCAAACAGGTCGCTGCGGATTTCCTGGGTGATACGCTGCGCCGTGCGGACCATGAGCTGGGTGTAGCCCAGGGTGGACAGCGCGCCGATGAGGTAGACGAACGCCGTGAACGCCACGACCCTGGCCAGGTAAGCAAGACTGCCGTTTTCCAGAATGCCGTTGACGGCCGGGCGTATCATGTAGGTGCCAATCAGGGCGGCCAGGGCGCTGATGGACGTCAGCACGCCGATCAGTGCCAGTTTGCGCTTGTGGTGGCCGAGGTAATCGCCGAAGCGGCGCAGGGTGTGGCGCAGGTTTTGCGGGCGCTTACCGCCGAATGCTTTCGCCATCTGCGTCGCCCCCTTTCATCTGGGAATTGTAAATTTCCTGATAGATCGTATCCTTTTTCAGCAATTCGTCATGGGTGCCAACGGCGTGCAAACGGCCGTCGTCCAGAATCACGATGATGTCAGCGCTCTGGACCGACGAGATGCGCTGGGCAATGATGAGCTTGGTCACGTCGCCCAGCTCGGCCAGCGCGCGGCGGATGCCGGACTCGGTGGCCGTATCCACGGCGCTGGTGGAGTCGTCAAAAATCAGCACCTTGGGGTGTTTGAGCAGCGTGCGGGCAATGCAAAGACGCTGCTTCTGCCCGCCGGAGACATTGCACCCGCCCTGGCCCAGGTCGGTGTCAAGGCCCTGGGGCATACGGTTCAGAAATTCATCGGCGTGGGCGGCGCGGCAGGCGGCCCACAGGTCGTCGTCGGTGGCATCGAGGCTGCCCCATTTGAGGTTGTCGCGGATCGACCCGGAGAACAGCAGGTTCTTTTGCAGCACAATTCCCACAGCATCCCGCAGAGCGGCCAGGTCGTAGTCACGCACGTCATGCCCGCCGACCTTGACAGTGCCCTCGGTGGCATCGTAGAGGCGCGGGATCAGCTGCACCAGCGTCGTTTTGGCCGCGCCGGTGCCGCCGATAATGCCCACCGTCGCACCGGCGGGGATGTGCAGCGTGATGTCGGACAGGGCGTTTTTCTCCACCTTTGCGTTGTATTTGAAGCTGACGTGGTCAAAATCGATCCGGCCGTCGGGGATCGTCTCCGCCGGCGCGGCAGCGTTGGCCAAATCGGGCTGCTCGGTCAGCACCTCGCGGATGCGGCGGGCGCTGGCCAGCGAACGGGACATCTGGAGAAACACGCCGGAGAACATCATGACCGAGTTGAGCACCTGCAAAACGTAGCTCAAAAAAGCAGTCAACTGGCCGACGCTCATGGTGCCGTGCAGCACAAAGCCGCCGCCGAACCAGAGAATGCAGACGATGGCCGTGTACATGACGGCCTGGAATGCGGGCAGGTTGAGCACGGCATAGCGGAACGTCTCGGTCGAGGCGTCGCTGAGTTCGGCGTTGACGGTGTTGAACTGATCGTTCTCATAGTCGCCGCGCACGAACGCCTTGATGGCGCGGATGGCGGTGAGGGATTCCTGGATGCGGCCATTGAGGTGGTCCACAGCGCTCTGCTGGCGGCCATAGAGCGGGCCGACTTTCGAGACGATCCAAGCCAGCACGGCAGCAAGGATCGGCGTTGTGATGAGGAAAACCAGCGTCAGCCGCGGGCTGAGCACACAGGCCATAGCAAGGCCCATGCCCAGCATGACCGGGCTGCGCACCAACGGGCGCAAGCCGGTATTGACAGCGTTGAGCATGACGGTAACGTCGGTGGTCATGCGGGTGACGAGGGACGCATTGGAGAAACGGTCAAGGTTCGCGAAGTCGAATTTCTGCACGGCGGCATACTCCGCCAGGCGCAGCTCCGACGCAAAGCCATTGGCAAACCGCGCGGCGTACCGGGCATAGAGCAGACCGGTAATGAGCGCCAGCACCGCGCAGAGAATCATCAGCCCGCCCTGCCGGAAGATGACGGCCATATTGTGGTCCGGCACGCCGTCGTCCACCAGGGTAGACATCAGCACGGGGATGACCATTTCAAAAATACATTCAACAAAGATAAGCCCCACCGCCGCAAACAGGTCTTTGCGGTAGGGTTTACCGTAACCAAAAATCATGCGCAGGTCCTGCATAGGAGACCTCCTTTGGGACGTTATGCGGGAAGGGAATGGGTAACGATGGGAAGGCTGCAAAGCCCCGGACCTCGCAGGCTCGGACAGTCCCCTTTGACAAGGGGGCCTTTTTAGCCGCGCTTTTTCTCCGGCAGCTGGCTCGCCACAATGGCCCCAAACATCAAAACGCAGCCGCACAACTCGGTGGCGGACAGCGTCTCGCCCAAAATCAGCCAACCGGCCAGGGCGCTGAACACACTCTCTAGGCACATGGCAAGGCTGGCAATCGTCGGGTCCAGCTCCTTCTGGCCGACGATCTGCAGCGTGTAGGCCACGCCGCTGGACATGATGCCGCAGTAGGCAATGGACACCGCCGCGCCGCGGAACTGCTCGACGGTCGGTGTTTCAAACGCAAACATAAACACAGTGGACAGCACCGCCACCACTAAGAACTGCATAAAGCTCAGCTGGATGCCGTCCAGCTGGGGGCTGAAATGGTTGACCAGCATGATTTGCAGCGTGAACAGCGCCGCGCAGAGCAGCAGCTGCCACTCGCCGCCGGTCAGGCTCAGGGTATCGCGGCCTGCCAGGCAGAGCAGATACAGCCCCACCACACTGACCACCACGCAGCCCCACAGCTTGACGCCGGGGCGGCTGCCAAAAAAGATGCTCGTGACCGGCACCAGCACCACATAGAGCGCCGTCATAAACCCGGCCTTGGCCGTGCTGGTGGTGCCAATGCCCATCTGCTGCGCCGCCGACGCCGCAAACAGCGCCGCACCGCAGAAAATACCGCCCTTGACCAGCACCTTTTTGTTCTGCCAGAACCCCGGCTCGGCGGCGGTGTTCGTCCTGCCCATCTTGCGCAGCACAGCCATCAGCCCCAGCAGGAACGCGCAGGCCAGCCAGCTGCGGCCCGCCAAAAACGTGTACGGCCCCATGTAGTCGCTGCCGACGCTCTGCGCGACGAAAGCTGTGCCCCAGATAAATGCGCCGCACACCAGCAATAAGGTGTTGCGCAGCTGTTTTTTGTCCATAATTTTCCCCTTTTCCCTCTGTGTTGTACTTTCCTGCGGGCCGATGGCGAGCACCGGCCCCTACGATGTATCATCAAAAATGCCGCCCGGCCATCTGCGGCGCGGGCGGCATTGTTGCCTGTTTTTAACTGTTGGTGGTTTCCTCGTCGCCGTAGGTGTTCAGCTCGGTGCTGCCCAGGCCCTCCACCTTCAGGCCGCCGGTAACGTAGTATTTGTTGCCGTTGTCATAGCTGATGGTGATTTTGTACTGCTTGCCTGCGGTCAGGCCGGTAATGGTGTACTGGTAGTCAGCCTCGTCGGCGCGGAAGTAGATCGTCGAGTCCGGCACATAGCTTGTCATCGTCTTATCGTCGGAAAGCTCCCAGAACGCGATCTTGAAGTACATATAGTTCTCGCTGCTGGCCTCGGTAGACGCATAGCCGGTCACGGTCATGCTGTCGCCGCCCGCGACGAAATACTCAGTGGAGCGGTTGGCAATGCCGTTGAAGGAGACATACAGCGTATCATCCACCGGGTAAGTCACCACACGGGCGGAGTCGGTATCCATCTCGGCGGGGAACTCCACGCTGCCGCCTGCGGGGGCTTTCGTGGTGGTGTCGGTGTCCTCCTCGTCGGATTCCTCGACCAGGCCCAGCTTGTGGACCAGATTGACGACAACATTCTGTGCCCACTCTTTGGGGGAGCAGGCCGTCAGGCTGACTGCCAGCAGCACGGCCATAGCCAGCGCCGCGAGCTTGCGGGTAAGTTTCATATCGTGAACCTCCAATGGGTGATGTCTGCAAAAATACACAGATTATTATACCGCAAAATTCCCGTGTGTACAAGCGTTCCGGCGGTTTTTACACATTTGTTTTTGTGCGGAAGTCCTTGATGTAGTCGATGAGCAGCGACGACACCGTGACCGTGACCAGCGAATAGGCGATGCGCCGGAACGGAATGTAGGACAGCGACGCAAAAAGCACCGTTAAATCGGTAAAAAGGTACGCGCGGGAGAGTCGCCACCCGGTCAGCTTGTGGATGACGAGGGCCAGCGCGTCGTCGCCGCCGCTGGACCCGCCCTGGCGCACGATCAGCCCGACGCCCACGCCGACGAACACACCGCCCAGCAGCGCCGCCGCCAGCGGCCAGGGCGTCAGGTCAGGCAGCATCGGGGGAAAACACTCCCACAGGCGGTAGAACCCGGCCAGGCTGATGCTGGCGATACCCGCCGAGAGCAGGAAATCCCACCCCAAAAATTTAAACGCCAGTGCGTAACTTATGACATCCAACAGGGGCGACGCCACCGATGCCGGGACGCCGAGCCAATGGTTGATGAGCAGCACCAGTCCGATGATGCCGCCCTCCGTGATGGCGGTGCGCTGGTGGATGTTGTGGATGCCGAAGGAGAGTATCGCCGTGCCCAGCATGATAATGGCAATGCGCCGCGGCGTGAACCGGGCCAGTGCACGTTGGATTTTTTGTTGCAGCGTTTGTTTTGACATAGCGGCACTCCTTGGACAGTGATATATCCAGTATAACACAGCCTGTCAAGGGAAGGCAGCGAAAGCCCCTCTCGCCCCAACAAAAAAGCAGGGCCGCACTCTGCCCTGCTTCCTGTACTTTATTTCCCCGCCAGCAGAATTGCCAGCACGGCCTTTTCCACGTAAATCCGGTTCTCGGCCTCGTCAAAAATCTCCTCCATGTGCCCTTCCAGCACATCGGGGGCAATCTCCTCGCCGCGGTGGGCGGGCAGCGGGTGCTGCACCATGCAGTCCGGCTTGGCCAGCGCCATGCGGGCCGCATCCAGCGTAAAGCCGGTGAAATCCCGGCGGCGCTGCTCGGCCTCGCGCTCCATGCCCATGCTGACCCAGACATCGGTAAACAGCACGTCCGCATCGCGGGCGGCCTCGTCGGGGTCGTTCGTCAGCGTGAATTTATCGCCGTACCGCTGCGCCAGCATCAGCACGTCGGCTGCCGGGCGGTAGTGCTTCGGGCAGGCGACCGTGACCGCCATACCCATGGCAAGGCAGCCCACAATGACGCTGTTCGCCATGTTGTAGCCGTCGCCGATGAACCCGGCCTTCAGCCCGGCCAGCGCGCCCTTGCGCTCACGCACGGTCATTAAGTCTGTCAGCACCTGCAAGGGGTGGGCGTAGTCAGTCATGCCGGAAATCACCGGTATGCCGCTGTATTTTGCCAGCGCGTCCAGTGTCGTCTGCTTGTAGGTGCGGCAGACGATGGCGTCATAATACCGCCCCAGCACGCGGGCGGTGTCCTGCACAGGCTCGCCGCGGGCAGTCTGCAGATCATTGGCGCTCAGGTAGGTGCCCAGACCGCCCATCTGGTAGATGCCCACTTCCAGGCTTGCGCGGGTGCGGGTGGAGTTTTTGGCGAAAATCAGCGCCACGGCCTTGCCCTGCAAGTCCTTCGGGTCGATGCCGTCCCTGTGCAGCCGCTTATATTCGTCGGCCACATCCAGGATGTGGGTGATCTCCTCGGGCGTCAGGCCGCCCAATTTCAGCAGATGTTTCATACGCATTTCTCCAGCACGGTGCGCAGGGTATCCAGCGCGGCGTTCACATCCTCCGCCGTCAAAATCAGCGGCGGCAGCAGGCGCAAACGAGTCTTGGCGGTCAGCACCAGCAGGCCCTGCTTCTCGCAGGCGGCGCGGACATCGGCGGCCTTGATGCCGTCGTCAAAGGCGATGCCCACCATCAGGCCCAGGCCGCTGACCTGCTGCACATGGGGCAGTTTGGCAAGCCCGGCGCGCAGCTGGGCCGCACGCTCGTTGACATTGGCGAGGAACTCCTCGTCCATCGTATCCAGCACGGCCAGCGCAGCGGCGCAGCAGACCGGGTTGCCGCCGAAGGTCGAACCATGGCTGCCGGGCTTCATATGCTCGGCGACCTTTTTGTTCATGACCACCGCGCCGATGGGCAGGCCGCCGCCCAGACCCTTGGCCATGGTGACGATATCGGGGTGCAGGTCAAAATGCTCGCAGGCCAGGAACTTGCCGGTGCGGCCCACGCCGGTCTGCACCTCATCGACGATGAGCAGAATGTCTTTTTCCTTGCAGAACGCCGCGACCTTGGCAACATAGTCGGCATCCAGGGCGACAACGCCGCCCTCGCCCTGTACCAGCTCCATCATGACGGCGCAGGCAGAGGCATCGGCGGCCTTTTCCAGCGCGGCAAAATCGCCCGCCGGGACATAGGCAAAGTTGCCGGGGAAGGGTCCAAAGTCGTGGTGGAACACATCCTGGCCGGTGGCGGTCAGGGTTGCCAGCGTGCGGCCATGGAAGGAATTGACAAGCGTGATGACCTTGCTGCGGCTCTCGCCATACGTGTCTACGCTGTATTTGCGGGCACACTTAATGGCACCCTCGTTGGCTTCGGCACCCGAGTTGCCGAAGAATACAGCATCTAGCCCGGTGCGGCGGCAGATTTTTTTTGCCAGCTTGCCGTCCGGGGCAGTGTAATACAGGTTGGAGGTGTGCTGCAAGGTCGCGGCCTGGTCTGCCACGGCCTTGACCCAGGCGGGGTGGCAGTAGCCCAGGGAGTTGACGCCGATACCCGACGTAAAATCGAGATATTCCTTGCCGTCGGCATCCCTGGCGGTCATCCCCTTGCCCTCTGCCAGCACGACCTGGCTGCGGCCGTAGGTGTGGAGGATGTAGTCGCCGTCCCGGGAAATCACTTTTTCGGTATTCATCTAGGGTACCCCCTTTATCATGTGCAAGAGTCTTCCCCCATCGGGGGAAGCCTTTTCAATCAGCGGTTTCCCCGCCGATAGAACATTGTACCTGCGCCTCTGTCACTGAACATTTCCAGCAAAATCGAGTGGGGCACGCGGCCATCGATGATGACGGCCTCGTGGACGCCCTGGTAGATGGCGTCGGCCATGCCCTCGATCTTGGGCAGCATACCGCCCGCAATGACGCCTGCGGCCTTGTAGCCCTCGATTTCGGAGACTTCGACCTCAGGAATCAGCGTGGATTCATCGTCCTTATCGTAGAGCAGACCAACGATATCCGTCATGCTGACGAGCTTTTCTGCGTGCAGGGCAATGGCAATTTCAGCCGCGGCCGTGTCTGCGTTGATGTTGTAGGGGATGCCGTTGTCGTCCATGCCGACGGTGGCAATGACCGGGATGAAGCTGTCGGCCAGCAGGTGGTCGATCAGCGTCGTGTTGACCTTTTCAATTTCGCCGACATAGCCCAAATCCACATCCGATTTGCGCTTGCACATGATCATGTGGCCGTCCATGCCGCACAGGCCGACGCCGCGGCCTTTGAGCAGCGCGACTAGGTCTTTGTTGACCTGCCCGGCCAGCACCTGCTGGACAATGCCCATGGTCTCTTCATCGGTGTAGCGCAGACCGTTCACAAATTTGGATTCCTTCCCCACGCGCTTGAGCATCTGGTTGATGGCAGGCCCGCCGCCGTGTACCAGCACGACCCGCACACCCAGCAGCGTCAGCGTGACTAGGTCGTTCATAACGGCCAGTTTCAGTTCATCGTTGACCATGGCATTGCCGCCGTACTTGATAACCAGCGTCTTTCCGTGATATTTTTGGATATAAGGTGTAGCCTCGCTGAACAGCAGGGCCATTTGTTCATTCTTCATCGTTTCCTCCATCCCCTACCTCTAAAGCCTTCCCCCGAGGGGGGGGGAAGGCGGCCGAGCTTGCGAGGCCGGATGAGGGGCACACCTGCCGCAGCATCCGTCTATCGGCCTGCCGCCGAAAGCCCGCCCCTCATCAGTCGGCTTCGCCGACAGCTTCAGTCTACGCGCTAAGAGCCGCCTTCGGCGGTTGCGCTCCGACACGCGCCTG
>ENA-UOJL01001008-UOJL01001008.1-human-gut-metagenome-genome-assembly--contig:-P47-NODE-1008-length-34256-cov-5.550803_pt1 | contig 34256 bp, 22 predicted proteins | sample MGYA00242347_ERZ723894 | MGnify/ENA metagenome assembly ERZ723894
GTAAATCTCGCTGCCGGGGAAAATAAAGCCCCGGGTTTTGCAAAGGTTGACGATGGTCTCCATAGTTTTATCGGTAGCTTTCATAGTTGAAGGGACCGCCTTTCTCATGAGTTCTCAAACTTCTGTTTATTGTAGCATGGGTGAAAAGGGATTGCAAGGAAAACGGGGAATTTCGCCGGGACTCAGCATAAAAGTTTGTCCGGGTGTGGGGTGAAACCCGTCCGGCCCTGCGCTGCACTGACCCAGCCGGCAGGCAAGATCCGCAGGCAGCCTATCTGCCTGCGGCAGCGTGCTGCTGTCAGCTCGGAAGGATTTCGCCGGTCCTGCCAAGTTCATCTGTGGATTTCTTCGTTGGGAAAGATGCTGTTCTGGGCAGCCGGGACATTGTTTACAGGCTTCGCCTGATATGACAATGTCCCTCCTTTATTTTTGCAAAGCTGCGCTTTGCATTTTTAAGGTCGCGCCTTTTTGAAAAAAGGCGCCACAAAAACTTTTACGCCGCTTTGCGGTTTTCTTTTTTCCACCTTTCTGCTATAATAAGTTAATATACTTTTTGTAACGGAGATTCCCTATGGATAGAAGTAAAATTCGCAATTTCAGCATTGTGGCCCACATTGACCACGGCAAATCCACCCTGGCTGACCGTATTCTGGAACAGACCAAGGCTGTCCCTTTGCGGGAAATGGAAAACCAGCTTCTGGACAACATGGATCTGGAACGGGAACGGGGCATCACCATCAAGGCTCACGCGGTGACCCTGGTCTACACGGCCAAAGACGGGGAAGACTATATTTTTAACCTGATCGACACTCCCGGACACGTGGACTTCAACTACGAAGTTTCCCGGTCCCTGGCCGCCTGCGAAGGAGCGGTGCTGGTGGTGGACGCCTCCCAGGGCATTGAGGCCCAGACTCTGGCCAACACCTATTTGGCGGTGGACGCCGGGCTGGAAATTTTGCCCGTGGTGAACAAGATTGACCTGCCAAGCGCCGACCCGGACCGGGTATGCCACGAGATCGAAGACGTGATCGGCATCCCCGCCATGGACGCTCCCCGCATTTCCGCAAAGACCGGGGAAAACGTCCAGGAAGTGATGGAACGGATCGTCACCGATATTCCCGCTCCCCAGGGGGACGAAAACGACCCTCTGCGAGCGCTGATTTTTGACTCTTACTACGACGCCTACCGGGGAGTTATTGTCTACGTGCGGATCAAGGACGGCACTGTGCGTCCCGGAGACACCATCCGCATGATGGCCACCGGCGGCGAATTCACCGTCGTGGAGTGCGGCTTTTTGCGGGCCACGTCTCTGGAGCCTGCCGACGCCCTGTACGCCGGGGAAGTGGGTTACATCGCCGCTTCCATCAAAGATGTGCGCCAAGCCCGGGTGGGCGACACGGTGACCCTGGCCACCCGTCCCGCTGCGGAGCCTTTGGAAGGCTACCGGGCGGTACAGCCCATGGTGTTCTGCGGCATCTACCCTGCCGACGGTGCCCACTACACGGACCTGCGGGACGCCCTGGAAAAACTCCAGCTCAACGACGCCTCTTTGACCTTCGAGCCGGAAACTTCCGTGGCCCTGGGCTTTGGCTTCCGGTGCGGTTTCTTGGGGCTTCTCCACATGGAGATCATCCAGGAGCGGCTGGAGCGTGAGTACGATCTGGACCTGATCACCACCGCCCCCAGCGTGGTGTACAAGCTCCATCTCACCGACGGCCGGGAGATTACCATCGACAACCCCACAAACTATCCGGACCCCACCTTGATCCAAAGCGCGGAAGAGCCCATCTGCAACGGCCTCATCTACGCCAGTTCGGTGTATGTGGGGAACATTATGGAACTTTGCCAAGAGCGCCGGGGTGTGTTCAAGGACATGAAATATCTGGACACCGACCGGGTGGACATCCACTATGAGCTGCCCTTAAACGAGATCGTGTACGACTTTTTCGACGCGCTCAAGTCCCGCACCCGGGGATATGCTTCCTTCGACTACGAGCTGATGGGATACCAGCCCAGCAAGCTGGTGAAGCTGGACATCATGCTCAACGGGGAAGTGGTGGACGCCCTGTCCTTTATCATCCACGCGGACAAGGCCTATGCTCGTGCCCGGAAGATGACGGAAAAGCTCAAGGAGAAGATCCCCCGCCAGCTGTTCGAAGTGCCCATCCAGGCGTGCATCGGCGGAAAGATCATCGCCCGGGAAACGGTGAAAGCCCTGCGCAAGGACGTGCTTGCCAAGTGCTACGGCGGCGACATCACCCGGAAGAAGAAGCTGCTGGAGAAGCAGAAGGAAGGCAAGAAGCGGATGCGCCAGTTGGGCACAGTGGAAGTGCCCCAGGAGGCGTTTATGTCCGTGCTGAAACTGGACGAATAACACCGCAAAGCGGCATATATGAAAGCCGTCCGGCGCGGCAGCCTATCGCCCTACGGGCGCGTGCGGTTGCCGCGCCTACTTGTTTGAGTACAAAGTTTCACTTTGCTTTTTAAGACCGCGCCTTTTTGAAAAAAGGCGCCCCAAAAACTTTTATGCGCTCCGCGATTTCTATTTTTACTTGGGTGGTGCTTTTATGCTAGGCTTCTACGTTCACGTTCCCTTTTGCCACGGCAAATGCCCTTATTGCGATTTTTATTCCCTTCCCGATTCCCCAACCCAAATGGATGCTTACGTTCAAGGGGTGACAGCGTCCCTTCTCCCCTGGCGGGAAAAACTCCGGGACCGGGAGCTTGCCACGGTTTACTTCGGCGGGGGCACGCCCAATTTATTGGGGGCAAACCGGCTGGGCCGGATTTTACAGGCGATACGGGACCATTTTGCCCTTTCCCCCCAGGCGGAGATCACTTTGGAAGCCAATCCCACCCAGGTGGACCAGGCTTTTTTCCAGGAAGCGCGCTCTGCCGGGTTTAACAGGCTCTCCATGGGGCTGCAATCCGCAAATCCGGAAGAGCTCCGGTTTTTAGGCCGGGCCCACTCTCCGGAGGACGTGATCCGGGCGGTGTCCCACGCCAGGGCCGCAGGGTTTGACAACATTTCCCTGGACCTGATGCTGGGCCTGCCGGGAGGCTCCAAAGAGGGTTTGGGACGGTCCATCCACTTTGCCGCGGGACTCTCGGTGGAACACATTTCCTCCTACATTTTAAAAGTGGAGCCGGGCACGCCTTTCGCGGCCAAGGGAATCCAGCTCCCCTCGGACGACGACACCTCCGATCAATACCTTTTCGCGGTGGAAGAACTGGCAAAATTGGGATATGCCCAATATGAGATCAGCAATTTCTCCCGGCCGGACAGGGAAAGCCGTCACAACCTGCTGTACTGGCGGGGAGAAGAATACCTGGGGTTTGGGCCGGGCGCTCATTCCTTTTTTGAGGGAAGGCGGTTTTACTATCCCCGGGATCTGGAAGGCTTCCTCAAGGGAAACAGCCCGGTACAGGACGGACCCGGCGGGGATTTCGGGGAATTTGCCATGCTGAACCTCCGCCTGACCCGGGGACTGCGCCGGGAAGATTGCACGTCCCGGTTCGGCTCTCAGGGAGAGGGATTATTTCAGGAAGTCCTGGAAAACGCCAAACGCTGTCCCAAGCAGCTGTTGCAGGCAACGGAGGACCGCATCTCCTTTACTCCCCAGGGATTCCTGGTCTCCAACGCTCTCCTGGTGCGCTTGCTGGGGGAAGAACTTTAAAAAATACACCATAATTAAGAAGGCCCTGTGGTTTCCAGCGTTTGGCTGGCACGACCACAGGGCCTTTTTCAAGTGCTTTTTAACTCTCTTTTTTCGGCAAACAACTCCGGATGCAGGCGGCTATAATGGAACAAATACTGCTGGGCAAGGCCAGCGTTTTGTCCAAAATCTTCCGGCCGCTTTCCGGGCAGGAGGGTTGCCATGGCCCGCTTCATCCAAACGTCCATGGGAAAACACTCCGTTTTGTGGAACCCATACAGCAGGGCACATTCCGCCACTTTGGGCCCCACCCCGAAAATTTTCCGCAGCTCCTCCCTGCCCACATCCACAGGGGAGTTTGCCACTTTTTGCAGGTCCACTTCCCCGCTTGCCACTTTCCGGGCGGCGTCCACCAGGTACTTTGCCCGGAATCCCGCCCGCAGGGGGGCCAGATCTTCCACCTGGCAGGACGCCATGGCTTCCGGCGTGGGAAAATCATACCACTCTGTGCCGGGGATGGGCTTTCCCAACAAGCCGCACAGCCGCTGGATGATTCCCTTGATCCGGGGGATATGGTTATTTTGGGAAATGATAAAGGAACACAAGGCTTCCCAAGGCTCCTGGTGCAGGATGCGAATCCCCGGGGCAAAGGCGGCGGCCTCCTGCAGCGCTGGGCTCATGCGGGACAAGGCCCGGCGCTTTTTTTCATAGTCCTCGTCCAGGTCGAAATAGGGCCGCCACACCTGTTCAAATTCCTCCTCCGGGCAGAAAAACCACACCTTCTCCCCTTGCTGTCCCAGGCGCAGCACTTTTCCAAAAGCCGCCCCTTCCCACAGGGTCATTTCCCCCTGGGGGGCAAGCTCTTTCCAGCGGAATGCCTGGCCGCAGTCCAGGGTTTGGGCAAGGTCGAAGAAACCGGGAGAGGCCACGCCCTCCACCAAAAGGTTTTCCTCCGGAGACCGGTTAAAACGCACGATTTTTTTCATCAGCCTTTTGCCGTGCTTCCGGCTCCCGGGACACCAGATAACGGATGGCCCGCTCGATGGCGTCCTTGGAATTGCCCCAATCCCCGCCGGCGTTGCGGTAATCAAACATGCGGCAGAAATGGGTCACGTCCCCGGACAGCTCTTCCAGATATTTCTTGGCAAGCCGGGTGGTTTCCTGCTCAAACAGGGCAAAATTCTTTTTGGGCATCTTCATGGCCGCCTGGATCACCATTCCATAATGGGGCAGGCAGATATACTGCTGCTGGCTGTACAGCTGGCGGAATTCCTCATCGCTCTGCCACAGCTTCATCATGCTGTCCAGCAGATGGTTGGTGTTCTTCTCGATATTTTCGCAGACAAAGCAGTGTTCTTCCCGGGAATGGACTGCCGCCACCACTTTTTTCCCCTGGAATTTCCCTTCCGGGAACACCTCGTCCTTCACGGTTTGCAGCAGGCTTTCCAATATAAGGGCCACCGACAGCCGGCTGCCCCGAGCCAGGATCTGGTTGAAATGCTCGGTGCAAAATCCCAGGCGGTTTGTTTCGATGCGCACATCCGGCTCCATCATGGCCGCCCCGGTGATGTAGGTGGCCATCCGGTCCTCCAGCATATCCCGCATCCGGCAAAACGGGCAACCATCCCGGGGGAGAAACACATCGTTTACAGGAATGGAACAAATATCTTCCCTCATGGTACAACCTCCAAAATGTATGTTCGACAAATTTCACGCATAAATATACATTTCCATTTTTCCGGGCTTTTCCGGGGAATTTTCTTTCCAACTTGTGGGAATTTGTGAAAACACGCTGGAAAACCTGGAGTTTTGCCGCTAGTATACCACAAAATCGGGGAAAAGCATAGTCTTTTCTTTCCACAGGGGCGGTTCTCCACCCCGGAAGGGCCCCCGGGTGAAATGTATGTTAAATGCCTGTTGACAAATTGTGAGTAAGATTTTTTCCAAAATCCTATTGACACAAGATACTGCGGACAAACTCTGGCTTTTCTCCCTATATTGGGGACGAGAAAATTTTCAAAAAAAGGGATTTTTTGTTCCAATTTGGAAAAATTCCGTGGTTTGTTTACATAAAAGAAGGGCATTGTGAAAACGGGGGAAAGTTGAAAACCGCATAGGACAAGGGGTTTTTAACAGTTTCCACAGAGTTTTCCACAGTCCCGGTGTAAAAAGGTGGTTGCATTGGGTGTTGCTGTGGAAAAATCCGGACGAGGCGGGGACAAAAAAAGAATTTTTTTGCATCTGATGGAAAAAAATACTGGAATTTGGATACTTCTGTCACTCCCTGCCGGCTCCTTGGGGATTTGGGCCCATTCTGGCTGCATTTTTATTTGAGATTTTCTGGGAACTATGCTATAATAAGCAAAATATGCCACCAGCTTTCGGTTGCGCCGGAAGCAAGACGTGGGTTTGCTTTTTGGCAAACCGTCCCCGGTTCCACCGGAGGCATTTGTATTTGTTAGACGGACAAGGTACCAAACTATGGAGAAAAACCGAGAGAAGCGCCAGGATGGGCCCAAGGACGGCCAACCTCGGGGCGCGGATGTGATAGCGGGACGCAACGCCGTCAACGAGGCGCTGCGGGCTGGACGGACCATTGACAGCCTGTATGTCCAGCGGGGGGAACGTTCCAACGCCCTGCAAGCCATCATTATGAAAGCCAAAGACGCCGGGGCGGCCATCAAAGAGGCCGATCCCGTGAAACTTTCCCATCTTTGCGGCGGGGCCAACCACCAAGGGGTGGTGGCCATTGCCGCGGTAAAGGAATACGCCACGGTGGATGACCTGTTCCGTCTGGCGGAAGAACGGAACGAACCTCCCTTCTTCATTGTCTGCGACGAGTTGGAGGACCCTCACAACCTGGGGGCGGTGATCCGCACCGCGGAGTGCGCAGGCGCCCACGGGGTGATCATCCCCAAGCGGAGAAACGTTGGCCTGACGTACGCGGTGGGAAAAGCTTCCGCCGGCGCGGTGGAATACCTGCCCGTGGCCCGGGTGGGGAATCTGGCCTCCCTGCTGGAAGACTTAAAGGCGCGGGGGCTTTGGGTTTACGCCGCCGACATGGACGGCTCCCCCTGGTGCCAAACCGATTTCACCGGACCCACGGCTTTGGTCATTGGCTCCGAGGGAAAAGGTGTAGGAAGGCTTGTGAAGGAAAAAGCCGATTTTGTCATCTCCCTTCCTTTAAAAGGGAACATCAACTCGCTGAACGCTTCGGTGGCGGCTGGCATCCTCTGCTACGAGGTTGCACGGCAGCGGAGCGGCTTAAAAGCGATCAATCCGTAAAAGGAGGATTTTCAGCCCATGGCACAGGATAACAAGGAATTTACCCTGGAAGATATTCTGGCAGAACAACGGGCCCAGCGGGAACTGGAAGCCGCTGAGGAAGCCGCTAAAGAAGCCGTAAGGGAACAAACTCCCGCCAGGCCGGCTTCTTCCCCGGCAGGACAAGCTCCCCAGCAGCCTGCCCCGGCCCAAGCGCCCCAAGAGGCGCCGGCTCAGCCCGCCCCTCAAACTCCCCAGCCTGCCCGTCAGGCTCCGGTGGCTCCGGCCCCTGTGGCCAACAACGCCCCCCAAGGGGATTCCCAGGCGGACTTGAACGCATACGCCACCGGCAGTGTGGAACTTCCCCTGCGGGAAGAGCCCCGGCAGGCGGCATCCCGGCAGGAACCTGAGGAAGAGCCTCAGAAGGGGAAAAAGAAAAAGAAGAAACGGGGCTTGTTCGGCTGGAGAAAACGGGTGCCGGATTTCGACGAGAACGAAAACGACATGTATTACGGCATCCAGCTCAAGCCCATTGACGAATACCGGATGGGATACGATTCCGCCGGAGAACTGACCTCGGAGGAAGAGACCTACAAGGCTCTGTTTGACGACTCCAAAAAAGCCATCGACGACGAGGTGGAAGCCAACTTCCAGCGGCTCCAGCGGGAACGCCGCCGCCGTGTGGCGGAAGCGGTACAGACCGCCGGAGTGGACGAGGAACAGATCGCCGATGAATTTGGAGTAGTGGCTCCCATGCCGGTCACCTCTTTCGCGGCGGACCCCTACGCCCGCCAGCACGGCATCGGTGTGGAAGGCGGAAAGAAAAACCAGGAGGATATTCCCGACATTCAAAAAGCCATGTTGGAAACTTCCTCCGACCAGACCATGGAAATCAAGCTCAACGTGCTCAACGACACGGTAGAGCTTCAGCGTGTGGGCAGCCAAGCTCCCGTTTCCGACGAGGCCATTGACCGGGTGCTGGATTCCGGCGCTCCTCTGGAAGAGGAACCCGTTCAGGAGCCCACTGTGGTGGCCCCTGTACACCAGGAAGCCGCCCCCCTGCCGGAACCGGTAGAACGGCAGCCTGTGGAAGAACCTGTCTATCAGGAAGAGCTGCCCCAGGAACCCAAGATGACCTTTGAGGACATCACTTCCACCACCCAGCAACCGGTGGTTTCCCAGCAGCCCATTCCCCAGGAAATGACTGCCCCCCAAGCTGCCCCTGTACAGGCGGCCAAACCGGAAACGGTTCCGGCTCAGCCCCAGGCTCCTATTCAGGAACAGCCCACCCAGCCCTTGGAGGCGGTGTCTCCCGCGCCCCAACCCGCGGCGCAACCCAAACCCCAGCCCGCACCTCAGGCCGCGGCGCAACCCGCCTCTGCCCAACAGGCACAGCCTGGCCAGAAACCCGGCCAGCAGGCGGCTCAGGAAAAGACCACCGTCATCAACCGGGCTCCTGCGGAACCTCCCCAGGTGTCCAGTATTTATGAATTTCGTCCCAGAAGCGTGCCCACCCACATCATTCATGCGGAAGTGCTGCAAAGCGCCCTGCTTTCCGAATCGGAAGAGCTGCGCCAGACCAAGGAGCGGGCAGAGAAGAAATCCGCTCCCAAGCGCCGGGTACGCAACAAGAAACTGGAAACTCCCCAGGCTCCGGAAGCGCCCATTCCCGACGCCTCGACCGGTGAATCCATTGACGATTACACCGGCCCGGAGGACATCAAGTCCATTTCCCACGAGCTGAAAAGCGAAATGCGGGAACTGACCCTGCGGATGATGATTACCGGCGTGTGCACCGTGCTTTTGGCCATTGTGAACCTGATCTTCGGCGGACAGTTCAGCGCCGGGGGCGATCCCGGTTCCCTGCCTGTGGTGTACGTGGTGCTCACACTGGTATTCCTGGCCGTGGCGGTGGGCGTGTGCTACCGCACGGTGGCCAACGGATTGAAAGCCCTGTTCTCCTTTAACGCCAATTCCGACAGCGCTGCGGCTGTGGCGGCTGTAGCGGTGGCGGTACAGGCAGTGGCAGCGGCCTTCTTCCGCACCGAGCTCACCCACGGGGAGCTCCACCTGTACGCGGTGGTTTTGGCGGCCATCCTGTTTGCCAATTCCATTGGCAAGCTCACCATGATCCGCCGGATTCACAGCAACTTCCGGTTTGTCACCTCCCGGGAACAAAAATACAGCGTACGGATCTACGACGACCACAACACCGCTTTGAAAATGGCCAAGGATTGTGTGGTGGAAAGCCCGGTCATTGCCTACCAGTGCAAGACCGGCTTCCTGAAACGGTTTTTGGAACTTTCCTATAAGCCCGACCCCTCTGAGTCGGCTTCCCAGCTCATGGCCCCCATCGGGCTGATCGCCTCCCTGGTGCTGTGCATGGTCTCTTTGCTGATCACCAAGAGCGTGCCCACGGCCATCAGCGCTTTCGCGGCTGCAAGCTGCGCTTGTGTGGCGGTCTCCAACATGCTTTCCGTGAACCTGCCCATCAGCCGCCTTTGCCGTACCGCACGCCGGGCCGGCGCCATGGTAGTGGGCTATGAAGGTGTGGAACAAATGGGCAACGTGAACGCCGTCATGGTGGACGCGGAAGACCTGTTCCCCCGGGGCACGGTGGTATTGAACGGCATCAAGACCTTTGGCAGCCGGGCCGGCACCGAGGACGCCATTATGGCGGCTTCCGCCCTGATGAAAAAAGTGGGCGGCCCCTTGAGCGGCGTGTTTGACCAGGTCATCAGCGAAAACGAGGACGCTCTGCCCCAGGTGGAAAACTTCACCTATGAGGACGGCAGCGGCATTGTGGGCCGGGTAGACGGCAAGGCCATTTACATTGGCGACCGTTCCCTGCTTATCAACCACCGGATTCAGGTACCCGCCCGGGAAGAGGAAGCCCAGTACGCTTCCGGCAACCAGCAGGTGGTCTACATCGCGGTGGACGCGGCTATCTCCGCCATGCTGATCCTGACCTACTCCGCTGACCGCCGCCGGAAAAACGAGCTCCAGCGGTTGGAGGACAGCGGCATCAGCGTGATCGTGCGCACCACTGACCCCAACGTCACTTCCCAGCTGATCTCCCGTCTGTTCGGCATCGACGCCGCTTCTGTGGGGATCTTGGACAGCCGTTTGGGCAGCGAATACCACAAACTGGTGAAAAACGAGATTCCCAGGGCCGACGCTCTGGTGGCCACCAAGGGCCGTATGGAATCCATGATGAACGTGATCTCCGCCTGTGTGGAGGAAAAACGCACCGTCAGCCTGGTGGTGGCCATTCAAAACGCCGCCATGGTCCTGTGCTTTGTGCTGGTGGCGTTCCTGGCATGCTTCGGCGCCATGGGACAGCTTTCCTCCCTGATTCTGTTCCTGTTCCAGCTGTTCTGGCTGCTGGTCACAGTGATCCTGCCCAAGCTGCGGCGGTAATTTCTGCAAAAGACTCTTCTTTGCCCCGGCCATTTTTGGCCGGGGCTTTTTTGCCTTTCTTTCCCGGACCGTCTTTTTCCCAGGGGGACAATTCCTCGATTTTTTAGGCATGTCTTCTAAAAACCGAGATTTTAAAACGTAGAATTCATATAATTTCTGTTTTCCCCATTGTAATTTTTGGAAGAATGATATATAATTAGCTATGCCTTGTAACATTGAACTTGTGCAAAACAGGGAATTGCACGGCATTGCGGCATAGGCCGCATATTTTGGCAGTGGAAGGAGCTTCTGCGTTATGAACCAATATCAGGCGAAAAATATTATCAACCTGGCCGTAGCAGGTCACAGCGGGTCCGGCAAGACCTCTCTGGCCGAGGCAATGCTGTATCTGGCCGGGGTTTCGGACCGCCGCGGCAAAGTGGGCGACGGTAACACCGTATGCGACTATGACCCGGAGGAGATCCGCCGGAAGGCTTCCATCTCCGCGGCCTCTGCTCCCCTGGAGTGGAAGAACAAGAAGATCAACCTGCTGGACGCGCCCGGCCTGTTCGACTTTGAGGGCGGCATGTGCGAGGTCATGCGGGCTGCCGACACCGTGCTGGTGGTTATCTCCGGTCGGGACGGCGTGGCGGTAGGCACGGAAAAAGCCTTTGCCGCCGCTGAGAAAAACGGCCTGGCAAAAATCTTCTTTGTCAACGGCCTGTGCGACGAAAGCGCCCGGTTCTATCGTGTATTCGAAGACTTGAAAGCCCAGTTCGGCCCCTCGGTGTGCCCTGTGGTGGTGCCCTTTATCCAGGACGGCCAGGCCAATATCTACATCAACCTGCTGGAATACAAAGCGTACGACTATTCCGGCGGCAAGCCCGTTCCCGTTGCCATGCCCGACATGGGCGACCGGCTGGAGGGCCTGCGCACCGCTATTTATGAAGCTGTTGCCGAAACCGACGACGAGCTGTTTGAAAAATATTTCGCCGGCGAGCCCTTCACCCCCGAGGAAGTCATTGTGGGCGTGAGCAAGGGCGTGAAGGCCGGTACCATCACCCCTGTATTCTGCGGCGACGCTCTGCTTATGCGCGGCATGGAGCAGTTTATGGACGGCCTGGCATGGCTGGCCCCCTCCGCCGAGGAAAAGGCCGGAGAGATCGGCGTGGACGTGGACGGCAATCCTGTGGAGCTGGCTGTCAACGAGGACGGCGCCACTGCGGCCATCGTGTTCAAGACCGTGGCGGACCCCTTCATCGGCAAGCTGTCCTATGTGAAGGTGATTTCCGGCAAGATCTCTACCGAATCCCAGCTGGTCAACATGCGCACCGGCGCCACCGAGCGGGTTGGCAAAACCGTGATGATGGTGGGCAAAAAGCAGGTGGACGTAAAATACATCGGAGCCGGCGACATTGGAGCCATTCCCAAGCTGGCCTCCACCAACACGGGAGACACCCTGTGCTCTCCCGCCCGGAAAGTGGTTCTGGACGGCGTGGAATATCCCAATCCCACCTTGTCCATGGCCATTGTCCCCGCCAAGAAGGGCGAGGAAGACAAGATCGCTCAGGGCATGCTCCGGCTGTCGGAAGAGGACCCCACTTTGCAGTTCTCCACCAACACCGAGACCCACGAGATGATTATCAGCGGCTTGGGCGAGCAGCATCTGGATGTGGCTGTTTCCAAGCTGAAGGCCAAATTTGGTGTGGACGTCACCTTGAAAAAGCCCAAGGTGCCTTATCGTGAAACCATCCGCAAGACCGTGCAGGTCCAGGGTCGCCACAAGAAGCAGACCGGTGGTCATGGCCAGTTCGGCGATGTGTGGATCGAATTCTCCCCCTGCGACAGCGACGGCCTGGAATTCGGCGAGCGCGTGGTAGGCGGTTCCGTGCCCAAGGGCTTCTTCCCCGCGGTGGAAAAGGGCCTGCGGGAGTGCATCCAGAAGGGCCCGCTGGCGGGGTATCCTGTTGTGGGCTTGTCCGCCGTGCTGTATGACGGTTCTTACCACCCGGTGGACTCTTCCGAAATGTCCTTTAAGATGGCGGCTACCCTGGCTTACAAAGCCGGTATGCCCCAGGCCAACCCTGTGCTGCTGGAGCCCATCGGCCATTTGAAGGCCACTGTGCCCGACGCCAACATGGGCGACGTCATGGGCGAAGTGAACAAGCGCCGTGGACGTGTGCTGGGCATGGAGCCTGCGGGCGACGGCAAACAGACCGTGGAAGCCGAAGTCCCCATGGCAGAAATGCACGACTTCACCACCTTTATCCGCCAGGTGACCCAGGGCCGTGGCAGCTTCACCTTTGCTTTCGAGCGGTATGAGGAAGCTCCTCAGAACGTGGCTCAGAAGGTCATTGAGGAAGCCAAAGCGGAAAACGGCGGGGAATAAATCGCCCACCGCAAAACAACCAAAACATAAGACAGGAGGGGCCCTATAACGGGTCCCTCCTTTTTTGCCCACTTTTTCCAAAACCCCGGTTTCAGATGCCCTCACTTCTCCCCGAGCGTCTATTTCTCACTTTTTCGGCTGGCAGAGTGCCTTTGGTCTCTCTGGGTTCTAACGGGCAGGAAAAAGCGAAGGGGCCCGAAAAGGGCCCCTTCTGTTTTCCTGTTTTCTTTTTTTGCAAAGCTTTGCTTTGGAAGGTCGTGAGACGCTGTCTCACACTCCGCCAGCCTTTTGAAAAAGGTCGCTGCGTCCCGGTGGGACGCGTCCAGCGACTGGTCTCCGCTTCCGCTTCGGTCAATGCCGGTCATGTGCCACTGGCACATGGCATCCGAGTGGGCAGACGAGAAGACCGAAAACTTTTATGCCCCTTGGCGGGTTATCCTTTTACGATCACATCGCCCCACATGGCATTGGCGGCTTTCACCAGATCTTGGGGGGACAAACACAGCTGCAAGCCCCGCTTTCCGCCGCTGACGTAGATTTTTTCCTTATCCCGGACGCTTTGGTCCACCACGGTGGGAAACTGCTTTTTCATGCCCAGGGCTGTACATCCGCCCCGGATATACCCGGTGGTGGCCAGCAAGTCTTTTACATGGAGCATTTCCAAGGATTTCTCCCCCACCAGGGACGCCGCTTTCTTCCGGTCCAGCTCCTCTGTCACCGGAAGCACAAACACAAAGTGGCCCCCGCTTTTCCCCACGGTCACCAAAGTCTTGCTCACGTCCTGGGGCGGCAGTCCCAACTTCTGGGCCACCTCCAAGCCGTCGGTGAACTCCTCACAAGGATAGGTACAGGCTTCGTAAGGGATTTTCATCCGGTCCAAAAGCCGCAGGGCGTTTGTTTTTTCCACTTTTTCTTTAGCCATTACTTCTGTGTCTCTCCTTTATCCTCCAGGAGCGTAATGGTCACGTCGAACTCTTCCCCTTGGCCCAAACCATTTTCAGGCATACGGTACAAGGTGACGGTGACCTGGTCTCCCGGCTTATAGCGCAGCAACAGGTTGGAAATATCCGTAAGCTCCTGCACAGGTTCCCCGTCAATGGCAGTAATAATGTCGTTGACTTGTGCTTCCGTTCCGGCAAAGGAACTGTCCTCGTCAATGGAGGCGATCATAAAGCCCTGAGGCACTCCATAGAAGGCAGCTCTTGTGTCGCTCACGTCGTACCCGGAAATACCCAGGCGGACCCGGCCTTCCACATATCCGCCGGAAAGCAGCTGATCGATAATATCTTTGGCTTTGCTCACAGGAATGGCAAATCCCATCCCCTCATAGCCATCGGTGATGATCTTGGAAGAGTTGATCCCCACCACCTGGCCGTACATATTCACCAGCGGACCGCCGGAATTGCCCGGATTGATGGCCGCGTCGGTTTGGATGAAGGTCATGCCGTTCTCACTGTACCGCTCCACCGCCCGGTCCAGACCGGAAATGATGCCTCTGGTCTGGGAGCTGGCGAACCGCTCCCCGCCGGGATTGCCGATGGCAAGCACCCATTCGCCGATCTCCAGCTCGTCGGCGTCCCCGAATTCCGCGGGGGTAAAGTTGTAATCGTTGGTCTTGATAATGGCCAGATCCGTGGTCCGGTCCATGCCCACCACAACCGCGTCATACTGCTGGCCGTCATAGGTGGTCACGGTCACCAACACGCTTTTGCTGTTGAGCACCACGTGGGCGTTGGTGATGATATACCCGTCCGAGGTGGCGATGATGCCGGTACCCGAACTGCTGGTAGTTTCCCCATCTGTGGAAACGGTGATGGCCACCGTGGACTGGACCACCCGGTCATACACCTGCTGGGCGTCCATGGGGGTGCCATTGGGCTTTTCGTTGATGGTGATCCCCTCTTCATTGGGGGTCACATCCACCTCTGGCAGCTTCACGGAAGGCTGGCTGCCCTCTTCCTCCTGGGAAGGTGTCTGGGATTCTTCCGGCGTTCCAGGCTGTGTCTCCACCACAGAATTCTGGGTCACTGGGCCTGCTACCGCCCAACTGATCACAAAGGCGGAAAACCCGATGACCGTTCCCGCCACCAACGCGGAAGCGATCCACAAAAACACCTTAAGTCCACGGGACATTTTCTTCCGGGGCGGTTTGGAAACGGGCTGGCCGTAAGGATAGGGCGCAGGGTATCCGTACATGGGCTGGTGCGGGGCCTGGGGCGGCACTCCGTAGGGCGGCGCCTGGGGAGGAATGGCTCCATAGGGGCCGTATCCCGCCCAAGGACCTTGAGGCGCCCCCGCCTGGGGTCCGTATCCGGGCCACGGCTGCTGAACCGGGGGAACCGGCTGCCGGGGATACTCCGGGTCCTGCACGTCCGGGACCGGGGATTCTACCGGCTGGGGTTCTTCCCCAGGGGCGGGCTCTGCATTTTCCGCCACGGCAGGGGCGGCAGTCTCCTGAGCGCTTGCCGGAGAAGGCTCCGAAGCAGGCTGCTCCTGGGGAGCTGGGGCAAGGCCAGACTCCTCATTTTCCACCACGGCAGGGGCGGCAGTCCCCTGAGCGCTTGCCGAAGAAGGCTCCGAAGCAGGCTGCTCCTGGGGAGCTGGGGTAAGGGCGGGCTCCCCAGTTTCCACCACGGCGGGGGAAATATCTTGAGTCATCCCCTGGGAGGGCTCCTGGTTCACTGGCTGGAAGTCCTCCTGAGGGGAAATATTATTCTTCTGGTCGTCGGTCATCTTCCTTACTCCTTTCCGTTTCCGGCTTTTCCTGTTTGGACTCTTTCTTTTCCTTGGGCTTTTGTCGGAAACTGGATTCCTTCAATTTAAACGAGCCGGTATCCTTCAGCTTGGGAGCTTCCTGGGGCTTGGGGATGTAAAATTCAAACCGGCAGAACTGGCCCACCACCGAGCTGACGGAAATATCTCCCCCATGCAGCTTCAAAATGGTGCGCACGATATACAGGCCCAATCCCATGCCGTTTTTGTCCCGGCTCCGGGATTTATCCGTCTTATAGAACCGTTCAAAGATCATGGGCAGCTCTTCGGGAGCGATGCCCTGACCGCTGTTTTCAATGACCACCGTGGTGCGGTCGATGCCGTCGGAGATCCGCACGGAGATGTACCCGCCCTGGTTGGTGAATTTTACCGCGTTTTCGATCAGGTTATACACCACCTGATGGAGCAGGTCCTGGTCGCCCATGACCATCTGGGGGACTGCGTCCTCCAACCCGCGGATCTCAATATTCCGTTCGTCAATGCTCTGCTCGAAGGTGAGCAAGGTGGTGACCACGGTCTGGGTGATGTCAAACTGGGAGGGGTGAAGCTTCATCTCCCCGCTGTCGATACGGGAAAGGTCCAGCATGGATTTCACCAGCCGGGAAAGGCGCTTCACCTCGTCGGACACGATGTGCAGGTATTTTCTCTCCTGCTCCTTGGGGATGGTGCCGTCCAAAATCCCGTCGATAAACCCGGCGATGGTGGTCATGGGGGTTTTCAGCTCGTGGGACACATTGGCGATGAAACTTCGCCGGGTGCCTTCGGAATTGGACAGGGAATTGGCCATATTGTTAAAAGACAGGGCCAGCTGTCCCAGTTCGTCGGCGCTGGTCACCGGGACCCGGACAGAGAAATCCCCTCCGCCAAAACTTCGGGCAGCGGCGGACATTTGCCGCAGGGGTTTTACCAGCCGGTAGGCAAACAGGCCCACCACGCAGAAGGTGATTCCCAAAGCAGCAGCAGCGGCCACCAGGAACATTTGGAGCGCCTCCCCTTGGAAAGCGTTCACCGTGGCGGAACTGGTGGTGGCGAAAACCGCCCCCACACAGAGCTGGCCCTCGTCGGCGAACATGGGCACCCCGATGATGTAAAACGGGCTTTGATACAGGCCGCCAAAGGTGCTCCGGCTCTCATACATGCCCTTGGCCGCCTGGGCCACGGTCTGTTTCGGCACGGACTGGGGGGAACTCAATTTGCTGTTGGGATAATTCCCCAGCAGGATATTCCCTTCCAGGTCGGTGATGAAAATATCCGCGTCAATGCTGGTGGAAAAGGTATCGATAAACCCTTTCAGCACGTTGGTTTGCAGCTCGTAACTGTCCTCGCCGGTCTTTGTCAGAAACACGCTGGACATATCGGCAATGGAATTGGCGTTCTTGGTCAACAGTTCTTTTTTCTCGTCCCGCCAATACTGGGAGAAAAACACCATCATCACGCTGCCCAACATGATAAAGCTGAGCACCACAATGGCCATGGTGATGCCAAGATACCGGGTAAAAATACTTTTTTGCATGGTTTGCTTTTCTCACCTCAACCAGGGACCGGCTTATTCCTTTACCTCAAATTTATATCCCACGCCCCACACGGTTTTCAGCGCCCATTTATCCGAAGCGCCTTCCAGCTTTTCACGCAGCCGCTTCACGTGCACGTCCACGGTACGGCTGTCGCCGTAATAGTCGAAGCCCCACACTTCGTCCAAAAGCTGGTCCCGGGTAAACACCCGGTTGGGGTTGGACGCCAGGTGGTAAATCAGCTCCATTTCCTTGGGAGGCGTATCCACCTGCACGCCTTTTACTTTCAATTCATAGTTTGTCAAGTTGATGGACAAATTCTCATACGTGACAACCTTATTTTGTTCCTTGTCCTCGCTGTGCTTCCCGCTGCGGCGCAGGACCGCATTGATACGGGCGATGACCTCTTTTGTTTCAAAGGGCTTGACCACATAATCGTCGGCGCCCAGCTCCAAGCCCAGCACTTTGTCGAACACTTCGCCTTTGGCGGTGAGCATGATGATGGGACGGGTGGACTTTTTCCGGATCTCCCGGCACACCTGCCAGCCGTCCAAACCGGGCAGCATAATGTCCAGCAGAATCAGGTCCGGGTTGACCGTGTCAAACATTTTCAGAGCCGTTTCGCCGTCGTTGGCGATGGACGCCTCAAACCCCTCTTTTTCAATATACAGCCGCAAAAGCTCGCAAATATTGGTGTCGTCGTCTACAATCAGAATTTTTCCAGATGCCATAAAGGGACACTCCCTTTCCATATTATCTCTCTCATGGGTATGATTTCCCAATTATGAATTATTGTACCTGGTAACTGTGGCGAAAGCAAGAAAAAGAGATGAAGAAATTGTGAAACAGTGGGCTCTTTTCTCATTGACCAAAAGAAAGTTTGGTTTTTTGTGATATTTACCTAAAGATTCCCCCTTGTCATTTCATGGAAAATGTGATAAAATTTTCTCACTTTAACGCGTGTATGCTTTAAAGCTTGTTAGTGTTAAATCGACAAATCAAGGGAAGTGAGCCGAGTGAGCAAAGAACTGACCATTTGGGTAGTCATTGGGGTATATGCCCTGTTTATGTTGGGCATTGGCATTTGGTATTCCCGCAAGGGCACCGACATGGCCGGGTTCACCGTGGGCGGCCGCAGCGCAGGAGCGTGGATTTCCGCGCTTTCCTACGGCACGGCCTATTTTTCCGCGGTGATGTTCATCGGCTATTCCGGAGGTTCCGGGTGGAACTACGGTTTGTGGAGCGTTTTGGTGGGCCTGGGCAACGCGATTTTCGGCACGCTGCTGGCCTGGCTGGTATTGGCCAACCGGACCCGGGACCTGACACGCCGCCACGACATCAAGTCCATGCCCCAGCTGTTTGAAAAACGGTTCCAAAGCCCGGGGATGCGGCTGTTTGCCTGCATTGTGATCTTCCTGTTTTTGATTCCTTACTCCGCGTCGGTATACAAGGGGCTGACCAGTGTTTGCTCGGTGATCTTGGGCATTGACGAGCAAGCCTGCATGGTGATCATCGCCATTGCCTCTGCTCTGGTGCTGGTTTTGGGCGGCTACATGGCCACCCTCAAGGCCGACTTTGTCCAGGGCTTTGTGATGATGGTAGGCGTTGCGGCGCTGATCGTTCTGGTGGTGCGGTCCTCCCAGGTTGGGGGGCTGACGGTGGGGCTTTCCCGCATGGCCGACTACATGAAAGCCCATGAAATGGCGCCTTTGTCCGGTTCCTCGGCAGTGGCGCTGATCTCCACCATCCTGATGACCAGCTTTGGCACCTGGGGACTGCCTCAAATGGTCCACAAGTACTATGGCATCCGCGACAAGCGGGAAGTGCGCCGGGGCGTGGTGATCTCCACCTTTTTCTCCCTGCTGGTGGCGGGAGGGGGCTATTTCATCGGCTCGTTTTCCCACCTGTTTTTCGGGGAGACCATGCCGGAAGGCGGCACGGATTTCCTGGTGCCCATTATGCTCAACACGGCCGGGCTGCCCAACCTGCTCATCGGTGTGATCCTGGTGCTGCTGATTTCCGCATCCGTATCCACCCTTTCCAGCATCACCCTCACCGCCTGCTCCACCATGTCCATGGACTTGATCAAGGCCAGCTGGCTCAAGGGACTGGGGGAACGGACCCTGGCCACCATCACCCGGCTGCTGTGCCTGGCCTTTGTGGTTTTGAGCTATCTCATTGCAAACTATCCTACCCCCATTCTGGAAATGATGTCCTACTCCTGGGGGATTTTGTCCGGAGCGTTCCTGGCCCCCTACCTGCTGACCCTGTACTGGAAGGGCATCAACAGGGCGGGCGCTTGGGCCGGCATGCTGGGCGGCTTTTTGACCGCCTTCCTGCCCGCCGCTCTTTCGGGATTCACCACGCCCAACGGCCCGCTGTTTGCCTGCCTGGCCATGGTGATCTCCTTCCTGCTGTGCCTGGTGGTAAGCCCCCTTGCCCGGAAACTGGGCTGGCGTTCCAGCCAGGGCAACGACCAGTTCTATCAAGCGCAGGAACCCGTCCGCTGAATTTGTTTACAAGGGTGTGTTGTGAATTGCTTATGCGAAAGCCAACAGCAGCACGCTGAAAAAAAGACGCTTCCCGGGCTAGTTGAGCCCACTGGAAGCGCCTCTTTTTTTGTCTTTTTTCCGCTTACGCCAAAAGCAGTTCCACCCCTTGGGGCAGGGTTTCGATCTCCACGGTTTCCTCCCCCGCAGCGTATTCCCCGTCCAGGGACCAGGGGAAGGGCTGGGCACAGTGGAATGTGACCCGCCGCACGGAACGCTGGATGACAAGCTCTCCCTGGGGCTTTCCCTGGCCCAATATTTGGGCGATCTGCCCCAACTCCAAGGGATTTTTGGGCATGCGCACCAAGGTGAGCTCCAACAAGCCGTCGTCCAGCTGGACGGTTTCCGGGTCCAGTTTCAGCACGCCTCCCAGAGAGGTGGAATTGCTCACCGCGCCGAAAACAAAGTCCCCTTCAAACTGTTCGTCCTCCGTCTCCACTTGGGCGGTGCAGGGCCGCAGAAAAGGCAGCTCCTTGGCTCCCTCCAACACATAGGCCAGATGCCCCAGCATGGCTTTCATTCCCTGGTCCGCCTTGTAGGAGGACTGGGTAAACGCCCCGAAGGAGGCCACATACAGGAACGTTCTGTCTTGGAACCGTCCCAGATCCAGCCGCCGGGGACTGCCGCCGAGAATTTGCTCCGCCGCTTTGGAAGGGTCTTTGGCGATCCCCAAAGAACTGGCAAAATCGTTGGTGGTCCCCATGGGGACATATCCCAGAGTCAGGCTGACGCCCAGATCCTTCAGGGCATTGATAGCCTGGCTCAAAGTGCCGTCCCCGCCGCAGCACACCAGAAGGTCCGGTTTTTCCTCAGCGGCAGCTTTCAAAAATTCCTGGGCCTGCTCCAACGTCTCCGTATAGGCCACCCGGGTATGGGCGCCTCCCAGCGCCAACACCCGGCGCACCCGTTCCCCGTTTTCCCGGGAACGCTGCCGGCCTGCCCGGGCATTGACCATGATCCAAATCTCCATAAGCTCACTCCTCGGACTGAACGGCGCTTACCAGTATTTTGGCACAGCGTTCCACGCCCAGCAGCCCGCTGTCCAGCACCATGTGATAGCCTTCCCGCTCCCGCCAGGTCAATCCTGTATTGGCGTGGTAAAAATTGGAACGCCGGTGGTCAAATTGGTGCAGCACCGCTGCCGCCCGTTCCTCCGGGATGCCATATTCCTCCACGGCCCGGCGCAGACGTTCCTGCCTTCCCGCATGGATAAACACGCTGAGCACGTCTTTCCGCTCCCGCAGCACCCATCCGGCGCACCGCCCCACGATAACGCAGGGACCCTGCTGGGCCAAGCGCCCGATGATCTGCCCTTCCAACAGGTTTAATTGGTCCGTTTTGGAGATCTGGGGAAGCTGGCCCCTGGCGGTATTGGCCATGGCCACCAGGGAATAGAGCAGGGAATTGGTATCCGTTTCCTCCAAATGCTCAATGTAATCCGGGGTGGTGCCTCCTTCTCTGGCGGCCATTTCCAAGATCTCCCTGCCATAGACCGGGATTCCCAAGGCTTCCCCGGTGAGTTTCCCCACCTGGGTCCCGCCGCTGGCATATTCCCGCTCTATGGTGATGATATGAAACTTTTTCATCACGGTTCCCCCTTTCTCAACCGGCTTCTTCCTCCGCCGATTCAAACTGGCTGTTGTACAGCCCGGCGTAGAAACCGCCTTTTGCCATCAATTCTTCGTGGGTGCCCTGCTCCACAATGTCCCCATCCTTCATGCACAGGATCAAATCCGCCCCGCGGATGGTGGACAGACGGTGGGCAATGATAAAGCTGGTGCGGCCTTCCATCAGATTGTCCATGGCTTTCTGGATCAGCACCTCGGTACGGGTATCCACCGAGCTGGTGGCTTCGTCCAGGATCATCACCTTGGAATCCGCCAGAATAGCCCGGGCAATGGTAAGAAGCTGCTTCTGGCCTTGGGACACGTTGGAAGATTCTTCGTTGAGTTCCATCTGATAACCGCCGGGCAAGGTGTGGATAAAGTGGTCGGCCTGGGCCATTTTCGCCGCTTCCACCACTTCCTCGTCGGTGGCCGTCAGCTTGCCGTACCGGATATTCTCCATAATGGTGCCGCTATACAGCCAGGCGTCCTGAAGCACCATGCCGAACTGGCTTCTCAAGTCCTGCCGGGAGAAATCGGTGATGGGATGGCCGTCCAGGGTGATCTGTCCGCCTTTCAGGTCGTGGAACCGCATCAACAGTTTCACCATGGTGGTCTTGCCTGCGCCGGTGGGGCCTACGATGGCCACCTTCTGGCCGGCTTTCACCTTGGCGGAGAAGTCGTGGATCACCAGGTTGTCGCTGTCCTCATAGCCGAACTTCACATGGTCGAACACGATCTCCCCTTGCAGGTTCAGGTCCTTGGTGGAAAGTTTGGGCTCTTCGCTGGTTTCCTCTTCCTCGTCCAGGAATTGGAAGATCCGTTCGGCAGCGGCCACGGTCATTTGCAGCTGGTTGGAAATGTTGGCCAGCTGGGTGATGGGCTGGGTAAAGCTGCGCACATACTGGATGAACGCCTGGATTCCGCCGATGGTCATGGTACCGCCGGCGGCCATGGAAGCGCCAACCACGCAGATGACCACATATCCCAAGTTGCCCACAAAGGTCATCACGGGCATCATCAAGCCGGACAAAAACTGGGATTTCCATCCGGCGCTATACAATTTCTCATTTTCGCTGTCAAAGCTTTCCAGGGTCTCTTTCTCCCGGCCGAACGCTTTCACGATCAAATGGCCGCCGTACATTTCTTCCACTTGGCCGTTGACCGAACCCAGGTAATTCTGCTGGGCTTTGAAGTGCTTCTGGGAGAACTTGACGATCACCATGACAAACACCAGGGACACCGGGATGATGCACAGCGCCACCAAAGTCAGCTGCCAGCTGATGGACAGCATCATAATGAGCACGCCGATCAAGGTGCACACAGAGGTGATCAGCTGGGTGACGCTTTGGTTCAAAGAGTTTGTCAGGGTATCCACGTCGTTGGTGATCCGGGAAAGCACGTCGCCCTGGCTCACCTTGTGGAAGTAAGACAGGGGCAGGCGGTTGATCTTTTTCTCAATGGCGTCCCGCATGCCGTAGGAAAGGTCCGCGGTGACTCCCGCCATGATGAACCCCTGGGCGTAGGAAAACGCCGCGCTGAGAAGGTAAATGCCTCCCAAAATCAGCAGCACCACGCCGATGTAACCAAAATCGATGCCGCCTTCGGCTCCTGTAATCATACGCATCAGACCGGAAGCCAATTCATCGGTGGCCTGGGCCAAAACCTTGGGCCCGGCAATGGAAAACACCGTGGAAGCCGCTGCAAAGATCATGACGAAGATCATGGGGACCCAGAAGGGCCGCAAATAGGAAAGCAGCTTTTTAGAGCTTCCCTTGAAGTTTTTCGCCTTTTCTCCCGCCATCATGGGGCCGTGGCCGGGGCCAGGACCCCGCCGGGGAGCGGTGCGTCTGGGCTCACTCATTCCAATTCCTCCTTTTGCAGCTGGCTTTCAGCGATTTCCCGATACTCGGGACAATTTTGAAGCAGTTCCTTGTGGGTGCCTTTGCCCACCATCCGGCCTTCGTCCAGGACGATGATCTGCTGGGCATGGAGGATGGTGCTTACCCGCTGGGCCACAATGAGCACCGTGGCGCCGGCAGTGTCTTTCGCCAAGGCTTTCCGCAGGGCCGCGTCGGTCTTAAAGTCCAGAGCGGAGAAGCTGTCGTCGAAAATGTAGATGGGCGCCTTTCTGGCCAAGGCCCGGGCAATGGACAACCGCTGCCGCTGGCCGCCGGACACGTTGGTGCCTCCCTGGGCGATGGGGGACTCCACCCCCTCTTCCATGGCGTTTACAAAGTCGGAAGCCTGGGCGGTATCAAGGGCTTTCTGCAATTCTTCTTCCGTGGCATCCTCCTTGCCGTAGCGCAGGTTGGAAGCCACTGTGCCGGAGAAGAGCATGCCCTTTTGAGGCACATAGCCGATCATTTCCCGCAAATCCTTCTGGGAAAGCTTGCGCACGTCCACCCCGTCGATGGTGATCTCTCCGGCGGTCACGTCATAAAACCGGGGGATCAGGTTCACCAAGGTGGATTTGCCCGAACCGGTAGCCCCGATAAAGGCAGTGGTCTCCCCGGGTTTGGCGGTAAAGCTGATATGCTCCAACACGTCGCTGTCCGCGTTGTGGTACCGGAAGGACACGTCTTTGAACTCCACCAGGCCCTTGGGCTCCGAAATGGTTTTGGGCTTTTCCGGGTCCTGAATGGCCAAGCTGGCGTCCAGCACCTCCCGGATACGGCCGGCGGACACGCTGGCACGGGGCACCAGGATAAAGATCACCGCGATCATCAGGAAGGACATGATGATCTGCATGGCGTACTGGATAAAGGCCATCATATCGCCGATCTGCAAGGTGCTCTCCGCAATGGCGTGGCCGCCCACCCACACGATCAAAATGGACAGCAGGTTCATCACGAACATCATGCAGGGCATCATGGCGCTCATCACCCGCTGGACAAACCGGTTGGTTTCCATCAGGTCCCGGTTGGCCTTGTCAAACCGGCGCTCTTCGTAGCCCTCGTTGCCAAAGGCCCGGACCACCATCATGCCGGAAAGGTTTTCCCGGCTCACCAGGTTCAGCCGGTCGATGAGCTTTTGCAGCGCTTTGAATCTGGGCAGTGCCACGCTCAAGGCCACGGCGATCAGGCCCATAAGCACCACCACCGCCACGGCAATGAGCCAGCTCAAAGACACGCTCTTGCCCACGGCGAAAATAATGCCGCCAATGCCCATGATGGGGGCGTAACAGATCATCCGTATGCCCATGGTGATGAGCATTTGGATCTGCTGCACGTCGTTGGTGGTACGGGTGATAAGGGAGGCGGTGGAGAACTTGTCGAACTCCCCGCTGGAAAATCTTTCCACCTTGGCAAACAGGTCATGGCGCAGCCGCTTGCCGATGGTGGCAGCCATACGGGCGGAGAAGAAGCCCACCAGCACAGTGGCCACCACTCCCAGCAGGGCCACTCCCAACATTTGAAGTCCCTTATTCCAAATATAATGGCTCTGGATAGCCTGGGTATCCATGCCCAATTCCTGGTAAAACAGCCGGGTCATGGTGACGCCCACCTGGGCGCCCATCATGGAATCGCTGGACTCTGCCTGGGCCCGGGCTTTTTCCAAGCTCTCCTGGGGCACCTGGGACAAAAGGGGCAGCAGCTGGTACAGCTTATCCATGTCCACATCTTCCAGGCCCTGGGAAAAGTCCATGGAGCTTTCGCCCTGGGAGGCGTCCTGGCCGGCGGTTTGGGTGTCCGCGGATTCTGTGGTGTCCACCGGGGCGCCGTCCACGCTTTCCATGGTGGATTCCCCACCCGCATACTGGTCCATGCCGGCGGCGGTATCCTCCCCGTAGGTCTGCTCCTGGCTGTCATACAGGGTGGCGCTGTCCTGGGTGCGGGTCTCAGGGGAGAATGTTTGATCCTCCCCGGCGTCCGTCCCCTGCTGGGAATAGGCTCCGGCCACACCGCCCATGCCATCCGTATTGTCCAGGCCGTTCATGGCGTCCGAACTGCCGCTTTCCATGCCGCTGCCGTCCATATCCGGCTGGTAACCCTCTGCCATGCCGGACTCCATCTGGCTCTGGGCCTGGCTTTGGGCCAAACTTTGGGCGGCTTGGGCCAGCTCGCCGCTTTCTCCCGCCTGCTCAAGGTACAACAGCATGGCGTAGCTTGCCTGGCCGTAAGCTTCATCAACCGCCTGGCGCTCTTCGTCGGTCAGGCCGTCCCGCAGCACGCAGATGGCCTCTTCCCGAGCCAGCGGATATTCCTCCGCCAACCGCTGGGCCTCGCTGCTGCCGGGCTCGATGGTATAATAGCTGTCCTCCAGCAGGGTTTTATCCTCTGCCGAAGCGAAATTGGAAATCAATTCCAGACCCTCCTGACGAAGGGCGCTGGGGGCTCCTTCCTGGATGCCGCTTTGCTGGATTCCCACATTCACCATGTCGCTCATCAGATTGGGCAGGCTCAAATCGCACATGGCCTGGCCAAACAGCAAAATCAGGCACACCAATACGATGCCCAAAAAAGGTTTGATATAGCGGGCAATCAGTTTCACAAGCGTTCCACCTTTCCTTCTTCCGGACTGCTCTCCGAAAGGACTTTACACTCGTTGAGATTTTTCGTCATCTTCTCCACCATGGAGTAAAAAGCCGCGGCTTCCTCCCGGGTGATCCCCTGGCACAGCTGGGCGAAAAATTCCCGCCGGGTCTGCACCAGCTTGTCCACCAGGGCCTTTGCCGGGGGCAGCAGCCGAAGCCGCACCACCCGCCGGTCCTGTTTATCCTGGCAGGTTTCCACGAACCCACGCTTTACCAGCTGGTCCACCGCTTTGCTCACCAGGGAACGGGGCATGCCCCGCACTTGGCTGATGTCCCGGGCGGTGTCAAACTTTCCACGCTCCAGGAACAACAATACCTCTATTTCGTTTTGGGTCAGCCCCTCTTCTCGAACAGCTTCCCGCAGGGCGGTCCGGACGCTGCGCCGCACACGCATCATGACGACCGTCAAATTTTCCTCCATTCCCATTGGTTTCTGTCTTTGTTCCACCCTTTTTGACTCCTTTCACATTTAAAACAGGTTCGTTTACGAATTGTTTCAGTTTGAACTTTTCGCAAAGTGAATTATATCACCCTAATTACATAGTGTCAACCGTCCCCCACGGAGTTTCTCATTTCCTCACATTTCCCCATAAAAAAGCCGGAGAGCCCATGGGCTTCCGGCAAAATAGCGATTTTCAAAGGGAATTTTCCCGGTCCAATGAGGGGAAAAATCCCTTTACCCGCTGCCACAACACAGGGGTGATCCCCGGATAGGTCAGGTTTTCCGGCAGGTGGTCAAACAGCCCGGTACCAGCCATCTCACTTTGGGGCATAGGACCCAGTTTGGCAATTTGGGCCACAAACACCGCCCCGCAGGCACCGGAATCCCCTTCCCACGCCCGGTAACCACACACCGGGGTCAGGGTAAACTCTTCCGCGCCGGATTCTTCCCACAGCTCCCGGCGGGCAGCTTGCTCCAACGTTTCCCCGGGCTCAATGTGGCCCCCTTGGGTCTCCCAGGTATCCCGCTGACGGTGGCGGCTGAACAGCAGCCGTCCCTGATAGCAGGAAAACACCACCACATATTTATACTCCCGCTGATCCAGCGCAAAGGTCTCACAATTCATATCCAAACCCCGTTTCCAAAATCGATCAGGGCCACTATAGCACATCGAAAGAACTTTCGCAAGGAAAGCCTTGCCTTTTGTCCCTAAAACCCGTATGATGAAAAGCATAAGAAAGGACGGTGCGGACATGAAGTATTACGTGGGCATTGACGTGGGAGGCACCAAGGTGGCCATGGGAATCTTCGGGGAGGACAAAACTCTGCTGGGAAAACGGAAATTCCCCTCGGACCCGGCGCTTTCCGGAGAAGAATTTTTCCAGCACACGGTACACGTGCTGAAAGACCTTTTGAAAGAACTTTCTCTGCCTTTGGAGAGTTTGTCCGGCGTGGGCGTGGGATTGCCCTCCATGGTCCGGTATCCCCAGGGGGAAGTGGTCCTGTGTTCCATGCTGCCCGGCCTGAACGGGTTCGGGGTCAAGCGCTGCCTGGAAACCCTGCTCCCCGGAGTTGTGGTGGAAGTGGACAACGACGCCCATTGCGCCGCCCTGGCGGAATCCCGTCACGGGGCGGGGATGGGACGGCCCCACATGCTTTACTGTCCGGTGAGCACCGGGCTTTCCTCCGCCATCATCCTGGACGGCAAGCTGTTCCGGGGCAGCAACGGGTTTGCCGGGGAAAGCGGCCACACCATTATCACCCCCGGCCAAGGCATCCCCTGCGGCTGCGGGAACTCGGGGTGCATCCAGTCCTATTCCTCCGGGGGGATGATCGTCCGGCACATCCGGGAATGGATCGCCCAAGGGGAAACCACCCTGATGACCCAACTGGCCGGTTCCCCGGAGAAGATCGACGCCCGGCACCTGGAAATGGCCGCCCTCGCAGGGGACCCCATGGCCCTGCGGGCGCTGGATCAAATGGCACTGTACCTGGGGGTGTGGGTCTTTAATCTGTACATGACCTTGAACATCGACTGCTTTGTGTTCGGCGGCGGCCTGGTGAATATGGGAGACCTGCTGTTCGGGCGGGTCCGGAAGGTCTTTGACCAGTACCGCCACACGGAGGAACCGGTGGAGTTCCTATTCGCCCAGTGCGGCCAGGACGCGGGGATCTTAGGGGCTTTGGAACTGCTGTTCTGAACTGTCGTTTTGAAAGAACCATCAAAAACGCCCGGGAATGGGAGAAGCCTTGTGCTTTTCCCGGTTCCTGGGCGTTTTTTCTGTTGATGGGTTTTGGGATGATTTTCCCCGGTCCCCCTTTATTTTGTCAGCTTATACACTGCCGCGCCATGGGGGGCAATGGTAGCCGCCACTTTTCCCTCCACAGTGCCTTGATCCTTCCCGGCCCACAGATCCCGGATCTGATAGGTCCCGGAAAGCTCCAATTCCTCAAAGCAGGCGGTGATCTCCTTCTCTTCTTCGGACAGATTGAACAGGGCCACATACACGCTGCCATCCTCCGAGTCCAGGCTCTTCCAAGCGCAGGCTTTCTCCGTGCGGTACACCTGGTGGGCGTCCGTTCCCTTCTGGTCCATCCGCAAGATCTCTCCATTGGTCAGCAGGGACAGGGTGAATTCGTCGTTGTCCCGCATCTCCCCGCCCATGATCAAGGGCGAACGGAAAATGCACCACAGGCTCATCATGGTGATCTGCTCTTCCTTGGTGAACTGGGTCCAGTCGCTGCCGCCCCAGTCCTTCATGTGCAGGCGAATCCGCCCGATGGGCAGCATGTCACAATCGGGCCAGCAGCCCGGAGACACCTGACGCTCCCACACTTCGCACCGCTCGAACATGGCCAGCAGCAAGTCCCACCGATCCCAAAAATCGTCGGTAATCCGCCACATATTGGCATTCTGCCGCAGGTGCCAGGCTTTTTCGATCACCGCAGGCCCGGGGGACAGGCTCAGCACCATGTCACGGCCGCACCGGTCCATGGCCTTGCGGATCATTTCGATCTCCTTCTCCGCCGAATAGGGATTGTGGGGATAGGCGTTGGTATTGCAAATATCGTCCACCTTTACAAAATCCACACCCCAGGAAGCGTACAGCTCAAAAATGGAGTCGTAATAGGCCTGGGCGCCTTCTTTGCGGGCGTCCACCCCGTACATATCCGTATTCCATTTACAAATGGAAGTGCTGGACGCGATCTTATCACAGGTGGTCTGGGTGCCCTTTACCGGCAAATGCTGGTGCACAGCCAGCCGGGGCACGCCCCGCATGATGTGGATGCCGAATTTCAACCCCAGGCTGTGGATTTTCTCCGCGATGGGGCCAAAGCCCTTTCCCCCTGCCGCGGAGGGGAACCGTTCCGGCGCGGGAAGCTGCCGGCCGTACTCGTCCAGGGTCAGCCAGGCAAAGGGCACATAATCGGGGTCAAATTTCCCGGCAGTGGGTTCGGACCACTGAATGTCACAGACCACATACTGCCAGCCGTATTCCTTCAAATGCTCCGCCATATACTGGGCATTTCCCAGAAGCTGTTCCTCATTGACAGCGGGGCCGTAGCAGTCCCAGCTGTTCCACCCCATAGGCGGGGTCAATGCCACTTGATCTTTTTTCACAGGTAACTCCTCCTAAACAGCCCATTACAAAATGGTATTTACCGATTCCCGTTCTGCCAATCCCCAATCCATGACCACGCTTTTTTCCTCCCGGCCGCTCATCATGCTGATCAGCTTCCGGGCGGCGCAGGCTCCCAGCTGTTCTTTGGGATGGTCGAAAGAGGTAAGGCCCGAAGCGGCAAGCTCCCCCAGGGGGCTGTTGTCAAAGCTGATCAACGCCATATCCTCCGGCACTTTCAGCCCGTGGTTGGCCATGGCCCGTTCCAGCTTGACCGCCACCTCGTCGTTATAACACACCACGGCAGTACACTGGGCGTATTTTTCCAGCAGCAGGGAAATGCCGTATTCATCCGTGAGCAGATTTTCCCGGCTTTCCGAATGGAACCAGGTCACCCACCGGTCCTGAAGAGCCAGGCCGTTTTTCAAAAGTGCTCTGGTGTAGCCTTCATACCGGCCCAGGCCCTGCATATCGTCGCTTTTGAAGATGCCCCCGATTTTCCGGTGGCCCTTTGCCACCAGGTATTCCACCGCGTCATATCCCCCTTGCCGGTCGTCCATGGTGACGGACACGCAGTCGGTCAAAGCAGGGTAATAGCTGTTGAAAAACACCACCGGGATGCCCATTTCCCGAAGCTTCTCGTACAAGGGCAGGTTGGGATTGGGCAGGGCGGTCTTGGTTCCTTCCACGATCAGCCCGTCGATCTGCTTTTCCATGCAATCCGTCAAGATCCGCCGTTCGTTGTCCACCCGGTTCATGGTGGCGGACAGCATGGGGAAAAATCCGTTTTCGGACAGCTCCCCTTCGATGCCCCGTAGGATGGAAGGGAAAATATACTCGCTGATATACGTGGCGATCACACCCACGTTCCAGGAACGCTTATGCCGGGGCTCCACCTTCCGCACATAGGTGCCGCTTCCCTGGCGCCGCTCGATCAGTCCTTCCCGCTCCAGCACGGAAAGGGCCTGGCGCACCGTCTGCCGGCTGATGCCAAACTCCAGGGCCATTTCGTTCTCCCCGGATAGCCGCTGGCCGTCCTGGTACACACCTTGCTCAATATTTTCTTTCAGACGTTCAAACAGTTGGATATACTTCGCTTTTTCTTTCATGGCTTTCCATCTTTTGGGAGATGGTTCCTCCTTTTGCGCCTGACTTTTCGTTGGAATGGCTTTTCCTCAAAGTTGTACTTACATTTTAAGGAATCCAATTCCATCTGTCAAGGCAAGCTGAGAAAGATTATCCTGATTTTCAGCGGTTTTGCTCACTTTTTCTTTTTTTATTCCCATTTTCAAGATGTCCGGTCATTTGTGGGACAACTCAATCCTTTGCCAAAGTTTCCTCGATGAGCCGGTGATATTCCGGGCAGGCTTTTTTCAAGGATACCGGCCGGCCCTTGGGCCCCAGGAAACAGTGCTCCGTTCTTCCCAGACACCGCACTGTGCCGGTTTCCCGGTCCCGCACCACGTAGGAAAAGGCAATGCGGGTGCCGGTGTAGGATTCCACGTTGGTCTCAATGGTCACCGTCTCCCCAAACCGGGTCATGGAGCGGAACTCTGCTTCCGCTTTCAGCACCGGGCTCATCACCCCCATGGCCTCCATGGCGGCATAACCAAACCCGCCCTGGTCCATCAGCCAGGTCCTGGCTTCCTCAAACCACCGGATATAATTGGAATGGTGGACGCAGTTCATTTTATCGGTTTCATAATACTGCACTTTGTGTTCATAAAATACTGGTTTCATACTCTTTTTCTCCTTTGCCCTGGCGGCGGGTCTAGGGGGTGGCTTCCCCCAGGAGCGGTGCCTCCAGCCCAGTTTCTGACTGCCCCTATTGTAGCACAACCCTGGGAAAAATGGGGGAAGGATGGAAAAATTCCCACATACCCCTCCTGTGGGGACGCATACCTTTTTCCAGAGGTTGGACGGGGGCGGAATATTGATTTTTCCATCGAAAAATGCTATTATGATTTAGTACAACTTTTCAACAATTCTCGAGCTGGAAGAATTTGAGAAATATTTTTAAAATTGTTTTCTATCTTTTGATTTTTATAGAGTTTTTGTTATGCCCTTTGGGGGAGATCGGTTCCGCTTGGCGGAAAGCCCCCTTCGGAAGTCGGAAAGGATGATTGAAAAAAGATGAAGATCGGTTTGGACGTAGGCTCCACCACCCTGAAATGTATGGTGTATGACCGGCAGGATCAGCCGGTGTATCAGGAGTACGAACGGCACTATTCGCAAATCGCGGAAAAAGCATCGGGCATGCTCACCCGCATCCAGGAAAAATTTCCCCAGGAAAAACGGGCTTACCTGTGCGTTTCCGGCTCCGCCGGCATGGGCCTGGCGGAAGACCTGGGAATCCCCTTTGTGCAGGAGGTATACGCCACCCGCACCGCCACCAAAAAATACATACCCGACGCTGACGTGGTCATCGAGCTGGGCGGCGAGGACGCCAAGATCCTGTTTCTGTCCGGCTCCATGGAAGTGCGCATGAACGGCTCCTGCGCCGGCGGCACCGGGGCGTTCATCGACCAGATGGCCACCCTGCTGAACATCACCCCCGAAGAGCTGAACACCATCGCCGGGGAAAGCCAGCGCTCTTACAGCATTGCTTCCCGGTGCGGCGTGTTCGCCAAGTCGGATATTCAGGCCCTGTTGAACCAGGGCGCCCAGAAAAACGACATTGCCCAGAGCATTTTGACCGCTGTGGTCAACCAGACCATTGCCGGCCTGGCCCAAGGCCGGGAGATCAAAGGCAAAGTGGTCTACCTGGGCGGTCCTCTCACCTTCCTGTCCCAGCTGCGGGCAGCGTTTGACCGGATTTTGGGCGTCACCGGCGTCTATCCGGAAAACTCCCTGTACTTTGTGGCGGCGGGCGCGGCCCTTGCCAACACGGGGGAGGAATTTGACCTGAAAGAGATCACCGACCGCATCGCCCATTACAGCTCCAGCCACCACTACCAGAGCAGCGCCGCCCTTTTCCAGGACAAGGCAGAGTATGAAGAATTTACCCGCCGCCACGAAAAGGACTCCGTCCCCACCGACGCCCCTCTGCTGGAGGATAAAGTGGCCTATGTGGGCATTGACGCCGGTTCCACCACGGTGAAGGCTGTGGCCATCAACTCCAAGGAAGAGATCATCTATTCCCGGTACCTGCCCAACTCCGGCAACCCGGTACCCCTGGCTCGGGACTTCCTGACGGACTTGTACCAGAAATTCCCCGGCATCCAGATCCGCTCTTCCGCTTCCACCGGCTACGGCGAGGAGATCATCAAGAACGCCTTTGGTTTGGACATGGGCGTGGTGGAGACCATCGCTCACTTTACCGCCGCCAAAAAATTTGAACCCGACGTGGACTTCATCATTGACATCGGCGGCCAGGACATCAAATGCTTTAAGATCAAAAACGGCACCATTGACAATATTTTCTTGAACGAAGCCTGTTCCTCCGGCTGCGGCTCCTTCTTGCAGACCTTTGCCGGGGCGCTGGGCTATCAGATGGCGGATTTCGCCAAACTGGGACTGTTTGCCGACAGCCCGGTGGACTTGGGTTCCCGGTGCACTGTGTTTATGAACTCCTCGGTGAAACAGGCTCAGAAGGACGGCGCTTCCATTGAGAACATTTCCGCCGGCCTTTCCATGAGCGTGGTGAAAAACGCTCTGTACAAGGTCATCCGTGTCACCGACGCCAAGAGCCTGGGGGACCACATTGTGGTCCAGGGCGGCACCTTCTTGAACGACGCGGTGCTGCGGGCCTTTGAGAAGGAGATCGGCAAAAATGTGATCCGGCCTTCCGTGTCCGGCTTGATGGGCGCTTACGGCGCAGCCCTGTACTCCAAGGAGAAGGGCCGGGGCCAGAGCACCATTATTGGACCGGAGGATCTGAAAGCCTTTACCCACGAGGTCAAGGCCATCACCTGCAACGGCTGCCAGAACCACTGCCGTTTGACGGTGAACACCTTCGCAAACGGCGCACGGTACATTGCCGGCAACCGGTGCGACAAGCCCCTCCACAAAAAAAGTCCCACCGCCCAATACAACCTTTACGATTACAAGAAGCAGCTTTTGGCTTCTTACGCTCCCTGCGACGGCCCCCGTGGTGTGATCGGCATCCCCATGGGCCTGAACATGTTTGAGCTGTTCACCTTCTGGTACACCTTCTTCACCAAGCTGGGCTTTGGAGTGGTTCACTCCCCCGAATCCGACCGGAAGCTGTACTTTAGAGGCCAGCACACCATTCCTTCGGACACGGTATGCTATCCCGCAAAGCTGATGCACGGCCACATTGAAGCGCTGCTGGACATGAAGCCCGACGCCATTTTCTACCCCTGCATGAGCTACAACCTGGACGAACATCTGGGAGACAATCACTACAACTGCCCGGTGGTGGCCTATTATCCCGAAGTGCTGGACGCCAACATCGCGGCCCTGGAAAACGTGAAATTCATCTACGACTACGTGGGCCTGCACCGGCGGAAGGATTTCCCCGGCAAGATGACCAACATTCTGGCCCGGTATTTTGACCCCATTCCGGAAAAAGAAGTGAAAGCCGCTTCCGACGCGGCCTACGCGGAATATCACGCTCACATGGAGCGTATCCACAAGAAGGGGCAGGAATATTTGGCCCTGGCCAAGGAACAGAACCTGCCTGTGATCGTCCTTTCCGGACGTCCCTATCACTTGGATTCGGAAATCAACCACGGCATTGACAAGCTGATCTGCGAGTGCGGCGCTGTGGTGGTGACGGAAGATTCCGTCAGCGAATTGGAACACAAATTCGCCACCGGCGTTTTGAACCAGTGGACCTACCACGCAAGACTTTACGCCGCCGCCAAGTATGTGGTGGATTCCGGCGACAAGCGGATCAACCTGGTACAGCTGGTTTCCTTCGGCTGCGGCGTGGACGCCATCACCGGCGACGAGGTCCGCTCCATTTTGGAATCCGGCGACCGGATCTACACCCAGATCAAACTCGACGAGATCACCAACCTGGGCGCCGTGCGCATCCGTTTGCGCAGCC
>ENA-UOJL01001011-UOJL01001011.1-human-gut-metagenome-genome-assembly--contig:-P47-NODE-1011-length-34162-cov-24.587123_pt1 | contig 34162 bp, 39 predicted proteins | sample MGYA00242347_ERZ723894 | MGnify/ENA metagenome assembly ERZ723894
CACTCGAACTGACAGTGAGTGTAGCCGACTGGGCACTGAACATCACGCAGGACGTAACATTCGAATAATTACCCGAAACCATAAACAATAATGAAACCTATCCGCACAGCCATACTTACGGCATCATATGCCTGCCTTGCCTTTCTGTACGTATCATGCGTGCGGGAAGACACTGGAGACTGCATGCAGTACGAAATACACGTGCGGGTAGTGGATGCGGCAGGTAATGATCTCACCCAAAGCGGTGTACTGGAGAAATCGGAAGTGTATCTTTTCGGAGAAAACGGTTTTGTACGCATGGTTCCTGCAGGAGTGTCATCAGACTATCTTTTCGGAAACCACAAAGAAGCACGGCTTACCCTCGTAGCGTGGGGAAACATCAAGGAAGATACCCTGATTACCGCCAAAATCAAACCGGGGACCCTGCTAGAGGAAGCACGCCTGAAACTGAAACAACATGCCGAAGGAAGCCATTTACCTGTTACTGACCTCTTTTACTGCCGCAAGGAGCTGAACAACACCGCTACAAGGAGCATACAAGAGGAAAAAATCACGCTGGTTATGGAAAGAATGACTGCAGGGTTGAGCATACGGACACGCTATCTTGCAGAACGCTATCCGTATCAGGGAGAAACCTATACCTTCATTGTACGGGGAACGGGTTCCGAAGTGGATTTCATGGGAAAAGTAACCGGAGAAAACGCAAGATACAAACCGCCAACCTTTACAGATGAGCAAGGAGATGCCTATGCTCCGCCCTTTCGCATATTTCCAACCCAAGAAGAAGAATGTATCGAAGTGGAAATATACAGAGGGCAGGAAAAACTATGCACCATTACGCAGGATAACGAGCTACACCTCTTACGAGCGGAAGCCGGAAAGCAAACTGACATTGAAATAGATTTCAGAAAGACCGAAATAAGAGTATTCGTAAAAGTACTGCCATGGGGAGAAGTGGAACAGGAAACGGAAATGTAAATTAAAGAAAGTATGACAGGGCTATCGGAATATAGAAGCAAATCCGCCGCATTATTACGCATTGTAACCTGTGCGGTAATCGTCCTTGCTCTGCTGGCTTGCGACAATGGGCAACCTGGCACACTGACCGACAATGGCGAAGTAATGCTCACACTCCGCATTTCGCTACCGACGGCAACGGACGGAAGTACCGCCACCCGCGCCATTACATCCAACGAGGAAAATGCAATAGACATAGCCCAACTGAAAGTATTGGTATTCAAGGCAAACAGTTCCACGGAAACGTTCAGCTATGAGGCGCCGCAAATACAGTTACAGGATGAAAAGTACATAGTGACCCTGAAACAAAGCCTGATAGGCGAGAAATACAGACTTGTAGTCATAGCCAATGCCGGAAAGAAACTACCCGTCATTCCGGATAACACTGCCAAAAACGATGTTCTGAAAATGATAACGTTCGATGCCACCGGAATGTGGAATGCAACCGGAACGACAAACTACAGCCGTTTCCCTATGTGGGGAGAAACGACTGCAACGCAAGCCATCACTCCTGCCACATCTTTGGGAAACATCACGTTGCTGCGTTCGCTGGCACGCATAGATGTGGGATGTATGCTAAATGGAGAAACAGCAGCAGTAATAAGCGGATTTACGTTGAAAACAGTCAGCGTGTACCGCACCAAGAATAAAGGCTACGCAGCTCCTGTAAACGGTGGGACAATTACCGATAACGTGGTTGCGTCCGTATCCATCCCCCCGGATGCCGGAACAAACGATGCGCTGACCTACACCTGCACGGACGGCAAATCACTGATACGGACTATCTACGTAGCGGAAACACCGCAAGGAAATGGCAGGGACAATAATGTATGCCTTGTCGTAGGAGGTACTTATGCGGGAAGCACGCATTATTACAGAGTGGACCTTACCAGCGGGGGAAGTTATATTCCGCTAAAAAGGAACTGCCGCTACATCGTGAATATCAAGGCAGTGAACAATGCGGGATATACCACGGAAGCAGCAGCACTTACGGGCGACAAGACATTGGTGATAGCAACAAGTATATCAGCAGAAGCGTGGAGCGGACAGACATCGGCAGGTTCGGGAACAATAACCATGCCTCAAAGTCCGGATCAATGGTAGCAGGTGCAAAAATGACAAACGGTTCATAAACGATTACTTTACCTTAAAAAAAATGAGACGAATGATAAGAAATATGTTATTCCATATATCGGTTGTCCTGCTGATAATCGGGTGCGGAAAATACGAGGACAGCATAGAGAACCCCTCTCCCAACAACATCCTCGTTGAGGTGGAAGCTCCCCAGACAAACGGCTGGAGCACGGAAGAGATTGCCGGCACACGAAGCGGAATAACAAAAACCGTCAAACAAAAAGGAGAATACGACTTGAATATGGAAGTGAGTACACTGTATTACCCCGCAGGATATGCAACCGATGAAGCCGCCACCCGCTGGGCAAACATGGAAGATAACATAACTTTCCGGGTCATAGCTTATAAATCGGCTACCGCCACCGAAATTTCCACTGCAAACTATGCCGGATATGGAGATTATAAGCTGTTGGGAAGCAGCGTACAAACCACAAAGAGCCTTATTCTCCCTATGGGAACTTATACATTCATCGTTTATTCATACGGCAATTCAAGCGCCATTACCACATTTACCAACAGCTCTACAAGTGTTCCCGTAACAAACGGGCAAAATTTTATGACGTATGTAAAAGCTGGAGTTGTAATTAACAATACAGGCAGCAAATATACGTTGAGTAACATCGTGTTCAAACATCATTGTGCACGATACAGAGTACAAGCCATTGCCCAAGCCGAAAGAATGGGAATAATTACGGCATGTACGGGTACAGTGACTCTGCCCAAACATAATGCTACCTATTCTTTCACAAACAATGCACTGACAGCACAAACCGGATCGGGAACGATAAATATCACTTGGAGCAGTCCGAATGCGATGAGTGTGTATAGCAATTACACGTATCTATTGCCGCAAACTTCTGCAAGCGTAACGATAAAATTGAATCTTACCATCGGCAACAAACCATTTAGCAATAGGAGCACAACATTATCCGGAGTGACTCTTAACGCCAATAACACCTATTACAACAACGTTTCATTCACCACAATAGAAGGGTATATTATCGGGGGAAATATTTGGGCAAACGGAAACTTATATTATACAGCAGAAACAAAAAAATATGGTATCTATCCCAATACACTGACATGCAGCAAAGCAAATAATGCTCCGGACTATTTTGTATTCAATAATCCGTTGCCAAATAATCCGGAACTTGTCACAACTTGGTCCGATTCAAGAGACCCATGTCGAAAAGTTGAACCTAATAGCACTTGGAGAACTCCTACTTTACAAGAGTTCAATAATTTGCTTTCCTATGCAAAAGGAGTACCCAAAGATGGATACACAATATACGGAGATGTATTAAAACTCCCATATAGTAGCTTTATGAGATTTACCGACGGACATCCGCACGAACCTTATTTTGATGCCATAGGATACTATCTATGCACTACGTACAACAGACATCTTCAAAATGAATTCATTGGGGGTGAAGACTCTTCAACAGGTGAAATAATAGCTTTTGTTATCCGGTGTGTACGAAATAAATAGCTTAAAATAATAAGAAATCATTGCTTTGTACAAATGAGAATATAGAATTTACATACATAACTTATATTCAACTTCCACTTCCAAAGCATTAAAACGCTCTAAATACCTAAAACAAAAACGTCTGATAAGAATATCTCTTTATTCAAATCAGAAATGTTTTGTTTGTTTGCTGTGCCTTCCCTGCACTGTGAAGTGCGGGGAGCACTATTTTATACAGACCTATATTTTAAAACCCAAAACAACCGTAACAAAGAACTCTTGGATGTTCATTAAAAGGGTAAATCATAACCGCAAGCAAAGTCCTCTTGTACAGACAACTTCCCCATACTATCCAAAAGAGCAATATCTTTAATTTTATTACGAAATAAAGAAAAGCAAGTATTTGCAAATCTAAAGGATAAATTCAAATGATTGTTTTTCCTGTTCCATTTCGTATTGCTTAACAAAGGCATCATAACTTAAAAATGACACACGTTTGTTCAATCGTAAATCATCGAAAGCATGAAAACGCATCTTAGCTTCAAATTCCGGTTTGCGTTTTATATCGGCAACAATAGCCATTCTTACATAGAAATCTTGCAGGTCGTTGAATTTCAGCAAAGAGTTCTGGATGTCCGTAGAATGCTCTATCTCAAAAAATGAATGAGGCATATTGCGTCCGTTAAACCATATCGTATCAATAGTAGCACTGCGCTTTATCAGTTGAGGATAGGAATAAGGCGGCTGTTCTGCAAGAGTAGAAAGTTCGTGTAACTTGTGCCCATCGTAGAATTTCTTGTTTTTATCTTGTTTGGGTACGAAAGTCTGCATGTTACGGTACTTCCCTATTATTAATAGAATACCTTGATAGTAAGTATGGTTGAACATTATAACATCATTTGAATCTTTGTTCTTCTCGGTTTCTACAATAATCCCCCTATCTTCTATTTGTTTTCTATACTTCTCAAGTCCATATAATCCGGGCTTTATCTTATAGATCCCCTTAGTCTGTTGCACAATGCGGCGGATACTGGCAAATGGAGTTTTTGTTTTCCATTCACAGTCGCTTATTTTAAAAACTTCTCTGTTCAGCTCTCCTAAAGTTGCGACTCCACCCAACTTATCTAAGGTTTCTATGACAGCTTCGTATTGTTTCATAACTACATTATTTTATCAACAGTGCAAATAACAGAAACAATAGAACAAGTTAAATACCTGTTCTATTGTTTATTTAAAATTATTACCTACAAAATTCATAACTACCGGCACTCCCCTCAAAAGTAAGCACTCCATCGGAAGCCTGCACCTCGGTCAACGGAATAAAGATGCAACCGTCCTTCTTTACTTGCCAGTTTCCTGCTTTAAGGTCGGTAATGACAAATTTATATGTACCCGTACCGTTAACTGTAAGGGTAAAATCTTTCTGCAGCGGTTCGCTGCTCCTGGCAAAAGTAACGACACGATCGGCTAACTGAACACCTACTATCCGGTCATCCTCAATACGCTGCACTGCGTTCAACCGATTGCATCGGTTATCGGCAACCTGTATCACATTCAGGAAGTTATCGGTAACGGCAGGGGCAACGGGTGAAACTTCTACCCGCCAGGCTCCGCGCTCGTTGGCATTGTCAAGATAAGGGGCTACGGCATCGTTGGGATAGTTAGTGCCGAACACCCAGTTTTCTTTGCCGGGACCGCCAACCTTATCGATACGAAGATTATCTGCCTGAGGTAAAAGGACGGTGTTGTGCAGCATACCGCTATCACCGTCTTTGGTGCGCCGCACGGTGAAAGTATTACCTTCAAGCGTGGGTTCTTCAATGCTATGCAGCAACCAGTATTTGCGGAAATCGGGACTGGAAGCCGATACTTTATCATATACAATAAGTGCGGCAGGCACTGTTTCGGACTTCAGGTTAAGGAATACAAAAGAACGTTTCGCCTCTTTCACTTTCCGGGTATAGGCTTGTGTTATATCCCCCTTCAAATAAGAATAATCGGGAGCCTGCGCGTCAGGACCAAATCCATGAGCCAACACTTTACCTACCGTATATTCCTCGGACAAAAGGCTGTCGAGCGAATTGCAGGTTTTCCAACCTTCGCCGCACATACGCTGCCCGCCGTCATTGGTTGCAAACCGTGTCTTTCCACCCCCGCCATAGTTCCAACAGCCGAACTTTTCGTCAGGATCGTACACCAGCAATGAATTATGGGCAATGGTGCGTTTGAAGTAATTTTTGTTGTTGGGACTGTTATAACCGCCCGAACTACCGCTATAAGCACCGGCATCGATAGCCAAAGGCCCTTTGTGGTAAATCTGGAAACTGCCGCCGTCCATGTGCTGGTGGTTACCCACAAATTGCTCATTAATTTTCATCTCGGCAATCACGCAGTTGGCATCCCAACCGGTACGGGCAATCATCCAGCCATAGGGAGTACCGGAATAACGTGTCAAAGGAAGGTCGTCGGGGGCCTTGCCTTTCAGGGTGTAGTCACGCCACAACAGTTCGTATATCAAACAATGGTTCATGGACTCGTTGCCCGACTTGTCCAACCGGGGATTACGCTCGAACTCATAAGCCAGATATTCATCTTTATAATAACTGGAAGCCAAAAACATAGGCGTCGGCATAGTAAGCAATGCAGGACGATTTTGCGGATAATCATCACCTGCAGGCATCAACACTCCGTCGGGACGCCGGCGGTAGATAATGTCGTAGAGTACGAACCTCGCCGAAGAGCTGTAAATGCTACCGGCTCCCATCTTATCCAGAATCCATAAAGGAAAGAGGTCACAGGCAAAGCGGACATGTACATAATTCGTGCCCTGGTGATAGTTCTGCCCTTCGTAAAAATAGTTGCGTGCCGGGATATAATCACGATAGAGCATGGTAATGACATGATTGTACATATCGGGATATTCATCATAAATGGCAATGCCTGCCGACAGCATATCGCGCATAATCATCCACTCCGACGGATGCCCCGCTATGGGTTGGTTATTGCGTGGCGGATAACCGCATTCCATACTCTTTGCCAGACGGATAAATTCTTTGATATAAGCCTGCTTCTCGGAACTCTTCATCTGGTCGTAGCACCAGTCATATACCATAGCCCCCGTTATCAGCATGGCTCCGCTGGCCCGCGACAAGTCGGAACGAGTGCCGAAAGAGGCACGCTGCAACGTATCGAGCATGGCTGTAATGGCCTTGCGTGCCAAACGTTTGTCACCTTCCAACAGATAGTCAAGGGCTTGCAACTGCACCCGCGATGTAACGCCGCGCATCTCGTAATAATAGCGGAAACCGCGGTTTGTAACGGCAGCTTCTTCCGCTGGAGTACGGTCTTTGCTCAGCTCTTTCATAAGAGAGAGTGTCTGCTGTGCCTGAGGAGTTTTCAGACGTTCCTTCAACGCGGGTAAATCGGATGAGCGAACATACAAACGGGGATGCGTCTGAGGCGGAATCGGTACATTAACTCCCTCTATCTCTTGCCAGACCACTTCTTTCGGCAATTCCTGCGCTGAAAGACAAAACGAACTAAATATCAGGCTAAGTAAAAAGAAAATCGACTTGTGTTTCATAATGGATTTATATCAGATATTAATGCTGTAAAAATACAACAAAAAAATCAGGTAGCTATAAAAAACAAGCACAGAAACAAAAAGGATGTTCCCGTGCTTGATAAATCATTCAAATCTTGTACTGCACTTATACCAGTTCGTCCGATGTATAACCTTGCGGCAACTCGCGGCAGTTATAACCTGAAGCCATGATTTCACCATAAGCTCCGGCAGAGCGAAGGGCTATAAGGTCGCCACGCTTCACACCGTTCAAATCGACAGCCTTGCCAAAGACATCGGAGGACTCGCAGATAGGCCCCACTACATCATAGGTTTGCTGTGGAGCATCGGAAGTGATGTTCTCTATCTTATGGAATGCCTGATAGAGTGCGGGACGAATCAAATCCGTCATACCTGCATCGAGAATGGCAAACTGCTTATTAGTACCTTGCTTTACATACAAAACCTTTGCAATAAGCGAACCGCACTGCCCCACTACCGAACGCCCCAATTCAAAATGAAGTGTCTGATAAGAACGGAGTTTCAAGCAGTTATCGTAGGTTTCGAAATAGCTTTTGAAATCGGGTACGGGCTGACGGTTGGGATGTCCGTAATCAATGCCGAGTCCACCGCCCACATTAACGTGTTCGATACGTATCTGACGGGCTTCAAGTTTGTCCAACAATTCGTTGACACGATTACACAAAGCCACAAAATCGCCCATATCCAATATCTGCGAACCGATATGGAAATGCAACCCGATGAACTTGACATTTTTCATCTCCTGCGCCACGTCTATCACATGGTCCATATCTTCCATACTGATACCGAACTTATTTTCCGCCAATCCGGTAGTGATGTTGGCATGCGTATGCGCGCCTACATTGGGGTTGATACGGAAAGCAACATTGGCTACCTTGCCTTTGGCTGCGGCCAATTCGTTGATAATTTCCAGTTCGGGTATGGACTCTACATTAAAGCAGAAGATATTATAATCCAATCCAAGATTTATCTCCCAGTCTGCCTTACCCACTCCGGCAAACACAATCTTGTCGGCTGGGAAACCAGCCTTGATTGCCGCACGGATTTCACCGCCACTCACACAGTCCGCTCCCAACCCGCTCTCACGGATAATAGTCAGAACCTTAGGATTGGCATTGGCCTTCACCGCATAATGCACCGAATAGTTATCGTATCGTGACGCTTCGGTACGGATGCAGGAAAGGGTATCGCGCAGCACCTTCGTGTCGTAATAATAAAACGGGGTACGCAATTCGCGGAATTTGTCAATAGGAAATGTTCCTTTCATATAATTATTATGGGTTATATCTTCGTTTAGTTAAAAAGAGCGCTTTTATCAAGAAGGTAAAAGCGCTCATATCTACTGTTTTCTTTTATTACTCGTTGAACAGCGCATCGCTGAGCGACTGCAAAGCCTGTTTCTTATCACATTCACGGATAAGGAAAGAAATGTTATAGTTACTGCCGCCAAAAGAAATCATACGTACCGGTATGTCGCGCATGGCATCGAGCGCTTTGGCTTCAAAGCCGACGTTCTCCCATTCGAGGTCGCCTACCACGCAGATGATACACATGTCCTTGTCCACCGTCACCGTACCGTATTTCTTCAAATCGTCCAGAATCTCGTTGAGATGCTTGGTATTGTCGATAGAAACGGATACGCCTACTTCGGACGTACAAATCATGTCGATAGAAGTCTGGTAGCTTTCAAAGATTTCAAACACTTTGCGCAAGAAACCATGAGCAAGCAACATACGGCTGGACTTGATTTTGATAGCTGTGATATTATCCTTTGCAGCTACAGCCTTGATTTTGCCTTTCTCCGTATCGTTGGAGATGAGTGTACCCGGAGCCGTGGAATCCATTGTATTGAGCAGGCGCACGGGGATGTTAGCATACTTGGCGGGCTGGATACAGGTAGGGTGCAGGATTTTTGCACCGAAATATGCCAGCTCGGCTGCCTCTTCAAAATGAAGATGGCGCACGGGAGAGGTCTTGTCCACAATACGCGGGTCGTTGTTGTGCATACCGTCGATGTCCGTCCAAATCTGGATTTCGGAAGCATTGACAGCCGCACCTATCAGAGAAGCGGTATAATCGCTGCCGCCACGCTGCAGATTGTCTACCTCGCCATAGGCGTTGCGGCAGATAAAACCTTGTGTAATATAAATGTCGGCATTGGGATGCAACTCAAGCTGAACCTGAAGTTTTTCTTTGATGTAAACAGGATCAGGTTCAGCATTTTTGTCCGTACGCATATATTCTAAAGCCGGAAGCAAAACCGACTTCACACCACATTCCTGCAGATAGTAATTCATCATGGCGGTAGAAATCAACTCACCCTGCGCCAGCACTACCTTCTCCTCGAACAGCGTAAAAAGGTCTTTGGTGTAAGAACGGATATAGTCGAAATGAGATTTGATAAGTTCCAGACCTTTCTGCTTATATTCGGGAGTGGCATAAAGTTCATCAATGTGCTGGCGATATTTCGTTTCCAGTCTGTTGATAATCTCGTTAGCACCTTCCGGATTCTTCTTGTACAGATAGTCCGAAATCTCAACCAATGTGTTTGTGGTACCCGACATGGCAGAGAGAACCACAATCTTACGTTCACCATCGGTAATCAATTTGGCCACTTCCTTAATTCGCTGAGCCGAACCTACTGAAGTACCTCCAAACTTTAAAACTTTCATTTTCGTTTCTGTATTAAAATGTTATATAATCTTGTTTATTTCTCTTCTATTGACGACGCAACGGAATACTGCTCCGTTACGTCCGTTATCAAATGATCGGCACAACGGTATACGCGCCCCGGATATTCCCAAAGCAACTGCATATTGTGCGTAGTCATAATAACCAGCGAACCCGCCTCACTGATACTATGTAAAAGCCGGGTTATGGCAAATCCCGTCTCCACATCCAGATTTCCGGTTGGCTCATCGGCAAGAATTACTTCCGGAGAGTTTAGTACGGCACGGGCTATCACGATACGCTGTTGTTCGCCTCCCGACAATTCATTGGGGTATTTATAACCTTTATTGCTCATACCCACCAATTGCAATACTTCGTTGATACGATCTTTTATCTCTCCCTTATTCTTCCACCCGGTGGCACGGAGCACGAACTCAAGATTGTCATACACCGTACGGTCGGTGAGCAACTGGAAATCCTGAAATACGATACCCAACTTACGACGCAACTGCGGAATATGCTTGCGCTTGATATGCAACATATCATATCCCAACACCTCGGCATCGCCCGCCGCCACATCCAGTTCACCGTAAAAGGTTTTGAGCAAACTCGTCTTACCCGAACCGACTTTACCGATGAGGTAGACAAACTCTCCCTTATGTAACTCCAAGTTTACATCGTTCAACACACACAGCTCCTGCTGGTGTATCTCCACATCTTTATATCGTATCAGCACTTCATCCATAACAACTTAGTGTTTCTTCCAATCCGCACTGTGACGTTCTTCCAACTCACGTGCCAAATCTTCTATGCGATAACCTTTAGAGGTCAGCAATACGATAAGATGATACAGTAAATCGGCTCCCTCGTATATCAGACGTTCGTCAGTACCGTTGCATGCTTCAATAACAGTTTCAACCGCTTCTTCACCTACCTTCTGCGCCATTTTATTGACACCCGACCGGAACAGGCTGGTTGTGTAAGAGCCTTCCGGCATTTCAGCATGACGCTTGTCGATGAAGTCCTGAAGAAGTTTCAGGAACATAACGGGCTGTTCGTTCTTCTCTCCCCAGCAAGTGTCCGTACCCGTATGACAAACCGGACCGACAGGATGTACCTGAATCAGCAAAGTATCCTTGTCGCAATCCTCTTTCATGGAAACCACGTTCAGGAAATTGCCGCTCTCCTCGCCTTTTGTCCAAAGACGGTTCTTGGTACGGCTAAAGAATGTTACTTTACCTGTTTCTACCGTCTTATCATATGCTTCCCGGTTCATAAAACCTAACATAAGCACCTTGGCCGTGTCAGCATCCTGTATAATTGCCGGAACGAGTCCGTTCATTTTGTCAAAGTCCAACATCTTTTTAAGTTATAAGTTATGAGTTATTTTGTTGTGAGTTATTGTTATGAGTCGTTTTCATCCGTGCTTCGTGCAGCAGCGAATAACTTATAACCCATAACTTATAACTCCTTATCATCTTCTCATTGCGACTCCTTGGGCGCAAAGATACGATTTTAAATCGGGAATTTTAATTTCTCCGAAATGAAAAACGCTGGCGGCCAAGGCGGCATCTGCTTTCCCTTCCAGAAAGACATCACGGAAGTGCTCTTTCACGCCTGCTCCGCCCGATGCGATAACGGGTATGGAAAGCCTGTCGGCAAGAGCGGCAAGGGCTCCGTTGGCATATCCGGTCTTTACGCCGTCGTGGTTCATACTGGTAAAAAGCACCTCGCCCGCACCGCGCTCCTGCGCTTCCTTTGTCCAGGCAAAGAGTTCTTTGTCGGTCTCCACACGCCCACCATTGAGATAACACCACCAACCCTTTTTCGTCTGCTTGGCATCAACAGCCAATACACAAACCTGCGAGCCGAAATGCTTGGCTATCTCGTCAATCAGTCCGGGACGGCGAATAGCCGAGGAATTGACGGATATCTTGTCCGCGCCGGCATTCAGAAGCCGGTCTACATCACTCAGTTCATGGATTCCGCCACCTACGGTGAAAGGTATGCTGATGTTGGCGGCAATACGCTTCACCAGTTCGGCAAATGTCTTGCGTCCCTCAAAACTGGCGGTAATATCCAGAAAGACCAACTCATCGGCCCCCTGCTCACTATAAGCACGCGCCAGTTCAACCGGATCGCCTGCATGACGCAGATTTACAAAATTAGTCCCTTTTACGGTCTGTCCGTCTTTGATGTCAAGACAGGGGATGATTCTCTTTGCTAACACTCTTCTTTTATTTATGATTTTGGATTTATGACTCGATTTACGTTGAGCAACAATAATGAATGCAATGTTACGCAAATTTATATCATAAACGCTTCCAGTTCTTTAAAAGTTATACGCCCTTCATACAATGCCTTACCGAAAATAACGGCAGGTATACCCGTTGCTTCCAGTTGGCGAATATCCTCGGCACAACTCACTCCGCCACTGGCTATAAGGTAAAGGTCGGGATGCGCTTCCAACATCTCTTTATACAGAGATATGGAAGGACCTTGCAGCATACCGTCGCAATTGATGTCGGTACAGATGACTTTACGAACACCTTTCCCGACATAATCTTCCAAAAACGGGAACAATTCGCAAGCACTCTCATCCTTCCAACCGTTGACGGCAATCTTATGATCTTTCACATCAGCTCCGAGAATTATTCTCTCCGAACCGTATGTTTGCAACCAGTGACAGAAACGTTCGGGATTCTTTACGGCAATACTACCGCCCGTTATCATCTGTGCACCGCTTTCAAATGCAATGACCAAATCTTCATCGCTCTTCACCCCGCCACCGAAATCTATAACCAAAGAAGTACGGGAAGCTATCTGCTCCAGCGTGCGGTAATTTACCACATGGTGGGAAACGGCTCCGTCGAGGTCTACCACATGAAGGCGTCGGATACCATGCGCTTCAAGTTCCTTAGCTACTTCTACGGGGTTCTCATTATACACTTTCTTGCTGTCATAATCACCCTGGGAGAGGCGTACGCACTTTCCGTCGATGATGTCAATAGCGGGAATTAACTCTATCATTTCAATTTATTACGAATTATCAAATATCGGATTCTTTCACTATAAGTCCAAAAAGTTCTGCAAGATACGTTCGCCCACACTTCCACTTTTTTCGGGATGAAACTGGGTGGCATAGTAATTATCCTTATGCAAAGCAGCACTGAACGGAAGTATATAATCCGTTACGGCAGCCGTACAATCGTTGACCGGCACATAAAAACTGTGTACGAAATAGACAAATTCCTCTTTCGTGAAACCCCTGAAGAGCTTGCTGTCAGTCTGTGAAATCGTATTCCATCCCATATGGGGAACTTTATCCTCATGCTTTAGCGAAACAAAACGTTTCACGCCAACATCAAAAATACCAAGGCAATCCACATCTCCTTCCTCCGAATGGCGACACATCAACTGCATTCCCAAACAGATACCCAACACCGGCTGACGCAGTTCTTTTATCAGTCTGCCCATTCCGCCGGCATTCAGGAAATTCATGGTTGTTTCCGCTTCACCCACTCCGGGGAAAATGACTTTATCCGCAGCACGTAGAACCTTTTCATCTGCCGTAATCTCCGCCTCAACGCCCAAACGCCTCAAGGCATAATCAACCGAACGGATGTTACCTGCATTATATTTGACAACTGCAACCTTCATCAACTACTAATTAAATATTACTGTCTTATTCTTATACGCCAACACCTTACGCTCGATATGCTTCTGAACGGCACGAGAGAGGACGATTTTCTCCAAATCCTTGCCTTTGTTCACCAGGTCCTGCACAGTATCTTTATGAGTGATACGCACCACATCCTGCTCGATGATAGGCCCTGCATCCAATTCCGTAGTAACGTAGTGGCTGGTAGCTCCTATAATCTTCACACCACGCTCAAATGCTGCATGGTAGGGTTTCGCCCCTACAAATGCCGGAAGGAAAGAGTGATGAATATTGATGATGCGGTTGGGATAAGCGTCTATCATCTTCCCGGAAATGACCTGCATATAACGTGCCAGTACGATGAAGTTCACCTTGTGCTTGGCAAGCAGTTCCATTTCTTTCTTTTCCTGCTCTTCTTTTGTCTCCTTAGTAATAGGAAACAGATGAAAAGGTATGCCGAAGCGTTCTGCTACATGCTGCAAATCTGGATGATTGCTTATTATAAGAGGTATCTCCACATTCCATTCACCTGCCGTATAGCGCGCCAGCAGATCGAACAGGCAGTGCGACATCTTCGACACGAAAATAGCCATACGCGGTTTGACATCCGAAAAATAAAGGCGAAAACTCATTCCGTACTTCTGCGCATACAATGTTTCAAAATAGTCCTCTATCTTCTCTTGAGGAACCAGAAAGCTTTCCAATTCCCACTCGATACGCATGAAAAAAATATTCTCCACATGGTCTACATATTGATCCAAATAGATAATATTACCTTTGTTTACCGTTATAAAATCTGTTACTTCTGCCAAAATTCCCGGCTGATCGGGACAGTGAAGTAACAGCTTCGCAGTTTTCATCATCCTAAACTCTATTTTTATTGTTCTCTAATTGCAATATTCTTGTCTTGAGTTCGCAAAAATAACGATTTATTGCAAAATAACGAACTTTTCAAACAAGAAGTTTAAAAGTTAGCGAAAATTGTTTCGTTTTCTCTATATATAGACGTCTAATCGCATACTAAATAACATATAAACAGAACATAAACAAGCCGCAAAGAGTAATTCTAAATATTTGTTAAACATTACATCTCTTATTTTTTACAACTTCCTAAATATGAGAACAAAAAGTAAACACAGACAAGAAGCCTTGAAAAAAAGTTTATCACAGCTATTGCAGATTCAAAAAAAACACCTACCTTTGCAACCGCAATCGAGAGAGATAGCAACGATAAAATGAAATGATGGTGCGTTAGTTCAGTTGGTTAGAATACATGCCTGTCACGCATGGGGTCACGGGTTCGAGTCCCGTACGCACCGCTGAGACTCAAGGACAACTGAGAGTCTGAAAGCGACAAAGTCCACAATTTCAATAAATTGTGGACTTTTTTTGTATTCTGCAAGTGCCAATCCAAGGACATCAAATAGCCCACTTCGGACAAAGTTCCGTTACCAAATCGTTACAGAAAAATTGCCGTCTGATTATTGTAACGATTTTCATGCTAACTCACTGATTTTTCCGCTGTTGTCTCAATTTTGTCTGCTCATAATCCAATTAATAACCTTTCCTTTGTGGCATTGTGTAACGATTGTAACAGAGGATATAAAAACAGATGCATTTATGAGCAAAAGTACATTCAAAATTCTCTTCTATCTGAGAAAGAACTACGTGAACAAAGAAGGTAAGGCGAGCATTATGATTCGTATCACCGTAAACGGGGAAATGTCACAATTCAGTTCAAAACTGGATGTGGAGCCTCGTCTTTGGGACACCAAACTGGGACGTTTGTCAGGGAACGGAGCGAAAGCAAGGCAGGTGAACAACATGCTTGATGACATACGCACCGCATTGAACAACCATTATCGCTATATAGAATCAAGGGATTCCTTTGTGACTGCCGAAAAGGTAAGAAACGCTTTTCTCGGATATGAGGTGAAGCAACAGACCTTACTGGAGCTTTTCAAACAACACAATGAGGATGCAGAAAAACTTTGCGGCATCAGTAAGGCTCCTGCTACTCTTGTGAAATATGACCGAACTTACAGGCGGTTGGAAGAGTTCATGAAAGTAAAATATAGAATATCAGATATAGCGCTTCGGGAAATAGACCATAAGTTTGTGACCGATTTTGAGTTCTATCTAAGAACAGTAAGCCGATGTAATGAGAACACGACAGGAAAGTTCATGCAGATATTCCGTAAAATTATTTTGATAGCCAAAAATAACGGATGGATAACAATTGACCCGTTTGCCAATTATCATATCCACATGAAAGCTGTGGACCGCGGTTATCTGACGGAAGAAGAATTGGAACGCATTCTGAAAAAGGATTTTCAGTCACAAAGGCTGGAACAGGTACGGGACATATTTATATTCTCGTGCTTCACGGGGCTTGCTTACATTGATGTTTATAACCTGAAAAAAGAAAACATTTGTACATCATTTGACGGTAGCAAATGGTTGAAGCTACATCGTCAGAAAACTGCCACTCCGGTAAACCTTCCACTTCTGAAAATTCCGCTGGCGATATTGGAAAAATACGAAGGAAAGTTAAAAAACAATCGTGTGTTACCTGTATTGAGCAATCAGAAAGCAAACTCTTACCTGAAAGAGATTGCTGATTTGTGTGGAATTAAAAAAAATATTACCTTTCACTGCTTTAGGCATTACATTTTATTTTATCCACTGAAAATAAACAATTTATAAGAATAGATTCTTTTATAGGTAACGATTTAGAAACGAGGAAGATTCTGTATAATACCTTATTTTACATAAAATAAAAAGAACTCTTATTGTATAGCAAAGGTACAAATATATTTTTATAATACCTCCTATTATGAAGGCGTTTTGCAAGAGCCATATCATTTTTTCCTTAAAACAAACATTCTGATAATTAAATGTAGTTTTCCTGAATTCTGACCAAATTCACTAAATATCCCTGATTATTAGAGTATTATATTTTATACGACTGTCAAAAATTTAGAAGTATTAGATTTTATTAATGAAACGAAGCCATAAAGTATTATTTTTCACTATACATACAAATTTTCCAAATGGTTATTTTCAGCTAAACGCTATTTATTTGTAATTTTGCATAAACTTAGAATTTAGGTTATATGGTAGAATACACAGCTCTAAAAGATGGAATTTTCTCTCCCAACTCAGTGGATTATAATAGCCTTATGCGACGACGCATTAAAAAGGCTAATAATCCTCTTCAACCTATATTTGAAGCATTCAGCAATTCCCTAGAAGCAACTAGTGGGAAGCATAATAGCATCCATATAGAATTACATCATATTAAAGATAAAAACTTATTTGGAGATAAATACTCTTTCGCAGCTTTTAGCATTGTTGATGACGGTGAGGGATTTACACCAGCAAGCTTTTTACGTTTTGAAAAATTATATGACGAATCAAAAAATAAAAATAATTTAGGTTCTGGACGTGTTCAATATCTTCATTTTTTTAAAAATACGATAATAGAAAGCACTTATTCTATAGAAGGAGAAACACGGAAGCGAAAAATAGAACTATCAAAGAATTTTTACAACGAATTTGGTTCTGTTATACGCTCAATTGATGAGAATATAACAAGCAATATTCCAGTTACTAATTCTACTCGAGTTTCATTCTTTTATGCTCTATCTGATGAAGACAAAGCAAAATATGAACAACTAACGTGTAAAGAGCTGAAAGATGCAATTCTTAAGCGATATGTAAATGTGTTTTGTTTAAATAGAGATAATCTTCAGAATATTTATATTGACCACTATGTTAATGGCATCTTTGATGAGGAAAACTCATCAAAGATAACAACAGATGACATACCTACTGTAGATTATGAAGAGACAGTACCTATTCATTATTCGACTTTATCAAATAAGGGAACATCTGTAATAAAATGTTCTCAGAGTGAAGATTTTGTGATTCGCTCTTACCGTTTACCCTCTAATATTCTTCCAAGAAATGAAGTTCGTCTTACTAGTAAAGGGGAAGCTTTTTGTCATCAAGGATTTAATTTCTCTTTAATTACGGAGGCACCAAGAATTGAAACAGGAATCAGTTTTCTATTTCTAATATCAAGTGACTACCTTACTTCTAGAGATTCCGACATACGAGGAAATTTAAACATTATTTCAAAATCAGATTTTATATCAAAACGGAATTTGTTTACGGGAAAACAAGAAATACTAATTGATGACATAGAAGATTGTACCATTTCTTCTATATCGACCCATTATCCAGCATTAAAAAAAGCTAAAGATGATGCTAGTGAAAATATTAGGAAAGTGGCTGAAATGTTTTCTATAGACTCTTCTCTTTTAGAAAAGGCTGGAGTAAAATATTCCGATTCTGACATCAACGTTTTAAGAAAAGTATATACTTTTACTGCTGATATAAAAGCTGAGTCTGATGCAAAAATTAAAAGCATAGTGGATAATCTCCACGAACTTGATCCCAATGACAAAGGATTTAAGAGAAAATTTGATCAGAAAGTTAAAGAATTAAACAAGGCTTTGCCTTTATCCGTTCGTAATGAACTTTCGCAATACCTCTCACGTAGAACGCTTGTCCTTCAACTTATGGAGCAGGCTATAAAGGGGCAATTAGATATACAAAAAATTGAATCCAAAACCAAGAAAAAAACAAAGAACAAAAAACAGCCAGAAGGTATTTTTCATAACCTATTATTTCCTAAAGGTAGTTCCGAATCTATAGAAAGTAATCTATGGATTCTTAATGAAGAATACATACATTATCATGGTCTTTCAGAAAGTGAATTGGACGATATCAAAATAGATGGACAACCGCTATTTAAACAAAATCTAACTTCTGAAGAATTAGAATATAAAAAACGTGCATCAGGTGATGTTGGGATTAGGCGTCCTGACGTATTGCTATTCCCATCAGAAGGTAAATGTATCATTATAGAGTTTAAAGCACCAGGAGTAGATGTATCCAAACATCTTCATCAAATTCATCAATACGCATCAATTATACACCATTTGTCTGATGAAAGATATAAATTCAATTCCTTCTATGGCTATTTAATAGGCGAAAATGCTGATATATATTCGATTTTAGATTCTGATGGTGATTTTCAACAGTCACAGTCTTTAGGGTATATTGTGCGTCCATATAAAGCATTACCAAGGCTATTTGGTAGAGAGCAAGGAGTGTTGTATACTGAAGTTATTAAATTTTCAGATCTATTGAAACGCGCAAAATTACGTAGTAAGGTGTTTACAGAAAAGATTTTATCAGAGTCTATTATCTCCAAAGATAAGATATGATAGATTAACTATCATGCAATTCGATAATATTTTAATCAATATATCTATACTAATTTTTGTAAATAACCAATTTAGATATCTCCTCATCGTCAGGAATGTTCTGACGATGAGTGTTTATTCGCTTCAGAACAGATTTCAGTACTCATTTGTACATGATTTTCACGTAATTCAATTGGTAAAAATCGGTCTATTTCTTCTGAAGACCAAGTAAACGATTCACCCTGTCCGCCTAATCCCAAACTTTGCTGAGTATTTACATAATCTTGTTCATTAGTAGGCAAAGAATATTTCCCTAAGATGCTATAGTCATGTAGACATTTATGTAAGCGAGATTCAACGACTGAAATTTCAGCTTTTGATTTGACTTGACGAATAATATCCATAAAATAATCACGCAATTGTTTATAATCCTCTGCAGCCTGTTTATGATAACACATGACTTCAGTTATATCTTCTTTGTTATATAGTTCAAATATTAGGGATACTGCAGTTAGAAGAATTCCCAAAAGTGACAAAATTCGAAGAAAAACTTGACAGCTCGTTTCCCAGCATAAAACGGTAAGGCATAAACTAATTATAGATAACGAAGAAATAGTTAGTGCTATATTATGTCTTTTATTTCTTTCTTTTTCATACCTATCATAAGCTGCATAATGACAACTAGTATTAAAAACACATTGTGCAAAATAAAATCTTGCTTCGCCTAATAAAAAATTCATAATCCTATAAATTTTGAAATAAATGATTTTTCTTTTAATCGTCTTACTAATTTTGACTTAGCTATGCCATGACCAAATTTCTTTTTGTAAAGTTTTCGTAGTTCTTCAAATTTCATTTTGTCTTGCAATGTATCATCTATATTTTCACACAACAATTCAATCATTGCATCATCTCCATGCAATTCAGCTGGCCAAGGAGATTTATTATAACGTTCGTAGTATGCAACCCAATAAAGATGTTCAGAAAGATGTTTAAAAAAGAACTGTAAATTAAAGCCTTCAGGATAATATTCATAAAAACGAGCAGGTAATCCCAAACACAGACTATTATCACTATAAACATGAAGATCTTGAATTTTCATATTTTTTCTTTTCGCAATTTTCTGTATCCTACCGTCTGTATTATACACTTTAGGATACTCTTCACGATTCCGCATTGCATAAAGTCTCACTTCTATATTGAAACAATCCTTTATGTTGATACCATTATATTTATGATTTATAGAGAAAAGACCTGCAATAACAGATCTTTCCTCATCATATATCATTTGCGGATAATTATTTCGTAACCATTCTATTTCATTTTTATTGAGCTTAACCACGGGCGTATCGGATTTGAGGATATTGATTCACTTTTATTCTCTCTTTTCGGATTTTCTGTAACTTTAGGAAAATCACATCCAAAAATCTTTCTCCATTCTTCTGATGCCTCCTTGAATTTATCATTATCTTCGTACTCCAAAGCTTTTCTAGCACGCTCCAATGCTGTATCAATATATGATTTTAATTCCTTGCTACAGCGGTAACTCATATAATCATAAAATTCAAATACTATTTTAGAGTATGATATTCCATTTCTTCCAAAAGGATAATACTCTGAAAGAAATGAAATTATATCATCCATTCTTTCATAAGATTTGTAAGCCATAGAAGTATTATTATGTGCCCATGCCTTTATCATCTTAACAAGATCTCTTGTTAAACCACATGTGTTTTTGTTAGAAACCTCAAATTTTTCAAGTTCCTTACGAGGATCAAAAATTTCCCAACTTCCACCATTTTCGCTATTAGGAATTTTAAAAGTTTTATTATCCAATTCTAATGCAGGAAGTAACTCTACATTATGATGTCCTTCTGAAAAATTTATGAGTACAACTTTACCCCATGCTTTTATTTTATCAGTCATTACATATTTTTCTTTCAAAATATTTCGTACCTCTTGTAAAAGCGCTTCCTGACCGTTGCTTTCATATGCATCATATTTATCAAAAACCTCTTGTGGAATCTTAAATAAGACATCAACATCTTGATCTGATGTTAAGGGACGTACATTCGTTTTTGTTTTATAGGAACCAAAAAGAAATTTCTTACTATCATCATAACAGCCTGAATAATATGCATTAAACAGTTTTTCGCACACTCCTGTGTACTTTGTTTTTGCATCATCACTTTGTTCCTGAGTCAACGTAATGTTTTCAAGAAATGTTGTAAAATTTTTATCCATGTACGAAACGGCCTCCTACCGTGATTTGATGTTATTACATATATATAATACACAACTCATGCCAAAACCTTTTCACAAAATCATACTGCTAAAATGTCAGACAAGCTCAGACATTATGTCATAATCCATAAACATATAATACTAGAAATAAATTACATGAAAGATTATTAGAAAGAGAACTAATAAAGCTCCACAAACAAGTTTTTCCGTAAAAGCGAATTTATTCGTAGGAACATCATCATCAATAAATTGACGACCATGTTCCTACTATTGCATAAGCATAGAAAAGGGCTTTGCGTCACGCCTGAACCATGTTCAGACTGATGATGCAAGGTCCCTTTCTTTTTTTGCTTATGCCACAAGCGGTGCTTTTACGGCTGTTACCTGTTGATTTTCTTTTTTTGTCGGTTCCTTTAATCGAAAACGGAAGTCATGGGTAACCACACCTTCCATAAATGAAAAGTGCCATTACCCATGACGGCAAACCGGAAAGAAAATTGCAACCGCATAACTAAACAGGTTTAGCCACATGGTTGCAACATACTTTCTTGGAATGTTTGCCGGTTTCACGTTTTCGCCGTATCCTTTTTTTTTGACATTTCCTTTCTTTCTTTTCCCGGAACATTTCATATCCAATATGCCTCCACATCCGTTTACCTCCATTTTGATGGTCTTTCAGGCAGTCGCATCAGGTGGATCGTTCCCGTTCTGGGTGCAAAGGTAAATCCGGGATTGGGATGCTCAATGGTTTTTAGAAAAAATCTCCAGCCCTGCGGGTAGTATTTTTTCTTTGAAAACCCTTGCTCTACCCACTCCCTACCTTTTTTGAAGCACCCGAAACGAAAACGACCGAAGCGACAGAAAGACGCATTAAAAAAAATGTCGGATAAACGGGAGGCATATAAGGTTGGAAACTCAACTCCCTCAGCTCTCGAATCCGCATTAAAAATAAAAACAAATGGATATGGAAGCAGCAGTAGCAACAAAATTCGTGAAGTGGGAAGTTCCGACATTGGAAAGCCTACATGAGTGCAAGGTTTACAGACTTCGTATGAAAGTGAACAATGGCGAGGTGCTGAACAGAGAGGAAAAGAATTGGATAACCGAAAAGGTAAACGGCAATACCTATTTCAAAAGTGCGATACCATTGCAAGGATGGCGGTTTGACTTCTCCGACATACTGAGGACATTCCTCGTAAGCCAGTACGGACAATGGAGAGAATACAAGGCTATGGACAAGACGGCACTCCGCAAGATATTGTACGGAAGAATTGACAGAATTGTAGAACTTGACAAACGACACCCAAAATGACAGCAGCAATGAACATAAGACAGACAGCGCAATCCATTGGACTTGCAGTATTCGCATTTCTGTTGCGCTGTTTCCTTTGGATAGTCAATATCCTTTGGTACATCATCAGAGAAATAGTCTGTGGAGTATTCCGAATGGTTATCAATGTAATGGTATTCATCATATTCCTCATTGCCATTTTCGGCTTTTTCCTATGGCTACTGACACTTTGAATTAACTCCCAAAAGCATAACATTATGAAACGATACAGCAAGACAGCAGCGCAGCAATGCAGATTTTACGAGGTGGACAACATCTTTGAGTATATGGTGGAAACCTACATCAACGGCAACCATTCAACCCTAAGAAGGCTATACCACGAACTCAACAAGGAAGCGAGAAAGGATTTTATCAGTTTTCTTTTGGTGGAATGCCCCCCACAATACCACACGGAGATTTTACAAGAGATTGTCTGACCACATAAAGGAACGGATATGAACAGGACTACGGAAAAGATACCCACATGGAGTTTAGCCTATATCATCAATGGCGATGCAACCACACTCACAGACGATGAAGTTCAGACAATAGACAGATGGATGAAGCAATGGCAAGTACAAGATGTTTCACCCCTCACAGATGAAGAAGGGAACGTACAGCCTTATTTCACCCATTACCCCCTTTTCGGACTTCCCACAGAAGTGGAAGATTGCGAGATACTTTATTTGAACGACAACCCGACTAAAATTTGAGATTATGAAAGGAACAGACCATTTCAAACGAACCATACAGATGTTTTTGGAGCAGAGAGCAGCGGAAGATGAACTATTCGCCAAAAGCTACCGCAACCCAGCCAAGAACATAGACGATTGTGTCACATACATTCTGAACTATGTGCAGAAAAGCGGTTGCAACGGCTTTTCAGACGGAGAGATTTACGGACAAGCCATTCACTATTACGATGAAAACGAGATTGAAGTAGGCAAGCCTATACAATGTCAAGTAGTTGTAAACCATGTGGTGGAACTGACAGAAGAGGAAAAGCAGGAAGCAAGAAGAAAGGCGGTTGCCCAATATCAGCAGATGGAACTCCAAAAGCTACAGAACCGCAACAAGCCGACAGTGAAAAAAGAAACACAAGTCCAACCCTCATTATTTGATTTTTGATATGAAACCGAGAACACGCATACAGAAAGAGGTAGTCCGTTTGTCAAGCGGACTGCCCGAACTGACAGACAAGCAGAAAGCATACGCTTTTGAACATTGCTTCAAGCATCATGCCTACCGCACAAAAGGCGGAACTATCACTTGTTCGGAATGTGGACACCGCTGGAAAGGCAGACACACTCTTGCGGAAACTATATGTGGCTGTAGCTGTCCCCATTGCGGAAAGGAACTTGAAATACTTGATACCCGAAAGAGAGTTTTCAGGGGCAGCGCATATTATGAAATCATTACGACCCGAAAAGGCTATCAAGTGTTGCGCTACTTTATGGTAGGAGCAACATACAAGGTGGGACAGAAGGCAGAGTATTCCATAAGGGAGGTGGTGCAATGGTGGATTGCCCCAAACGGAAAGACCGAAGTTATTGCCCGACTGAGAGCCATGCACACGATGTACTATGACCTTTGGACTGAATGGAGCGATATGGATTTACGCAGCAACAAGATGCTGAAAGCATACAACATAGACGCATACAAGACTTATCCGGCAATGCGCATTATTCCCGAATTAAGGCGGAACGGCTTCAAGGGAGCATTCCACGAACTGACCCCATACGAATTTTTTACCGCCATTCTGACCGACAGCAAAAAAGAAACATTGCTTAAAGCGGGACAGACAGAAATGTTCAGATATGCCGTCATTTCAAATGTCAATTTGCATGAATATTGGAACTCCATAAAAATCTGTATCCGAAACGGCTATCATATTGCAGATGCCTCCATGTGGTGTGACCTTGTAAGACTGCTCCGACATTTTGGGAAAGACACCCACTGCCCAAAATATGTTTGTCCGACAGACTTGAAAAAGACACATGACCGACTTGTCAGAAAACGCGAAGAACAGATTGAAAGGGAAAGAGCGGAGCAACGCAGGGAGCAGTTGGTCAAGGACGAAAAGAATTATCTGAAGTCCAAAGGCAAGTTTTTCGGACTTGTGTTTACCGACAACCTTATTCTTGTAAAGGTCATTGAGAGTGTGGCGGAAATGCAACTTGAAGGAAAACTGATGTACCATTGTGTGGGAAGCTATCACAAGAGGACAGACTCCCTTATCCTATCCGCAACCATTGACGGCAAACGCATTGAAACGGTGGAGGTTTCACTGACAACATTCAAGGTGGTACAGAGCAGAGGTGTATGCAATTCCAATACCGAATACCACGACCGCATCATCAGCCTTGTAGAGAGCAATGCCGAACTTATCCGCAAACGGATGAGTGCTTGATTTATAGACTTCAAAATATACATGATATGGAAATAAAGATAGAAAACATACTGATATTATGGGACGAGAAAGTAACCGACATCTTTGTCAGTCTGATAAACACCTTGTCCTTGAGTTTCAGCGAAAAGGAAATCCGCAATTCAATGGCGAAACTTTCAGAAAACGAGAACTTCGGAAGGCTGTTCGCCTACGGCTTCGGAGCGCATCATCTTTGGGTAGCCCAAAGGATGATAACCGACCCCGAAAAGGTAATGGAGAACCGACTGCTGATTGTTGAATTTTAATAAATGACTACCATGACAACAAGAATGACCATCAACGGAGTGAGTACCTGCCAGACGGCAGGTACTGAGAAGTACGAAAAGTACCAAACGACTATCAGACGGAAAAGAACAACCCTTTTCCAATATGACTACCGACACACGGACGGAGAACTTTTCTCTTGCGTGAGACCGACACTGGAGGAGTGCAGACACCTGCGTGACAAATGGATAAAAGGAAAGGAGGACAGATTATGACAGCATACTATGATACTTTGATTGTGACATTCAGCGACCCTATCAGAATTTTGGATATGATGTGTACCGATACTTGTGATGTGGCAACACTAAAGGAGTGGATAGAGAGCTACGAAAGTACAAGAATGACCCCGATAAACGAACATACGGCAGTCATCACTTCCGAATACAACATGGTGCATGTGGTGGAATGGCTCAGAAAATATACCCCCATTGCCGAAATGAAAGAATACTAAAGGTGTGGCGGTACACAATACCGCCCGCACCCGAAACAGATAACCCATAAAACAGAAAGAGCATGAAATACTATTTTATATTGACAGACAGCAGGGACGCATGGATGCAGTTCGTTTACCTCCCTACGGGAGATTATGTATCCGGCTATATCCGTGACTTGCAGAGTGTGGGAATATCCGTACATGACTATGACCTTTGGACGGAGGAAACACGACCCATTGCCGAGCGCACATTGGAACATATAAGGCAGAGCATGAACGTATAAAAAAAATCGGGTGGCAAAAGCCACCCATTGACAATAACTTAAATTCATATACAGATGATAGCGAATACAATCTTACAGCAGTTGGGCGGTCATGGATTTACCGTCATGACGGGAAGCCGTAACTATATCAATTTGGGCAACGGACTACAAATGAGCCTTGCAAGGAACAAGACGTCAGCCAACAGACTGAAAATCATATTGGATGAAGACACGGATACATACACCATGTATTTCTATCGTCAGATACTGACGAAGTATGCGGACATCAAGGTCAAGGAGATAGCCAAATACGAGGGAGTGTACTTTGATATGCTCCAGCAGATTTTCACGGATGTAACGGGACTTTACACCCGACTTTAGGCAGAGGCGGCGAGAGCCGCCCTACTTTCTTTCGGTGAGCAGAAGGCGGACAAAGAAAGTAGCAAAGAAACCTATATGTTTAATTTCAAAGAAAATATTTGGATATTCAATACGAATATCTATTTCTATGACTATAAATAGCTATATTTGCATTCTGTTCTACTTTAATTATGAAATGCTTATGTGTAGATTAATAAATAACACCTATGATGGGTCTGGAATGGTAAAATTGTATAGATATGATTTAGAATGTCCCCCAATGGATTGGAGTAATGAGTATAAAAATGTAGAATATATTTATGAAGGAGAGTGTGATGCTCTTAGAGTAAAAAATCAAATAGGAGCCTTTTTCTTTTTTGAAAATATATCTACAGCTTATGGTACAGGGAGTATTGCTGCAAAAAGAAATGGAACAAATACAATATGGCTTACAGAAACGTCAATTATAAATAAAATTTCGCTTTTAAAATTTTCTCATTTTAAAAATATATCTTCCATCCTTTTAGCTTTTGAAGAGTTAGGAATAGATGTATTAAATGACAGATTTTTCAAATTTAATTCATGTGGTGCATGTGAAAGTTTTGAAAAACTTAGGCCATTACTTGACGAATTGAAAGATTTAGACCAAAAGGAAAACAAGAACGATAGAGAGATTATGAAAATCTCTAATTTAGCCTATGAAATAGGTAAGTTCTTCGATTCTAATGAGAGAATTGGTTATTTTGGTCAATTGCTTACTGATTTTGGAAATGGAAATACATTTAAGAACATACTTATAGAAAAAGGTTATGATGGATATATATTTCGAGAAGATTATAATTCTTCAACATATTGTTTATTTGAGGCTTCAGCACTTTCAAAACCACAACATAAAAAAGTAACAATTAGCTGACAGTTATTACTTGTCAACTAATTGTTGTTCATTACTTCTCATACAGCAGCAGAAATTCCATCTTCCGTCGCCGCTCTATCGAGCGGATTTTCCGCCCCTTGTAGTGGCAGTAGGATATATACTCCTTATAGATGTCCCTGTCACCGGCTTCCAGCTTTCGGATCAGCTTGCTTTTGGGTATCTTTCCGCTGCCCAAGAGCCGGAACGGTCCCACATTATAAGCTAATGTACCCAGGAGCAGAGAATCCTTTCCCAGATGCCGGAACATGGCGCAGAACTTCCGAAGGTCTTTCCGCAGCAGCTCGTCAGCCTGCTGTCTTGTCATGGTGCGTGCCGAGTATTTCTCGCCCGGCTGGAGGCAATGCCCCCAGCCGACATAAGGATGGTTCTTTTCCGAGTGCCAGCCCTCAAAATAGCGCACACACAAAAATGCCCTCTCAAATTCCGGCAACCTGAGAATCCTTGCTTCCTTGGCTGTTTCCCTTTCAGGTTCCTGTGCCGACAAAGTGCAGCCCAACGAAAGGAAACAGAGCAGTAACAACATCCTGTACCTCATTCACGGATTTGTTTGGAAGTGGACGGACTGACGGCTGGCACACTGTCGCTTTCCGTTTCTGAAGTGTTGGAGTTGTTGAAATCAAACTCCATTTCATGGGAGTTGCCGAAGTTATCCTCCACGACCACGATGAAATTCTGTGTTTCATCGCATTGCGAGGTGTAGTACAGACGGAACTTCTCGTTCTCCAGCAGGTAACGGTCGTTCGGCAGGAATACCGTACCGTTGTCCATCTTCAGTGTCCCTTTACCTTCATACTGGAAGTAACGTATCGTATAGAGTGTATTGGCAAAATTGCCCTCCTTCTTCATCTCACAGCGGATTTCCACGGTCTGCCCCTTTGCCACATCGTGAGGGACCGGCATGGTTTCCACCGTAAACGGGTAGCTCTGCTGTATGTCCATATCGTCATCGCAGGACGCAAAAAGTCCCGCAGCCAGGACAGCCATGCAGACTGCCACTGCCTTGAAAATTGATTTGCCTCTGTTGCTGTTATTATTCATAATCTTCATCATCTTATCTGATTTTAAGTTTGTTGTTATTCTGTTTGTTTATCCGTTGCTGCAAATACTCGTTCAGGTCCTTGCAGCCTTTGTATAACCCACGGCAGTCCGACACTTTCTCACCGTACCGCATCCGCAGTTTTTCCACCGTCCGGTGTCCGGCTTCATCGTTGTCGAGGTAGCACCGTATCCTTTCGTAACCGTCCAGATAACGGAAACTCCTGTCCACATTGGCGACCGAGTTCAGGACAAGGCTGTCACCGTCCTCCGCCATGCCGAGCGTCACGGCGGACAGGAAGTCCATGAAGCCCTCATAAAGGCTGCAACTTTCAGCCTGCCCGTCCTTCCGCTTTATCAGGGATACGTCTTTGGGCGGTATGCACCCTTTGAAAAGCCGGTTCCGGAGTTCATAACCGCCGGACACATTGGAGAAGCCGACGGCGAAATATTTCTTCTTGTGGACGTAGTAGTTCAACTGGCAGCAGTAAAAGGACGCTGTATCGGGAGATATGCCACGTTCCACCAGATATTTCTTCAAAGCCTGATACCGCAGGGGCAAGACCTCCACGTCCTCAAAGGACGGTTCGGGAGTCTTTTCCCTGAAGGTGGAAGCATCCGGCTGCACCATAGGCACACCGGCACTTTCCGATATGAACCTTGCCTGTGCGAGAAAATCACGGCTGTGGATAAACTCTCCGGCAAGATTGAAGATGTCACCGCCTATGCCCAACCCGAAATCGTACCAGACATTCTTTTCCACATTCACACGGAAGGACGGTGTCCTTTCGCTCCTGTAAGGTGCCGAATACCACAATTCGTTTCCGCTTCTTCTTGTCGGTTCATGTCCCAGCCTTCGGAGAAAGTCCGCAATCGGTATCTGCCTCATTTCAGCTATATCCATACCCGTCCTAATTTATGATGAACTTGATACCTATTCCAAACTGCGTGTGGAGCTTTCTCGTGTCACCTCCCCAAAGACAACGCTCGCGCAGGCTGGCAAGCAGAGCCAGACGGTCAGCCACATACACCTCCATGTCGAGCGTCACCGCACCGCCATAGACAAAGGCGTCACTGTCGTGGAGCCTCGCCCCGTCATACAGCACCTTGTCGCCCCAGTTCACCGTTTCATATCCGGCAAGAGCGGAAACGCCGGCATAGAGAAACACGATTTTGCGGGCATCGGAAAGCACCTTGAAGTGGTAGCCGCCTTCGGCGGTAAACTGTGCCACCGGTATCTTCACATCAGTGTACGGACTGTTTTTCAACAGGTATTCACCGCCCAGCGACCATTTGTTGCCGTTTTTCGTATAGGTAGAAAGAAGCGCCCCGAAACTGTGCCCTCCGTCATTGCCGCCCATCCTGAAACCGTCCGTCATTGCCGCCTTCACCTCGATGCCCTGCATTCCCGGCAGGCATCGCTGGGCGTTCGCCCGCCCCGTGAACAGGGCAAGCGACGCTGCCAGTGCTATCATGTACTTTCTCATGTTCATCGTACCTGAAGTTCGTTAATCGTTGTGGCTCGTACCAGATCCTCGTTTTCTACGGTAAAGGACTGGTGACGTCCTCCGTTCTTCTCATGCAGTTCCACCACGAGGCATTTGTCGTCCGGAATGGTGAACTTGGACATCGTGAACACGGTACGTTCCTTTTTCTTTCCCGGCACGCAGGTCACATAGTTCTGCGCACGGAGCGGAAGAATGACCTGTTCCTGCACGGCTGTACGCTTTGCCACCTTCTTGTCCACGATTTTCCATGTGATATAGTCCACGTCAAACGGGACGTTGCTCTGGTTCTTGATTTCCGTATGGAAATACAGAAGTCCGTTATGCGTATAGATGCCTTTGAGGATATACTGGATACCGAAACGCTTGCAGCCGATATGCTTCACCTCACGCTTGTTCTGTCTGTGGATGGACTTCATGATAAGACGCACCAGCATCGGACTTTCATTCCCCAGTTCCTTCAGGTAAATCTCCATCGCGTTGTTCGGACGGTTCACCGCTTCACCGTCGTGGATGAAGTCGCACATCTCCACATTGAGGAGCAGCGGCTCTTCCGCATATTTGACGTTGAAGGTGTAAAAGCCGCCGTCCTCCGTGATGACGCTCATGTTCGTCTCGTTCTGGAAATTTCTTACCGTAGCTTTCACTCTTATCACATTCTCAGCCCCGTCCGCTTTTCCGGCAATAAGGTTCGGTGAGCCCAGGTCCACGTAGCGCACCTCTGACGGAAAGATTATATGCACGGTTTTGTTGTAGGTCACTTCCAGTCCGTGCGGCGGTATCATGCGGTCAAAGGTCAGCTTGCGGGTCAGACCGTGATACAGGTCGCCGTCCGCCTCTTTCTGCGGATAGATTTCTTTGCTCAGAGAGAGTTCCTGAACCTCTTCCTGCTTCACTTCCTGAGCCGGTCTGTCACTTCCGTTTTCTTCGGCGGTCTTGTTTTCCTGCGCTTGGGCAGATACGATGCCCATAAACAGGGCGAACATCATAATTACTTTTTTCATTTTACTTTGGATTTAGTGGTAATAATAAATTGATAATTTTTTGTTGTTAATTTCTGTCCTGATACAGCATGACCTTGTATCCGGTTTTCAGATGTACCTTGACGGTACGCATCTTCTTGGCTATATACTGGCTTGTGCCCTGTATCAGCCCCTTGCCCAGATCGGAGGCGAGCTGTGCCTTCGCATCGGTGGAGATGTTGATGCTGCTGCCGAGCGATCCGCCCATGTTGGCGGCTACCTCACGGACTGCGTTCATTTCCATCGAGTTCGGGATGAAGATTCCTTCCTGTCCGTCCGTGTCGTAAACGGAAAGCTCGACCGGAATGATCGTCCCCTCATGTTCCAGCGAAGTGACTGCTATGCCGAGACGTTCACCCTGAATCCTTGCCGCTCCGACAAGGACGGCATTGCGTGGGATGATTTTCTCCGCAACCGCCATCGGCTCCAGAAGCCGCAGCCGGACAGCCTGCCCGTCCGTCACGCTCTGTGCCCCATAGACACATGCCGATATGGTGTTCTTGTCCGATACCGTACGGCTTCCCACTGCCGTATGGAAACCCATGTTGCGCTCCTGTGCATACATGGCGGCAAATTCCGCATTGCTCATAGGCTGTGCAAGGGAGGAAACCACCTGTCGGGTAACCTGCTTGACCGGCATTGCCGTATGCTCTTCCGCCTTCCGTACCGGCGATGCCTGTGCTGTCTGTTGTCCGTTCTGACCGCCCATGTATTTGGATGCCAGTTCATACGACTTTTCCATAAGCACCACCTGCTCGTCCATCGAGGAACCTTTTTCCTTTTCCCTTTCAAGTTCCGTTTCCAGTGAGGATATGCGCTCCATCAGCTCCTCCATTTCAGCACTGTTTCCCGAAGGCTGCTCATAGAAGTTGCCGAGTGTGGCGTTCAGGTCACGGTAGGCGGTGGCCGATGACCTGATTGTCTGCGAAGCCGGCGATGATGCCGTATCCGTATCACTTCCGCCACCGGGACTGGCAAGGTCGAAGTCCGGATTGTCCCCGGTCACGGAAACTTCCCGGTCGAACATGCTGCCGAGTTCCTGCATGGCATGGTTGCGGCTTGCCCTGCGTTCCTCCATTTCTCCCTGCTCGTAGGCTTTGACCTTGTCACCGATAATCTTCCTGTTGTCCTTGTCCGCATCCGGTATCTCCGTGTTGTAGCCCGTCGCACCCGGCTGTTCCTCCTTGTCGGAAGAGGGAGCGAATATCAGCCACATGGCACCGATGAAGACCAGAACCATAGCAGGCAGGACTATCATCTTCTGACGTTTCAGCCTTTGCGCCTCCGTCAGTGGTGTACGTTCCCTGTTCTTCTTTTCGGGGCTGTCCCCGTTCTCTTTTCTTGTTTCCTTATTTTCCATCCTTATACTGTTTTATAAAATTGTGATGAATCTTGCCGCCGCATTCTCCCTTTACGGGGAGCTGTCCGGCGTGTCCGATATTCAGTTTCCGTCCGTTATCACGTCCTATATCGTACAGCGACTTTCCGAACGTGTAAAGGGCAAGCGTGGCAAATACGGCCAGCATAGCCAGTATGATTCTTTTCCTTGTCTTTTGCGGAAGTCCGTCCAGATAGTCCTTCAGTCCGGAAACTATCCGCTCTCTTGTACCGCGGATTTTCTCATGTGCCATCCGCAGCGGTTTCATTGCTTTTTCTTTCATTCCATTATCTTTTGACGGTTTGCAGGTCCTTGTTCTCTATGATGGTGAACCCCTCTATCGTGAATCCGTTGGGATTGTCGTCAGACCGCGAAGCGTTCAGCAGGCGGCAGGTCGTCACGAGGCTGCGCTCCGTGACGTTGCTCTGACGGATTATCTGCTGGGTGGCATAGGTGGTCGCACGGTAGGGATAATGCTCGAAATCGCACACCACGCTGTCCACTTTCAGCACCTGCGTGATATTGCCGGCAATGATGCGGTTGTAGTAGCCCTTTTCCGCAAAGTCCGAGTAATAGTTATACACGCTGCGGTCTGCCAGCAGCAGGGCACGTCTCACATTGTGCTCGATGGCGCTCTTCTCCGGTGACAGGGTAAAGAACAGTTCGTGAAAGCGCCGTACATGCTCGCGGGCTTCTGCAGGACGGTTCTGTGAAAGGTCCTGCGAGAGAGCCAGCATCAGGCTCTTGCCGTTGTCCAGCACATAAATCTTTTCCCTCTGCTTCTCCGCAAAGCGGTAGGAACTCCATACGCTCCACACCGTTATCACGGTACACAGTGACAGGAAGACGATACCGAACAGGCGTATCTGCCTGAATGATGTTTCTATATTCTTCAATGACTTGAATTCCATATTACTTTATCTGTTTTTAGTTGTTCTGTTGGTTTATTTCAGCAGCTTGCCCACACGTCCCGTCACGTTTCCGGCGGTGGCACCGGCAACACTGCCTGTGAATCCGGCGGATTTTCCGGCTACCTGATTGACGTTGCGTCCGTAGTTGCCCATGCCTCCGGCCTGAATGATCCAGCCCGATACGGTCGGAATGGTAAAGTATCCGATAATCCCGATTATCATGAATACGATATACACGCCGTCGCTCGAATCAAGAGAGAAGTTCGGGTCCGCCTGCATACGTTCGATGTCGCTTTGCAGCATCAGTACCTGTATCTTTGCCAGCACCGTACTGAACATGTCCGATACGGGAAGCCACAGGTAAACCTGTATATAGCGGCAGATCCACTGCGTCAGCGTGCTCTGGAAACCGTCCCATACCGATATGGCGAAGGCTATCGGACCGAGTATCGCCAGCACCACGAGAAAGAACGTGCGTATGGTGTCTATGACAAGACCGGCAGCCTGGAACATCAGTTCGAGTATCTCGCGGAAGAAGTCACGCACGGACTTTTTCATGTTGTACATGCCACGTTCGATATACATTCCCGTCATGGTCACCACGTCCTCCGGCGACCAGCCCAGTTCGTCCAGCTGCCTGTCAAATTCCTCGTTGCTGACAAGATAGGCGGTTTCCGGGTTGCGCATCATCGCCTCATGTTCAAGCTCGTCTTTCTGCTTGCGGTATTCGTTCATGTCCAGCGTTTCCGCCTCCAGTATCTTTGCCGTTCCCTGAACGATGGGCGACATGACCCCGTTGAGCGTTCCCAGAACAAGCGACGGGAAAAGCATGATGCAGAATCCTATCGCAAAGGGGCGCAGCATGGGGAACACCTCTATCGGTTCCGCCCTGGCAAGTGACTGCCACACACGGTAGGCGACATAGAACAGCGCACCCAGACCGGCAATCCCTTTCGCGACACCGGCCATGTCCTCGCACAGGGGCATCATCTCCTCGTAAAGCGAGCGGAGTATCTGATGAAGGTTTTCAAAGTCCATAGGCTACCAGTATCTTTCGTTTGCATTTCCGTAAAGACCCAGCACGCGGTCAAGGTCGTTTTTCTTTTTCGCACGCAGATAGCTTACCGAAATGTTCTTGTTGGTATAATAGCTGTAGATACTAATTGAAAAGTGCGCCAATATTCCAGTTGAAAATTGCGCCACC